>Ga0066710_100007733_pt1 | contig 10321 bp, 13 predicted proteins | sample GraSoiAngelo_159_FD_79666 | JGI IMG/M metagenome (GOLD analysis project Ga0066710, IMG submission 79666) | Grasslands soil microbial communities from the Angelo Coastal Reserve, California, USA - 14_1009_16_40cm | ecosystem: Environmental > Terrestrial > Soil > Grasslands | place: USA...
GGGCGAACGCTTCTGCCTGATATGCCGCGAACGAACCTACGACTGGCTGGGCGGCTTCCTGGACCGCCTGCTGGACGCCATGGAGCGCCAGGCCTTCAAAAGAGCTACGGGTTACAGTTTCCGGGCTCCGAGTCAAGACGGAGCCCAGCACTCAGAACTCGCGACTCAGAACGCGGAACTGATGCGATGACGACCAGAGCTGAGCTGCGCCAGAAGATCCGCGACGAGCTGAACGACAACGCAGCGGCCAAGCTGTGGACCGATGCGTTGCTGAACGACTTCATCGTCCAGGCAATCCGCGCCTACGGCCGCGATCTGCCGAAGCAGGCGAGCGCGTCCATCACGGCCGTCGCCGATCAGGAAGCCTACACCCTCCCCGCCGACTTCGATCGGGCGATGCGCGTCGAACAGCCGGATGGCGAGCTACGAGTTCTGAGTTCCGGGTTCCGAGGCGAACTCGGAACTTACCGGGTCTGGGGCAACCAGCTCACCCTCGATCCCGCGCCCGCCGCGGCCGGCTCCGACCAGGACATCAGCCTCGAGTACCTCGCCCGCTACGCGGAGCCCGCCGTCGATGGCGACACCCTCGCCACGCCACTCTCCGACGACGACGTGCTCGTCGCCTTCGCCTGCGCGGACGCCATGCGCTGGGTCGGCTCGGACGAAGCAAAGCGCGCTCGCTTCGAGCGCCAGCGCGGCGCCTCGCCGGGTGGCGCCGCCGAAGCCTACGAGCGCCGCGCCCAGGCCGCCATCGCCAGCCGCAAGTGGCGTCTACGCAGCAGCACGCTGGCACCGCTATGAGGGGCTTACGAATGCACCACGGAGTTCACGGAAGACACGGAGTTTGTGTGGATATCTCCGTGATCTCCGTGTCCTCCGTGGTGAACGTCCCTCGGACGAGGAGCTAGGCATTGCCGATACCTGATGGCCTGAACGACCGCGAGCATCGCAAGTTCAAGGAGTCGCTCTCGACTCCCAGCCAGCCGGCGGTGGCCATCGTCAACCCGGACGGCTCGAACGTCGGCGGCTCCGGCGGCACGTCGATGGTGGACGACTCGGCCTTCGTCCAGGGCGCGAACTCGCTTACGCCCGCCGGCTTCCTGGGCGACGATGCGCCGAACGGCCTCGGGGCCGACGAGCGGATCGGCGTCGCCCGCATGCGGCGCTCGACGCGCGTGCAGCTGGCCGAGCTGGTCGATCAGTCCGGCAACCCCATCAGCGACGACGCCAACGACGCCGTCCGCGTCAACGTCGTCGCCGGCGGCGCGGGTGGCGGCGCCGCCCAGACGCAGGTGCGCAACGCCGCGGACACCGCCTGGGACAACGTCGGGTCCGCCGCGGCGAACGGCAAGATGCCGGTCCGCATCTACGACGGCTCCGGCAACGTGGTCGCCGTGCTCAGCAGCAACCCGGCCGGCACCGAGAATGGCCTGGTCACCCGCAACATCCCGAGCGGGACGCAGGCGATCTCGGCCGTCTCGCTGCCCCTTCCGAGCAGTGCTGCCACGGAGACCACACTCGGCGGCCGTTTAGCGGAGGGCGCGCCGATCACCGGCGAATCGCTCGAGGCCGGCGGCTCGTCCGGGCTCGGCTGGCTCAGCTCCGTCCGCAAGATGGTCCAGGCCGTGCGCGACCGCCTTCCCTCCGCCCTGGTCAACGGCCACCTCGACGTCAGTAACGTCGACCAGCGCAGCCGCCAGCACGTCGCCCTGGTCTGGGAACGAATGGCCGGCACCACCAGTGAGTCGGCGCTGCAGAACTTTACGACCGGCGTGCGCGCCGGTTCGAGCCTGAGCGCAGCGAACAACTACCAGGTGCAGAACGGGAAAGCGTTTCGCATCACGCTGGTAACGGTCACCATCCGCAACGTCACCACGGCCACACTGGTCAGCACCCGAGTCCGCATCCGCCAGGCCGCGAGCGTCGCCAATAACAGCCCGATCATCTTCGAGGCCGAAGTGGGCATGGTGCCCGCCGCCACCCTCGAGAACACGACGCAGGTCGCCTTTCCGATCCCTGAGGGGCTCGACGTCGACGTCGCTCAGCAGATCACGGTCACCCACATCGACACGTCGGCGAACTGCACCGTGACGGTCACCATCAATGCCTTCGAGTTCACGGCGCCATGACGCGCTATGCGACTGAAAGGAGCGAACTATGGATTGGAGCTTTCGCATCGCCTCGATCACGACCAGCCCGAACGGCGCGGCGCTGTCGGTACGCGCCGAGTACTTCGAGAGCCTGAAGCCGGCGACGGTGCTCGCCGTCTACACGGGCGAGATGGACGCCAGAGCCAAACCTGTCGAGGTCGTTCGCGCGCTGAATGAGGCGGGCCAGGCGCTGCGCGATGCGCAGGACGCAGCCGCCGCCCACGCCGACCTGGTCGGCACCGTCCACGAGGTGGGGCAGTGATGGAGACGCTGCCGTTCGTCGTCACGCTCCTCGTCGGCGGCGCTTCTCTGCTGGTCGGCGTCTGGCTCAGCCACTGGCGCTGGACCCGCCGCCTCGGGCTGCAGTCCTCGCCCGATTCCCATCAGAAGGCCATCACCCACCGCTGGAAGGTGGCCTCGCGCGAGGAATCAGTTGGCGGAACGCGGGTCGTGTACCGCTGCGAAGAGTGCGGCGCCCTCGAAGTGCGAGAGATGCCCTGATGGCAACGCTGACCATCACAGTCCCGAATGCCGGCCGGGTGCCGGCTGTCCTGTTGGACGTCGCAGCCAGAGAGGGCTTCACCGTCGGCGCTACCTACTTGACCCCCGCGGATGCGCTCCAGGCGTGGCTCCGCGGTCGAGTGCGCGGCATCTACCGCGAGCAGGCCCGCGCCTCCGCGCGCGAGCAGGCGCTATCGGACGCCGAAGCCACCATCGAGACCGCGGCCGCGACGATCGCGTGAGAGCTACCAGGGAAAGGAGCACAGATGCCCGACGATCAGGATCCCCAGAGCCCCGAGAGCAACTCTGAACCCGGAACGCATGACTCGGAACTCGCCGCTGCGCAATCCGGGCTCGAGCGGCAGCTCGCCCGGGCCACCCAGGAGCGGGATGCCGCCATCGTAGCGGCGCAGCAGGCGGCGGCAGCCATGACTGCCTCCGAAGCGCAAATGGCCGAGCTGCAGAAAACGGCGCTCGAAGCCCACCGACGCGCGGTGCTGGCCGAGAACAGCGGCCAGGTCGTGCCCGAGCTGGTGCAGGGCGGCACGACCGAGGAGATCGACGCTTCGGTCGAGACCGCGAAGGCCGCCTACGCGCGCATCGCCGAGTCGGTGCGGACCCCGACCGAGATTAACCCGCTGCCGCCCGTGCCCGCTGGCGCCTCACCGCGTGGCGAGCCGCCGCCCGACGAGCTCTCGCCTCTGCAGAAAATCACGACCGCCCTGTCGCGCAATGGCAGGTAACGAAATGCACCACGGAGACACAGAGGCACGGAAATGTGGGGTGTCATTCCGAGGAGCGGAGCGACGAGGAATCCGTACCTCGTGGGCACGGATCCCTCGCTTCGCTCAGGATGACAGCTCCGTGTCCTCTGTGTCTCCGTGCCTCCGTGGTGAACGCCAACCCACAACGAACGAATCGGAGTAACCATGGCATTGACTCTGGCCGAAAGCGCGAAGCTCTCGCTGGACATGCTCCAGCGAGGGGTGATCGAGACCATCATCGAGGAATCGCCGGTCCTGGATCGGCTGCCCTTCATCCCCGTCGAGGGCAACTCGTTCAAATACAACCAGGAGAACACGCTCGGCGGCGCTGCTTTCTACGCCGTCAACGCAACCTGGACCGAGGCGACCGCCACCTTCACCCAGAAGACGGCGAACCTCTCCATCCTCGGCGGCGACGCGGACGTCGACAACTTCATTCAACGCACCCGCTCCAGCCTGCAGGACCAGCGCGCCATCCAGACCCAGCTGAAGGCGAAGAGCGTCTCCCGCAAGTTCGAGGACGGCTTCATCACCGGCGACGTGACCGCGGATAGCAACGCCTTCGATGGGTTGCGTCGCCTCACCGTCGCCGGCCAGGCCATCACGGCGGGCGCCAACGGCGCGGCCCTTACCCTGGCCATGCTCGATCAGCTCATCGACCTGGTGAAGGGCGGCAAGCCGGACATCCTGCTGATGAGCAAGCGCACGCGCCGCAAGCTGAAGAGCCTGCTGGTCGCCAGCGCCCACTACGTCGAGCAGGGATCGGACCAGTTCGGCCGCCAGGTCATGTTCTACGACGGTATCCCCGTCTCAGTGTCCGATTTCCAGCCCGACACCGAGACGCAGGGCACCGAGACCGCGGCCTCCAGCATCTATGCCATCCATTTCTCCGAGGCGGACGGCCTGGCCGGCCTGCAGAACGGCGAGGTCGAGACGCTCGACGTCGGCCAGCTAGAGACGAAAGATGCCCAGCGCGTCCGCATCCGCTGGTACGTCGGCCTCGCGCTGCTGCGCGACTCGGCGATGGCTCGTCTGCAGGGAGTGAACGCTTCGTAGGGGTTAGGGGATGGGGGTTAGGGGTTCGGGAGAAACGCCCTCACCCTAACCCTCTCCCAGAGGGAGAGGGAGTGCCCCGACCCCCAGCCCCTGACCCCCGACCCCGCATCGACTGAAAGGAGATGCCTTAAGTGGCCGAACCAACCGTTACCAACGCAGTGGGAATCACCGAGCTCACGCTCAAGTCCACGGTCTCCGCGAAGGTGGGAGACCTCGTCGGTTTCGACGGTACCGATTGGATACTGGCCGATGCCGACGCGCGCATCCCCGCCCAGTTCATGGCCATGGCCACCGTCGGCGTCGGAGCCCGCTGCCCCGTCTGCACCGGCGGCGTGCTCTTCGACTCGGACGCGCCGTACACGGCTGGCTCCGACGTTTACTTGAGCACGGTCGCGGGCGCGCACGGCGCCATCCCCGCGGCCTCGGCGACGCTGACCCTGCTCCAGCGCATCGGCATCGCCCTCACCACGGCGGACATGGCCTTCAACCTCACCCGCCGCGGCGCGGATCTCATGCGCGTCCAGGTCACCTACGACCCGGCATCGCTCGCAGCCACCACCGCCCGCAACGACACCGTCGCCGTAACCGGGCTGCGCACGACGGACGTGGTGCGGGGCGGATCGATCGCCAACAACGCACTCGAGGCGGGCCTGCTCATCTCGCAGATGGACGTCTCCGTCGCCGATACGCTCCGCATTCGCCTCCACAACCCGACGGCGGGCGCAATCGACGGAGCAAGCCTGGTCCACACAGTCCTGGTGGAACGGCCGTGAAGCACCTGCGAAGCGAGAGCGGAGCGAGCTAGGTGCCTGCGACCGCCCAGTACCACGTCGTGCTCGACGGCCAGGGCTACCTGGTCGATCTCGCCACGTACAGGCGCTCGGTGGCGCGGCCCTTCGCGCCCAAGAGCCGCCAGGGCGATGCCGGCTACGGGGACCTCCAGCTGGCCAGCGCCTGGTCAACCGACGACTGGCGAGGCGGTTTCGGCTACCTCGAGCACGACCCGGACCATCCGGAGCGCTTCGCGGACGGCGGTGCCATCGACGTCAGCTTCGGCGACGTGCGCCTCGGCCGATCGCTCACCAGCGTGCATACGCCGGGCGTGGGGATCACCGACATCTATGCCATGGCCATCTACGGCGGCGCGCTCTACTGGATCAGCGGCGACAACGACCTGGTCTACAAGTCAACCAATGGCACCACCTGGACCCAGGCCGCCGACCTCAGCACGCTCGGCATCGGCGCCACCGCCACCGCGCTCAAGAGCATGGCCGTCTTCAACGGCTGGCTCATGGTCGGTTCCGGGTCCAACGGCGAGATCTACAAGTTCGATGGCACCAACTGGACGCTCTGGGCCACCGACGCCAACGTCACCAGCATTCGCTCCATGCTCGCCTGGGACCGCAGCGATGCCACCGGCGAGCAGCTCTACGTCGGCCAGGCGCTCAATACGGGCCAGTCGCGGCTCAGCCGCTACACGACCACCGCCGCGGCGTCAGCGCTCTACGCCACCGGCCTACCTCAGATCGAGGCGCTCGGGCTCCTGGGCGACTCCCTGTTCTTCGCACCGATCGACGACACCGCCGGCATTCGCGGCGAGCTCTGGCGCTGGGACGGTAAAGGCCACTTCGTCGATCGGCTCCAGGACAACGCCATCAGCGCGTTCGCCTCCTGGCGCCAGGTCCTCTACGCCGGCTCCCGCACGCGAGGGAAGGTCTGGACCGTGGACGAGAGCGGCATTACCGACTTCTTCTCCGTCCCCGAAGTCGCCATGGCCGGCTCGCCGCCCAGCTACAGCAAGCCCATCCGGGGGCTGGTCGCCGATAACGATCGCCTCCACGTTCCCGTCGTCGACGCCCAGGGGCTCGGCGTCTACCAGTCCACCGACGGCTCCGCCTGGTACAGGGTCGCCAGCGGCGGCGCCGGCACCGAGCCCCGCGCCCTGGCCGCCTTCAACGGGGACCTCTACCTCTCCAACCAGCTGGGCAGCGGCGCCAGCGTCTTTCGTCTGCCCGCGTCCACGTATGTCGCCAGCGGCACGCTCATCACCGGCTGGTTCGACGCTGACCTGGCGTCGATCGACAAGGTCCTCACCCGACTCACCGTCGCCCACGCCCCACTGGCCACTGGCGAGTCCATCGCCATCGACTACGCCCTCGACGACTCGTCCTCCTGGACCTCGCTCGGCACCTCGAACACGGTCGGGGACAGCGTCAAGACCTTCACCTTCGCAGCGGCCCGCGGTCGTCGGGTCCGCTTCCGCTTCACGCTCGCGCTGACCACGAACACCGCTACCCCGAAGCTGCGGGCGGTGGTGCTGGACTACGAGCTCGCGCCCGATCTCAAGAGCCAGTGGGAGTTCGAGGCCCTGCTCGAAGGAACCGCCGAGCTGCCGCTGGTCCGCCTTGACCAATCATCCGAGACGCTGACCGGCGCGCAGCTCAGCGCGGCGCTCTGGACGACCAGAGCCAAGAAACAAACGGTCGGCTTCACCGGCCTGGATGCAATCGCGAAGACCGTCTACTTCGACGACCTGGAAGAGAAGCCGGCACCACGCTCGGATCGACTCGGCCTCAGCACCCGAGGCAAGGTCCGCCTGGTCGAAGCCTGAATGGAAAGTGAGATGGGATCGATTCTGCTCGTGCCGCTGATTGCCGGCTGGGTAGAGGCGCTGAAGCGCGCTGGTCTGCCGAGCCGCTACGCCGCCCTGGTGGCCCTCGCCAGCGGTGTCGGCATCTCCGTCGGCGCCTACGTTGCGAACGGGATTGGCGCTCACGACCTCTACGAGGCGGTGTTGCAGGGGGTGGCCTTTGGCCTGGCCAGCGCCGGCCTTTACTCGGTGGCCAGGAGCGCGGAGCGCACAGCGCGCCAGATCCCGGCTTCACCCCCATCCCTCCCCATCAAGGGGAAGGGGGAGGATGGGCCGCCATGAGGGTGGCCTGCGTCGCCGTGCCGCATTTCATGGTGGAGGTCGAGCGCTTGCACGAGCCCGCGCTACGCGGCCGGCCGGTCGTGGTGGGCGGCCCACCCGAGGAACGCAAAGAGGTGCTGGATTGCTCCACCGAGGCCATGGCGCGCGGCATTCGGCCGGGGATGCCCCTGCGTGAGGCGCTCAGCCGCTGTGCGGAAGCGGCATTCGTGGAAGCCCACCCGGATTGGTACGAGGCGGCCACCCATTCGTTAGTGAACGCACTGCTCGAGCTGAGCCCGCTGGTCGAGCCGGCCGGGCCCGGCGTCATCTATCTGGGGATCGGCAGCCAGTGGTGAAAGAGCACCCCTCCCCCCAGCCCCCTCCCCTCAAAGGGGAGGGGGAGCAAGAAAAGAGTTGGGGGGTACCCCCAAACCCCCAGCAGAAGGGGCTCTGCCCCCTCTGCACTCCCCCGAACGGTGAGTTGGACCCACTGGAGGAACAGCTAGCCCGGGACATCGTCGAGGCGGCGGAGGGGGCTTGCGGACTCGAGGTACATGTCGGAATCGCGGATGGGAAGTTCGCAGCCTACGTGGCAGCTCACCCCCCAACCCCTAACTCTCAAGCCCTGATTGTCTCTTCTGGGGCCAGCCAGGGCTTCCTCGCCGCGCTCTCAATCGAGGACCTGCCGGTCTCGGTGGAGATGCGGCGGAAGCTGCGCCTGTTCGGTCTGCGCACGCTGTCCGATCTGGCCCAGCTTCCCCAGGGCGCAGTTGGCGCGCAGTTCGGGGCGGAGGGGGCGCGTGCCTGGGAGCTGGCTCACGGCGTGGATCGCTCGCCCATCGTCCCCTACGTGGCGCCGAAATCCATCACCGAGCGGCTGGCCTTCACCGCGGCGGTCGATTCGGTCGATGCTCTGCTCGCCGCGGTGCGCACGCTTCTGAGCCGAGCCCTGCATCGGCCGGCCATCCAGGGGCGAGCGGCGCGCGCCATCCAGCTGCACGTTCAGCTCGAGGATGGGCACGTCTGGATGCGCGAGGTTACCTTCCGCGAGCCAGTGGGCAGCAGCCAGCGGATGCTCCTCGCCCTGAAGCACAAGATCGAGAGCGCGGAGCTGCCCGCGCAGTTCACAGAGGTGGAGCTGGTGATCCTGGGCATCTGCGGCGAGAGTGTGCTCCAGGGCAATCTGTTCACCTCCGAGCGCGGTCGCCAGCTCCAGCGGGTGGCGGAGGCGGCGCGCCAGCTCAAGGCCCGCTACGGCCGCACCCTACTCGCGAAAGTGATCGAGGTGGAGCCATGGTCAAGGATTCCGGAACGACGGTTCGCGCTGATCGACTACGACCCCTGAACACGCCGCGACCACTGCGCGTCGAGACCGACGAACGCGGTCGGCCTACGGCCGTGGGGCTCGCTTCGCGAGCCCTGACCCCAATCGAAGAGGTGCTCGATCGCTGGCGCATCGACGACGAGTGGTGGCGGAAAGAGGTCTCGCGCAGCTATTTCCACGTGGCGCTCGAAGGCGGCCAGCTCCTGACTCTCTTCCAGGACCTGACTACGGGTCGCTGGTTCGGCCAGACCTCGGCCACCCCCCTGCCGGGAGAGAGTGCCGAGCCGCTGCTGGTCTCCAGGTTCGGCGCCTCGACGCCTTCGGCGGCGATCGCACCGGACGCGGGAAAGCTGCCAACCACGCCAACACCGATTCGGCGAGCCGGATAAATGCGCCCCCATCGTGATCAGCAGACCCTGACCCCCCCGGACTACATGGGCTGGCAGCTGCACCCGAAAGGCATCGACCAGGGAGAAGGACTCCAGGATCGGGACCCGCGGGGACGAGAACACCAAAACGGAAAGTTCCGGGAAGAAGACCGAGGAACGGAAGAGAACAAGCCCAGCTGGGCAGCAGCACCCTGCCGCTATGTCGAACTGCACTGCCACACCTGCTACTCGTTCCGGGAGGGGGCATCCACACCCCGCCAGCTGCTCGCCCGGGCGGCGGGGCTCGGCTACCGTGAGCTCGCCATCACCGATCGGGATGGGCTGTACGGTGCGATGGAATTCGCCCGAGCCGCGAAAGTCGCCGGCATCCGCCCCATCATCGGCGCGGACGTTACCCTGCAGGGCGGCTATCGGCTCGTGCTCCTGGCCGAGACCCGCGAAGGCTACGCCAACCTCTGCCAGCTGTTGAGTGAAGCACGCCTGGCTGAGGCGAGGCGTGCTTCAGGCGATGGAGGTTGGGATATCGGCGTTCGCCCCGAGGTTCCCAATCCCCAGATCAGCCTGCAGATGCTCGCGCAGCACACCCGCAGACTTATCGCCCTCTCGGGCGACGAGCACGGCGAGGTGCCATCGTTCATCGCGGCCGGACAGTGGAATCGGGCGCTGGCGGCCGCGCGCCGCTACGCGGCCTGGTTTGGCCCAGAGAGCTTCTTCATCGAGCTCTTACAGACCTTTACTCTCGGGGACACCCGGCGCAACCGGGAGCTGGTGAAGCTGGCGCGCGAGCTCGGCCTCGGCGTGGTAGCCACGAACGATATCTGGTACCACGTGCGCGAGCGGCATCGGCTGCACGACGTGCTGGTCGCGGTCCACCATCGAACCACGCTCGACGGATCGCACCAGCTGCGGCACGCCAATTCCGAGCGCTATCTGAAATCCGCTGATGAGATGGCGGAGCTCTTCGAGGACGTGCCGGAGGCGATCGAAAACACGGTCGCTATCGCCGAGCGCTGCAGGTTCGATCTGGTGGACGACCTGGGGTACGAGTTCCCCCACGCACCGGTACCGGCGGGCGAGATCCCCGACACCCACCTGGCCAACATTTGTAATGAGGCTTTCGAGCGTAAGTACGGGGGGATCCGGACGCACCGCCGGGTGAGTCCAGAGGGGCGCGGGCCCTCTGGTGGGGGGCCTGGGGGGAGCAGTACTGTCTTCACCTTTACTAC
>Ga0066710_100007735_pt1 | contig 10320 bp, 11 predicted proteins | sample GraSoiAngelo_159_FD_79666 | JGI IMG/M metagenome (GOLD analysis project Ga0066710, IMG submission 79666) | Grasslands soil microbial communities from the Angelo Coastal Reserve, California, USA - 14_1009_16_40cm | ecosystem: Environmental > Terrestrial > Soil > Grasslands | place: USA...
GGGTACCAGGTGACGGTCACGGAGTTGACCGGCTGGGAGCATTCGCTGAAGAACGAGCTGATCCTCGGCCGCCGCGTGCACCGCGAGCACCGCGGCGCGCGCGCCGAGTTGGAAAAGCTGCTGGAGACGACGGGAGTGCGACCCAAGCTGGTTCGGGAGCTGAGTGGATGAGTTTCGACCCCAACGCCGCCGCTGGCCCCGACTCGGGCATCTTCGGGCTCGACTACACGCCGGAATCGGCACGGGTCGTCCTCGTGCCCGTGCCCTTCGAGGCGACGACCAGCTACGGCGGAGGGACATCGCAGGGGCCAGCCGCGATCCTGCGCGCGAGCCGCCAGGTCGACCTCTGGGACCTCGAGACGGGGAAGCCATACGAAGCCGGGATCGCCATGTTGCCCGAGCCTTCCTTCCGGCCGCCGTCCGGGCGCGACCCGGCGACCGTCAATCCCGTCTCGCGGGAGGTGAACGCGTGGGTGCAGAAGACGTGCGCGGATTGGCTCGCACGCGGAAAGATCGTGGGGACGGTAGGCGGCGACCACAGCATCTCATTCGGCGCCATCGCGGCGCACGCTGCGAAGTATCCCGGACTGGGCGTCCTGCACTTCGACGCGCACGCCGATCTGCGGCACGCGTACGAGGGATTCGAGCACTCGCACGCTTCGATCATGGACAACGTCGTCCGCGAGACGAGCATCGAGCGGCTGGTCCAGGTCGGCATCCGCGACCTGTGCGAGGAGGAGCACGAGCGCATCGCTTCCTCCAGCGGCCGCATCGTCACCTTCTACGACGCGGAGCTGGCGGAAGCGCGCTTCGCCGGGGAGTCCTGGGCAGCGCAGTGCGGCCGGATCGTGGCGAAGCTGCCGAAGCTCGTCTACGTCAGCTTCGACATCGACGGCCTCGACCCGGCGCTCTGCCCCCACACCGGGACCAAGGTACCCGGCGGGCTTTCGTTCCAGATGGCGACGTCGCTGATCGCAGCGGTCGTGAAGAGCGGCCGGAAGCTCGTGGGCTTCGACCTGACCGAAGTGGCGCCGGCACAGGACGGCAGCGAGTGGGACGAGAACGTGGGAGCGCGGATTCTCTACAAGCTGATCGGCTGGGCGGTGCGCAGCGCCTCGTCGTGAGGCCGGAGAATCACCTGCGCTTCGCCCCGTCCTTGTTCCACGCGTCGTTGTCGCCCGACGACGTGCGCGGCGGAAAGGCGTCCTCGGGGTGGGCGGCAGCGCGGCCAACGCCTCGCACGCGGCTGGTGGCGGCGCTCAAGCTGCGCAAAGCAGGTGGGAGCCGGCGTTCTCGGCATCGTAGGCCGCGACGACGGGTACACGACGCACGTCGCCGACGCGTGCGCCATCATTCCGGTGGTCAACGCGACCCACACGACGCCGCACACCGAGGCGTTCCAGGGGCTGATCTGGTACCTCTTGGTGTCGCATCCGCGCCTCAAGACCGGGCAGACGAAATGGGAGTCGGTGAAGTACAGAACTTTCCGCTCGCAGCCACGTGTATTCCTGAACATGCGTCAACGGCTTGGAATCACGGCCGCTTCCCGGTCGCAATCTGCATTCCTATCTGCGACGCGGGGAGGCAGAGATGCGCGCGATTGTCACGGTACTGCTCGTTGCAGCAGCGGCGTGCCATGGCGGGACGACGAGCAGCGCAAGCGGGATCCATTTGAACGCCACGACCACCACCGTCTTTGCAGGCGGTCCCAGCGTGGCGCTCACGGCGACGGTTGCAGGTTCCAACGACACTGTGGCCTGGAACCTCGAGGGTCCAGGCGCTCTCGCGCAACGGACGGGATCGAGCACCACCTACACGCCGCCGCCATGCCTGGGCCAGCCGGCGAGTGCGAAGGTGACAGCGTCCGCCGCGGGAGCAGCGGCCTCGGTGACGTTCGAGATCCAGTCCACGTCAGGAGCGGTCTGCCTCTCCATTTCTCCGGAGGATGCCGAAATCACGATCGGTGACGGAGGAATCGAGCTCACTGCCAACACATCCGGGTCTCTCGGAGACATCACCTGGACTTTGGTCGGTCCCGGCACCTTCTCGTCCAATACGGGTTCGTCAACCGTGTACTCGCCTCCAGAATATCTCCCTGGGGACCAGGAGCTGAGCGTGACGGTCACGGCTTCCGCTTCGTCGGGCGCGGTCGCACATGCGCTCGTCCGGATCAATCCGCGGCAGATGTTCCAGGTGGGCCAATACCCGACCGCTCTCGCATTCGATGGCGCCAACGTTTGGGTCTACGTGCGGGGCAATTCGACGCTCATCAAGTTGCGCGCTTCTGACGGCGCCGTTCAAGGCAGCTATCCATTTGCGAATGGGTCCGTCTCGGCAATGCTCGTCGAGGGCGAAACCCTCTGGGTCGCGAGCTACGGACCGGGTAACTTTCACGATCAGCTGACGAAGATTCGGACGACGGATGGAGCCACGATTGGGTATTTCAGCGTCGGATCGACCCAAACGTTTTCACTGGCGTTCGATGGCAACGCCGTCTGGTTCGTGGACGGGAATGACTATACGGTCGGCAGGGTCCGAGCCGATGACGGCCAATGGCTCGGCGCGACAAAGCTACCCGTCTCGCCCGGTGGCGTCGCCGTTGCCGGCTCGGAGATCTGGGTGACGACGCCCCTCTTGCAGGCCCTCACCCACATCCGGTCCAGCGACGCGGCAAACCTCGGCAACATCTACGTTGGCGGCCCCGCTACCGACGCGCAGGCCGATGGCGCAGGCGGCCTCTGGATCCTCGTCCAGGGGTCGACCACGCGAATCGTCCATATGGATGCAACGACGGGGACAGTCGTCGATTCGGTGCCGTTGACCGATCATCCGTACAAGGCCGTCGTGGCAGGAGACTCGCTGTGGACGTACGACGCGACCCGTTTTACGAAACGGCGGTTGCCAGACCTTCAGGTGTAGAGGACGGGCGTCGTCTTCAACGCGTCCGCAGCCGTTTACGACGGCGTCCATCTCTGGGTCGCCAGCTACGGCGGCGGGTACCTCACCCGTCTGTGATATCTAGCGCCGCGCATGCGTCGCGATCCTGGTGAATTCTCACGGCGCCAGAAGGCCTACTGGCAGGATGTGGACGAGCGCCACTTCCGCTGGCAGACGGAGGGGCCGTACATCTCGGCGACGGAGGCGGCGCTCGTCGCGCGAGCGCAACCCCGCGCCGGAGAACGCGTTCTGGAGATCGGCTGCGGAGAGGGCGCGAACCTCGTTCATCTCCGACAGAGTGATGTCGCGTTCCACCTGTTCGCCGTGGACTTCTCTCATGCGAAGGCGCGCTTCGCCCGCGCGGCAACGGCGGCACACGTCGCCAATGCGGACGCTACGCGGCTGCCGTTCCGGAGCGGAACCTTCGACGCCGTCCTGGTGCGCGATCTGCTCCATCACGTTCCCGACCGCCGCGCGGTGGTTTCGGAAGCGCTGCGTGTCCTCCGGTCCGGCGGATCGATCACCGTCATCGAGCCGAACGGGAGAAACCCGCTTATCGCCTCGATGGCGATCACCATCCCAGCCGAGCGAGGAATGCTGCACTCGAGGATGCATCGGGTGGCGGCTGAGCTCCAGGACGCCGGGGCGAACGGCATCGAGACCGCACGCGAACAGCCGCTCCCCATCTCGCGCCTCCTCCTTCATTACAGGCTGGGCGTGCCCGGGTTGGGACGGAGCCGCTGGATTGCCGGCCTTCTGCGCATCGCGGAACGGGCCGCTTCCATCCTGCCGCGCTCCACCTGGGCCTACTTCGTGGTCCGCGGTTTTGCGCCCTGAATCAAAAGGATGTCCGTGCTAGCATCCGCGCCCCCACAAGGAGGAAGCCGTTCGCACGCTAGTCATCGTCCCCGCGTACAACGAGTCGCGCAGCCTCCCGTCGTTGCTGCCAGCGATTCGCGACGCGCTGCCCGGTGCGGATGTCTGCGTCGTCGACGACGGTTCGGATGACCAGACTGCCACCGTCGCGTCTGCGCACGGCGCGGTCGTGCTTCGGAACGCCGTGAACCTCGGCATCGGCGGCGCGGTTCAGGCCGGTTATCTGTGGGCGCGCGACCACGGGTACGACATCGCCGTGCAGGTGGATGGAGACGGTCAGCATGATCCGCGCTCGGTCCCTCTGCTGCTTGCACCGATTGCGGACGGGCGCGCCGATCTCGTCATCGGCTCGCGCTTTCTCGCCTCCGGCGGCTTCAGGTCTACTGCCCTGCGGCGTGCGGGGATCCGGTATCTCTCCTGGTTCATCGCGATGCGGTGCGGAGCGCGGGTGAGCGACCCGACGAGTGGGCTCCGGGCAGCCGGCCGCCGTGCCATCGAGCTCTTTGCGCGCGCCTACCCTTCCGATTATCCCGAGCCAGAGAGCATTCCCATCGCGATCCGCGCCGGATTGCGCGTCGTGGAGCAGCCAACCGCGATGGCGCCCCGGCTGCACGGTCGCAGCTCCATCGGTCCGTCGCGGACGCTCTACTATCTGATGAAGGTATCGCTGGCGCTCATCCTGTTGCCGCAACATCCGAATCGGAGGGATGCGAGATGACATCCGTCGAGGGAATTTCGCTTCATCTGCGCATCTTCGGCGCGGCGGTCTTGCTGGCATTCATCGGATGGGTGGTACGGCTGCTCCGCACCGAGCGCTTGACGCTCCGGGACAGTCTCTTGTGGCTGGTGTCTACGTTCATCGCGCTGTTGACCGTTGCGTTCCCGGATCTGCTGTTCGTCACTTCGCGCGTCCTCGGTGTGCAGGTGCCGTCGAACGCGCTATTCGTCCTCACCATCGTGTATTTGCTCCTGAACCTGTTTTCGGTGACCGTGGCCGTCTCTTTCGTGGCATCACGGACGCGGCGGCTGACCCAGGAGTGCGCGATGCTACGCGCAGAGATCGAGCTTCTCCAGCGCGGGCGCGCTCCGACAACCGCTGACAGGGCCGGACAATGAACGTGGACAGCCGCTCGACGGCGTTCGGTGAAGGAAACGACCCCAGGCGCGTGATTTCAACAGACGCCGCCGGGCGCGAAGAGCTTGCGGCTTTGATGGTGCGGAGCCTCGAAAATGCCAGAGCAGACCTCTCTGCGTCGTTTCAGGAAGCGAGACGTGAAGGGCGCGTGCGCTGCTTCATTCTAGACGACTTGCTCCCCGAGAACATCGCCCTCGCTATTCACCGGTCGTTCCCCAGAACGGATGCGATGCTCAAGCGGCACACCCTGCGTGAGTCCAAGTATTACGCCGCTCAGCTCGACCGGTACGAGCCGCTGATCGAGGAAGTCGTTTTCGCGTTTCAACATCCGCGGGTCATCGAACTTCTGGGCGACATCTGTGGCATCTCGAATCTGCTGCCGGATCCCAACCTCTACGCCGGTGGTGTGAGCGCGATGATCAAGGAGAGTTTTCTGAATCCCCACCTCGACAATTCACACGACGGCGCCCAGAAACGTTACCGCGTCCTGAATTCTTTGTATTACGTGACACCGGGTTGGCGCGAGGAATACGGCGGCAACCTCGAGGTCTGGGACAAGGGACCGAGGGGGAAGCCGCGCACGATCCACACCCGGTTCAATCGACTGGTGTTGATGGAGACCAACCGCACGTCCTGGCACTCGGTGAGCCGCGTGAGGGTCGAGGGCAGGCGGACCTGCGTGTCCAATTACTTCTTCCGCGAGCAGTCCCTCGAAGGATACGACTACTTCCACGCAACTTCGTTTCGGGGCCGCCCGGAGCAACCTGGCCGCGACCTCCTTCTCCGCGCGGACAATGCACTGCGCGCTGCAATCCTTTCCGTTGTGAATGTTCCGACCAGACACGTCTACAAACGGTGACGACCTGATGAACACCGATCGGCTGACGAAGGGCTTTCGTTACGCCTCGCACGCGTTGTGGACGCCGCTCAGCGCTGCGTGCCTCCTCTCTTCGCGCAAGATTGATCCTGCGTATGGCATGTCGCCCGCGAAGAAACAGTGGCTGGGCGCCCGGATGATGCTGAACAACATTCGCATTCGCAGCGGCACCATCTACAAGCTGCACCTTGCGATGGCGCTCAAGCTGCTGGAAATGTCGCCTGGGGTGAAGGGAGATATCGTCGAGTGCGGCAGCTGGAAAGGGGGGTCGGCGGCAAACCTGTCCCTGGTCGCGAAGCTGACCGGACGTCGATTGAAGATCTTCGATTCCTTCCAAGGCCTGCCACCTCCCCGAGAGGACGATCGTGAAGCCCATCTCTACAAGGCTGGCGACTATTCGGGCTCCCTGGCCGAAGTGAAGGAGAACATCCGGAAGTACGGCGCCATCGAGTGCTGCGACTTCATCCCGGGCTGGTTCGAGGACACGCTCCCGAAGCTCGATTCACCTGTGGTGCTGGCGTTCCTGGACGTCGACCTCGAGGATTCGCTTGCGACGTGCGTCAGGAACCTTTGGCCTCACATCGTCGACGGCGGTTACCTGTTCACCGACGAATGCCTCAATCCGTCGTACATCTCGCTGTTCTTCTCCGAGCGATGGTGGAAGGAAAACCTCGACACGAGCCCGCCCGGCCTGATCGGCGGAGGAACTGGTCTCGGACTCGGGACCTTCTACGTCGGCCCCCACACGGACCGCCAGAGCCATCCGCTGCAATATCCCGGCACGGGGGCGTACACGCAGAAGAATGCGATGACCGGACTTTGGACGTATTATCCCCGTACCGCTTCCAGAACCGACCGCGCGCGCGATGTTCGGGAGTCGCCGCCCACGTAGTCATCGGCCAGGATCAGGTGATGAACCGTGAAAGAGCGCGCCATGCGACGCGCATCGCGGGATTGGCGGCGACGTCGATGAGCGGGGTCGTGACGCCTTCAAATTCGATCGCGGGGGTGAACAACCGCGCGATCTCGCGGTCGCTCACGCGCCTGATCCGCCGCTGCTCGCGCCGGCCGCGGGCAATGTGCCGCCATGCGCGCGGCAGGAACAGGTGCGCCGTCGCTTTCAGTTTCTCCCCGGCCCAGCCGCCACGCAGCGCCATCAGAAGGACGCCCATGTCCGCAATCGCAAGCAGGGGTGCGAGGAGGAGCAGGTTGCGCAACTTGAGGTTTTTCGCCAGCACGAGGAGGCGGTTCCGCTCCAGGAAGAAGAACTTCGACTTCGCCTTGTTGAACGCGTACTTGTGGTAGACGACGGACCGGGGCGCGAGCGCGAGCCGCCAGCCGCTCAGTCGCAGCCGCCAGGAGAGGTCCATGTCCTCCTGGTAGAGGAAGAGGTCGTCATCGAAGAGGCCCGCCGCGAAGACGGCGTCGAGGCGGAAGAGCGTCGCCGCGCCCGAAGCAAAGGCGATCTCTACCGGCATCTTGGGAGCTTCCGAGGCCGCGGCTCCGAGCCCTCCGCAGTATCCGAAGCCGAGGAAATGCACGGCGTTTCCCCAAGTGTTGACCCGCTTGCGATCGTCGGCGAGCAGCAGCAGCGACTGCACTCCGCCGAGGTGCGGATCGGCGGTGGCCACAGCCAGCGCCTCGCGCAAGAACCCGTGCTCGACGATGGTGTCCGGATTGAGCAGGTACACGAACTGGGCACCCCGCTCGGCGGCGGCGCGGATCCCGACGTTGTTCCCGGCGGCGAACCCGAGATTGCGTTGCTGCTCCAACAGCAGAACCTCGGAGAAATCGCGCCGAAGGCGGTCGGCAGTGCCATCCCTCGACGCGTTGTCGACGACGAAGACGTCGAGCGAGAGACCATTTCGATCGCAGCCGCGAACAGAGCCGAGGCATTCGTCGAGGTACCGCTCCGAGTCGTAGGTCACAATCACGAGCGCGACGCGGATGAACCCATCGCCAGCGATGCGCTCCATGCTCGGAATCATAGCCCGAGGTCTTCGGGCCTCGTGGCGCCGTCTGGACCGATGCGGCCCGTCGCGGAAGACACCGGCACTGCAGTGTCTTCGTTGCCGGAGTTTCGGAACGCCAGAACCAGGCACGTCGCGAAGGCCGCGGCGAGCGCAACGGCGCATCCAACCAACGCGGACGGGAAAAGGTCCGAGCCCGCCAATGCCTGGAACACTTCACGCGCGCGGCGTGCGGGGAGACGCCAGCTGTAACCCTGGATGACCTCGACGGCCGGCGTAGCGGAATCTCCCCGAAGCGAAATCGGTCCGCCCGAGATTGCCGTTGCCGTCAGAGAAAGGGCCCGGGTGCTCGCAATTGCGTCAGCGGGTACCGCGAGAACCGCCACATCGTCGTTTCGAACCTCCATCGCCTGGTCCGTACACGACGACGCTGCACACAGACGCAGCGTTGTCCGGCCTGCCCCCGCCGCATGAAAACGCACGGCCACCGCCCGATATGGCACCGAGTCAGCGGGCAGCGGAATTGTCAACGACTGCCCCGTCTTCAGCGGCCACTCGGCTTTCGCGAGCTGGATCGCGGTGCGCCCGCCGGGCCTCTCGTGCAAATCGCCGAGAAAGAGAACAAACGTCCAGGCCAGGGGCACCGTGACCAGAATCGTTGCGGCAGCCTTCGCGGCGACCTTCAGGACGGGCGCGTTTGCTCTCACGCGTAGTACCGGACCAAAGCGCGGGCGACCGAGGCGGCATCGATCAACAGGAGCAGCGCCGCGAACGCCCACGAACCATCCATCCACGCTCCGAGCCTCTGCGACAGCGCGCGCAACCCGATCACGAGGCCGAGCGCCTGCAGCGGAAACAGGGGGAGGAGGTACCGTCCCTGAATGAGCGCGCTCCCAGTCTTGCGCATGAGGACCAGCTCGAGGCCGTTCAGGCCGAAGACCATCGATACGCTCCCGGCCAAGGTGAGCCACGCCACGGTGTGGTCGCGCGCGTCGAGGCGTCGCCATGCGGCTGCGAATCCCGCTACCGCGAGCGATACGGTGAGCGCCAGGGCCCAGTAGTAGCCGTCGTCGATCCAGGTATCGAGCCATCCCCAGCACATCCAGAAGGTCTTGTGCCAGATGACGTACAACCGTTCCGGGGCGAGGGCCCACGCGGCGATCTCGGCGTAGGGCTGTGGCGTCGTCGTGGACGGCAAATTCCCAGTGGTGCGCACATGGATCGACCAGAGGAGAAAGATGAGCGCCGCTGGAGCGAGCGCCGCGGCCGAGCGCAGCCACGATCCGATGCGCCGCGGGCCAAGCGCGACGGCGACCGCCAATCCGAGGATGGGGAGAATGAACGCGAAGAGCGGCTTGGAAAGCGCGCCTGCCATCGTAGAGATGACGAAGAGGACGAACGCGCGGCGGCTGCCTCCCTCGCGCGACATCAACGCTACGGCAGCGAACGCACCCGTCGCCCAGGCGACCATCGCAGCGTCGTTGTTCACCACGGCGGACAGATGCGCCATCATGGGCTGCGCCGCGATGATGACCCCGAGCAGCGCCCCGTCGCGCACGCGTCCGGACCAGGCAATTCCCAGCAGGAATGCGAAACAGGCGGTGACGATTCCCCATCCCACCGATGCGAGGCGTGCCGCGAAGAGCCGCTGCAGATATGGGGCATGCTGCTCGAGGCGATAAGCCGCGGCGGCGGTTGCGTAGTAGAGCGGCGGGTAGGTCGAGGCGGGACCGCAACCTGTCGTGGCGCGCGACGACGGCTGATCGGGATCCGGTGGAACAAATGCCGACAACGGCGGCATGGGGCGCTCCGGGCGGAACTTGATCGGCTCGTTGAGCGTGGCCGTCAGGAACCGGTTCTCGAGGCTGTACCCCGCGCAAACGGACTTCGGTACCGGAAGGCGGAAGTCCTCCGCGAGCCGTTGCACGTAGTCGAAATGCGCGGGCTCGTCGGGACCGTTCAGCGGCGGGATGAGGCCCGCAAGAAGCACGCCCCGCACCACCGCCAGGCAAGCCACGAAGCCTAGCCAAAGCCTCCACGATCCCGTCGCGCTCATCGGTGCCGCAGCCAGCCGCTGCGCCGCGCGGGGTGTAACACACCCGCCGTGGAACTTGTTGACGAATTTCGCACGTTCACGCCGTACGTCGACTTCACGTCCCGCGTCGCAGTGCATTGAGTTCGCATTTCGCGTCCGCGACGAGTACGGCGCGGCCTACGATACGGGGACCTCCGACGGTTGGGTGCACAATTGGGGGTGGTATCCGTTGTACTTCGATCTGGGGCCCTGCACGACGCATCAGTGCGCGTGCGTTCCCGCCGGCAAGGGTGCCGACCTTTCGGAGGAGTGCTGCACCGGCTCCGCCGACCGCGGTGGTCGGTTGCCCGGGCTCGTGGACTGGACCTGTCGTTGACTCGACGCGGGCCCTGCTCTATTGAGACGGGCCCGTGTCGTTGCCCGTCGATGCGCCTTCCACAGCCGTCGGTGAAGCGAAGATCTCCCGCCCGCAGGTCTCGCAGGACCGCAC
>Ga0066710_100007738_pt1 | contig 10319 bp, 8 predicted proteins | sample GraSoiAngelo_159_FD_79666 | JGI IMG/M metagenome (GOLD analysis project Ga0066710, IMG submission 79666) | Grasslands soil microbial communities from the Angelo Coastal Reserve, California, USA - 14_1009_16_40cm | ecosystem: Environmental > Terrestrial > Soil > Grasslands | place: USA...
CAGACGTCCCGCCTGAACCGCTGAGAAATGGAAAATGACTCCCCGTTACCCAGCCTCATCCCGCGCCCGCTTCGGTCGGGCGACCACGCGTGCCGCGTGCGAATTCTTTTCCACTGACGCCTGATCCATCCGCCCGTACCAGAAGATCGCCAGGAGCGCTGCCGTCAGGAGCGCCAGAATGGCGATGAATTGCGAGGTGGACAGCAGATGGTTGAAGACGAATCCGCGGTCTTCGTCGCCGCGCAGGAACTCCAGGAAAAAACGTGCCACGGCGTAGCATGCCAGGTACATCAGAAAAATCTGGCCGTCGCGCTTCTTGCGCGGGTACCACCACAGCAGGATCACGAAAATCAGCAGCGTGGCCACCGACTCGTAAAGCTGGGTCGGATGAATACGAATGTTCAGCGGAACGTCGGTCATCTGGTGGCTGACCGGATTGGTGAAGACCACTCCCAGAAGGAAGCTGGTGGGTTTGCCGTAGTCACAGCCCGCCGCAAAGCATCCCATTCGGCCGACGCTTTGACCCAGCGCGATGGCAGGGGCGTAAATGTCAAAGATCTTGCGGACGGGAAGCCGGTAGACGTGCACGTACCAAGCGTCGAAAAGAGTGGCCGCAATGAAGCCGCCGTAAGACGAAGCTGCAGCCTCCAGGATTGCCAGGGAGAACATGCTGGCAGGGTCTTGCTGGTAGGCGCTCCACTCGGTCACGATCATCAATACTTTGGCTCCCACCACGCCAACAAAAATCAGCCATACGCTGAAATCGAGCAACCTGCTTGTATCCAGGCCCTCACGACGCCCCAGCCGCAACGCCGTGTAGATGGACAGCACCAAGCCCGAGGCCAGCAGTAGGCCGTACGTGGGCAGGTAAAACGAACCGATCTTGATAAGAATCGGGTGCATCTACTTAGGCAAAACGTAGCCGCTGCATCATTCTGAGGAGCCGATGGCTACGACAAATCGTAAGTCGCTCACGGCTTGGAAACCGCAGATCCTTCGCTTAGCTCAGGATGACACGGCCGAGTGTTTTTCAACAAACTGGTAGACGAGCCAACCTCATTTTACTTCCATGCTGTTCGGGCAGCTGTCGAATCAATGGTAAGCCCGCTTGGCGGTTGGGTAAACCCCGCCTGGCGCGTGGCTTCAAAGCGTAAACTTGTTCAAGAACGACAGATACCCCGAAATGACTGTAAACCTGTTGAACGCCATCAGCAAACCGATGGCAATCAAGAGCACCCCGGAAGCCACCTCCACCGCCTGAAGATGTTTGCGGAAGCGCCCGTAAAATTTCAGGAAGCGGGTAAGGCCGAACCCGGTGAGCAGGAAGGGGATCGCCAGTCCTGCTGAGTAAACGGCCAGGAGGAACATGCCCGCAGCCACGGTATCACGCCTCGCCGCCAGCAAAAGAATGGCAGTGAGTATAGGTCCGATACATGGGGTCCAGCCAAAGGCGAAAGCAAAACCCAGGACGAACGCCCCCAGCACGCCACGACGCGGCGCGTTGCTAGTGATCCTGGCATCACGGTAAAGCAGCGGAATCTTCACCAGTCCCGTCAGGTGCAGGCCAAAGACAATAATGATCGCCCCGGCTATTACATTGAACACGGTCCTTTGTGAGAGCAGGAACTTGCCCACTGAAGTCGCCGAGGCACCCAGAGCGATAAAAACCAGGGAGAAGCCGACCACAAAGGCAACCGAGTTACTGAAAATACGCCCGACGAGAGTGGCATCGCCGCCCCTTTTGAGCTCCTCCATTGAGCTGCCGGAGAGCATCGAAATGTACCCAGGCACCAGCGGCAACACGCAGGGGGAGAGGAACGACGCGACGCCCGCCAGAAATGCCACGGGAATACTGAGGTCTGAGAAAAAAAAGAGCAGACCCGCAACGGGGGCCAAGGGCGGGGCTGTTTCCGGCGTCATAGATGCTAAATCCTCTAGTCCCTGCTTGTTAGATGCCGAAGGTGGCGGGCGAGAAGCTTATCCGGCAAGGTTTATCAGCGTTGTTCGCACAGTCCCGAGCGCTCCGAACCTGATGAAAATGCGTTATGACGTCAGTCCGGTCGTAAGAGTCCATTCCGGTTCCTTGTCGCCCCCAATACGTAAGTGTATCATGCCGTCTGATCATTACCAGCACGGCGTGTACGGTTTAGCAGCGGGCCGGTGGTCTCGATCACTCTCCCCTTTACGCTAACTCCAGTACAATCGACCGAAAGGACGATAACACTTGCTGCGGGCCATCATCTTCGATTTTGACGGCGTGCTGGTAAACAGCGAGCCGCTTATCCTGAAACTTACCCAGCAAATGGCTGGGCAAGAGGGATGGGCGATCACGGGAGAGGAGTATTATCGTGACTACCTCGCGCTCGATGATCGCGGCATCGTGGAGCACCTTTACCGCAGCCACGGGCGAACCCTTGACCAGGCTCGTCAGGATCAGCTGGTGCTCTGGAAGGCGCGCGCCTACGCGGAGATCATCCGCGAGGGGCTGCCTCCGTTTCCCGGAGCTGTCGGCTTTGTCCAGAAGATGGCCGGGAAATTCGCCCTGGCCATCGCCAGCGGAAGCCTGCGAGCGGAAATTGAACATCTGCTCGACAAAATGGGCTTGCGGCAGGCGTTTTCCTCGCTGGCCACGGCAGACGACTGCGAGTACTCGAAGCCCTCTCCTTGCGTCTATCTCACCGCGCTCGCTCGCCTCCGAGAGCTCTCCGCCTTTCGCCTGAATCCACTGCACGCTTCACAGTGCCTGGCCGTCGAGGATGCGCCTTTCGGAGTTGAAGCTGCGCATGCCGCCGGGATGCGATGCCTGGCCCTTGCCCACAGCCGGCCCCTTGAAGAGCTGCGCCAGGCGGACTGGGTGTCGCCGGACTTTGCCGGGGTGGATTTCGAAAAGATCGAAGGCGCATTCCAGTAAATCCCAAGTTATCCGCCATGGAAGTCGAGGAGGTCAGGCAAGAGTGGTCATGTTTCATCAGCCGCTTCACGCCACCTTTGCCGTGCGCAGGAGCAACCCGCTGAAGGCCCCTCTCATCGGATTTTGTGATTCCTTGGTCCAAGACTAGAATAGTTGATTGACACTCAACATGGGATTCGCCCATTGGCTCAACGGTGTTGCCGAAGCCTTCTTGAGCAGCCGATGCCGACTGACGGTGGTTGGCTTGGTGCTGGTTTTTGGCGTAGCTCGATCGGCGCGGACGCTGGGAGCGCAGTTTCCGGGATGTGGTCCTGCCTCGGGTGGGGAAAGCAGTGGCTCGATCCAGGGCGCCCCGGCCACGCTGGCGGCTAAACAGGAACCCTCACACAAGACCAGCTCGCACGACATCCTCGGTGCCGGCGATTCGGTCGAAATCAGGGCCGATTCTCAGCAGAAGATCAAAGAGACCTACCGTCTGATCGGGCACGTCCGCATAACCTATCGCGACCTGACGGTGACTGCGGATGAGGCCACGCTGGACTTCCTTTCGAGCGAAGTTGACGCCCATGGTCACGTGACTTTTACGGACCCCGAGACTCACCTGGATGCAGAGGAAGCCCATTACAATCTCAGGACTGAAACAGGCGAGTTTTCAGACGCGAACGGATACGTGCATCCACGCATGCGGCCGCGCCCACATGTGGTGATGAGCGAGAACCCTTTCTATCTGCAGGCCCGGAAGGTCAGGCGGGTAAATGAAAACCTGCTCCTGCTGGAAGGCGGGCGTCTGACGACCTGCGAAAACGAGGACAGAGGCTGGTCACTGGCCACGCAGCGTGCGCGGGTGGAGGTTGGCGATAAAGTGGTCAGCCACGGCGACGTGCTCCGCCTGCTCGGCCTTCCTGTCTTTTATTCGCCCGTGTTCGTCAATTCGATCAGTCACACGCCGCGTCAGACGGGGTTCCTGCTTCCTGTGATCGGCAATTCAACACAGAAAGGATACATTATCGGTGACGGGATCTTCTGGGCGATCAACCCAAGTGTGGATCTGCTGGTTGGGCTGGCGGATTACAGCAGACGCGGCGTGGCGCGCACCGCTCGGCTACGCGCCCGGCCAAGTTCCACGAGCGAACTCAACATCGACTATTTCGGAGTGAATGATAAGGCTGACCGTAGCATCCGCGCGGCCGGCCAGAGCTTGCGCGCCGTCGGAAAGGCTGACGAGCTGGGACACGGCTTTCGCGGCGTCGTGGACGTGGACTACATCAACACGCTTGCCTTTCGCCTGACGTTCGCGGAGAGCTTCAGCCAGGCGGTTACTTCCGAAGTTCACCAGACCGGGTTTGTAACAAAGAATTTCGACGCCTACAGCATCAATTTCTACGCTACGCGCTATCAAAACTTCTTTTCCACGCAGCAGACCCCGGGGAACTCAATCATCATCCGCCAGACCCCCAGCGTGTCTTTTTCCGGAATGGACAAGCAGGTGGGAACCCTCCCATTTTATTTTGCCTTTGATGCCTCCGCCGCCGGCGTGGGGCGAACGGAGCCCGGGTTTGCTACCCCGCAGATCACCGAGCGCCTCGACTTTCACCCCCAGGTGACTCTGCGCTCGAAGCCCTTCTGGGGTTTTCATTTTACGCCGACCCTGGGACTGCAAGCCACGCGCTACGGCACGAGTCTTCGAGGGAATCCCCTCACTCGAGGTCTCGGCGAACTTGGTGCGGACCTGAGACCGCCCTCCCTGGAAAAGGTGTTTGCCAGTCCCTACCACGGCTACCGGCTCAAGCACGTGATCGAGCCGGATATCCGATATCGTCTGGTGCGGGCGTCCGATAAAGAAGACATCGCCAACGTGGTCCGCTACGACAGTCTCGATATCCTAAGCGAGACGAATGAAATCGAATATTCCCTGAACAATGTGATTTTCGCCCGTAAGGATGTGCCCGACAGCCAAGGGGAGAAGCCCCAGGCACGCGAGGTGATTTCACTGCGGCTCTCACAGAAGTATTACTTCGATCCTACCTTCGGTGGCGCGCTTCAGCCTGGCAAAGTGGTTTGGGAACCCACGATTTCGCTGACGGGCTTCGCCTTTGCCGAGGGCCGCCATCTTTCACCGGTAGTTTCCGTGCTGAAGGTGGCTCCGTCCTCCAACTATGATACTGAGCTGCGCGCTGACCTGAATCCGAACGGCGGAGGAGTGCTCAACGGCGGCGTCACCTCTCATTTCCGCCGGGGCGCGCTCGGGTTGGCCGTTACAGACTTCTTCATCAACCACACTGCGACGCTCCTGATATCACTCCCGTCCTCCCCTTCGCTGTCGCAGCTCCGTTCTTTCAACCTGCTGCGCACCGTGGCTACTTACGGCGACACCAACCGCAAAGGCTTCAGCGGCGCTTTTGGAATCGACTATAACTTCGCCAAGGGAATCGCCCACCAGATCGTGAGCCAGGCCAGCTATAATTTCGGTTGCATCGGCTTTGACCTGGAATATCGGCGGTTTGCGCTGGGAAACCTGCGCAACGAGAATGTATTTCGGGTAGCGCTCTCGCTCGCCAATGTCGGTACGTTTGGCAACTTGAGGACGCGCGAGCGGCTTTACATCGAGCGGTGACCTGATTGGCTCTTGGGATTGCCCGGCTTGCCTGGATATAATCAAGCCAGCTCGCTGTTCGAGCCCGAGACAGGCCAGGCGAAATGTTCCAGAGTCTTACGGAGGAAGTAACACGTGCCGTTCCCAATTCACAGACCCCGCCGACTGCGCCGTACGTCAGCCTTGCGCGGCATGGTGAGTGAGACGCGCCTGGCAGTCCAGTCGCTCGTCTATCCGCTCTTCGTCTGTCCGGGATCGAGCGTCAGCGACGAAATCGGTTCTATGCCCGGCAACTACCGTTGGTCGGTCGACCTCCTCGTGGAAGAGTGCAGGCGCGCCTGCGATCTTGGGATCCCGGCGGTAATCCTCTTCGGCATCCCCGAAAGCAAGGACGAGGTTGGCTCCGGCGCTTACGCGTCGGATGGAATCGTGCAGCGCGCCGTGAGGGCGATCAAGAAGGCTCTGCCTGACCTGGTAGTGATCTGTGACGTCTGCCTTGACGAATACACCAGCCACGGGCACTGCGGCCTGATCAAGCAAGGTGAGGTGGATAACGACTCAACTCTCGAACTGCTGGCTCGGACTGCGCTCACGCAGGTCGAGGCCGGCGCGGACGTTGTGGCTCCTTCAGACATGATGGATGGCCGCGTGGGGCGCATTCGCCGCGAGCTCGACGCGCACGGGTTCTCAGAGACTCCCATCCTCGCCTATTCCGCCAAGTATGCCTCCGCCTTCTACGGACCTTTCCGCGAGGCGGCGGATTCCGCTCCCAAGTTCGGAGACCGCAAGTCGTATCAGATGGACCCCGCCAACCAGCGCGAAGCCTTGCGCGAAATTGCCTTGGATATCGAGGAGGGCGCGGACATCATCATGGTGAAGCCGGCGCTGCCCTACCTGGATATCATCGCGCTTGCCCGCCGCCAGTTTGATGTGCCGATTGCCGCCTATCAGGTGAGCGGCGAGTTTTCCCTGATCGAGGCAGCAGCGAAAATGGGGTGGGTGGATCGCGAGCGCATGATCATGGAGTCTCTCACCTCCATCCGGCGGGCTGGGGCGGACATCATCCTGACCTATTTCGCCAAGGAAGTGGCAAAGTCATTGAATTGCTGATCCTTCGATATCCACGCATTCGATTATCCTGTGCAGTCACCGACAGGAAGACACAGCGCGGGTTTGCTTTCCGGGCAGCGCAGTTCAAGACTTGAAACCGACCGTTTCAAGGCGCCAGCATCACCAGCTGCCAAGGCGGCCAGCCCTTGTGAATGCAGAAGAACAGGCCCTCCGTATTTCCTCGCGATATCATCCTTTCGCTTCCACTCTCGTCTTTCCAGTTGCGGGAAAGGGTTGTAATTCTCATACTGGGCGTGATTTTCACCATCACCGGTGACTCCTTGGGACGTTTTGTGAATAGCTCCGGAGCGGCGCTGGGGACCGCCACGAGTTTTGGACGCAAGAAATGGTAGTCCTACCGCTCTTGAGAGTGTCTGAACCCTTGTTCGTAAGGAGACATCATGCCCAGCTATTATGACGGCGTCCAGCCAAGGTTGCTTCGCCCGTTGCTGATGCTGATTGGAGTATTTGCCTGCTTTGCCTTACCTGAGCACCTCCGCCCTCAGGCGGTTTCCAGTGGCCGCACCACGCAGGATTCGACGCTGACAGACCAGAAGGAAATCGCTGTAACGGTCTATAACTCGAACGTTGCGCTGGTGCGGGACGTCCGGAGCCTTCAGCTCTCCGCCGGCACAGTGGACTTACGCTTTATGGATATCGCCGCCAGAGTCAATCCGGCGACGGTCCACATTGTCTCACTCACTTCACCCAAGGAACTGAGCGTGCTGGAGCAGAATTATGAGTACGATCTGCTGAACCCGCAGAAGCTGCTCGAGAAATACGTGGGCAAGGAAGTCACCTTGGTGCGGCTGCGCAGTGAGAACAGCTCGACGCGTGAAGAGCCGGTAAAAGCGACGCTGCTCGCGAACAATGAAGGCCCTGTCTGGAAAATCGGCAATGAGATTGTCACCGGCATGGGGGCCGACCGGTTGATTTTCCCTGACCTGCCGGAGAACCTCTACAGCAAGCCAACGCTGGTGTGGCTCCTCAGAAACGCGCACGCGGGCGAGCAGACGGTCGAGGCGTCTTACCTGACGAACGACATGAATTGGAGTGCGGACTACGTCCTAACCGTACGCTCAGACCAGAAGTCGGCGGACTTGAACGGCTGGGTCACTGTGGTCAACAACAGCGGGGCCGCGTTCCGGAATGCGCAGCTTCAGCTCGTGGCGGGTGAACTGCATCGGGTGATGGAGGGGGCAGCGGACCGGCTTACAAAGATGCGAGCGGAAATGGCGGCGCCTGCCCCGCCCCAGTTCGCCCAGGAAGCTCTCTCCGAATATCATCTTTATACTTTGGAACGCCGGACAAACCTGCAGAATAACGAAACCAAGCAGATCAGCCTGCTGTTCGCACCTGGCTTCCAGATCCAAAAGGTTTTTCAGGTGGACGGCCAAGCTTACTATTATCGCAGCCCGACGCGTCCGGGCGCACCCGTCAAGGATCCCGTGCAGGTCCACGTCAAGTTCCAGAACTCTGAAACCAATTCACTCGGCATGCCGCTTCCCGCAGGTACAGTACGCGTCTACCAAGGTGACTCAACGGGGCGCGTGCAGTTTATCGGTGAAGACCACGTCGATCACACCCCTAAAGGGGAGACGTTGGACTTGCACATCGGCAATGCTTTCGACGTGGTTGAGGAAAGGAAACAGACGGACTACCAGAAGCTTGGTTCCGACCTGTACGAGATGGCTTATGAAATAAAGATTCGCAACCACAAGCCCGACCCCATCACCGTGGAAGTGAACGAGCCCATCGGCGGCGATTGGAAGATGATCGAGTCCACATTCCCGTACGTGAAGACCGCGGCGTTCGCCGCCCAGTTCAAGGTGGCCGTGACGGCCGATGGTGAGTCTGTGCTCAAATATCGGGTGCGGGTGAGATGGTGAAGGACGCTTGGAACGGCTGGATTGTACCGACTGAAACTCGCGCGCTTTTCAGAAGATTCTCTGATACCAACCGCCGAGCGCCAGAACCGCACCATCAAAACACGCTGGCTACAGGATGAGCATGCAGTCGCCGTAGCTGTAGAAACGGTAGCGTTGTGTCACTGCATGACGGTACGCGTTGAGGACAAAATCTCTGCCGGCAAAAGCTGAAACCAGTATGAGCAATGTCGATTGAGGAAGGTGGAAATTAGTGAGTAAGGCGCGCGCAACCCGGAACTGAAAGCCCGGCAGGATAAACAATTTCGTTTCGCCTCGGCCAGCCGCCACTCTCCCTGCGTTCTCCAGAGCCACGTGTTCCAGGGTCCGAAGGCTGGTACTACCCACCGCGATGACTCTTCGCCCCTGGTCAAGGGCGCCATTAATGGCCCTCGCCGCTGGCTCGGAGATTTCGAAGCACTCCGCCTCCATTTTGTGATCTTCCACGCGCTCTACGTGGATCGGCTGAAAAGTACCGAGGCCGATATGCAGCGTGATTTCGCAGACGGCTACCCCTCGTGACCGCAAGTCCGAGAATACGCGCTCGCTGAAGTGGAATCCTGCAGTAGGAGCCGCGACTGCACCGCGCCGCTTCGCATAAATCGTCTGATAAGCGTTCCGGTCGGATGGTTCGTCGTACCTGTGAATATAGGGAGGCAAGGGCACATGTCCGAGGCGGTCGATCCACTCATCGACAGTCCCATGCTGCGCCCGCAACCGGACCCGACGCAGGCCGTATTCGCCCCGTCCCAGCACCTCTGCCTGCAGTTCGCTATCACCGAAGACCAGCACCTCTCCGGTACGCACTTTGCGTCCGGGCCGCACCAGGGCTTGCCACGTATCGCTGCTCTCCGGCCGAGCTAGAAACAGCTCGATCTCCGACGCCAGATATTCACGACGAGCGGGATTGTTCCGCCCGATCCTTTGCGCTTGCGTTCCCAGCCGCCTTCCCAGGAGTCTTGCCGGGAACACGCGAGTATTATTGAAGACCAGCAGGTCGCCCGGTTGGAGTAGTTGAGGCAGCTCGCGGAAATTCCTGTCTTCTATCCGCTGGCGGGCACGGTCGAGCAGCATCATGCGCGAAGTATCGCGCTCCGGCAGTGGATGCTGAGCAATCAGTTCCGGCGGAAGGGCATAGTCAAACTGCTTGAGTAGCATTTCTCTGAAATTGTAACAAGTGAATTTGGCGTTGCATGCAGTCCTCTTTGCCGTGCTCAGCCTTGAGACAACGCCCGGCGCCGGCCCCGAGGGTCTGGTGAGAGGCTGCACTGCCTATATGCTACAGTAGCCGTTTATGGCCTCGCCCACTGTAACGATCACTGCCCACGGCATCGACCGTGTCGTCTCGGGCCATCTCTGGATCTACCGGACTGATGTTGGCAACGCCGGGAACGCCGCCCCGGGTGACGTGGTGCGTCTCGTGGATCGACGGAATCGCTTTTGGGGACAGGCTCTTTACAGCAGCAAGTCGCAGATCTGCTTGCGGCTGCTCACGCGAGAAGACCGTGCGATCGACCGTCATTTTCTCAGCGAACGAATTGCAGCGGCCGCCGCTTTCCGCGACCGGGTGGTTGATGGGGCGCAGGCGTACCGACTGGTGGCTTCCGAGGGTGACCTGCTGCCAAGCCTCATCGTCGATCGCTATGCTGACTGCTTCGTGATGCAGACACTCAGCCAGGGCATGGACCGCATGAAACCTGAACTGGTGGAATTGCTGCAAGAGAGATTCGCGCCACGTGCTGTCCTCGAGCGGAATGACGTGGCGGTGCGTGCACTCGAG
>Ga0066710_100007739_pt1 | contig 10319 bp, 8 predicted proteins | sample GraSoiAngelo_159_FD_79666 | JGI IMG/M metagenome (GOLD analysis project Ga0066710, IMG submission 79666) | Grasslands soil microbial communities from the Angelo Coastal Reserve, California, USA - 14_1009_16_40cm | ecosystem: Environmental > Terrestrial > Soil > Grasslands | place: USA...
ATCGGCTGTCCCTACTCCTGCAACTTCTGCGGCGTGATTTCGGCCTTCGGGAGCCGGGAGAGGTGGGAGGACCCGTCTCGCACGGTGCGGAACCTGTCGTACCTGGTCGAGCGCTACCGGGTGGACGCCGTGCACTTCTACGATAACAACTTCTTCCTCCGCGAGGATCACGCAGCGGAGCTTTGCGACCGCCTGATTCCCCTGGGACTCTCCTGGTGGTGCGAAGCCCGGATCGATGCGATGCTGCGCTTCGGCGACGCCACCTGGAACAGGATCAAACAATCCGGACTGAAGATGGTGTTCTTCGGGGCCGAGTCGGGGTCGGATGAGCGGCTTCGCAAGATGGCGAAACGGCTCACGACAGCCCAGACTGTGGCGGTGGCGGAGCGGACCCGAGCCTACGGCATCATTCCCGAGTTTTCGTTTGTCCTGGGCGACCCGGAGGACCCGGAAGACGACATCAATACCACGCTCGCGTTCATTCGAAAGCTCAAGGCCGTCAATCCAGACGCGGAGATTATTACCTACTTCTATACGCCGACGCCGCAGCGGCGCGGGACCTACGGCGAGGTCGACCCGTTGGCCGGTACCCCAGGCACGCTGGAAGAGTGGATCGAACCGGCCTGGGTGGGCTGGATGACGCACGAGGATCCGCTGGTGCCTTGGCTCCCGCGGCGACTCAAGGCCCGGGTCGAGGATTTCGAGCTGGTCCTCAAGAGTCGCTTCCCCTCGATCCACGATGTGCGGACGCGGAATTGGGGGAAAGCGCTGGCTAGACTATTGGCCAAGCGACGCTGGGACGCCGAGCGCTACGACAATCCTCGGCTCCTGCGCCGGATGAGGCAGTGGGCCAGGTTGCCGAATCCGGATCCTCAGGCCTACGGGCACCTTCGGCCCGCCACCGGTCCCGGCGCATGAGCGAAGCGCCCACGACTCCCCTCCCGGCATGGGAGGGCTATCGACTCTGGGCCTCGACCTACGACGTCGAAAACCCCGTGACCGTGCTGGACGAGGCGGCGGCCCATGAGTTGACCCCACCGCTTGCGGGTAAAGCCCTCCTCGACGCCGGTTGTGGAACGGGCCGACGCCTGCGGTCAGCGGGGGCCAAGGTGGCGCGCCGAACGATCGGTATCGATTTGGTCCCTGAGATGCTGAAACAGGGCCGACACCGGGCAGTGGAGCTGAGCCTCGCCGCCGCGGACGTTAGGGCTCTGCCCTTCGGCGACCGCCGTTTCGATGTGGTCTGGTGCCGGCTGGTGCTCGGCCACGTGCGGGGGCTCGAGCCTGCCTATCACGAGCTCGCTCGGGTGACCGGCCGCGGGGGGTTGGTGATCGTGACCGACTTCCACCCCGCGGCGGCACGGGCAGGCCACGTCCGGACCTTTCGCGACGCAGAGGGGACCTCGCGGGTTATCGAGCACCAGGTGCACCAGCCGCTCGATCACCAGTCCGCCGCTGCTCGCGCGGGCCTGTCGTTTGACGCCCGTCTGGACTTCGTGGTCGGACCCGCGGTGCGAAGGTTCTACGAGACCGCGGGTATGCTCGACCGCTATGTGCAACAGCAGGGGCTGCCGCTCCTGCTCGCCCTGCGCTTCAGGGGTTGAGACTCCTCCTTGGGTCGGATGTCGGCCGCGCCATCGCGGTCGAGGACGGCCGCCTGGTCGAACCTCACGGCCCATTCGACCTGGTCGTGGACCTGGGACCGGGCGAGCTGCGGCCGGGTCTGATCAACGCGCATGATCACCTGCACCGGAATCACTTCCCCCGGCTAGGCTCCCCACCGTACCCCAACGCTTACCGGTGGGGCGAGGATCTTCACGCCCGGTGTGGTGAGGCGATCGCGCGGGGGGCCGTGATTCCCCGTCGGGACGCGCTGCTTTTCGGGGCGCTGAAGAACCTCGTTGCCGGAGTGACGACGGTGGTGCACCACGATCCGTGGGAGCCGGTCTTCTCCGACGGCTTCCCCGTGCGAGTCCCCCGCCTCCGAGTCGCCCACTCGCTGCGCTTCGAGCCGGACCTGGCGGCCCGTCGGGCGGGCAATGGCTCTCCCCGGGACGCGCCGTTCTGCATTCATCTCGCCGAGGGAACCGACGCGCAGTCCGCCGCCGAAATCGCCGAGGCGGACCGTCTCGGCCTGTTCCGCGAGCGGTTCGTGCCGGTTCATCTCGTGGGAGCGGACCAGCGGGGAATCGCGCTGCTATGTCAGGCGCGGGTTCCGGTGGTGTGGTGCCCGAGCTCCAATTTCTTCCTCTTCCAGCGAACGGCGCCCCGGGAGCTGGTAAGCTCGGGCCTTCCCCTTCTCCTGGGAAGTGATTCGCTGCTGACCGGCGCCGGCACCCTGCTGGAGGAGTTGCGCGTGGCGCGCGCCCTCGGTTACGTGACCGATCGCTTACTTGAGGACGCCGTGGGCCTGACCGCGGCGCGAACCCTGGGTCTCCCGCTTCCGACCCTCGATCCGGGCGGTGTCGCGGATATCGTCTTTTCCACCCGTCCGCTGTGGGATGCCTGTCCCTGCGACATCGCCTTGGTCTTGGTTGCTGGGCAGCCCCGGTTCGGCGACGCGCGGTTCGCCGGGCTGTTCGAGCGGTGTGCTGTGCCCACCGAGAAGGTCGTCGTCGGTGGGGTGGAGAAGCTGGTTGTAGAGCCGCTGGGGTCGGTGGCACGGCAAGTCTTGACGCTCTCACCGGAGTGCCAGCGGATCCTTGAGTGACCGAGGCGGCCGTGTTCTGGTTTCCCAGCTCGGGTCAGTGTCCGCTGGAAGAGCCAGCCGAAGAGGGGAATCGTCCTCTTTGAGCGTCAGGGTGATGGATCTCCACGCCCCGGAGCTGATCGACCGTCCGGTGATCGGTGTCTTCGCTCTGCTAAGAGCCGCCCCAGCCGGCCGGGCCCAGTCGGTCTTGGACGGCCTGAGTCCTGCGGGACTTGGCAGGTTCACTCGGGAGGTACTGTCGCCATCGCATTCGGAGAAGCCCGGCTTACCCGGCTCAGGGTGGTCGCTGGCGGCCTGGTCGCGGGTTAGATTCACCACCCCGGCCGGCGGCCCCCGTATCGCTCGTTGCGCCGGGCCGTTCGCCGCCTGTAAGTGGGATCTTGTGGCTCGAGCACGCTCGCGTGTCTCAGTCCGCTCACTTCAGCAATCGTCGGCAGGTTCTCCGTGCGCCAGAGAGCTGCCGTGAGGCGCCCATGAAATTCCCACCGTTTTGTCTTCTGGCCTCAGTTACGGTGTGTGCCCTGCCGTCCCGCCTCGCCGGCCAGGCAGCCGAGCCCGACAGCGCGGTTCGGCTCGCGCCCGGTGATCTCATCCGTCTCGAAGTCCAGTATGGGCAGAAGCTCAGCGGGGAATTCGTCATTGGCCCGGACGGCTCGGTCTTCCTCCCGATCCTCGGGTCGTTGCTGGTCGCCGGCCGTCCCTTTGGTGAGGTGCGGCGGGATTTGGGGCAGGCACTGGCCCGGGAATTGGTGAGCCCGCAGTTCCGGGTGCTTCCGATCCCGCGCATCGCGGTCATGGGAGAAGTCCGCCTCCCGGGTCTCTTCCCGGTGGACGGGAGCTTCACCCTCTCCGATCTGCTGGCTCGCGCCGGGGGGCTCCTGCCGACAGCCGATCCCCGCAAGGTGGCGCTGGTGCGGCAAGGGACGGTGGTGGCGGCTCGGCTCGAGCCGGGGTCGCCCACCCTGCGACTGGGGCTCCAATCCGGGGACCAGATCCTGGTGGGCCGGCGCAGCTGGTTCAAAGAGAATACCCCGTTCCTCATCGGGGTCTTCGGTTCGGTGGTGACGGCCGTGGTGGCCGGCCTGGTGGTGCGCTGACCGCGGGCCAGAACCGGAGACCGCGCTATGGAGCTGGGGGTTCCGCTCACCGTCCGCCTGGGCCGGGCCCTGGCCCGCCATTGGTTGGCCGGCGCGGGGGTCGCGCTCCTGACGTTAGGCGCCACCGCGGCCAGCATCTGGATCGCTGCTCCAACCTACCGCGCCGAGGCCAGGCTCAGGCTGGGCGAGCCGCCCCCGCCCACCGGGGTCACCGCCAGTGGCAACCTTAGCCTCCTCGGCTTCCGCGGGGATCCCCTTTCCAACGATCTGGAGCTGCTGCGGAGCCGGACCCTGGCGGAAGAGGTGGTCCAGGCCACGGCGCTTCAGGTACGGCTGCTCGCTCCCAAGGGCTGGCACCGCGATTCCCTGTTCCAGCGGCTCAGCGCCAGCCGGGAGACCCGCCGCGCCACCTACGAAGCCGTCTGGGGCGACTCCGGCCGCATCACGGTGCGCCGCACCCGGCCTCGCGACTCGCTGTTAGGCACCGTGGCGCCCGGGGTGGAGCTCGGCTTCGACGGGGTGACCGCGGCCTTCCAGCCCTACCGCGCCGGAATGCCCCGGCGAATCCGCCTCAGCACCGTGGTGTTCGGCGAGGCGGTCCGGGTGACCGGGCCCAAGCTGGCGGGCAACCGGACCCGCCGCGATGATAGCGTGGTTGGCATGAGCTACGACCACTCGGACCCGGGGTTGGCCGTGGCCGTGGTGCGGGAGACCGTCAGCCGGTTCATCACCTTCCGCAACGCGCTGCAGCGGCGAGAGAGCGGCCAGGCGGTGGATTCCGTGCGCGCCGTGGCGGCCCAGACCCGGACCGACCTGGCTCGCGCCGAGGACGACCTGCAATCGATGCAGCGGCTCACCGGCCTGGTGGCCCCCACGACTCAGAACGCCAAGCTGGTCGAGCGCTACGCCAACCTGACCGCCTCGCTCCGGGCGGCTGAGGCGGAGCTTTCCAGCTTGGACCGCGCGCTGCGTCTGGCTCGGGAGAACCCGGACCCCGGACGGCGTTGGGTGGACCTGGTCTCCTTTCCTCGCTTCCTCCAGAACGCCACGGTGGGGGAGCTGGCCGGCCAGCTGGTGAAGCTGGATCAACAGGCCCGCGAGCTCCTGCCCCAGCGGACGCCGGAGAACCTGGAACTCAAGACCATCACCGAGGCCATCGCAGCGCTCTCCGCCTCCCTGGTGGAACTGGCCGGGAAGTATCGGGAGGGGCTCGCCGCCCAGGTCGCCGACCTCGGGACCCAACGCGCCGAGGCCGACTCGCTGCTCCACCGGGTGCCCGAGGCCGCCACCGCTCTCGGGAGGCGGGAGCGCCAGGTGCGGTTGCTCTCCGAGGTCTATCTCGCCACCGAGCAGCGGCTCCGCCAAGAGGAGCTCCGCAGCGCGCTCACCACCGCCACCATCCAGGTGGTCGACCCGGCCCAGCTCCGATCCAAGCCAGTGTGGCCCCGGAAGCTGCTCCAGCTCCTGGTGGGAGGGCTCCTCGCGATGCTCCTCGGCCTCCTCGCCGTTAGCGCGGCCGAGCGGCTCGATCCCACGCTGCGCACCGTGGGCGACATTCTGACGGTGGCGCGCTCACCCTTCGCCGGGATCGCGGTCGGCACCCAGGATGGCAGCCTAACGCTTCCCCTCGACGAAGCCCGCGCCATCCTGGCCCGCACCGATTCCCGGCCGGACCGCGGGTCCCTCGCCCTGGCGGCCGCGTCCCGCGGGGCGGGCGCCTCGGTCCGGGTAATCGGCGCCGCATTGGCGGAGGCGTCCGGCGGGCGGGTCCGCGTGCTGGACGGGGGGGCGCCGCTGGGCTATGCCGAGGTGTCTGCCGCGGCTCGGTCCGCCGGGGGGGTGCTGCTGGTGGTGGAGCCCGGTCGGACGGCCCGCCACGAGCTGGCTCGGGTGGCGGATCTGTTGGCTCGCGCCGGCGTGCCGCTCGCCGGAGTGGTGCTGGCCTGCCGCAGCCCGCGGGACGCGGACCGGCTCTGGGGGTAGGCGGTCCATGCTCGAGCACGCAGGGAAGCGGCTGTTCGACCTGGCGGGTGCCGCCCTCCTGCTGCTCGTGGTCAGCCCCCTCATGGCCCTGGCAGCGCTCCTGGTCTACGCCGACTCCGGCCGGCCGGTCTTCTTCGGTCAGTGGCGCATCGGCCGGGGGGGACGCCCCTTCCGTTGCTGGAAGGTCCGGACCATGATCCCGGACGCGGAGCAGAGCCTGGACCGGGACCACGGGCTCCGCCGCGCCTACGTGGCCAACGGGTACAAGCTGCCTAACGTCTGCGACCCTCGCGTCACCCGAGTAGGCCGCTGGCTCCGGCAGCGCTACCTCGACGAGCTCCCCCAGCTGCTGAACGTGCTGGCTGGGGAGATGTCCCTGGTCGGCCCCCGTCCGGTCGTGGAGGAGGAGCTCGGGGAGTACGCGCCCCACCAGAGCGAGCTGCTGAGCGTCAAGCCCGGTCTGGTGGGCGCCTGGGCCAGCCTGGGTCCCCAGCGACCCGCCTATCCCATCCGTGCCGTCCTGGAGCTGGATTACGTTCGGGCGCGCTCCCTCTCCCGCGACCTCACCATCCTGATCCGGTCGGTGCCGGTGGTCCTCCGGGGCCAGACCGACTCGTGAGCTTTGCCCAGGGCGGGGCCGGGGCGCCTGCCTCTCCGGCGGGTCCGAGCGGGGTACTCCGCAACGCGGGGTTTCTGCTCCTCGCCTACCTGTTCCCCCGAATCCTCACCTTCGCCGCCACGGTGCTCGCCGCCCGCGTGCTGGGCACCGCCCGCTTCGGTGACTACGCCACCGCCGCCGCGCTCGCGGTCGTGCTGAGCGTGATCGCTACGCTGGGGATGATGCCGCTCCTCATTCGGGAGATCGCGCGGGATCCGACCCGCGCGCCTGCCCTGTTGGGTACGGCCCACCGGGTAAAAACCCTGGCCAACGCCGGAATGCTGGTCGCGCTCTTTCTCGCCACCCGCCTGCTGGGGTACTCCTCCGCGGTCACCACGGCCGCCCTGCTCCTGGGCCTGGGCTACGCCATCGGCGCGTACGGGGAAAACCTGGCCGCATATTTCCAGGGCATCGAGCGGATGGAGGTGTGGACCCAGGCCAGCGCGCTCCAGGGCGTGGTCACCGGCGGGTTGGGTGCCGCCCTGGTGGTCGCCACTGGCGACCTCAGGATCTTCTGCCTGGCGCCGATGGCCGGCCAGCTGGCGGCGTTAGGCTTGCTCCTGGCCCAGGCCCCGGCGGCGGTGCGCTGGAGCCGCCCCTGGGGTCCAGCGCGTGCCCGGGAGCTGCTCACCGCCCTGGGCCCCTACGCCGCCGCCTTTCTGGTGATGACCCTCTACTACAAGAGCGACGTGCTGCTGCTCACCCGCCTCCGCGGGGCGGAGCAGGTCGGGCTCTACGCCGCTGCCTACCGGTTCGTGGACGTCACCCAGGCGCTGGCCATCGTCGGCGCCAGCGCCGTCTTCCCCCGCCTCGCCCGGGCCCGGGGTGGAGAGCCCGGACGCCTCCTTGGCTGGACCTTCGCCGCCGCGGCTCCGCCGGCGCTGGTGCTCGCCCTGGCGCGTGGCCCGGTCATGGCGGGGCTCTTCGGCGCGCCGTTCGCCCCGGCGGCGAGGGCGCTGCTCCCGCTCGCGTCAACCTTCGTCCCCCTCGCCCTGAACATCGTGATGGGGTATGTCCTGGCCGCTCAGGGCCGCATGACCCGGGTGGCCGCGGGCTACGCCTGGGGCGTGGCCCTCAATCTGTGCCTCGGCCTGCTCCTGGTCCCCGGTCGCGGCGCCCTGGGGAGCGGGATCGCCAAGCTGGTCTCCGAGCTGGCGGTGGCCTTTCTGCTGGTCACCAGTGTCCGCCGCCCGACGTCTTGATGCGTGTCGTCTACCTCTCCAAGGCGCTGGTCGCGGCGGCCTATCGCGACAAGATCGCCGCGCTCCGCGCCGCCGGCTCGGTCGACGTAACCGCAGTATTCCCGGAGCGCTGGGCCAGCCGACCGGCCGAGCCGGACCCGGCCGGGGTCCCCTCCCCGTGGCTCCGCCGCACGCCCGCCCGCTGGACCGGCCGCAACCATCTCCACTGGTATCCCAGGATAGGCCGGGTGCTCGATGCCTTGCATCCCGACCTGGTTCACGTGGACGAGGAGCCCTACAGTCTGGTGACGGCGCAGGTGCTGCGCCTCTGCGCCCGCCGCGGCCTCCCCGTGGTCTTCTTCGCCTGGCAGAACCTCAGCAAGCGGTTGCCGCCACCCTTCCACGCCGTTAGGCGCTATGTCTTCGGCGGTGCCGCCGGCGCCATCGCCGGCTCCGAGAGCGCCGCCGCGGTCCTGCGGGAGCGCGGCTACCGCGGGCCGCTCGCGCTGATCCCCCAGTTCGGCGTCTCCCTGGAGCGGTTCCGGCCGGACCCGGCCCTCCGCCGGGAGCATCGCCGCCGGCTGGGGATCAACCACGCTGCCTTTCTGGTCGGGTTCGCCGGGCGGCTGGTTCGGGAGAAGGGAGTGGACCTGTTGCTGGCGGCCGCGGCCGGCGTTCCGGCCCTGGCGGTGCTCCTGCTCGGCGCCGGACCGCTGCGCCCCGCCCTGGCTCAAACGGCGCAGAGGCTCGGCCTCGACTCCCGACTCTACGCCCTCGGGCAGCTGCCCTCGACCGAAGTGCCGGGATGGCTCAACGCGTGCGACGCCCTGGTGCTGCCTTCGTGCGCCACGCCGGGCTGGCGAGAGCAATTCGGGCGCGTGCTGATCGAGGCGATGGCCTGCGGCGTGCCGGTTGTCGGCAGCCGGAGCGGGGAGATTCCTGCGGTGATCGGCGAGGCCGGGCTGCTGGTGCCCGAGGGAGACGCGGCTGCGCTGCGGGAGGCGCTCCAGCGCCTGGTGGCGGACCCCGAGTTGGCTCGCTCCCTCGCTAGCGCGGGGCGCTGCCGCGTGGCCCAGCGGTTCACCCAAGAGCGGATCGCCGAGGCCACCATCGCGTTCTACCGGATGCTGCTCCACGGGGGAGATGGCTCGTGAGCCGGAGCGTAACCGCGCTCTGGCTTCGCTCCGACGCGGGGGCCACGGTTCTGGCGCTGGCCCTGGCCGGAGTCGGCGCCGTGCTCACCCTCGCGTCCCTCGGGACCGGCGAGCAGCCGCTGCTAGTGGCCGGTGGCGCCGCCGTGCTGTCGGCGATGGTCGTCGTCATTCTCACGGGCTTCACCGACGGCCTGGTCCTCCTGGTGCTGGCCCTGCCGCTCCCGGCGCTCTACCGCAGCGAGGAGATCCGGCTGGCGCCGGCGGCGCCGGTGGCCGCGGCATTGCTGCTCGGGTGGGCGCTGCGGCTGGGCCTCGGCCGAACCCGGCTCGACCTGGGCCGGCTTCCCCGCAAGACGTTCCTCGCGTGGCTGCTGGCCACCTCCCTGGCCGTCGTGGCGTCGCCCTATGTCCTTACCGCCCTGCGTGAATGGCTCAACCTCGCCGTCCTGCTCGGCCTGCTCGCGCTCGCCACCGCGCTGCTCCGGGAAGAGCCGCGGCGGCGCGGCCCGCTGATCGAGGCGCTGGTGATGGCGGCCGCGCTCTGCGGTATCCTGGCCGTGCTGGAAGCCCTGGGCGCGATCCCCGGGACATTTCCCCGCTACGGCACCGGCTTCTACCGGGCGGCGCTGGGCTTCGGCCAGCCTAACGCTCTTGGAGAGTTCCTCGGCATCACCCTGCCGCTCGCGGCCCACCTGGCGGGGGTGGCCCGGACCGAGGCCGCCCGGGCGCTCCGGTGGAGCGCGACGGTCCTGATCGGCGTGGGAGTCCTGGCCACCTTCTCCCGGGGCACCGCGGTCTCGGTCCTGCTGGGCCTGGGGGGGACGGCCCTGGGCGGCGGCGGCCGGTGGACCGGCCGGATGCTGCTGGGAAGCCTAGGTCTGCTGCTGGCGGTGGACCTGGTCTCCGGCGGCATCATCCGCGACACCGTGCAGCGGACGTTAGGTGACGCGATCCTGGAGCAGCGCGCCGGGCTCCTCTGGTCGGGCGTCCTCATGTTCCTCGATCGCCCCCTCCTCGGCTTCGGCCCTGGCGGCTTCGCCGAAGCGCTGGCGGACTACGGCCCCCAGATCACCTGGCTCTACGACTATCTGCCCACGCCGCATAACGCCTTCGTCCAGATGGCCGCCGAGACCGGCGTCGTGGGTCTGCTCGCTTTCAGCTCCTTCCTGGCCGCCGGGCTCACGGTGGCCTTCCGCTCCGCCCGGCGAGCCGCCCGCAACCCCGACCTCGCTCCGGTCGAGAAGAGCCTCCGCCGGGCGCTGCTCTGGTCGCTGCTGGCGGCCGGCAGCTTCTGCCTGGTGGAGTGGCCCTTCGCCCACGGGACCGGTGAGGCGGTGATGCTGGTGGCCGCGCTGACCTTCGCCACCGCCGGGCCGCCACCTGTGGGGACGCGGGCGACCGGGGGAGCGACAGGATGAGAATCGGGCTCAACGGGCGCTGTTTCGGGGCGGAGCTCACCGGGGTGCAGCGACTGGCCCGGGGGTTGTTGCGGGAGGTCGCCGCCCGGACGGACTCGGTCCTGCTGCTGCCGCGGGG
>Ga0066710_100007741_pt1 | contig 10318 bp, 9 predicted proteins | sample GraSoiAngelo_159_FD_79666 | JGI IMG/M metagenome (GOLD analysis project Ga0066710, IMG submission 79666) | Grasslands soil microbial communities from the Angelo Coastal Reserve, California, USA - 14_1009_16_40cm | ecosystem: Environmental > Terrestrial > Soil > Grasslands | place: USA...
CGATCAATCGGCAGCCGGAAATATCGCGCTGCATCCTTCGCAGACGCGTTTGCCGCCGCGTCGCTCAACGCTTTTTTCAAATCGCTGAGTCCGGCTCCTGTTTTCGCGCTCACGGGCACCAACGGCGCATTCTCCAGGAACGATCCGCGCAGGAATTCTTCCGCTTCCATCCGCACAAGTTCCAGCGTTTCGCTGTCCACCATGTCACTCTTCGTGAGCGCCACCACGCCGCGCTTCACTCCCAGCAACCGGCAAATATCGAAATGCTCGCGCGTTTGCGGTTTGATGGATTCGTCCGCCGCGATCACCAGCAACAGCACATCGATGCCCGCTGCTCCCGCGAGCATGTTGCTGACAAATCTCTCGTGTCCCGGCACGTCCACAAAACCGAAGCGCACGCCATTCTCTTCCAGAAACGCGAAACCCAAATCAATCGTGATTCCCCGGCGCTTTTCTTCGGCAAGACGATCCGGGTGCGTTCCGGTCAGCGCTTCAACAAGCGTTGACTTGCCGTGATCGATGTGCCCAGCGGTACCAACGATAATGCTTTTCATCGCAGTGGACATGATTCGAATGGCGGACACTTTTGCCGCTTTGGATGCTACTGGAGGAAAGAATCGGGGGTCAAACTGCGGAAATTACTTCGCAGCTCCGATCTCTTCGACAATGGCTTGCGCGGCGGCTCGCGGATCGGATGCGGCAATGATTGGCCTACCGACTACCAAGAAATCGGCGCCCGCGCGAATCGCTTCAGTGGGCGTAGCTTTGCGGGATTGGTCTTCTGATTTGGATTCGACTTCGGAGTCTTTCGGGCGAACGCCGGGCGTCACGATCAAGAAATCGCTGCCGCAAGCCTTTCGAATAGCTTTGGCTTCCTGCACCGAAGCGACAACACCATCGACGCCGACCTTTTTGGCAAGTTGCGCCAGTTTCACAACGCGGAGTTTGGGAGCGCCGTTGATTCCGACTTCCTTCATGGTCTTCTGATCCATGCTCGTCAGGATGGTCACCGCCAAGAGGCGCGGCCGGTCGTCTCCCATCGGTACGCCCGCGCTGATGGCCTGCACCGCCGCTTCGAGCATGGCTTTGCCACCAAGCGCGTGCACGTTGACGAGCTGGACGCCGGTCATGGCTGCCGAGGAAAGCACGGCGCCGGCAACAGTATTGGGTATGTCGTGAAATTTCAGGTCGAGAAAGATGCCCGGACCGAGTGCGGCGACTTCCTTGACGGCAGCAGGGCCCGCGGCGGTAAAGAGCTGGTTGCCGATCTTGAACATGCCTACGAGATCAGCAACCTGTTTTGCGAATTTCAGCGCGGTGGATAGAGAATCAAAATCAAGCGCGACGATCAAGCTGCTGCGGGGATGGGCGTCGAAGGTCGTCGTGGTCATAGGCGACCCCGACTCCTTCGGGGTCAGTGTTTCTCGGGCAGTTGCATGAGCTCGAGCCGTACCTGGCTCACGCCGGAATGGATCAAGCCGATTTTCCGGGCGACACGATAGGATACATCAATTTCGCGCCCTTCTTGATAGGGACCCCGGTCATTGATGCGTACCAACTCGAACCTGCCGTTCTGGGTGTTGACCACGCGAACGACGGAGCCAAAGGGAAGATTGGGGTGTGCCGCAGTAAGGGCTTCGGAGTCGAAGCGCTCGCCATTGGCGGTCTTGCGGCCATTGAACCCGGGACCATACCAACTGGAATTGCCCACCCAGGTCTTGATCGGCTTCACGGGTTGATTCAGATGCGCTACGAGAGGTGCTTCCATCCCCGGTGCAATGAGGAACATCAGGAGTACCCACCGCAGTGCAGCCCAGCTCATGAATAGTCGATGTCTCATAGTGTGTTCTTTGTGCTACTCAAATCCAGAAAAGTGTAGCAGGAAAGGGTCATTATGTCAACCATTTTCTGCTATGAATTTTTCCCTTATCTCACTCAAAGTAAACGCTTTAGTCCTTCCTAGTACGGCCGTAAGGGCCTCGATAAGTTGCTCACTGGCCCTCGGGTCAGCAAAGCTGGCCGTCCCGACCTGTACCGCCGAAGCGCCTACAGCCAGGTAATCAAGCACGTCTTCGACCGTCTCGACGCCTCCAAGGCCGATAATTGGTATCTTGATCGCCTTCTTCGTTTCCCAAACGAGCTTCAAAGTAATGGGTTTAATGGCTGGGCCGGAAAGACCGCCCGTCGAGTTCCCCAGGCGGGACTTCCCGGAGCGGAAGTCGATGGCCATAGCCGGGTAAGTGTTTGCCACCGTCATGGCGTCGGCTCCGGCTTCCTCGGCGGCCCGGGCAATAAGTCCAATGTCTGTAACAAGCGGGGAGAGCTTGACCCAAAGGGATCGCTTTGCAGCTGCCTTCCGGGCGGCCCCGACGACTTCGGCTACTTGGGATGGATCGTTGCCGAACTGCATGCCTCCTTTCCTGACGTTGGGACAGGAGATGTTGAGTTCGTAGCCTGCTAGCCCCTCGGCATCCTCCAGGACCCGGATCACCTCGACATAGTCCTCCAAGATGTAACCGAAGACGTTGGCGATGACGGTCGTATCGAATTTTCGCAGTACCGGGAGTTTTTCGGCTACGAAGGCCCGGACCCCCACGTTCTGGAGCCCGACGGCATTGAGCATCCCAGAGGCGGTCGGGAAGAGGCGGGGGGCAGGGGCGCCTTCGATGGGTTCCCGGGAAAGGCCCTTGGTGACGAAGCCTCCGAGACGGTTCAGGTCAACGAGGCGGGCGAATTCGAGGCCGTAACCGAAGGTTCCACTGGCGGCGAGAATAGGATTCCGCAGGCGCAACGCGCCAATTTTTACGCTGAGGTCAACGGCGCCAGCGGAGCTCACTTCGTGCAAAAGGATAACACGAAGCCGCCCCTACTCCGCGCAAAATCTGACAGTCACTCAGTTTTCTGATTTTCCATCACATCAGAAGTCCGGCCTAATTCTCCGCCCGCAATGCGTAGCCTTTCGGAAATCGCGCCTTCTCTGGACGAATAAGATCTGCATCGACGGGAATGTGAAGCTCGATACCGTCTTGGTATCTCAGCACGATTGTGAAGTGCAGTGGCGAGCCTCTCAGGTCGAGCGACTTCTCACGCTTTTCGTTTTTGGATACGAACATCTGGGGAGCGTCGTAATACTCGCGCGAGGAGACGACTGCGAATCGTTGAGCTACTTTCTTGTCGGTTCCATACTGCAACAAAGGAGGATGATGTAGCTCACCCATCCCCGCGTATCCGAAAGCCACGTACCGCGATGCCTGCGGACCATCGCCATCTCCCCTGACTTCAAGCAAGTCAGAATTGGAGACGTACATTTTCTTCCCAGTCAAGACGCTGTAGTAGGAGTGGACTTCAGGGACATCGCAGCATCCCCATGCTGTAACGCGGAAGAAACGATCGTGCAGCAATCCTTCGTTGCCAATTTCATTGAATGTCCAACGTAGCTCACTCTGCCGACCATGCTCCAACGTCCAAGCTTTTACTGTGGCGTTTCCTCGCACGCCCTCCATGCCGTCTGTGCGTTCATTGTGATAGGTTTCTTCCAAAAGTAAGACCGCTTCGTAACTCCCCTCGTCACCCAGTACTTCCGCGAAGCGAAACGAGCGATTCTCTGTGACATAGGTCCATGCGTCTTTGCCCTGTACTACATAGGCCGACGATTCGGCTCGGTACGGAGGCACGGTCTTTTCTGGCGTGCCAAGGTTCGTACCCTGCAGGCCGAAGAGAAGTGCGACTAGAACAACGGCGATCGTCTTCACAAGGGGATCCTCCCGCATGTATCCGTTCTCAAGACACTCGAAATTGTGCCAGAAGAGAATCATACCCTTGGGAGGCATCCCTCGTAACAGCCGACTGTTCTAAGGCGGGCATTTGCATAGGCCGGACACGGCCTCCTCTAATGACGGAATGTTACGTCAAGGATTTGTGTTTGGGGCTGACGCTGGTGCGGATTTTGGGCGCGCGGGCTGAAATAAGGCGGGCGGCGCGGCGGTTTTCTTTAGGGCTTCGGCGAGGATGTGGCCGTCGCGGGAGGCTAGGGTGATGCCGCAGAGGGCGGCGAAGGTCGGGGCGATATCGGCGGGCGTGACGGGTTGGAAGTATTGACCGGGTCGGATGCCGAAGCCCATCAGCAGGACGGGGACGTGCTGGTCGTAGTTGTAGGGAACGCCATGGCCGGTGCCGTAGGAGCGGGGCTTTCCGAGGGGCGTGCTGTCGAGGAGCCAGTAGGGCTTTGGCAGGATGAAAAGATCGCCGCTGCGGCCGGGGAAATAACTATGGGCAAAGGCTCGGAGCGCGGGGCTTTGCGTGGCGGGCCTGTTCTGGAGTTCTTCGGCGCGATAGACAGCAGCAACGCCGGGCTGCGCCAGCGCGGCTTCCAGAACGGCCTGCATTGCAGCATGGTCGTGCTGCAACTTTTCGTAAACGTCGGACGCGAAATAAATGTCGCTGCCGGCGATGCGCGCAACGGCGGGCTTCGGATATTTTAAGGCTTCGAGGGCTTTTTCAATTCTTTCTTGTAGCTCCGGCAGGTGCAACAAGCCGGCGTCGGCGCCGGTTTTTTGCATGTCTTCGGGAATGGGCACAACGCCGTGGTCGGCGCTCAGCGCTACGACGTAATTTCCGCGGCCGACTTTCTTATCTAAGTGTGCAAACAGTTCGCCAAGGTCTTTGTCCAGCCTGACCAAGACATCTTGGATTTCCCAACTGCGTGGTCCAAAGGCATGGCCAACGTAGTCTACAGAGGAATAGCTGACCCCCAGGAAATCAGTTTCACCCACGTTATATAGATACAGCGCCGTGACCGCTGCTTCTGCCATTTTTGTCAGATATGTGTCCGCAAACGGACTTGTCGCCCACTGTTCGTAAAAGGTTTCATCCGGTTCACTACTTCCGGATTTGCCGCGGAGTGGATGTGGAAAGGATTGCTCCCATCCACTGGGCGGGATAGCACCGACTGCTTTCTCGTCATACAAGTAGGCGGATCGGGGCAAAGTCGGCGCCCAAGTCTTGCCGTAATCGTCTCTTACTGGATGGCTTTTCACCAGCTCTCCTGGAAATGGATGGGTGCCATATACGTCCGAGGTTATCCATCCGCCCGAATCGAACCATGTCACATTATCGGCCTTGTGCCCCGCCATCGTGATGGCCGCGCGTGCTTTCAGCGAAAATGTAATGATGTGCGCCCCGCCGCCGCTCTGGAATTTCAGCTCTTCGGCAAATGCAGGCACAGCCATCTGTACCGCGCTGTCCCCGCCTTTCGGGGTTCCTCCCGCGTAGCTGAGGTTCTTGGCTTTGGGATCTGATGTGCATGTAACCATTTTTTGTTCTTTGCGGTCCCACCAGGCGTTAGCGACCATGCCGTGCGTCGCGGGAAACGCCCCGGTGGAAATCGTCGCATGGCCAACGCAGGTTTCCGTTGCGGCATAAGGATAAGCAGCGTCCCGAAACCACGCGCCTTCTTCGACCAGGCGCTTGAGGCCGCCGGTCCACTGGAAGAGGAACTTGTCCACGTAGTCGCCGCGCATTTGGTCCACGACCAGGAGCACGACGAGCTTGGGTTTGGCGGGTGCTCGCGACGACTTGGCAGCTGCCGCGCGCGTCGGCAGGGCCTGGGCCGCGGCGGGCGACACAAACGAAATGCTGCCAGCGAGAAAACTTGCTGCCACCATCGCTGCGCGCCGCAAGAGACTGCGATTCTCCAAGAATTTATTCGAAACCATGGCCGAGCGGCCTCCCGCCCAAGAGTCTACTACGACCGCGTTACGGTTCGATGATTGCGCGGTGGATTGACCGGGGCGCGGTCAGGAATGATACGATACCCCGACCATGCGCATCGTTGAAAAGAGCCAATTGATGTCTGCGCCCGAGATTGACCGCACGCTGCAGCGGCTGGCGCACGAAATCGTGGAAAAGAGCGGCGGAACGAAAAGCCTGGCGCTGATCGGGATCGTTCGCCGCGGCGTGCCGCTGGCGAAGCGGATCGCGCAAGCCATGCGCGGGATCGACGGCGTGGACGTTCCCGTAGGCGTGCTGGACATTACCTTGTACCGCGATGACCTATCGAAAGTGGCGCCGCAGGCGGTGCTGCGCTCTTCGGACATTCCTTTTGGCGTGGATAATATGGACCTGGTATTGATCGACGACGTGCTTTACACCGGGCGGACGATACGCGCGGCCATGAACGGGTTGTTCGACTTGGGGCGGCCGAAGCGCGTTTCGCTGTGCGTGCTGGTGGACCGCGGGCACCGCGAAATGCCGATCGAGGCGCGGTACATCGGGCGCAAGGTGCAGACGAGCGACACGGAAATTATCGAAGTGCGGCTGAAAGAGATCGACAAGGAAGAACGCGTGGTGCTGGTCGACCGCATGGAGTAGATTTGGATTTTCTATTCGAACCGGCTCGTATATGATTTGAGAAGGGACATTGAGTTACAACTTTCGCGATTTGCTGGCGCTCGAACCGCTCAACGCGGACGAACTCGGATTTCTTCTCGACCAAAGTAAACCCTTTCAGGAAATTCAGAAACATCCACTGAAAAAACTGGCGACGTTGCGCGGGAAGACGGTGGCGCTGGCGTTTTTTGAAACGTCGACGCGCACGCGCATCAGCTTTGGGGCGGCGGCTTCGCGGCTCGGCGCAGATTCTATGAACTTGCAAGCGGAGGCCTCCAGCCTGAAAAAGGGCGAGACGCTGCTGGATACGGTTTTCAACCTGAATGCCATGAAGCCGGATTGCCTGGTCATGCGGCACGCGGCTTCGGGGGCGACGGATTACGTGGCGCGGCACCTGGACATTCCAGTGGTGAACGCGGGCGACGGCACGCACGAGCATCCTTCGCAGGGATTGCTGGACGCGCTGACGATTCGCGACCGGCTGGGAACGATCAAGAATTTGAACGTGACGATTCTGGGCGACATCCTGCATAGCCGGGTGGCACGTTCGAACATTCATCTGCTGGGAAAATTTGGATGCAAGTTTACTTTGTGCGGGCCGGCGATGTGGGTTCCTCGCGAGCTGGAGAAAATCGCCCCGGGGACGGCGATTCGCTGTGTCTACCGGATCGAAGAGGCGCTGGAAGGCGCAGATGTCATTATGATGCTGCGGGTGCAGACGGAGCGGCTGAATGATCCGCCGTTTTCCGCCAACGATTACGTTTTGCTATACCAGTTGAATGCGGCACGGCTGCGCCGAGCGAGCTCGAAGGCGATTGTGCTGCATCCGGGACCGATGAACCGCGGGATCGAGATTACGCCGGAGGTGGCGGACGGGCCGCAGTCGTGCGTGCTGGAGCAAGTGACGAACGGCGTGGCGGTTCGAATGGCCATTTTGTATCTGCTGATTAGCGGCGCTACGGAGACGGACACGCATCCGGCGCTGGAAGTGAAACGTAAGGAATCCGCCAATGCTTCTGATTAAGAACGGGCGGGTGATTGATCCGGCGTCGAAGACGGACGCGGCGCTCGACGTGTTGCTGGATGGAGAAAAGATCAAGGAGGTGGGGCCGGCGGGAAAGATCGCGGCGCCGCCGGGGGCGGAAGTGTTTGATGCGACGGCTTTGATCGTTGCGCCGGGATTTATTGATCTTCACGTGCACTTGCGCGAGCCGGGACAGGAGTCTTCGGAAACCATCGAAACCGGCACGCGGGCGGCGGCGCGCGGCGGGTTCACGGCGGTTTGCTGCATGCCGAATACGAAGCCGGTGAATGACAATGCGTCGGTGACACGATTCATTCTGGACCGCGCAAAGGCGGGCGGGAGCGTTCGCGTGTGGCCGATTGGCGCGGCGTCCGTGGGAAGCAAGGGCGACGCGATTGCGGAAATTGCAGCAATGAAGGAAGCGGGAATCGTGGCTGTTTCGGATGATGGAAAACCGATCGCCACTGCGAAGCTCGCGCGGCAGGTGATGGATTACTGCAGGTCGCTGGATCTTCCGGTGATCGAGCATTCAGAGGATGCTTCGCTGGCTGCCGGGGCGGTGATGCGCGAGGGTGTGACTTCGACGCGGCTGGGGTTGCGCGGGATGCCGGCAGCGGCGGAGTCGGTTTGCGTGGCGCGCGACGTGCAGCTTGCGGAAGTGACGGGGGCGCGGCTGCATGTGGCGCATCTTTCGGCGAAAGCGTCGCTGGAGCAGGTGCGCTGGGCGAAGTCGCGCGGACTGCAGGTGAGCTGCGAAGTGACGCCGCATCACTTCACGCTGATTGATGAGGACGTGCAGTACGATTCGAAATTCAAGATGAATCCGCCGCTGGCTGCGCGCGAGGACCGGGAAGCGCTGCTGGCGGGATTGGCGGACGGAACGGTGGATGCGATTGCGACGGATCATGCTCCGCACGAGCCGGCTTTGAAAGATGTGGAGTTCGATCGCGCGCCGTTTGGCATTCTGGGATTCGAAACGGCGCTGCCGCTGGCGCTGGAACAGTTGGTAAGGAGCGGGCGGCTTTCGCTGATGCGGATGGTGGAGCTTTTTACGGCGGGGCCGGCGCGTGTACTCGGCATCGAACGCAAAATCGCGGTGGGTCAGGCCGCCGAGCTGACAATCTTTTCAACGAATCACGCATGGACCTACCACGTGAAAGAATCGCCAAGTAAGTCGCGCAACTCGCCGTTCGATGGGCGGGCTTTCAAAGGGGCGGCTGTTGCCACGATCGTGGGCGGCCGCGTCGTTTATAAGCAATAAGAAGCGAAACGCAGAGACAGGGAGGCCGCAAAGAATTGCGTTGCGGGATACGGACGACCGCAGTCAATTTCAGTGGGCGGTGGGTTCGGCGGCGGGGTGCATGCCGTGTTGGGGGACCTCGTGGATGCCGCGGGCGGGAGGCTCGATGCGCTGGCGGTAGAAATGATCGAGAGGGACGCGGCCCTTGCCAATGGGGTAGCCTTTTTCGATGGCTTTGGTGACGTAAGCTTTGGCGAGCGTCGCAGCTTCAAGAAGAGTGCGGGCGGAGGCCAGTTGCGCAGCGATGGCGGACGCAAAGGTGCAGCCAGTTCCGTGCGTGTTGTCCGTTTTCACCCGGTCGCCGCCAAGCTGAATCATCTCGGTGCCGTCGAAGAGAACGTCGACGGCGCGTTCCATGTGTCCGCCTTTGATGATGACGGCGCGAGCGCCCATCTCGACAATTTTGCGCGCGGCGGCTTCCATATCCGCGACTTCCTTGATGGTCATGCCGGTTAGAACTTCGGCCTCGGGAACGTTCGGGGTGATAACGCTCGCGTGCTTCAGCAATTCCGCCGCGACGTATTTGATGCCAGCGGCATCGAGGAGCTCCGCGCCGCTGGAAGATTTCATCACCGGGTCATGCACGACGTGGGCAAATTTGTGCGCTTCGAGGAATTCGGCGACCACGACAGCGTTACCGCGGTTCCCCAGCATCCCGATTTTCACCGCAGCGATCTCGCAATCGTTGGCCAGCACTTCGAGCTGTGCGCGCAGCTCCGCGCTCGGCGTGTTGTGGACCGTCTGTACGCCCTGCGTGCTCTGCACAGTGAGAGACGTAATCGCGGCAACGCCGTAGCAGCCGTGCGCGGCGAAAGTTTTCAAGTCAGCAGCGGTGCCAGCACCGCAGGAAGGATCGAATCCCGCAATCGTCAGGAGAATGGGCGGCGCTGAATGGCTATGTCCGTTCGTGCTCATCGTCTTTTTTTACTCGAACAATGAAAATAGCCGGTCGCGTAGACAAAACGGACCGGCACCTGCGAATGTACGCGTGCTGTTTCTCCAACGCAAGAAAAAACTTGATGATATTCTTGTGCAAGAATGGCAAGGATATTTGCCGCGGCGGGCTGGTGCCATCGTTTATTGCATTCTGGAATAAATCTATGAACTTTGCGCCGCGCCAATTCTCACTCCTGACTTTTCTAATCCTTTCGTCCGGCACAGTTCTTCAAGCTCAGACGGACAAGCTGCATGCTGTTGTGGAACAGCTCCGCGCCATCGACACGCGGGTCAAGGGTTATCCATCGGGTGATGTGCCGGCCACGGCTCAAAAGCTGCTGCCCCAATTCAAAGCCGGGCTGCGCGAGATCATCGGGCGTACACTCAATAACAACTACTCTTCCTCGCCGGAAATTCTGCATGACCTTATCCTGACAGACTTGAAGAAGGCAGGGATCGAGGCACTGAGCCCGGCACAACGAGAGGGGTACTACACGGCCGACGGTGACGATTTCGGCTATCTATATGATGTGAACGTGCGCCAGCCTGAGCGGCATCCAGATTTGGTGGCGGTCGTCACCAACTTGACGATTCCGTGCGGCAGCGATGCTTCTCTCAATCTCTATCGCCGAACCGGCGCGACGTGGCAATTGATTCTGGTGGCGGAATCG
>Ga0066710_100007742_pt1 | contig 10318 bp, 6 predicted proteins | sample GraSoiAngelo_159_FD_79666 | JGI IMG/M metagenome (GOLD analysis project Ga0066710, IMG submission 79666) | Grasslands soil microbial communities from the Angelo Coastal Reserve, California, USA - 14_1009_16_40cm | ecosystem: Environmental > Terrestrial > Soil > Grasslands | place: USA...
GAGGAGGGCAGTCCCCTCCTCAGCTGAGGGGGGTGGCTGCGCCATCAAGAAAATGTCGCGAAGCCTCCTTTGCGCGAAGCGCAAGCGCGATAGCGCGCAGCCTCAAGTAAAGGCGCAGACGGGGTGGTGTTGGTCAAGAAGATTATCGGTGATTGAACGAACCACCCCGTCCGCGCCGTATAAAGTGCCTTCGGGATATTTTTATTGATGGCGCGGCCACCCCTCCTTCGCCAAGGAGGGGATACGCTCTGACGGCCCCAAGTTCCTCTTCAGAAACTGGAGGGGGTTGCCAGTCTTATGCACGTTTCATTGTCCCCGCGATTGCTCGGGGCGACCGAGCAGCACGCTTTCATAAAGCTCTGTCGGCTTAAAGTTCTGGTACTTGTGGACGATGCTCACCGCCGCCGCAGTGTGACGCTCGCTTGCGGCGGGGTCACCGCGTTCACTGTACCAGGCCGCCATCTGCAAATATGCGGGGACGTAATTCGGTTCGTATTCGATCGCTTTTCGTAACTCCAGCAATGCGTGATCGAACTGTCCCAGGCTGTAGTAGGCGCTGGCGAGATTCTTTCGCGGGAATGGAACAAACGGATCGATATTGAGAAGCTCCGTATCCACCTGAATGATTTCACGATCAAGGTCGCGATCCTGTACCGCGTCTCCCGTTAGCGAGCGAACCAGCACGGTTTCCATATGGATGTGCGGATCGAGCGACTGCGGGCTCACTTCCATGGCCCGGCGGAAATATTCTTTTGCCTGCTCGCGCAGCTTTGGATCTTTGTTCTCGGTGAATTGCTGCAGGTACACCATGCCGAGGTTATCGAGGAACAGAGGATGGTCCGGCACAATGCGGATGGCTGCGAGATGGTATCGCTCAGCGGCCGCGAAGTCATCGCGGTCATAGGCCCTATGGCCTAGCTCGTTGTAGTACAAACCGGTGCCGGGTATGGCCGTTGAAAAAACATAGACGACGATAATTGCCGCTGCCGCAAATGCCAGCTGCGGCTTCTTCCAGCGATACGGCGCTTCCTTTTTTGATAATGGAAGTGGATCGGCCAGTGCGAGTACCACAAGGCTTGAAGCTGTGACTGGAATCGTCCAGCAGTTGTCCACGACCGCGTGCGTACCAACTCCTACTGCAGTTAAAACCGCTGCTTCATGAAAACACCGGAAGTCCGGCCATGCCGTATTCGCGCGTTTCCATGCCAGGTAAACCAAATATGCGAGCAGGCAAAACAGGAGCAGTGCCGCGGGAATACCCAGTTCGGCGATATGTTGCAGATATTCGTTATGCGCTATTTGTGCGCGCTTGAGATAGCGAGCTACGGTCCCATCTACCGGCAGGGTGAAACGTTTCGACACGTGGAAAAACTGCCCAAGTCCGACACCGAGCACGGGACTCTGTGCAATCACGTGCAGAGAACTCAGCCAGATTTCCTTGCGGGCGTAGTTATATGGATCAATTTCGCCGTGGTCGACGAATTTACGGACTAAGTACGGACTCGTCAGGATTGCTGCGAGCAAACCCGCAACTCCGATTACCAGCCATACTTGACGCGGTATGCGGCCGCGCGCCCGAACGGCCGCAACGGCAAGCATCGCGGCTACCGCCAGGGTCGCACCTCGCGACGAGGTCTTTAAGATGCCGAACAGAATCACCGCTCCTGAAATTCCCGCAGCCACACGCCACTGCGTTGCGGGCGCGAAAACTGCTGTCGCGATCGTGGCAGCCAAACCAATTAGAAGAAACGTCGCGAAGTAATTGGCATTTTTGCTGGAGAAGCCCACGATTAGCGCACGGTTCAGAATCAGGTCCGGCAGCAGATGCGCCAGACTCACAACGACGACCGTGGCGAGCAGCAATCCTCTCCAGCGAGCGGACTGATATCGCGCGTAGTTCGCGAGGTTCAAAAACGCTGCGGCAAAGAAAGCGTACTTGAACCACAGATAAAATGCTTCGAAGTGCGAACCCGGGATCGGCAGGACTGAAATTAAGATCAGCGCGAACAACACAACAGTGGACAGAAGAAAGACGCGGCACATTTTGAAATCCGCATGCCACGAACCTATCCCGCTGAGAATCGCAATGCCGATCAGAAGGGTTCGGTAAGTGAAGAATGCCCACGGCGCGCCACCGCTTCCTCCAAGAGTGGTGACCACAATGAGCAAAATGACACAGATTGTGATCGCCAACTGAAGACGTGTTTCGATTCCGAGGGCCCGTAGCACGGCTATCACTATACGAGCAGGACCGGCTGGATCAAATGACGTAATTGCGCATTTCAACTGACAGGATTTGTCACTTTCGTCCCGGCAAGCGTGCCCTAACCCACAGACTTTCTGAGAAGCAGCGAATTGGTTGCCCGGTTGCACCAGCGGGGCCGGTGTTTGGACAGAATCCTTGTACGTCAGCCCAGCTGCCCAAACAATCGAGGAAGAAACTTCCCAAATGGAGGGGAATTGAATGAAGAATAATCGCGGTTTTTCGCTCTTGGAATTGCTGATTGTGGTCGCAATCATTCTGATCATCGCGACGATTGCGATTCCGAGTCTCTTGCGGTCCCGTCAGGCTGCGAATGAATCTGCCGCAGTCTCGAACCTGAGAACGATCAACACTGCTGAAGTGACTTATTTGTCCTCCGCCGCCGGAAACTACGGCACGGTTGCGGATCTTGTCACTGCTGGACTTTTGGATTCACGCTTCTCAGGCACTGCGGTGTCCGGATATAGCTTTGGTATCGTCGCTTCACTTTCAGATTACACGGCGACAGCAATCCCGACGTCCGCCAATAGTGGCCGGTACGCGTATTTCAGTCTGCCGGATGCGGTCATCCGTTATTCTACCCTTGACACAGGTTGCGGCGGCCCCGGTGGACACTGCTACCCGGGCAGCATGTCTGGCTCGCCCGTGCAGTAAGGATCTCGAGTCTGTGACACCATTTGACGCGGCCTGGTACTCATGGAAGACACCGGGCCGCGTTTAGTTTTTTTACCCCGATAAGACGCGAAGGGCAGGCGACTACCGATGACCATCCGCGTTAATGCAGTGACGAAAATTTGTCATTTCGGGTGCGTTCGAGCACGCAAAACCACTGAAATCGTGGGTTTCAGGAAGTGGCTGCCGGGTTGCAAGACTTACAGTGGCCGGAAAGGACGTAACCGATCGGCAATGGCGACTTATGAAAAAAGAGAATGGATTCTCATTATTGGAACTGCTCATTGTCGTAGCAATCATTCTGTTGATTGCCACAATTGCAATCCCGAGCTTGCTGCGCTCCAGGCAAGCCGCCAACGAATCCCATGCCGTAACGAATCTACGAACGCTCAACACGGCAGAGGTTCAGTACATCTCGACATTCCAACAGTACGCAACCTTGGCGCAACTTGTTAGTGCGGGACTGCTCGACGACCGCTACACCGGTGTTTCTGCCGGATACAACTTTACGATCCAGACTGCATCACCATTTCTGGATTACACCGCAAGCGCAACGGCTCAAACTGCGAACTCAGGCCGATTCGACTATTTCACTCGGCCCGATTACGTGATTCGTTATTCGACGGATGCAAGCCGCGCACCAACGGGATTCTCGGGTGAACCTGTTCAATAACGGCCACACGACAACCCGCGTTCTCGTTCTTTGTCTGCTGTTAGTGGCGGTTTGCTACGCGAACTCCATTACGAATGCGTTCATACTCGACGACATTCTCATCGTTGGCGCCAATGAACGCATTCGGCATATCGAGCCGGTGCAATTTCTGTTTCAGTCGTATTGGGGGGACCTAAACCACGCAGGCATCTACCGGCCGCTGACCATCTTCTCGTTTTCACTCGAGTATCCGATTTGGGGTGTCTGGGCGCCCGGATTCCGAATCACAAATCTACTGTTACATGCCGTCAACGGCTGGTTGGTATTTCTGCTGGCGCGCGGTTTGTTGGGTTCGCCAGCGGCGGCCCTCGCTTCGGCCGCGGTGTATCTGATCCATCCGGTGCAGACCGAAGCGGTCGTGAGTATCGTCGGCCGCAGCGAACTGCTGGCTGCGGGATTGTTCTTTTCGGCTTGGCTTGCGTTCCGGAAACGCCGCACATGGTTGGCGGCCGTTGCGTATTTTCTAGCGGCGCTCGCGAAGGAAAGCGCGATCACGCTTCCCGCGATTGTGATACTCGAACTGGCGCTGAGCCAAGCTGGCTCTGAAGTGTCGATGGGCGGCAACGTCTCGCGATGGCAGCTAGCTATCCGGAACATTGTCGAATCGTGGCGTCGTCTTGCCGTGTTGGCAATAACCGGGGTCGCTTATCTTGGACTGCGCTTTTATGTTTTAGGCGGGCTGGGGATTCCGGCAAGCGGACAGTATCTGCATGGGACACTCACCCTTTTCCAACGCTGGATGACCTCAGGCCGCGTTTTCCTGGAATACTGCAAGCTGCTCTTGGCTCCCGTAGAGATTGCCAGCGATTATGATTTCAATTCGATACCTGTTGCCGGTCTCGCAGATTGGGACGCGTGGCTGGGCCTTGCATTGGTGGCAGCGACCGTCATTCTGGCGGTGCGTGTCGCGAAGCTTCGGCCCACTGTCAGTTTTGGCGTCCTGTTTTTCTTCATCGCGTTGCTGCCGGTGTCGAATTGGATCATGCCGATCGCGCTGATGATGGCTGAACGATTCTTGTACATCCCGATGTTCGGCTTCGCGCTATTGGCAGGAGCGCTGTGGGCAGGAATCCAAGATCGAGGACCGCGTCATCTTATAGCCGGTGGGTTTGTCATCATCGCAGCGTTGCTGTGCATCGGTCACAACTACATCTGGCAGGACACGCTGACGTTTCATCGAAACGCCGTGCGCGTCGTGCCGAACAATGCTCGGGCGCGATTGGGGTACGGCTTCGCGCTGCTCCGGGTCGATAAAGTTCCCGAAGCGAAGGAGCAATTTGAAGCCGGACTTCGGATCCTGCCCAACAGCGCGCCTCTGTTGGCTGGACTCGCCAGCGCAACAATGAGAATCGATGGAAACTGCGAACGGGTTCGTCCACTGGTCGCGCAGGCCCTCACCAACGATACTAGACAATGGCACAGCCTTTGGGTTCTCGGCGATTGTTTCATGATGGAAGGCAAGATCGAACAGGCAGAGAAGAGCTATCGCCTCGCAATTCAGAATACGGATTTTCCCGACGCGCAACTTCTCTTCTCGTGGGCCCGCATTCTCGAAGCCCGAGGTAATACACCGACTGCTCTAGCGACTTACGAAAGGGCAGCTCTCATCGACCCCACCGATGAGGGAATCAAGATGAAGATCCGTCAACTCACGCGATGAACGTTCCATGGGACGCGTATGCGTGTCTGTGTAACGGGGTAGAAGTCAGGTAAGGCAAGAAAGCTCCCATCCTAAGCGCATAAGCCGGCCGAGCCGTCCAGTTTCAGGAGAGGAACTTGAACCGAAGCACGACATCAGTAGACAAGCCGATGCCGACTCATTATTCTACCGCGTGATGATTGAAGAAGCCGCCGCGACCTCCGCCGTGATCTGCTGCAAAACGCCGGCCTGGAAGCGTTACCTCTACGGTCTGGTTGCGGAGGAGATCTCCCGATTCGGTAGATATTACGATCGGCTGATTGAAGTTTGTTCGTCATCGCGCGATTCGAACCTTTTGTACGAAGCTATCGACTGCCCGAAAAAGGCGAGGATTCGCGAGAACGAGGAACTGCCCGATTTTTCCGATGAGATGGACCGGCGCACGCTAATCCTTTTGAATGGAACGCTGAACTACCACCTCGACATTCAAGAGCTTCTCTCTTCAATGAAGCCAAGACTTTCCAGAACGAGTCGAGTTGCGGTCGTCGTCTACAACTTCTACATGAGCTGGCTTTACCGGCTGGCGAACTGGTTGGGGGTTCGAAAGGATCCTGTTGGTTCGACCTTCCTCACGGTTGGCGCACTGCAAAACATTATGCGACTTTCGGGATTTGAGCTGGTCCGGATCCGCCCGACAATCTATTTCCCTTGGCGTCTGCTTGGACTTGGCGATCTTATCAACTCCATTCTGACAACTGTTCCCGGATTCCGGTGGATGGGATTGGTGAGCATCCTGGTCATTCGACCAATCATTGCTGACGCCACAGCCCCGACGCTTTCCATCGTGATCCCAGCCCGAAACGAACGCGGCAATATTGAAAATGCGCTGAAACGTATGCCCGACCTTGGCGCGCAGCTAGAGATCCTCTTTGTCGAAGGCCATTCCAACGACGGGACATGGGAGGAGATTCAGCGGGTTGCCCGGGAGTACGGCACTCGTTTTCGAATCCGGGCCATTCAGCAAACGGGCAAAGGCAAAAACGACGCCGTGCGCCTGGGCTTCCAGCACGCAACCGGAGATCTGCTGACAATTCTGGATGCGGATCTGACGATGCCCCCCGAGATGCTCGGACGTTTCTACGAAGCGTATCGCCAGGGCCTCGCCGACTTCGTTAACGGGACCCGTCTGGTATACCCAATGGAGGGCGAAGCGATGCGCTTCCTGAATCGTCTCGGAAATATCTTCTTCGCCAAGGCGCTGAGCTTCGTTCTCGATACGCCGCTTGCCGATTCCCTCTGTGGAACCAAACTGATTGCGCGACATGACTATCAGAGGATCGTTCGGTGGAGAGCGGATTTCGGCGATTTTGATCCATTTGGGGATTTCGAGCTCCTCTTTCCGGCTGCGATCCTCGGCCTGGGAATCATCGATATTCCCATCCGGTATCGGGCCAGAACTTATGGGGCTACCAGCATCAGCCGCTTTCGACATGGATTCATGCTGCTCAAGATGACGGTGATCGGCCTTTTCAAGGTCAGGCTTGGCGGAACAGCCTGAAGGACCAAATGCCGGAGCATTGCCCGTCTGACCGGCTTCACCGGCCGCATCATCTGGGATGCCGCCAAACCGGACGGCCAGCCCCGACGAGGCCTCGACACCTTTCGCGCTTTGAAAGAAGTCGGATTCCGCGCCGCCACTCCTTTTGAAGATGGCCTCCGCCGCACCATTGATGATTATTCGCAAAAGCTCCGCTAACAACGATGGGTGTCACCAGAAAAGGCACGAAGACAGATGGCCGGAGACGGAACTTTGAAACGCATCTATACAATCATATTCCTGGGGGTGTTCGCTGCTTATGTCTTGGCGTCGTTGATCCTCGGAACCCTGACGGCCCCGCCTGAGCTTGGCGACGGCCAGGATTACGACTCCATTGCTTTCAATATCTGGCACGGCCGCGGATTCGGTCATGACTGGGACGACCCGGAGTGGCGCAGGCCTTATCTTGCGTCTCCTATATATAAGGACGTGCTCAACCGGCATTCCGAGTTCTACCCCACGACCTACCGCCCGCCCGCGATGCCTTACCTCTTGGCCCTTGTCTATGAGTTCGCCGGAAGGAATTTTGCCGCATGGCGCATCGTCAACTGCGCCATTATGGCGGGCGGTGTAACGATTGCCGCTGCAATATCGGCCCGATTCGCCGGCTCATTGGCAGCGATGATGACAACGTTCCTCTCGTTGTTAAGCCCACAATTGATCGGTTCCTCGCAAAGGTTTTTGACGGAAGCCCTGGCCGCGTTCCTGGTAACGCTCTTAGCCTGGATCTGGCTCAGCAACACGCGGCGAGGATGGACGATCGCAGGCGCCGCACGACTGGGCATTGTCCTGGGCGCCCTCGTCGCCGCGCGCAGTTTCTTTGTTCTGTGGGTTCCAATCGCGTTGTTTGTGCCGGGGAGCGAAAACTCCTCCGGAAAGAGGCGGGCCTGGCGTTCTAAGGCAGTTTGCACCCTGGCGTGTTTGCTGGTCATCGGGCCCTGGTGGGTTCGCAATATTCTCGTCACGAGAGATTTCATGCCTTTCGGAACTCAGGCCGCGATCGGGCTGCCAGGAGGTTTTGGTCCGAGCGCCCTCGAGTCCCGGGGCGTTTGGAAGTCCGACAATGTTGATGGCATGCAGGAACTTCAGGCACAGCACTTGGATCCGCTGACGTTCGAGACGCAGCTCGCAAAATTTCGTTCGAGTTTAACAATACGATGGATGCGGCAGCACCCTTTAGACGTCTTACGCCTGATGTTTCTACATGTGTGGCAGGAACTGCGGCCGCGCGGGTTTCCCTTTACTTCTTGCGTGCTGCTGGCGGGAGGACTGGGAGCATTCCTCTTCAGAAGATCGCCGGGCATTGGAGTAATAACCCTTCTTGTGTTCATGAACATTGTGGGCATTGCGCTGACATACAGTGCGGAGGGCCGTTTCATGATCCCGGTGCAACTTTTGCTAGTGGCTTTAACAGGGGCGCTCGTCGGGGCCGCTGTAGGGCCGAAAAAATCGACCTTGGCAAGCGGCGCCTGACGGCCGCCGCATGTTCTTTCGCGGGGCCGCTCGTGACGCAGTATCGCAGGGAACGAGACAATTCCTGGAGCTATCGAGAAGTGAACGAGCTTTCAGCGAGCCTGGATTTGACGGCTGTGGGTTGCGCTCGCTTAACACCCCGCTAATTTCCTGACACGCCTCCGGCGTGCAGCGCCGGCTTGAGCGGCGCCTACTTCGGCTCTCCGGTGGGCCGTCCTAGCAGCAACGCTTCATACGGTTCATTGGTTTTAAAATCCTTGTATTTCGTCACAACGGCAATTGCTTTCTGTAGGTATTGTTGTCCTTGTTCGGAATTGTCCTGTTCATTTTTCCACCGGGCGATGGTCAGGTAGCCCGGCACGTAGTTGGGTTCGAATTCAAGCGCGCGGGCCAGTTCGTATTCTGCTTCGTTTCGTTGTCCGGTGATGTAGAGGGCTTCGGCAAGATTCTTCCGCACAAATGGATTGAAAGGGTCGACACGCAAGAGCGCACGGTCGATCGCAGCAATCTTCGGATGGATGTAGCGGTCAGTCTCAACGTCACCGGTCAATCGCTGGATCAGAACCCGTTCCATATGACGTAACGGTTCCTCGGCGTCCGGATTGGCTTCTATGGCACGCGCAAAAAAATCTTCAGCGACGTCAAGCCACTTCCCTTCGTGCGTTTGAGTGTACCGCTCCAAATACATCCCGCCGGCATTATCCAGCACGGCGGAATGGAACGGCAGAATGCTTACAGCCTTCGTATAGTCCGACTCGGCTTTTTTGAAATTGCTTGCGATAGAAGCCTGATGGCCGGATTCATTGAACCAGAGGCCGGCCGAAGGGATCAGAGTTGAATGTGCATACACGATCACGAGGACAATGGCCGATACCAGTTTTTTGGCGGGCGTCCAACTTATGCCGAGCGTCCCGTTGTAATACGGCAAAACATCGGCGAGTGCGAAAACTATCAGCCCGGCCGCGATGACCGGAACCGTCCAGTTGTTGTCCACCAGACCGTGCGTTGCCAGAGCTAACGCTACGAGCAACGCGGCTTCCTGGATCGCCCGCGACTCCGGAGGACCGGTTTTAGTGCGGCGCGCCGCGACGCATACAAGCCAGGCCGATAATCCGATGAGCAGCAGAGTCGCCGCCAATCCGGTTTCCGCTGCGTACTGCAGGTACTCGGAGTGGGCAATAGCCGGCCGCTTCAGATATCGAGCTATGCCGCCTTCCAAGGCAGGAGCGTACCTGTGGGAAAGATGAAAGAATTGCCCGAGACCGGCGCCGAACACCGGATTCTGAGCGATCAAACGCGCAGCCTCCGCCCAGATCTTGGGGCGCATGTAGTTGTATGGGTCGTTGTTACCGGCATCGGTGAACTTGCGCACGAGCGCAGGACTGGCAAGAGCTCCAGCCATCGCGAGCCCAGCCAAAATTGTGGCCATCCTTCTTCGGGAAATTGAGAATCGGCCGGCGTAACGCAGGATGGCGAATGCGGTGACTGCCAGCGCAGCGATCGTCGCGCCGCGCGACCACGCTTGAGTGATTCCGTAATAGAAAAGTACCGCCCCTGCAAGGCCGAATGCGCGCTGCACCCTTTCCGTGCGGAACAGCGCCATTGATAGACAAATGGAAAACCCGACGAGCAGGAATGACGCAAAATAGTTCGGATTCACGAATCCTGCCGTGATCGGCCGCCGCCCAATAATAAGCGCAGCAATCAGGTACACCGACTGGATCGCGACGACAAGCCAGAGCAGCCGGTGCTTCCAATCGAAGGATTGGCTCCGCATCTGTGCCGCCAACAGGACGAACATCACCGCGAATAGCACGAATTGATACCACAGGTAGAAGCCTTCAAACGTGGAGGGGTTGCGCAGAAAAGACATCATCAGCAGGCAAGCCAATGTACCCAGACCGAGGAATCCTGGAGAAACCGAAAACGAGCGGTTTTTATGAAGGTCTCGCGCGCACCATA
>Ga0066710_100007743_pt1 | contig 10317 bp, 7 predicted proteins | sample GraSoiAngelo_159_FD_79666 | JGI IMG/M metagenome (GOLD analysis project Ga0066710, IMG submission 79666) | Grasslands soil microbial communities from the Angelo Coastal Reserve, California, USA - 14_1009_16_40cm | ecosystem: Environmental > Terrestrial > Soil > Grasslands | place: USA...
CGAACTTGTCCGACGCGAGCGTGCCGACGAGCGGCTTGTCCCACGCGATGCCGTCGGAGCTGACCGCGTAACAGGTCGGATACGAGCCGTCGCGGAAGGCCCCCTTGGCGTCGCCGATATACCACATCTTGAAGATGCGCTCGTCCGGGTCGTGAATGACGTTGCCGTAGATCTCGAGGCGCCAACCCTCCCACGGTTTGTCGGCCCGAACGAGCGGGTTCTTTGGATGCTTTACGGCGGGGTGGAGCGTGAAGGCGACGCGGTCGGTCTCGCGCACGAGCACGCGGTCGACGAAGAGCTGCGCGCGCGTGCCGACGTCGAACGGGCTGGCGGAGCGGTAGGGCGGGGGATTCGCGGCCGGCGGCGCCTGCGCGGCGGCGCGCATGCGGACCGGCGGGAGCGCGGCGGCTCCGACCAGCTTCGTGAACATGCGGCGGTTCATGGCTGCTTCTCCTCGGTGGAATACGTCAGTGTGACGGAGCGCAGGACGGGGGAATTGGCCCCTTCAGGCGCGACCAGCGTGGCTTTGTACTGCACCCAGCGTTCGCCCGCCAGAAGCGGGCTGCCCGAGCGGGTAAAGAAAGAACCGGCCCCCGAAGCGCCGACCCAGGGCGCGCGCTCGAGCGCGCCGCGCTCGGACGCCGACCGCACCTGGAACTTCACGGCCGTCCGATGCGGCGTGGAGACTCGCCAGGCGATCGTGCCGAGCCGGCTGCCGGCGCCGGCGTCCAGCGGTGCGGAGATGTAGTCGAAGGCGTCGGCCCGGGTCGCGACGTGACCGCTGTCGGCGACCCACATCCAGTGCGTGCCGACGCTCGGGACGAGAAGCCGGCGCGCGGTCGAGAAGCCTTGCTTGCCCCCCCAGTAGAGGAACGAGTTCGTGCGGTGGTTGGTCCCCTCGGTGTGACAGGCGAAGAGGATGTCCTTCCAGCCGTCGCCGTTGAAGTCGGCCACCTGCACGCCGGACGCCGACTCGGTCGGAAGCTCCGTGACCCGGGCCGGCGAGATCCCGTCGGCGCCGCCCCAGAAGACATACGACGGGTGGTTGCGAGTGATGCCCGCGTGGTAGCTCGTTACCACGAGGTCGAGGAAGCCGTCCCGGTTGAGGTCGGCCACCGCCGCGTCCTCGCTCCCGACGGTGGGCAGCTCCGTTCTGCGCGCGGGGGAGTAGCCGCCGGGGCCGCCCCAGTAGATCCAGGTGCCGGCCGCGAACGGCGCAGACTGGGCTGGCGCCGTGATCCCGGGCGGAACCGCCGGGTGCTCCACGCGCTCCAGGTCGTAGAGGTTGCAGACGACGATGTCGAGCCAGCCGTCGCGGTTGCAGTCTGCCACCTCGGCCGCAACCGCCATCCGGGCGGGCAGGTCCGTGCGGCGCGCCGGGTCGAAGCCGCGCGCGCTGTTCCAGAAGATCGTCACCTGGTTGTCGGTACCGGTGAACAGGAGATCGAGCCAGCCGTCGCCGTCGAAATCGGCCGCCGTGTGGGCGCGCGCGCCGCTGAACGGGAACGCAAAGCGGTTCGTCGCCGAAAAGCCCGCCGGTCCTCCCCAGTAGATCAAGGTGCGGTCGCGCTCCCGGTTGCCGCTCCAGTCGGCCACGCTCAGGTCGAGGTACCCGTCGCGGTTGAAGTCGGCGATGCGCACCGAAAAGGCGTAGTGGACCGGCAGCGTGTAGGAGCGCTCCAGGGCGAAGCCGGCCGCGCTGCCCCGGAAAATGCGCAGCTCTTTCCCGACCAGCACGAGGTCGACGTAACCGTCGTTGTCGAGGTCGGCCGCGGCGCACGCGGTGAGGGCGTCACCCGGCAAGACCTGGCGCGCGGCCGCGGTGAACGTTCCGGCCGCGCTCCCCCAGTACAGGTAGGTCGGGACGGGCGCTCCGGCCGTGCCGTCCCGCGCGTTGCAGAAGACGAGGTCGGCGCGCCCATCCCCGTTGAGGTCGCCCGCGGCGACGTCGACCGCCCCGAGCGTCGGCAGCTCGGTCCGCCGCGCGCTCGCGAAGCCGCGGCCGGAGTTCCAGAAGACGACCGAGTGAAACGCGTTCGTGCGGCCGTCGTCTTCCTGGCTGAAGACCAGGTCGGGGCGGCGGTCGCCGTCGAGGTCGGCGACCGCGGCGTGGCTGGCGTGCTCGGTGGGCAGACCCGTGCGCCGCTCCGGAGCGTAGCCGCCGGATGGGCCCGCGCCTCCCCAGTAGATCCACGACCCGCCCGTCTTGCACGCGAAGACGAGGTCCAGGTGTCCGTCGCCGTCGAGGTCCGCGACCTTGACGTCGCGCGCGCCCGACGTCGGCAGCTCGGTCCGGCGCGCCGGCTCGAAGCCGCCGGGACCGTTCCAGTAGATGGTGGACGACAGTGGGTAACCGGTGTCGCCGGCGCGCAGCTCGTTCGCCAGGACGAGGTCGGGGAGGCCGTCGCCGTTGCAGTCGGCCGCCGCGACCGCCGCCGTGCCGCTCCCCGGAAGCAGCGTGCGGCGCGCCGACGAGTAGCGCCCCCCCTTCGAGCCCCAGTAGATCAGCGCGCCGCTTCCGGTTCCGTCCTGACCCTGGTCGGCGAAGACCAGGTCCGGCGCGCCGTCGCCGTCGAGGTCGGCCACCACGACCCCGCGCGCGTAGCTCGTCTCGAGCTGCGTGGCGCGTTTCGGATCATAGCCGGCCGCGGCACCCCAGTAGATGTCCGATACCGGGCGCAGGAACTGGAAGTCGCCCCCTTCCTTGGAGAACTGGTAGGAGCGCCCCGAGCTCGCGAACACGAGCTCGGGGTAGCCGTCGCCGTCGAGGTCGGCCACCGCCACGGCGGTCGCCGCCACCGTCGGGAGCTCGCTCCGGCGAGTGCGGCTCAGTCCGTCGCGCCCGCCCCAGTAGATGAAGGAGTGGAGCTCGGTCTTGGTGCCGTTGAACTCGTTCGCGATCACGACATCGGCGAAACCGTCGCGATTGAGATCGGCGATCGCGACCCCGCTCCCTCCGTTGCCCGGCAGCGCCATGCGCCGCGCCGGGTCGAAACCGGCCGCGCCCCCCCAGTAGACGTACGAGTCGACGCCGTGGTTGGTGTCGTGCGAGCTCGGGAAGACCGCGTCGAGGTAGCCGTCGCCGTTGAGGTCCCAGCGATTGACGAGCTGGATGCTCCCGTCGGCCGCCACGTAGCTGTTCGCCCCGCCGTCCTCGAGGCGCCCCGCGCCAAAATCGAGGAAGCTCTTCTGGGTCCAGGCGCGCGCGCCGGGCGCGGCGCCGGCCCGGGGCCACGCGAGCCCGAGCGTCAGGGGAATTAAGCCGGCGGCGGCGATGCGAAGTGTCCGTTTCATTTCTCCCTCGCTTCGAGCTGGCCGAAAACCAGCTCCAGGTTCCGGCGCGACTCCTCGTAGTCGGGCCGGCGTCCGCGCATCCCGCCGGTGCCCGGCGGCTTCGACATCCGGGCCGTCTTGATCTGTGCCGCTCGGTTCACGCTCACTCCGGCAGGTAGCTCATGTCCCAGCTCTCGATACGGCGCAGCGCCGTGCTCGCGAGGTCCGGCAGCGCCGGCCCCCCCGCGTTCACCCACTCAGCAATCTCTCCGGCATGGCCCAGGCGGCGCAGGACCGGCGACGCGGGGCTTCCGAGGATCGGGGTGTCCCAGAACGCGAGGTTCTGAATACCGGCGGTGTAGAGGGCGTGCGCCTTGCGCAGGTACTGGGCTTCGTCGAGGTTACGCGGCATCACGTTGAGCGCCAGACGGCAGGACGTGCCCCCGAGGAGCGCCTGCCAGGCCGCGACGTCGCGGGGATTTTCCCACGCCACGGCCCAGCTGAACAGCTTCGGCGCCGAGGTGTACGGGATCAGGGTATCGACCAGTCCTTCGCGCAGCCAGGCGCGCAGGTCGAGCCCGTAAAGCAGGTTCTCCTGCTCCGTCGAAAAGACCCAGGCCGAGATCTCGAGCCGGCGGGTGCGCCCGCGCCGCTTGGCCGCGGCGTCGAGCTCACGGCGCAGGTCGCGCATGAGATCGGTCAACGCGCCGGCGCGGTAGGCCAGCCAGGCCGGATCGCGCTCGTCGAGCGCGCGCGGGTCCTTGCCCGAGACCTTTCGGTAACCGTCGACCAGCGGCGCCTCGTATCCGACGAACGGCGGCTGCCGGTTGTAGAGAAGCGCCACGCCGTCGACGTCGGAGGCCGCCATCTCGCGCAGCAGACCGAGCACCATCCGGCGAGTCTCGGGGAAGGCGTACGAGACGGCCGGGAGCTCGCGGCCGTCCCGCGCGCGGCAGCGCAGCTCCGGGTGTTTCTCGTAGAACCCGCCCCGGTTGTAGCCGTCGAACGGGGGAGGCCAGTAGAAGCCCCCCCAGCCCGGCCGATAGCACGCGTGGAACTCGAGGCCGACGCTGTGGGCTGCGTCGACCGCGACCCGGAATGGGTCGATGCCGCGCTCGAGGTACTCGGTCCAGCTCTCGACGACGAGACGGTCGCCCATGCGGGGGAAATCCTCGATCTTGACGTCGCGGCGCGACCAGGTACGGCCGAGGCCGGTGAAGTAGTGGCACACGTCGCCGTGCGCCCCCTCCCAGTAGATGCGGGCGAAGTCGCTGTCGCGGTAGGGCTCGAGCTGCGCCCGGATGGTCGCCTCGGTCGAATCCCCCGGCATCGTCTGTCCCCGGTCGAAGTGAGGCGTGGACCAGGCGTCGTTGTAGGCGAAGAGCCGCCTGGTGCCGCGCTGCCCGCGCTCGCGCTCGCGCGCGGCGACCTCCTCTTCGGCGAGCGGCACGAGCTTGATATAAGCGATCCAGACCTCGCGGCACGTGTTGCCGAACTGCTGGCCGCGCGGCACGACCTGACGGCACGGCTGCCGGAACGCAAGCGCCTGGTCGGTCAAATCGGCGGTCTTCCAGTACACGTCGCGGATGCGCGGACCCTTCTCCGTGTCGTCGAGCGGGACGCCCCACGGAAGCGTACTCGGACGCGGGATGTAAACGAACGAGTAGGCGGGATCGGCCGAGAGCTTCACCCAGACGTGCTGATCCTGATAGGGGCGCCATGCCGTGTTGAACATCCCGAGGTAGACGTCGTGCCAGCCGGCGCGCCCGAGCGGATAGGCGACCTCTCCGGCGTCGGTCTCCTCGCCGGCGAAGAGCATCGTGCCGGCGAACCGGTCGGTCTCGTAGCGCAGCGTGCGCCAGCAGTGGCGTTTCCCATCGCGGCTGAGTCGGGCCGCCGGCTCGACCCGCTCGAGGTCGGCCAGGTAGATCGGAGCGTTGCGGCGGGTCGGAGTCGCACTGAATCGAGTCATCTTGTCTTCCCGCGCTTTCGGGACCAACGGCGCCCCTGCCGCGGCCTGTATGAAAACGCGCCTGCCGAACGTCATGAGACCCCGTCGAGCCGCACGACCCGGCCCGCTCCGGAGGACTCGAGCATGGCCAGGCAGGCCGCCACCCCGGCGCGTCCGTCAGTACCGGTGCCGGCCTCGGACGGTTCCCCCCGGATCGCCCGCACGAAGTCCTTCAACTGGTCGCAGTAGGACTGCATCCGGACCGGGTTCAGAATGGTGGCCGACGCGGTGTGGCCGACCGGCGGCTGGACCGATTCGGTGCGCCACGCGCCGCCGTCGTTGATGCGCAGCTCTCCGTACGGATCGAGATCGATGAGCGCCCGCTCCCCCATCAGCCGGAACCGGAACTCCTCGCCGGGGAAGTTGGGGGGCGGCACCTCGCAGGTGGAGAAGAGCGTCCCGACTGCGCCGCCGGTCAGCTCGACGAGCGCCACCGTGGTGCGCTCGACCGGAACCGTGTCGCGGAAGGTCCGGCAGAAGGCGCTCACGGCGGCGACCTCCTCCCCCGTGAACCAGCGCAGGAGGTCGATCGCGTGCGGCCCGCCGTTGATGATGTGGCCGACGCTACGAGCGTCGTTCCACCAGCCCCAGCTCGCGGCAAAGCCGCTGTCGGCCTGCATCGCCACGATCGGCATCGGCATCGCGACCTGGAAGGCGAAGAGGCGGCCCGCGCTCCCGTCGCGCATCAGCTCTCGCGCGCGGCGGTTGTTCGCGCGGTAGCGCTGGTGGTACCCGACCGCGACCACGACGCCGCGGCGCCCGGCAGCCTCGAGGATCCGGTCGCAGTCGCCCGCTGAGGTCGCGAGCGGCTTCTCGACCAGGACGTGCTTGCCCGCCTTGATTGCCGCAAGCGCCTCGGCGGCGTGGACGTGATGCGGCGTCGTGATCACGACGGCGTCGATGTCGGCGCGCCGCGCGAGCGCCGCGGCGTCCGCCTCGACGGCGGCGCCGTAGGCGGCTGCGAGCCCTGGGGCGCGGCTCCCTCCCGCCACAGCAACGAGACGGGTCTCCTCTACGCGGGCGGCCGCTTCGGCATGGGTCTTACCCATGAATCCGGAGCCGGTGATCCCGAGACGCAGCTCGCCGCTCATCCGTGTCGCTCCCGGAGGACGCCGCGGCGCTGGAGCAGCGACGGCGAGACCTCGGCGAGGTTCCGGCAGCCGACGAGCGCGAGCGCGACGTCGAGCTCGTCGCGCACGAGATCGAGCACGGCGCGCACGCCCGCGGCCCCCGCGGCCGCGAGCCCCCAGATGTAGGGACGGCCGATCAGCACGGCGCGCGCGCCGAATGCGAGCGCCTTCAGCACGTCGGTGCCGCGGCGGACGCCGCTGTCGAGCAGGACCTCGGCCCGGCCGCCGACGGCGTCGACCACGTCCGGGAGCGCATCGATCGATGCGGGCGCGCCGTCGAGCTGACGCCCTCCATGGTTGCTGACGACGAGGGCGCGCGCGCCGGCGTCGACGGCCCGGCGCGCGTCGTCGGCCAGGACGATCCCCTTGACCACGATCGGAAGGTGCGTGACCGAGCGCAGCCACTCGAGGTAGTCCCAGGTCAGACCCGGATCGAGCGCGCGGCCGGCATACGCGAGCAGCTCCGGCAGGTCGAGATGCTCCGGCACTTCGGCAAACCCGAGGTCGCGGAACATCTTCAAGATGAGCTCGCGCGGCCGGATGAAGCCGCTGCGCAGGTCGCGCTCCCGGCGCCCGACGACCTGCGCGTCGACCGTGGCGCAGATGGCGCGGTAACCGGCCCGGGCGGCGCGCTCGATCAGCCGCCGCGTCAGGTCGCGGTCCCGGTAGGCGTAGAGCTGAAACCACAGAGGGCCCGAAGCGGCGGCTGCGATCTCCTCGATCGTGGCGCTCGCGCCGGTGCTGACCCCGAAGATCGTGCCGGCCTCGGCGGCGGCGCGCGCCGTCGCGATCTCGCCGTCGGGGTGGAACAGTCGCTGGCACGCCACGGGCGCGAGCAGCACCGGGAGCGCCACGCGCTCGCCGAGCACGGTCGTCCGGAGGTCGCGCGCCGAGACGTCGCGCAGCACGCGCGGCATCAAGCCGAGCCGCGCGAATGCGGCCTCGTTGTCGGCGAGCGTGCGCTCGTCCTCGGCGCCGCCGTCGAGGTGGTCGAAGACCTCGCGCGGGAGCGCGGCCTCCGCCAGGCCGCGGAACTCGGCGACGTTGACCGGCGCGCGGCGCGCGTCCTGCTTCATGGGGTTCACCGGCCGGAGAGCGCGAATTTCGTCGGGGGCTTGTGGGCGTCGTCCGCGATCGGGTCGGCGACGTAGAGGTCGCCGGCGCGGTCGAGGTAGATCCCGTGCGTATAGCCGAAGTTCCCCGGGGGCGCGACGTCGACAGCGTTGCGCCCGTCGAGATCGAACCGGACCAGGCGCTTGTCGGCGCCCGTGCCGACGTACGCGCGGCCGTTATGGATGAAGATCGCGTCGGCGTGATCGAGGCCGGTCCACTGCGCCAGGAACTTGCCGTCGGAGTCGAAGACCGAGACCCGATTGTTGAGTCGCTCCGCGACGTAGACCCGGCCGCGGCCGTCCAGGGCAAGCGCGTGCGGCGTGTTGAACTCGCCCGGGCCGCTCCCCTTCTTCCCCCAGGCCCGCACGAACTTCCCGTCGGAGGCGAACTTCGCGACCCGCGAGTTGCCGTACCCGTCGGCCACGTAGACCTCGCCCGTCGGCGCGACCGCCACCGAGGAGGGCTGATTGAAGTTCGTCGGGCTTTCGCCGGGCTTGTCGAGGGTGCCGAGCGTGAGCAGGAGCTTTCCCCGGGGGCTGAACTTCATGACGACGTGCCGGCCGAGGTCCGTGACCCAGACGTTGTCGGTCGAGTCGACGAAGATCCCGTGCACCCAGCGCTTGACGCTGATCGGGCGCGGCGGGCTCACCGTCAGGTCGTAGTTCGTGCTCGGCCGGATGTCGGCGTCTCCCATCGTCCCGGCGAACCGACCGTCGCCCTCGAAGATCGTGATCGGGTGGTCGCCGCGGCTGGCGACGTAGATCCGCCCCCGCGAATCTCCCGAGATGTTCGAGACCATGGTGAAGCTCCAGCCCGCGGGCACGGCGGGCCACCCGGCTACGGGCGCGAGCCGCGCCTCGGCGCCGGGACGGCCGAAAGCGGCCAGGAGCCAAGCGAGCCAGCCGAACGCAGTCATGGAGATCCTCCGTCGGATTGGGGCAATATATCACTAACTAACGTGGGGCTCCGCCCCACACCCCGGCTCGGTCGCTTGCGGGGACCCCAACGCCCCGCGCCGCTCCCTCGCAGGCGCGCGCGTCCGCGCGCAGCCCGTTACGCCGCTCCCGTATGTCGTCGGGCCGTGGCAGCTGAGCAGCTGGCGCAAACGAGTACGAAATCCTCGTTTCGCGCCGCATAACGGGCCAATATAGTGATCCTCCATTCCATCACATCTTCGGCTTGGCCCCGTAGTGCTTGAACGACGGGATGATCGGCCCGGCGCTGATGCCGCCGTCGATGCTGATCACCTGGCCGGTCATCCAGTCGCTGGCGCTGCTTGCCAGGAATACCGCGACGCCGGCTACGTCCTCGGGTGTGCCGAAGCGCCCGAGCGGCGTGTACTGCATCCAGGCGCGGTAGAGCTCCGAGCCCTCGGCCGGAGGCGGGTCCTTCGGCACCGGCACGGCGCCGGGCGCGATGCAGTTGACCTGGATGTTGTGCTCCGCGAGGTCGAACGCCGCGCCCCGCGTGAAATTGATGATGCCTGCCTTCGTGGCCTCGTAAAGAGAGCAGTAGTGGGTCCCCCCCAGGCCGTGGATCGAGGAGACCGTGATGATCTTGCCGCGGCGCCGTCGCGCCATCACGGCTGCGCCGTGGCGCACCGTCAGGTACGTTCCGATCAGGTTGGTCCGGATCAGTTTCTCGAAGTCTTCGAGCGTGGTCTCGAGCAGGGTCTTGCAGGTGCCGAAGCCGGCGTTGGCGACCAGAATATCGATGCGCCCGAAGCTCTGCTCCGCCGCCGCAGTCAGCGCGCGCACGGCCGTCTCGTCGCCGACGTCGGCCGCGACCAGCTCCGCGCGGCGACCCGCCGCCCGCACCTTCGCGGCCGTCCGCTCGGCCTCCGCGCGGTCGCTGCGGTAGGCGACGACGCAGTCGGCCCCCTCGCGCGCGAATGCCTCGCAGATCGCGCCACCCAGCCCGCCGGAAGCCCCCGTGACGAGCGCGACCCGATCGTGCAATTGCATCTTGCCTCCCGGCGCGCGGCTAGCGCGCGCGAAACTCGATCTGTTGGAACTGCAACGGCATAGTCAATGCCCCACCCGCCGCAGCAGCCAGGCGGCCGCCTCCTCGTGGGCGTTGCGGTGGGTGGAGTGGCCGCCGGCTCCTTGCGACGGTCCGACGGTGAGCAGGATGTCGTCGATCGACCAGAAGTGCGTCATCGCCTCCTTGCGCCGCGGCGAGATCTCCATCAGCCGCAGCGCGAAATCGATCGCGTGACGCGATCCGACGCGTTCGTCGTTGTGCCCCATGGAGATCCAGACGTTGCGGTCGGCGAGCCGCTCGGCCAGCAGCATCGCGTCCAGCGCCCGGGCCGGCGCGGGGTCTGCGATCCCCTGGAACTCGCGCAGCGCGAGCAGGTCCGTCGCCGGCGAGAATGCGATCACGTAGCGCAGGCGCGGCTCGGCCGCGGCCGCGTGCAGCGCGGAGAAGCCGCCGCGGGAGGAGCCGCAGACGGCGACCCGCGCCGCGTCGGCATCTCCTTCCTGCGCGAGGTAGTCGACGATCGCGGAAATGCGGGCCGTGAACGTTCCAAACAGCCGCTCCCCCTTCTCGAGGCGCGCCCGCCAGCCGGCGAGACCCTGCGGCTCGCCGGGGCGCGAGTCGTCGCCGTGGCACGGCAGGTCGAGCGAGGCCTGAACGAAGCCGTGCTTGGCGACCAGCGCGCCAATGGCGTTGTAGTCCTCGCGCTCGATCGTCGTCTTGCGGTCGCCGCCGAGGACGACGAGGAGCGGGGCGCGCCCGCCCTTCGCGCCCACGAACGAGAACTCCACGCCGCCGCCCGTGCGCAGC
>Ga0066710_100007744_pt1 | contig 10316 bp, 7 predicted proteins | sample GraSoiAngelo_159_FD_79666 | JGI IMG/M metagenome (GOLD analysis project Ga0066710, IMG submission 79666) | Grasslands soil microbial communities from the Angelo Coastal Reserve, California, USA - 14_1009_16_40cm | ecosystem: Environmental > Terrestrial > Soil > Grasslands | place: USA...
AAATCAACGACTGGCTCCGTCAAAGCGTTCGATTCAGCAATTTGTTAACAGAGAAAAACCCGGCCACCGGCAAATACTGCAAGGTCAATGGCGCCTGGAATATAATTCTTAACGAAGATTCAGTAACGCGCCGTGTGCTTCCTTCCTAAAATGCCAGCACCTTAAGATTGGCATGGTCCAGTCGGCGCCAACGGCCGCGGGCCTGCTTTGAAATAAAATAATTCAACGGTGATTTGCCTATGAACCTCGTTCGACCGGCACTCCGGCGGCCCCTTACCGTCGTGGTGGGTGTAATTGGCGTGGCGCTGGGCGCGGTCCTGGCGCTGCGGCAGATGCCTCGTGACATTTTTCCCTCGTTGGGTATTCCCACCATTTATGTCGCGCAACCTTTTGGCGGCATGGACCCCGCGCAGATGGAGGGCTACCTCACTTACTACTATGAATACCACTTCCTCTACATCACCGGCATCGAGCATGTGGAATCGAAATCGATTCAGGGCGCCTCCATCATCAAGCTGCAATTCTATCCCGGCACTGATATGTCGCAGGCGATGTCCGAGACGGTTGCCTACGTCAATCGTGCGCGTGCCTTCATGCCGCCGGGCACCGTGCCGCCGTTCATCATGCGGTTCGACGCGGGCAGCGTGCCGGTCGGCAATCTGGTCTTCTCCAGTGAGACCCGCTCCGTCGGTGAGATGCAGGACGCGGCGTTGAACCTCGTGCGGCCGCTGTTTGCCACGCTTCCGGGCGTGTCAGCGCCGCCGCCCTTTGGCGGGAGCGCGCGCAGCATTGTAATCGACGTCAGACCGGACCGCCTTCGTTCCTACGACATGTCGCCCGACGAAATCGTCGCGGCCATCACTGCCGCGAACATAATCAGCCCCTCCGGCAACATGCCCATCAAACGAAAGTACCCAATGGTGCCGCTCAACTCGGTGGTGAAAAACATCAAGGACCTGGAAAACGTTCCAATTCGCGCAGGGAGCTATCCTGCGGTCTTCCTCCGGGACGTAGGCGAGGTGCGGGATGCCTCGGACATCGTTACCAGTTACGCGCTGGTGAACGGTCGGCGGACCGTTTACATCCCGGTCACCAAGCGCGCGGACGCTTCCACGCTCTCGGTGGTCAACCTGGTGAAGAAAAACATCCCCAAGTTCCAGAGCGTGGTGCCTGCGGACGTGAAGGTCAGCTATGAATTTGACCAGTCGCCCTACGTGACCGGGGCCATTGCCGGATTGACTTTGGCAGGAGCGCTCGGCGCTCTGTTGACGGGCCTGATGGTGTTGCTGTTTCTGCGGGATTGGCGCAGCGCTTTGATTGTCGTCGTCAACATTCCGCTCTCACTCATGGGGGCGGTGCTGGCGCTGTGGGTTACCAAACAAACCGTCAACATCATGACGCTCGGCGGGTTGGCCCTGGCCATCGGGATTCTCGTCGATATGTCCACCGTCGTGATCGAGAATATCCACACGCATCTGGGGAAAGGTAAGAAAGTCTCGCGCTCGGTGGTGGACTCCGGTCAGGAGGTCGCCTTGCCGCTGCTCATCGCGATGCTGTGTGTGCTGTCGGTATTCGTTCCGTCATTTTTCATGGTGGGGGCGGCCAAGGCGATGTTCCTGCCGCTCTCTCTTGCGGTTGGCTTTTCGATGGTCGCCTCTTACTTCTTGTCCAGCACGCTCGTACCCATCCTGTCGGTTTGGGTTCTGCCAGGACATGAGCGGGACAGCGCGGGACCACCAGAGCCCGAGGGCCAATTCGCCAGATTTCAGAAACGCTATGCCAGTCTGGCCCTGATGGTGGTTCGCGCGCGCCGGCTGGTGGTGGGCGCGTATCTGGCCGTGGCCGCAGCCCTGATCTTTTTCGTCGGCCGGCATCTCGGCACGGAGATTTTCCCGAAGGTGGACGCGGGCCAGCTTCAAGTGCGACTGCGCGCCCCCACCGGCACACACGTCGATGGCACAGAAGCCATCGCATTGCAGGCCCTGGACGTCATCAAGGGCGAAGTGGGCGCGAATAATGTCGCGATCACTCTCGGCTTCATCGGAGTTCACGGTTCGAGTTATCCCATCAATTTGATTTACCTCTGGAACGGCGGCTCGGAGGAAGGAGTGGTTCAGGTTCAACTGAAGCCCGGCACGCCGGTCCGCATCGAAGAACTCAAGGAACGGCTGCGTAAAAAGTTCACGGCGCAATTGCCGGAAGCGACCTTCTCGTTCGAGCCGAGTGACATCGTAAGCCGCGTCATGAGCCTCGGTGCTCCGACGCCGATTGAAGTCGCGGTCAGTGGCCCGAACCTGGCGGCCGATCGCGAGTTTGCCGAGAAAGTCAGGGAGGAGCTGCGGAAGATTCCAACCCTTCGCGACGTCCAATTCGGCCAGGCGCTGGATTACCCAACGGTGGACGTGGTCGTGAATCGCGAACGTGCCGGGCTCATGGGAGTGAAGATGGCGGAGGTTTCGCGGTCTCTTGTCGCTGCCACATCGTCGAGCCGCTTTGTAGTCCCGAACTATTGGGCCGATCCGAACAGCGGCGTGGCTTACCAGGTCCAGGTGCAAATCCCACAGAAATACATGGACTCGGTTGAAGAAGCCGAAAACATTCCGGTGACTTATCGGAATGGCCAGGCGATTTTGCTCCGCAACATCGCGAACGTCACCGAGGGCACCACCGTCGGCCAATACGAACGTTACAACATGCAGCGGATGATAACCGTGACCGCCAACATCGGAGGTGCGGACCTGGGCAGTGTGGCAAATCAGGTGATGAACGCCATCAACAAACTCGGTACTCCGCCGCCGAGGGTGAGCGTCGCCGTGCGCGGACAAGTCGTGCCGATGCAACAAATGTTGGACGCGCTGCGAACCGGCCTCCTGCTCGCCGTGGTCGTGATCTTCCTGCTGCTGGCGGCCAATTTCCAATCGGTGAAGTTGTCCGTCATTGTCGTGTCCACAGTTCCTGCCGTGATCGCAGGCGTCGTGCTCACGCTCTGGCTGACCGGAACGACGCTCAACATTCAGTCGTTTATGGGCGCCATCATGGCCATCGGCGTCGCGGTGGCCAATGCGATTCTCCTGGTCACGTTCGCCGAACGAAGTCGGCTGGACGGAATGGCGGCCGACGCGGCGGCGGTCGATGGGGCGCAAAGTCGCCTGCGACCCATCCTGATGACGAGCTTCGCCATGATTGCCGGCATGATGCCGATGGCTTTGGGCTTGGGCGAAGGCGGACAGCAAACCGCGCCGCTCGGCCGAGCCGTCGGCGGCGGACTCGCGGCGGCCACGCTGGCGACTTTGCTCGTGTTGCCCTCAGTCTTTGCCCTCGTGCAAACGCGCGCTCATCGCCGTTCTGTGTCACTCGAGCCCGACGAGGGGGAGGCTTCTTCCCCCCACGAGCACAAGCCCACGGATCGATAAGACAAAGAGGATACAAATGAAAAATGAATTCGGCTATGCTTTGGCTGCTTGACGGCTTTATCATTGGCTGGGACGCCACCGAAGTTATGCACGACGTCAAAAGTGGCGCCGCGTGAGGGCACGCGGCCTACAAGCCTCTGTAGGCCGGGTCCCCTGACCCGGCAGCGCGGACTTATGACGCTCTGTATAATAGCGCCAAGTAGCGCCTTTCCTGACCGCCGGACTCGCGACGAATGAAGAACCTCATCCTGAAATACGGGCCGAGTCTGGCCGCGCTGCTCGCCGCCGGAGTGCTTTGCGGCTGCAAGCCTGACTCGGCCTCCTCCGCCGCTTCAAAGGCCGAACCTCCCCTGGAGGTTGAAGCGGTCCATCCTGTGCGTGGACCCATTACGCGGTACACCACCTTGCCAGGCGAGGTAAAACCTTACCAGCAAGCCACCCTCTACGCCAAGGTCGCGGGCTATTTGAAAACAATCACCGTGGACAAAGGTGACGGGGTTAAAGGAGGGGACTTGATCGCGGACATCGAAGTTCCCGAGATGCTCGCCGATTTGGCCAGATACAAAGCTGAAGTCGAGGTCGCGGAACTCGACTACAAGCGGCTGAGCGAATCACAAAAGAAGTTGCCGGATTTGGTCGTGCCGCAAACCGTGGACAATGCGAAGGGCAGGCTGGACATCGCCAAAGCGGGCCTGGAGCGGACGGAAACATTGCTCGGCTTTGCCAGAATCAGCGCGCCCTTCTCTGGTGTCATCACGAAGCGCATGGTCGATCCGGGCGCGTTTATTCCAGCAGCGACGTCCGGCAGCGCCGCGCAGAATGCGGCCATCGTAAACCTGGCGGACTTCAACAGGGTTCGCGTCCAGGTCGCCGTGCCCGAGTTGGAGGCCTCGCTGATCGCCGTGGATCAACCGGTCAAGCTGACGGTCGATGGTTTGCCCGGTCGCGCTTTCGAGGGCAAAATCACCCGGTTTTCCTACACCTTGGATGACGCTACCAAAACCATGTTGGCTGAAATCGAGCTGCCGAATCCAAAACTCGAACTTCGACCCGGCATGTATGCCGTCGTGAAGATTGGAATCGAGCAAAAAGAGGACGCCCTGCTGGTGCCGCTCGGAGCCCTGGTCGTGGAGCGGGCGGGCGCATTTGTTTTCACAAACAATGACAACAAAGCGAAGAAGACCCGCGTGCAACCCGGCTTCAACGACGGGACCAACGTCGAAATTGTCAGTGGGGTGAAGGCGGAGCAAGTGGTGATACTCGTCGGCAAACGCGTGCTGATCGACGGTCAGGTCATCAAGGCATCGGAGGGCAAATGAACTTTCGGCCGCTTAATCCTCTGGCGTTTGGCCCGCGTGTGATTCCGTTGTGCGCTTCCGTCCTCCTGATTCAACCGCCGCTCGCCTCACCAGCGCAGGTCCCGGTTTCACCCGGCATTCTTGTAACCACCAATGTCTGTCTCATTGACCTGCCCACCGCCTTGCGGCTCGCGAACGCGCAGAACCTCGACATTCAGATTGCGCGCGCAAGACTCAAGGAAGCCAGGGCCAATCACGAAAGCGCCGGCGAACTGTTCTTTCCCTGGATTTCACCCGGGGCGGTTTACCGGCGGCACGAGAATCGGATTCAGGATGTCGTTGGCAACATCATCGACGCCGACAAACATTCCTACACGGTCGGCGGAGGACTCACGGGGCAAATGGACCTCGGTGACGCGATCTACAAATCGCTCACCGCGAGACAACTGGTCAACGCGGCGGACCACGGTTTGGAATCCCAACGACAGGACTCCACCCTGGCGGCCGCGCAAGGGTATTACGACCTCGCCAAAGCCCAGGCCATGGTGAATGTCGTCAAAGAGGCACTGGGCATTTCGCAGGAATACCAGAAACAACTGCACGATGCGGTTGCCGCCGGCCTTGCGTTCAAAGGCGACGAGCTTCGGGTGCAAACGCAGACGGAACGGTATCAAATCACGCTGCGGCGCGCCTTGGAACAACAACGCGTGGCGGCGGCGCGTCTGGCGCAAGTGCTGCATCTGGATTCCAGCCTGGAACTGGTTTCTCAAGAAAGCGACCTCCTGCCGCTGACACTCGTCGAAACCAACGCTCCATTGCATTCGTTGGTGCAACAAGCCCTCAGGGCCCGTCCCGAGCTCAAGCAGAGCCAGGCTTTTGTCACGGCGGCCCAGGACTCGAAGAACGGGGCGGTTTACGGGCCGCTGATTCCGTCATTCGGCGCGCAGGCATTTGTCGGCGGACTTGGCGGCGGGAAAAATGACAGCACAGGCAATTTCGGCGAATCGGAGGATTACTTCGTCGGGCTTGGCTGGCGAATTGGCCCCGGTGGTTTGTTCGATTCCGGCCGCATTCATGCCAGCAAAGCACGGCTGGAAGCCGCCCGGCTGGGCGGAGAGAAGTTGCGCGACGAAATCATTCGTCAGGTCGTTGAAAGCCACGCTCGCGCGCAATCGTTGTTCGACCAACTCGCCACGACGAAACAGAATCTTGCCACTGCCTCCGAGACCTTGCGGCTGACTCGAGAGCGAAAGCAATTTGGAGTCGGCGCGGTGTTGGAGGACATCCAGGCCGAGCAGGAACTTACTCGCGCGCGTTCGGACTACCTCGATGCGGTCGCCGAGTACAACAAATCGCAGTATGGGCTGAGCAAAGCGACCGGGACTCTGGGCGGCGCGGTCGGGGGCGGTGAGAGCCTGACGGCGCCGGGAATCAGGCGATAGAAGGCTCCCATTTATGCAACTCACGACAATCGAGGCACCGCTGCCGGCCGGTGGAATCGCGGTTGGGCAGGGCGCGGATGAACCTCAGTCCTTTCCTGGAGGAATGCTTAAGGAAGATTCAGTAACGGTGCGGCGGTCTTCCGCCTAGAGTTCCGGCACGAGATGAGATGGACGCTCGTTATCGCAGTGCTGTTGGTGGCGACAGGCATTGGCATGGCGCAGACCAGGGTCACTTTTGTTAATACTGGCGCTCTGCCGAAGGGCTGGGAGTCGGGCATCACCGGCAAGGGCGCGGCCAAATGGGAAGTCGTGCCTGACGACACCGCCCCGTCGCGCGGCAAGGTGTTGATGCAATCCGGCGAGGCGACTTTCTGTTGGGCAGCAAAGACGGACCAGCCCATCAAGGATGGGTTCGCGGAAGTGAAGTTCAAACCCGTCTCCGGCAAAGAGGACCAGGCGGGTGGCCTCGTTTTCCGGTTCAAAGACGCGAATAATTACTACATCGTTCGAGCCAACGCGCTCGAAGACAACGTGGTCCTCTACAAAACCTTCAACGGCAAGCGTTCGTCCTTGCAGGTCAAGGGCCGAATGTTCGGCTACGGCGTGGACACGAAAGTTTCCAAGGGAAAGTGGAGCACGCTGCGCGTCGAGTTTCGCGGCAACCTGTTCACGGTCTTTTTCAATGGCAAGAAACTTTTCGAGGTCGAAGACGACACTTTCAAGGAAGCAGGCGCGGTGGGCCTTTGGACGAAGGCCGATAGCGTGACGCTTTTCGACGACTTCACGTTCGGGAACAAGTGAGCTCTGTAAGATGATTTGCAGCCGGAAGGGGGGTGAGCCGAAATGCCCGCCCTCACCCCGCGCCCCCAGGAGGGGGAGAAAAATTCGCCGCGCTGAGGCGAGCTCGGTCCACGGTTTTTCCACGGTGTCCGGAGTCCTCAGGTTGCGGACGCTCCCAACCCTGCGGAACTGCAAGCGAGATTAGAGGTTGGATGCGTGAAATTCACGCCTTTTGCGTGAAAATTTACCGCCGCAGTAAAAAAGGGCGTCTGGGAAAGCGGTTTTACGGCGAAACGGGTGCTGGCATCATCGCTGCTAATTTACGCAGAAATTGCGTTGACACTCTGATTCATTCCGTTAGAGTGCCCCAATCGTTAACCCAACAAAAACCGAAACGTTTATGAAGCGAGCTTTTAGCAAATATAAAGTCGGGGCTTTCACTCTGATCGAGCTGTTAGTCGTTATTGCCATCATTGCCATTCTGGCCGGCCTGCTTCTGCCTGCCCTGGCCAAGGCCAAGGCCAAAGCGCAAAAGATTGCCTGCACAAATAATTTGAAGCAGGTGGGCTTGTCATTCCGCATCTGGGCAAATGACAACGGAGACGTTTTCCCAATGGGTGTTTCCACCAACCAGGGAGGCTCGTCGGAATTAAGACGGAATCCCGGGCAGACTGCCGATACCGTTTACTACAATTTCCTGGTGATGTCCAATGAGCTGAGCACGCCGAAAGTCGTCATTTGCCCGAGCGATTCCGGCCGGACCATCCCGACAAACTGGACCCACATCTTTAATTTTGCCACCAGCGCGGGCCTCAAGAACAAAGGGGTGAGCTATACCGTCGGTTATGATGCCCTGGATACCTACCCGCAAATGATTCTCTCGGGTGATCGCAACATGACGAACAATGCGGCGGGCTCGAACCCTGGGGATTACAAAGGTCCCTACGCCAATACGCCGGCGGCGATGGTTGTCCAGTTCGGCACCAATCAGATCACGACCGCCGCCACGGGTGCGGGCTACGACAAGAACGTCCATCAGAGCTCCGGCAACGTTCTCCTGGGTGATGGTAGTGTTCAGCAGGTAACCGGAGCGCGCCTGCGTGATCAGCTCAAGAACAGCGGTGATCCAGGCAACGCCAACATCATTGCCATCGGCGACTGAAGTATCTAACCGGTTTGGGAAGCAGAAGGCATCCGCGAGGATGCCTTCTTTTTTTAGGCAGCGGCGGTCAGCTCGATCGTCCTTCGCAAATTTGTGTTTGGCACAAAAGCCGTCCTGCGGTTGAGCTTGTCCAGGACCGGCCTCCGCCGGCGCATGTCCTCGAATCCGGGCGCATAGGCCTCGTCGTAGGGGATGCTTTCAATCGTTGAGGACGAGTTCAACGTTTGCACCACCAGCTCGGCCAGTTGCCGGATGCTGATTTCTTCGGCGCTGCCGACGTTGAAAACTTCGCCCCGGGCATGGGGACAATGCTGCAACCGCACCAACGCTTCCACGGTGTCGCCGACATAGCAGAAACAGCGGGTTTGTCGGCCATCGCCATAGACCTTGAGGGATTGACCGGACCTGGCGGCGGCAATGAAACGCGGCAGCACCATTCCGTATCGGCCCGTCTGCCTCGGGCCGACCGTGTTGAACAATCGCGTGATGATCACCGGAAGCTTGCGTTCCCGCGCGTAGGCCATCGCCAGAAATTCATCCATCAATTTCGAACAGGCGTAGCTCCAGCGACCCAAATGCGGCGGCCCAATGAGCAGATCGTCTTCTTCTGAGAAGGCCGCCCTTTGGCTCTTGCCATAAACCTCGGAAGTGGAGGTCAACAAAACTGGTACCCCGAAGTGGCTGGCGGCTTCGAGGATCGCTTCTGTCTCACGCAAGTTGGTTTGGATCGTTCGAATCGGCGAAGTGACCACCAGTTCCACTCCCACGGCCGCGGCCAGATGGTAAACCGAGTCCGATTTCGCCACCACCTCGCCCAGCTCGCCGCAGTTGGACACTTTGCCCTGGATGACGCGCAGGTTCGGATTTGAAATCACGGCGCGCAGATTGTCCAGGCTGCCCGTTGAACAGTCGTCGATGACCGTCACCTTGGCGCCGTCCTCGAGCAGGCGTTCCACCAGGTGGGATCCGATGAAACCCGCCCCTCCGGTCACCAGGCTGTTTTCCGGTCTGTCTATCACGGGGACTGGTTGCTCGGGTTGTTTGGCTCCTCTGATGCGTGGATCCACACCGCTTGCGACCGATTCGTCGGTAGCCTCCACGACGTTCGCGCCGAGCCCAGGAACCATGAACCCACCCCCAACCTCTCCCAGGCGGGGAGCAGCACGGCGCGGCCGGGTCCCCTCCTGTGAGGGGTCAGGGCTGGGTTTGTTGCCGACAGGTTCATGGAGAGCCTCCTTTCGCTTTTGCGCATGCACTGGGACCATGAACCGCGAGGAGGCGGCCGCAGGCGCGCTAGCGTCTTGGACTGCGGCAGTCCTCTGCCGCTTTTGCGCCCGCGGACCAGATCTGAAAGCGCCAGAGGACTGGCGCACTCCAAGACCTGGCGGTACGGCGGCAGGTTCATGGAGAAACTCGTTTCGCTTTTGCGCATGCACCGGGACCATGAACCCACCCCTAACCCCTCCTGGGAGGGGAACTCTCGCGGCGCGGACGATTGTCGGCTCCCCTCCAGGGAGGGGTCGGGGGTGGGTCGGTTCATGGAAAGCGCTTTGGCTACCGCCTCGGCGAGTTTTTGGCGATAATCGGGCTCGGCAATCGCTCGAGACTCGTGTGGATTAGACAAATATCCGCCTTCCAGCAGGACCGCGGGTCGGTTTTGGCCCCGCAAAACCACAATGAACCGAGCCCGCCGCACGCCGCGATCGACACCCCCGGTTGCTTGCAGCAGGGAGCCGTGCAGCCGGACGGCAATTTGCAGGTTCTGACTGTCATATGTGTTGTTGGGATACACCCGCGTGGCATCGTCCTCGTAATCGCGCGTCAACGTTGACGGCAGTCCGTTGGGTGTCAGACAATAGGTTTCCAGTCCGGCCTGGTCCTGGCGGGCGGCAGAGTTGAAATGCAGGCTGATGAACAAATCGGCAGACACCTTGTCCGCCAGCGCCACGCGTTCCGACAAGGAGACATCCGTATCGTTGGTGCGAGTCAGGACGACTTTCCACCCGCGGCCCGCCAGCAGCGGTTTCAAACGCCGCGCCCAGTCGAGCGTAAATTCCTTTTCCCAATGATCGCCTGCGACACTGCGCGTGCCCGTGTTCTCCCCGCCGTGTCCCGGGTCGATCACGACCACGCCGCCGGCCGCGGCGCGAAAACCCGATTGGTTGGCCAGAGGCACGAAGTTTTTGAGCGCATCGAGTGCGTGGACCAGCAACCGGCCATC
>Ga0066710_100007745_pt1 | contig 10316 bp, 7 predicted proteins | sample GraSoiAngelo_159_FD_79666 | JGI IMG/M metagenome (GOLD analysis project Ga0066710, IMG submission 79666) | Grasslands soil microbial communities from the Angelo Coastal Reserve, California, USA - 14_1009_16_40cm | ecosystem: Environmental > Terrestrial > Soil > Grasslands | place: USA...
GAGATCGGCGACGCGCACCGCGACGTTCTTGATGAGCGTCGTGACGCCGGCTAGCTGGTCGTAATCGATGTACTGCGGCTCGTCCGTTACCATGTGATAGTCGCGATGTCCGCCGGTCGAGAAGAACGCGATCGGGATGCCGTAGCGCGCATACTCATAGTGGTCGCTGCGGCAGTAGTACTGGAGCGGATGGCCGTTCGCGTCGTACTGATAGTCGAACCTGAACGGCGTTGGCGCGCTCTTGGCCACGGCTTCCACCAGATCGCCGAGCTCCGTCGACAACCGGCGCGAGCCGATGAGCTGGACGTACCCTCGCCCGCCACCCTTCACATCGTCGGCCCGCCCGCGGCCGATCATGTCGATATTCAGCTCGGCGACGATCGAGTCGCGCGGCACCGTTGGATGATCGGTGAAGTACTCCGAGCCCCAGAGTCCGCGCTCCTCGCCCGCGTGCCAGATGAAGAGAATCGAGCGCTTGGGCTTTGACGCTGCCTTCGACAGGGCCTCGGCGATCTCGAGTACCGCAGCGGTGCCGGACCCGTCATCGTCGGCGCCATTGTTGATCGAGTCGAGCCGCGCCGGGTGGATCTTGCGCAGGCTGTCGAGGATCGCGCGGATGCGCGAGCCCTCCTCGGCCGTCGGCGCCCGCAAGTCGTCGTCGGCGCCGCCTGGACGGACGACGGCGTTGTACGCGCGAAGCGAGTCGTGGTCGACGGGATTGTGGTTGAAGCCGATGTGGTCGTTATGCGCGCCGATGGCGACGAACTCACCCTTGACCTTTGGATCGGAGCCCGGAAGCAGTGCGACGACGTTGCGCGCCGGCGCTCGCACTTCATCGAAACGAAGCGACCCCGAAACGGTCTTGCCGGACAGGGCACCGCGCTTCAGGCCGCGCATCGGCGCGGCGAGCAGTGTCTCTGCCATCGTCCGGGTCGCGTAGAGGAATGCGGGGAGCGGGGGCGTGCGGTCGGTCGGCGCGCGCACGTCGACGTTCGGCTCGCTGAGAAACGCGCGGGCGTCGGGCTCCATCGCATCGAGTGAGGCGACGGCGACGGCGACAGCGCCGATGTAGTACTGGGTGAGCGCGCCGCGATTCGCCTGCCAGCGCGGCCGCCCATCGGGGCCGTCAGGAATGGCGATGACGACGAACTTTCCCGCCGCCGCTGCCGGAGAGATCATCGTCGCCGTATCGCCCCAGAGGCCACCGAAGACGACTGGTGCCCTGTCCATGGATCGCGCCGTCGGCCCGTTGTCGCGGGGAAGAAAATCCACCCACGGCTTGAAGGTCACTCCGCCCGAAGTGAGCGTCTGTCCGGCGGCGAGCGTTCGTGAGAAGACGGGCAGATTCTGGAAGTAGCCGCCGCTGTCGCCCGCCGGCACGAGGCCGAGCCGGCGCACTTCCCGCTCGATGTACGCGGTGCTCTTGAGGTGTCCTTCGGTGCCGACCTCGCGGCCCATCATCGAGTCGTCCGCGAAGATGTAGAGACGCGTCATCAAATCGGCCGGGGTGATATCGGCGGTCGTCGGCAGTGGCGCGCGCTTCAGCGGGAGCTCGCGGCCCGACGCCAACGTTTGCGCGCGAGCCGAGGCCGCCGCGCTGACCAGAGCGAGCAACAAGACAGCGCGCGCGAGCGCGCGCGGCAAAGCAGGATTGGCGAACGTCATCAAACTGCTCCGAAGGTAGGAGAGGACCGCCGAAAGATACCGCACCGCCGCGGGCGGCGCGCCAACACGCGGAAGAGAATGCGGCGGGTCTTACATAACATTTACGGCGCGCTCGTCCGATGAGCGCGACATCGCCTGGATTCCTCATTGGACGCAATTCCCGTCGTCCTGATTGCGCGGAAGGCTGTCTCTGGTAGTTTTCGCCCCGGCGCCGCCATGGCGTTGCACGATTTCGTGTTTCCCCATCCGCATGCGAATCAGCGTCCCAACGGAAACCGCCCCGCGCGAGCATCGCGTGGCGCTCGCGCCGGAGAGCGCCGGCCGATTGATCAAATCGGGACTGGAGGTCGCGGTGCAGCGCGGCGCCGGCCAGCGCGCGGGTTTTCGTGACGACGCCTATTCGTCTATCGGCGCCGTGCTCGTCGACGACGCACGCGCCGCGTTCAGCGGGAGTGGAGTCATCGTCAAGGTACAGCCGCCGACGCGCGATGAAGTCGCGCTGACGAGCGAGGGCGCGACGCTCGTGAGTCTCATGCGCCCCGGGCAGCACGCCGAGATCGCGCAGGAGCTCGCCAAGCGGCGAGTGAACGCGCTCGCGCTCGAGCTGGTGCCGCGCATTACGCGCGCACAATCGATGGACGTGCTGTCATCGCAGAGCACCGTCGCCGGATACAAGGCGGTGCTCCTCGGCGCGGCGGAGTTGGGAAAGTTCTTGCCAATGCTGACGACGGCTGCCGGCAACGTCTCTCCGGCAAAGGTCTTCGTCATCGGCGCCGGCGTGTCGGGACTTCAGGCGATCGCCACGGCGCGTCGGCTCGGCGGTGTCGTCTCTGCCTTCGACGTCCGGCCGGCGGCGAAGGAGCAGGTGGAGAGCCTGGGCGCCAGCTTCATCGCCGCCGATCTCGTGAGCGCTTCGGCGGAAACTGCCGGCGGCTACGCCCGCGTGCAGACGGACGATGAGCAGCACCGTACGCTCTCGGCGATCGCCGGGCACATCAAAGACGTCGATCTCGTGATCACGACGGCGCAGATTCCCGGCCGCCGCGCGCCGATGCTCGTCACCGCCGACATGGTGCAGACGATGCGCGCGGGATCGGTGATCGTGGATCTCGCCGTCGAAACGGGAGGGAATTGCGAGCTCTCGAAAGCGGGCGAGACGGTGCGCGCGTTTGACGTGACGATCATCGGGCCGCTGAACCTCGCGAGCAGCGTCGCGTTCCACGCGAGTCAGATGTTCGGCCGCAATATTCTCGCTCTGCTGCAACATCTCGTGAAGGACGGCCGACTCGCCGTTGACCCCGCTGATGAGATCACGGGCGCGATGCTCCTGACGTATGAGGGGAAGGTGATGAAATGAGGGATATCTGATGCTCCTACTCGAGCTCTACGTGTTCGTCCTCGCCGCGTTCACCGGCTACATGGTCATCTCGCGCGTACCGCCGCTGTTGCACACGCCGCTCATGGCGGCGACGAATGCCATCTCGGGGATCTCTCTCGTCGGCTCGCTCATCGCCGCTGGAGCCGCGCACAGCCGCGTTGCGACGATTCTCGGCTTCATCGCCGTCGTCTGCGCGACGTCGAACATCGTCGGCGGCTTTCTCATCACCGACCGCATGCTGAAGATGTTTCGCCGCGAGGGAGGGAAGCGGGAAGCGGGCAGCGGGAAGCGTCAGAGCGTTCGCAGTTAGGCGTCCCGCGCCCCGCTTCCGCGCTCCGCTTCCCCCTTCTCGCCACCGGCTTCCCGCCACCCGCTTCCCGCGACCCGCGACCCGCGCATGCGCGATCTCGTCATCCAGATTTCGTACCTCACCGCGTCGGTCCTGTTCATCCTTGGCCTGCGCAGCCTCACGCGGCCCGACCGCGCGCGCCGCGGCATGCAGCTCGCCGCGGCGGGGATGGCGTTCGCGATCGTCGGCACGCTGATCAACCACCAGATCGTCGACTATCGCTGGATCGCCGCGGGGCTCGTGCTCGGCGTCATCATCGGCTACCCGATGGGGATGTGGGTGCCGATGACGGCGATGCCGCAGCGGATCGCGCTCTCGCTCACCTTCAGCGCGCTCGCGGCCACGCTCGTCGGGATCGCCGAGTACTACACGCGGGTCAACGCCGGCGAGGCGTTGCCGCGACCGATCATGACCGCAATCGCGTTCGAGGTGCTGCTCGGCACCGTGACAGTCGGCGGCACCCTCGTCGCCGCCGGCAAGTTGCAAGAAGTCATCACCTCGCGGCCGCTCACGTATCGCGGCCAGAATCTGGTGAACGCACTGCTCTTCGCGGTGATGGTCGGCTTCTTCGTTCTCCTAATCGTGCATCCCGACCGCCAGGCGCTGTTCTACGCGCTGATCGCGCTCGCGCTGTTGTTCGGCATCCTGCTCGTGCTGCCGATTGGAGGGGCCGACATGCCCGTCGTCGTCGCGTTGCTGAACTCGTACTCCGGCCTCGCCTCGTGCGCGACGGGGTTCGCGATCGGCAATGTCATTCTGATCATCAGTGGATCGCTTGACGGCGCATCCGGGTTCATCCTCTCCATTCTCATGAGCAAGGCGATGAACCGATCGTTCACGAACGTGCTGTTCGGCGCGTTTGGGTCGCAGACGACCGTCGGCGCGAAGAGCGCCGCCGGACTGAGCGTGCGGTCGACGAGCGTGGAGGATGCGGCAATGCAGCTCGCCTATGCGCAGCTGGTCATCATCATTCCGGGATACGGCATGGCGGTGGCGCAGGCGCAGCACCAGGTGCGCGAGCTGTCGGAGCTGATCGAGGCCCGTGGCGGTGAGGTAAAGTTCGCGGTGCACCCGGTGGCGGGACGCATGCCGGGACACATGAACGTGCTCCTCGCCGAGGCCAACGTGCCGTACGACAAGCTGTACGACATGGATGAGATCAACGGTGAGTTCGATCGGGCCGACGTCGCGCTCGTGATCGGCGCGAACGACGTCGTCAATCCGGCGGCGCGCAACGACAAGAGCTCGCCCATCTACGGCATGCCGATCCTCAACGCCGATCACGCGAAGAGCATCATCGTCCTGAAGCGCAGCATGGCCGCGGGCTTCGCCGGTATCGAGAACGAGCTGTTCTACGACTCGAAGACGTCGATGCTCTTTGGCGACGCGAAAAAGTCCCTCACCGGGCTCGTGAGCGAAGTGAAAAACGTCTAGCGCCGCGGCGATACGCCGGCGGCGCGTGTCGTTCGTGCGCGGTCGACGATGTGAATCGGCGTGGCAGCACGGAAGTGCGCCGTCACGCCGTTCAACGGCATGGAGCCGGTGATGACGATCGATCTCGCACCGACCCCGAGATCGCCGTTGCGAAGGAGATCGCGCCAGGAGAAGTAGACGACGAGCGACGGAAGTGTCGCGTCATCAATCTCGAGTACGCGCAGGGAGTCGGTGCCGACACCACAGCAGAACGCCGTCGTGCGGCCGAGTCGATACGTCGCGTGCTCGAGACCGTGGTACTCGGCGGTGTCTCGCGGTGCGATGGTGAGCCGGAGCGTGTCGCGCACCGATCCAACCGGGGATGTCCTGCGGTACTCCGACGACGACGGGAAGGGGACCCTGACACCGTCCTCCGCCACCAAGAAAAGTCCGAGCGCGAGCTCACGCTCTACCACGGTGATATTGACGGTGTCAGCGGTGGTACGGCCAAACTCGTCGCGCACGGTCAAGATGACGCGACGTCGGCCAGGTCGTCCAAGCGCCACGTATTCAGACTTCCTGGTATATCCATGCTTGCCGGGGGAGAAATACGCGGGGAATGGGTTCGGCGCCAAATCGGAGCTCCACGCCGAGCGCAGGCCCTCGTCACCACCCCAGTCGATGACGTAGTCACGGCGCACGTGCGAGAACCCCGGCCCAAAGTCGACCTGCCCGACCACGAGAGACCCGGACTCCAACGTGTCGGGGATGATAAGCCTGACGCCCGCCTCCTGGGCCAACGCTGGCTGCGTGGCGACGGCGATGGACAGAACCATCGCGCTACGGACGATGCGGCGATCGAAGAGTCGCATGGGGCTTCGAGGTGTGACGTCTGATCCAGGACGCATCGTGCAACGCCGCGGCAACGCGCGAGTTTGACCGCAAGGCGCGGATAGCTCCTGTTTCGCGCGCGCGTAGCTTGCGATCGGGTTCTCCACGGAGCATCAATCATGTTGACCATGCCGACCACTTTTCTTGCCGAGCCGGCGACTCCCATTCTCGATGCCGACGAAGCGTGGCGCGCGGTGGAGAGCCGCGATCCACGCTTCGACGGCCGATTCGTGTACGCCGTGCGCTCGACGCGCATCTACTGCCGCCCCTCGTGTCCCTCACGCCGTCCCGCGCGCGCGCACGTGACCTTCTATCCCGAGCCCGACGCAGCCGAGCAGGCGGGATATCGCGCCTGCCGGCGCTGTCATCCGCGGAACGCGCGTTTCGCCCCGTCGGCGACTGTGGCGGTCGAGCGCGCGCGGCAATTCCTCGAGCGGCACCCCGACCAGCTCGTGACGCTGGGCGCGCTCGCCGCCGAGGTGGGGATGAGCCCCTTTCATCTTCAGCGCACCTTCAAGCGGCTGCTCGGCGTGTCGCCCCGCGAGTACCACGACGCCCTGCGCGTGTCCCGCTTCAAGACCCGTCTCCGCGCCGGTGACACGGTGAGTCGCGCCACGTACGAAGCGGGATTCGGCTCGAGCAGCCGCGTCTACGAGCGGAGCGACGAGTCGCGGGGAATGACGCCGGCCGCCTATCGACGCGGAGGCGCCGGCAGGCGGATCGGGTACACGGGCGTCGATTCGCCATTCGGCAAACTGCTCGTCGGCACCACGCCTCGAGGGGTGTGCGCGGTGGCGCTCGGCGATTCCGAGGACGCGCTCGCCGAGGCGCTGCGGCGTGACTTTCCGCGCGCCGAGATCGTGCGCGCCGACGATGCGCATCACGACTGGGTCGAAGAGATCGTCGGCCAGCTCGGCGGCGGCAATGTGGGACTGGACATTCCGCTCGACGTACAGGGGACTGCGTTCCAGAAGCAAGTATGGGCGCTACTCCGCAAGATCCCTCCCGGCCGTACGCGGTCGTACGGCGAGCTCGCCGAGGCGCTCGGGAAGCCGACGGCGACGCGCGCGGTCGCGCGTGCGTGTGCGAGCAACCGGTTGGCGGTCGTGATTCCCTGTCATCGCGTCGTCCGCAACGACGGCTCGCTGGCGGGATACAAGTGGGGTGTGGAGCGAAAGCAGCGCCTGCTCGAGCGGGAGCGCGAGACCGGCACCTGACTCAAGCATCGCGATCTGTCGTGAGGCGCGAGCGCCACTTATCTCACGTCCAAACCTTTGCCGTGAGACGAGTGTCCGATCGGGGGAACTCTCCATTCAGTCGAGGAAGCCTAGCATGCGGTGCATATTCGTCGTCTCGTGCGGTCTCCTGCTCGCAACCGCCGCGTCGTCGCCGGCGCTTGCGCAGGACGTACGCGGAGGAGGACGGGGCGATACGACCTTCGTTTGGACCGGCCGCATCGCGGACGGCGGTACGCTGACCATCAAGAACATCGTCGGCGACATCCGCGTTACCGAGGCGAGCGGCGACCGTGTCGAGGTACGCGCGGCCAAACGCACGCGCGGCCGCGACCCTGCGGACATCACCTTCGATGTCAACGAGTCGTCGTCAGCGGCAACGATCTGTACGGTCTTTCGTGGCGACAGTGCGTGCGAGGAGGGCAACAGCTACGGCAACGTCCGCATGAGTGTGCAGTACAGCATCGCCATGCCCCGCGGGCTCCGCCTGCGCGCCTCGACCGGAAATGGCGAGCTGTCGATCGAGAGGGCCGGCAGCGAGGTGGACGTTCGCACCGGCAACGGCGCGATCCACGTTGGGCAGACCGAGGGGCGCGTGACCGCTGCCACCGGCAACGGCGACCTCGAGATCGAGGGCGCGAAAGGTCCAGTGCGCGCGACTAGCGGCAACGGTCGCATCTTCGTGGCGACGTCGTCTGGCCCAGTGTCGGCGCAAACTGGCAATGGTGACGTGGAGGTTCGCATGAAATCGCTCGACGCCGAGTCGGACATGGACTTCCAGACCGGCTCGGGCGGGATACGTGTCACGCTCCCCGCCGATTTCAACGGCGAGTTCGAGGCGAGTACCGGCAATGGCGAGCTTCGGTCCGACTTCGAGATCAAGATCGTCGGACGCTTCGATCCCCAGCACATTCACGGTGTGATCGGTAGAGGCGGCCGGGTGATCAAGATGCAAACGGGAAATGGACGGCTGGAGATCAGAAAGGGAAGCTGATTGTTGCGAGGGAGGAGCCGGATAACGGCCGAGACGGGTGGCAAGGTCGTGGTCGAAACGGAGATCCACACATCGCGCGTAGTATCTTTTGAATCGCGATGTACTCCACCTGCCTCTTCTGCAACGCCAACCTCGGCGCGAACGAGGTGATCGAGTCCTTTCCCGTTGGCCGACGCCTCGCCTTCGACGCCGCCAATGGGCGCCTCTGGGTCGTCTGCCGGAAGTGCGAGCGGTGGAACCTGTCCCCCCTCGAGGAGCGCTGGGAGGCAATCGAGGAGTGCGAGCAACGCTTCCGCGACACGCGACTGCGCGTCTCGACGGACAACATCGGCCTCGCCCGACTGAAGGAGGGGCTCGAGCTGGTGCGCGTCGGCCCGGCCCTGCGTCCGGAGTTCGCTGCCTGGCGTTACGGCGACCAGTTCGGACGCCGACGCCGGCGGAAAATGGTGCGCGTCGGCTTGGGCATCGGCATCGTCGGCGGCGCGGTCGCGGGAGGCATTGCCCTTGGCGTGAGCGCGGGCGTCAGCGTCGGGGGTGGAGGTTGGTGGATTTGGCGCGGCATCTACGCCAGCTACCGGCGGATCGCGTATGGCAGTCCCCGCGAGGTCGTTGCGCGGATTCCGTACGACGACGGCCGCAAGCTGATCGCGCTACGGCGCTGGCAACTCAAGGACGTGCGCCTCGGTACGCAGAGCGACGGCGATTTGATGTTATCGGTGCCACAGGGTGAAGGGTCGGCGCACCTCGTGAGCGCCGATGCACAACGCGCCATCGGCTACGTGCTTCCCGCGATCAATTGGGAGGGCGCCGAGCGTCGTGACGTCGAGAATGCAGTTGGCATGATCGAGCAGTCGCGCAAGTCGCCCGAGGAGTTCTTGCAGGAGACGGCGGCGCGCGTCGGGATGCGTAGCCGACTGCAGGAGCTTCCGAGCGCAAATCGGCTGGCACTCGAAATGGCTGCGAATGAGGAGAGCGAACGTCGCGCCATGCAGGGGGAGTTGGCGCTTCTGGAAGCCGCTTGGCGGCAAGCGGAGGAAATCGCGCGCATCGCCGACAACTTGCTTGTTCCTCCGTCCGTCGACGAGTTCCTGGAACGCAACCGGTCGAAGTGAACGAGCGGAGCTCGGCCCTGGAGAGCGAGGTCGGCGGACACGACCCGGGCGTCGACGTCGCGCGGGAGCGGGCCGAGCGGCTCGACGCGCGTGCCGTCGCGCGGACGCGTCTCGGCGCGAGCGACGTGCGCTTCGGCACGGCCAGCTGGACAGACCCGACCCTCGTCGCGCCAGGTGTCTTTTATCCCGATCGTGTGTCGACACCCGAGGCGCGCCTCAAGTACTACGCGACGCGGTTCTCCGTCGTCGAGGCCGACTCGACGTACTACGCACTGCCGGCGCCCCGAATGACCGAGCTCTGGGTGGATCGGACACCCGACGATTTCATCTTCGACGTGAAGGCATTCGCGTGGATGACAGGCCACGCGACCGAAACGAAGCGCCTGCCACGCGACGTACGGGACGCGCTTCCGGCGGAGCTGGCACACAGGCAGCGCCTTTATCCCAAGGACGTCCCGCGCGAGATCCGCGACGAAGCGTGGCGCGCATTCGCCGATGCCGTTCGTCCGCTGTACGAGGCGGGGAAGCTGGGCGCGGTATTCTTCCAGTACCCCAACTGGGTGCGTCCTGCCGACCACACAGCTCGGATGCTCGCGCGAGCTCGGGAGCGGCTCGGGGGGCTTCCAGCGGCGGTCGAGTTCCGTCATTCCGAGTGGCTCGCTCCGAGCAACCGCGACCGGACGCTCGGGATGCTCCGTGAAAACGAGATGAGCTATGTAGTGGTTGACGAGCCGCAGGGACTCCCATCGAGCGTTCCGCCCGAGGTTGCGGTCACGACCCCGCGGCTCGCCGTCGTGCGGCTCCACGGGCGTCGCGCAGACACGTGGGCGAAGCGAGGTGCGACGGTGCTCGAGAAGTTCAGGTACCTCTATGAGGAAAACGAGCTCCAGCCGTGGGTACCCAAGATCGTCGAGATCGCTGGCGAATCGGAGCAGGTGCACGTGGTGTTCAACAATTGCTACGGCAATTACGGCACGACCAACGCCCTCGAGATGGCGCGCTTGGTTGCCAGGGCCGGTTCCACGTAATGGATCACAGGGTTGCGCAAGAAGCCCGGCTCCGCCGATGCAGAGCCGGGCTTCCGTTATTCAAAAGCAGAGAGCCAATCTCTGGCAGCCAAGATCAAGCGGCGAGCCTACCCGACGGAAACCAGATTGGCCGCTTGCCCTGCATGACACCCACGCACTCGTAGCGCGCCGGCGGGAAGCCGTACACGCCGATCTCTAACGTGTCACCCTTGCTCACGGTGACCTGACGTCCGAGCTCATCGACCGCGTCC
>Ga0066710_100007748_pt1 | contig 10315 bp, 6 predicted proteins | sample GraSoiAngelo_159_FD_79666 | JGI IMG/M metagenome (GOLD analysis project Ga0066710, IMG submission 79666) | Grasslands soil microbial communities from the Angelo Coastal Reserve, California, USA - 14_1009_16_40cm | ecosystem: Environmental > Terrestrial > Soil > Grasslands | place: USA...
TGCGCTTCACGCTGCGCTACGACAGCCAGCGCGCCCCGCGGCGCCGCCTGTTCAGCGACCTGAACCCGCTCGAAGGCTACGACGCGCTGGGCGACGCCTCGGTGCACGGCTGGGACGCGCAGTCGGCCACCGCGCTCTACCTGCGCGTGGACCGCGGCGCCTCGTTCGCGATGTACGGAGACTTCACGGCGCCTTCGAATCCGGTGCGGCAGCTCGGCGCCTACACCCGCAGCCTGAACGGCGGGCTCATGCAGCTCCAGGCGGGGCCGGTCGCGGTGAATGGATTCGCCTCGCAGGGCCGGCAGCACCAGGTGATCGACGAGTTCCCGGGCCAGGGCATCTCGGGTCCCTACACGCTCACGCGCCTGGACGGCACGCTCGGCAGCGAGACGGTCGAGATCCTGACGCGCGACCGCAACCAGCCCGCGCGCATCGTGCGCCGCGAGCCCAAGCTGCGTTACGTGGACTACACGCTCGAGCCGTTCACCGGGCGGCTCTTGTTCCGCCAGCCGGTGCCGAGCGTCGACGCCGACTTGAACCCGGTGTTTGTCCGCATCACCTACGAGGTCGAGTCCGGCGCCGACAACTTCTGGGTGTACGGCGGCGAGGCGCGCATCACGCCGTTCTCGCGGCTCACGGTGGGGGCCGCGGCGTCGCGCGACGACGACCCGCTCGCGCCGCGGGCGGTGGGGAGCGCGAACGCCACGTTCCGGCTGCTCAAGGGCGTCACGCTGGCCGGGGAGTTCGCGCGCAGCGACAGCGGCGGCACGGGCCTCGGCTCCGGAGACCGGAGCGGCGAGGCGGCCCGCGCCGAAATCGTCGTCGACGACACGTACCTGAGCGCCCGCGTGCACGCGTTGCGCGTCGGCACCGGGTTCGAGAACCCGTCGTCGGGAGCGGTGGCCGGCCGCCAGGAGCTGGGGATCAGCGCGCGCGCCGGCAGCGCCAAGTGCACCTCGGTGTTCGTGAACGCCCTGCGCACGGAGGATATCGTGACGACTGGACATCGCGACGGCGTCGAGGCCGGGCTCACGCAGGTGATCTTGAAGCGCCTCACGAGCGAGGTCGCCTACCGCTGGGCGAAGGAGGAGGCGCCCGGCGCGTCCGTGGCCACGGCACAGCTCGTTCCGCTCCAGACCTCGAGCGTCCGCGGCAAGCTCGCGCTGGAGGTGCCGTGGCCGCGCAAGACTTCCGTGTTCGGCGAGGTGGAGCAGGACCTCGACAGGACCGACCAGCAGCGCTTTGCGTTCGGAGGCGAGACGCAGGGGATCGGGCACACGCGGCTCTACGCCCGCCACGAGAACATCGCGTCGCTGGAGGGTCCGTTCGCGCTCAATCCGCTCCAGCAGCAGGCCTCGACCGTGGTCGGGATCACCGACGACGGCAGCGGCGACAAGCACGTGTTCAGCGAGTACCGCGTGCGCGACGCGATCGCGGGACGCGAGGCCCAGGCCGCGATCGGGCTGCGCGATCGCTGGACGGTGGCGCCCGGCCTGCGTCTGGACGCCGCGGTCGAGCGCCTCACGATCCTGCGCGGCGGCACCGGTGCGGCGACGGCGGTGGCAGGCGGCCTCGAGTACACTCGCGACCCGCTGTGGCACGGCACCGGACGGCTCGAGTTCCGCCGCGAGTCCACGCTCGAGCGCTGGCTCGGCAGCATGGGCCTCGTGCGCAAGCTCAACCGCGACTGGTCGGCGCTGGGCCGCACGACGTGGATGATGGTGCCCGACGAGCAGCGCGTGAACGGGCAGAGCCAGGTCGGGCTCGCCTATCGCGAGACCGATCGCAACCGGCTGAACGCGGTGGCGCGCTACGAGAACCGCTTCGACAAGAGCGGCGGCCCGCTCCCGTACCGCAAGTTCGCGCACATCGTGTCAGCGCACGCCAATCTGCAGGCGGCGCGCGGGCTCGTCCTGTCGGGGCAGCTCGCCGGCAAGTGGGCGGAGGACGATCACGACGGCCTGGCGAGCGTCACCACGGCCCAGCTCGCGGCGGGGCGCGCGCTGCTGGACGTGGGCCACAGCCTCGATCTGGGGCTGACGGCGCGCGGTTTGAGCTCGGGCAGCCACTTGCTCGGGATCGGCGGCGAGCTGGGCTGGGCGATCGCGAAGAACCTGCGCGTCGCCGCCGGCTACAACGTGTTCGGATTCCGCGACGACGACCTCAGCGGGGTCGACCACACCGATCGCGGGCCGTACTTCAACTTCGGGCTCAAGATCGACGAGACGTGGTTCGATCGCGGGGCGCGGAAGGACGAGCCGGGAGGCAAGGAGCTATGAACCGACTTCGGACCCCGGTCGCAGCACCGGCGGGCGCGCCGCGCACGCCGCGCTCCGTCGCGACGGCGCTCGCCGCGGCGTTCACGCTGCTCGCCTGGGCGTTTGCGGCGCCGGCGCACGCCGCCGCGCGGTCGCACGCCGCCGCGCCGCTGCCGCGCGCGCTCCACCGGCTGTCGGGCCAGAGCAGCGACGAGGTCATCGCCGCGGACCTGGCGGCGATCGACGCGTGGGGGACGGCGCTCGACACGCTGCCCGGCGCCGCGAAGGACTCGTGGCGGACGGCGTCGGCGCGGGCCTGGCTTTCGGTCGCGCGCACCGAGTACCTCGACAACGATCGCACCGGATTCCCGCAGGCCGCATTCGAGCGCGCGGTCTCGCTCGTGGCGCAGATCGAGAGCGGTACCGCGCCGCTCACGTACCAGACCGTGCCGAGCGCGCTGCCGCCGCGCGGCTCGATCCGGGTGGCGGACTCGCTCTACGCCGAGCTCGAGCGCCTGAAGCGCGACCCCCGGTTCCCGTGCGGCGCCGAGGAGCTGGCCAAGCTCGAGACCGAGCTCGCGTGGGCCGGAAACGAGCAGCTCGATCTCGGCACCTGCAAGAGCTCGCCGCATCTCGCCGAGGCGCGCACCCTGGCGCTGCTCGCGAGGCAGAAGGTGGAGTCGTGCAGCCCGCCGCAGCTCGCGATGCGGCACACGCCACCGAGGCCCAAGCCGATCGCCAGGTCCGACACCGTCGAGGTGCCGAGGATCGACGTGCCCACCGTCGAGGAGCTGCAGATCCCGCGCAGCGTGCACTTCGCGCTCGACAAGTCCGAGATCACGCCGCTGTCGCGCCAGGTCATCGCGGGCATCGCCGCCTTGCTGGACAAGTACCCCACCATCACCGTGCGGCTGGAGGGCCACGCGGACTCGCGCGGCAACGCGGCCTACAATCTGGAGCTGTCGAAGCGCCGCGTGCTGGCGGCGCGCGCGGTGTTCCAGGAGCTCGGCGTCGACTCGACCCGAATCACGTTCAACTACAAGGGCAAGTCCGAGCTGTTCGCGGTCGAGGACACGAAGCGCGGTTTCGCGCTCAACCGCCGCGTCGAGATGGTGTTCGTCGACGCCGGCGGCCGGGACATCAAGGCCACGCAGCAGGAACGGGACATCCAGCTCGAGAGCGACCGCCACGCACCCGCGCTCGCCCCCGCGTCGCGCCGCGCCGCGCCGAGGCCGCCGCTACACAAGGCTGCTGCCGGGCTTCCCCGGCCGGCCGCGCACACAAGGCCCGCGCCGAGCCGCCCGCGCCCGGCCCCCACCGCCTCGAAGGACGCGCCGCCGCCGGGTTCCGCGCCGGAAGCCCCGCACTAGAAATCCCGAGCGTCAACGACGGAGCGGCGCGACGACGCCTCGCCGCAATCGGGGCGCGTCATCGCATCGCCGTCCGGACCCGCGCCGGCGTTGCGCCTGGCCCGGATCATCAATCCGGGCTAGAATGCCGCGACAGTTCGCACTGCCTCGATGGGGTCCGCCTCGCTGTCCGCCGCGGCGCGACGCGGCGAACGGTGCCCGGCCGCGCCTTGGAGGCTGCGGTGATCCTTCACGGTGTGTGGCAGTTCTTCCACCTGCTGTTTGCGTTCAGCTGGGTCGGAAGCCTCGTCGTCGCGGAATGGAACGGCCGCGCGGCACGCGCCACCGAGGATTGGGCCCAGCGCGCCACCCAGTTCCAGATCATTCACATGTCCGCGCGGGTCGCGGGAGCGGGGTCGCTCTTGCTGGCGGGCTTGCTCGGGTTCGGCTCGGCGGCCACCGCCGGTATTCACCTGCGCGACTCGTGGCTATGGGCGGCGGCTCTGGTCTGGGTGCTCGCCTTGTTCGCGATGTTCCTGCTCAACGTTCCCTACTCCGCCCGCCTCGCAGCGATCGCGCGGCTCGCGGCGGGTGGCGGCTCGAGCGACGGCTGGAACACTGCCCTCATCCGGTGGCGGTTCGCGAACGTGGTGCAGAGCGCTCTCTACGTGGCGGCGCTCGCGCTCATGGTGTTCCGTTGGCGCGCCTGATCGCGCTGCACATCTCGCCCGCCACCCAGCCGAGCCTCGGCTTTCTGGTGGGCGGCTTCGTGCTGATCGTCATCGGGCTCGCCGCGCTCACGGTGCGGCGGCACCCGAACCCGCCGCTTCAGTCCGGCACGGCGACGCGCCGCTCGCTCTTGTGGGCGCTGGTCTACGGCCTGTGCGCCGCGTGCTTGATGCACGTGATCGACCCCGCTCTGGCCGGCGCGGAGCGGAGCCCGTGGCTGTTCGCGCTGGGCGATGTCATCTTCGTGACGCTGGGCCTGTTCGTATGGGTGATGGTGGTCGCCGAAGGCTACGAGCTGAGCGCGTTCGGCTTTCACGGCGGAAGCACCGGCCGGCTGCCGCTCGCCGTGATCATGGGGATCGGCGCGGTCGCGGTCGTCGGGTTCGACTCCTACCGGGCGCTCCTCACCGGCAAGGTGGTCGCGACGCCGGACAGCCTCGTGTTCTCGCTGATGTTCGCGCTCGTGGCGTCTGCGCTCCCCGAGGAGATCCTGTTCCGCGGCTACCTGCAAGGCTCGCTCGAGGGCCGCGCCCAGCGCTGGGCGCGGGTAGCGGTGCCGGCGCTCGCGTTCACCGCGTTCCGGGCGCTCGGGACCCTGCCCGGGATTGGGCTGGGATCGGGGGAGGGGATGGTCTACATTTTCGGCGTGGTCTTGCCGCTGGGTCTGTGGTGGGGTCTGTTGCGAGAGCTGTCGGGAGGCTCGCTGTGGCCCAGCCTCGTCTCGCACTTCTTCATGGAGTTCGGCACCACGCTTGCCAGCTCCTCTCCAACCCGGCCGTGATTCACTATCCGTCGAGCTCTTGAAAGAGGACGAGCCCCGTGAACTCCTTGAAAACGCTGCGCCTGACCGCCGCTCTTATCCTCGTCTCGTGCCTGGCGCTCCTCCCGCCGCGCACATCGAGCGGCCAATCCGCAACACCCCCGACCCGGGATCGGTCGGAGCTGATCCGCCGCGTGAAACGGCTGGAGCAGCAAATGATGCTTTCGGAAGGTTTCACGGAGCTGCGCCAGCTCCGCGAGAGGGCTCGGATCCTCAAGCTGGGCCACCACGCCCGGCAGGCCAAGGAGGGCGGGCTCCATCAGCGGCCCGCGACGATCCCCGAGCTCGGCTTCGGCAAGCCCACGCGCCCTCCGTTCTCCGCCCGTGACGAGCAGTCGCTCGTGAGCGCGCTCGGCCCCAACGTGCTCGTCAACGACACCACCGGCGATCCCGCCAACGCCTTCGGGCAGTCGGAGCCCTCGATCGTGGCGTGGGGCAACTATGTGCTCGCGGCGTGGAACAACGGCAAGGGCTTTTTCACCGACAGCGACCTCATGGCCTACGGCTACTCCACCGACGGCGGCCTCACGTTCCACGACGGCGGCGTGATCCCGCGCCCCACCGGCTACAGGTGGGCCAGCGATCCGGTGCTGACCGTGAACGAGAAGACCGGTGATTTCTACTTCGTGGGCCTCATCCTTCCGAGCGCGACGACGAACGGTGTCGCGATCGCGCACGCCACGTTCTCCGGGCCGCACGCCCCGACCTGGGAGACGGCTCAAATCATCCGGCAGGTGAGCAACACCACCGAGTTCATCGACAAGCCGTGGGCGGTGGTGGATTCCACGACCAGCCGCATCTACGTGACGTACACCGATTTCTTCGCCAACGTGGACAAGATCAACTTCCAGCGCAGCACCACCTCCTGGACGAGCTGGAGCACTCCGTTGCAGATGAACGACCCGGGGACGAACGGCCTGGTGCAGGGCTCGCGCCCGGTGGTGGGACCGAGCGGCGAGGTGTACGTGGCATGGAAGGAGATCGGGCTCACGGACGCCGACTACATGCGCATCCGCAAGTCGACGAACGAGGGCTCGACGTTCGCGAGCGCGGCCCAGGCCGCGGCGATCTACGACAACTTCGGGACCGGGGCGCCCGGCTTCAACCGCGAGCGCGGGATCACGTTCCCGTCGATCGCGGTGGATCGCAGCCCCGGCCCGCGGCGCGGCTACGTGTACGTGGCGTGGAACGAGTGCATCAACTGGTACCCGAGCCTCGAGACGGTCGGAACCACGGGGACGGTGAACGAGGTCGAGCCGAACTCGGCTCCTGGCATCGGCACGCCATTCACGATCGGGCAGAAGCTGGTGGGTCACCTGACGTGGACCACCTCTCCCGCTCCGGCGCACGGCGAAACGGACTACTGGAAATTCACCGCCACGCAGGGCCAGAGCTACACGTTCTGGTGCGACTCGATTCCCTCGACGCTCTACAGCATGCGTGTCATCTGCCTGGACGACACGACCAGGCTCAATCTCTCGGGCGATCTCGATCCGCCCGCCAACAACCAGAACGGGTTCATCGTGTGGACCTGCCCGCGCTCCGGCACCTATTCCCTGCGCATGTTCAACAACATCACGGACAACGCAACGTGTTGTCCGTCGGGAAGCTACTACGAGGTCCTGACCGGCGAGGCCACACCTGGGTCGGGCAGCGTCGCGCGCGACCAGCGCGACGTGATGGTGGTGTCTTCCCCGGACGGGAGCAGCTTCAGCGCGCCGACGCGACCCAACAACGATCCGCCCTACTTCGACGACTGGCTGCCGGAGGTCGCGGTCTCCGGCGACGGCCGGCTGTATGCGTTCTGGTACGGCTGGCACGAATCCCCCGACTTGACGTGCGGCGGTGAATCGCACCTGTACCTGGCACGCTCGGACGACGGCGGAGCCACCTGGAGCGATGTGGGTCGCGTCACGGACGCGATCACGGCGTGGACCTTCACGGTCTCGAACATCCAGCCCAACCAGGGCGACTACATCGCGCTGTTCGCGAACGACCTGAACCTGTATCCGGCCTGGACCGATGGGCGCTTCGGGAATCCCGACATCTTCGCGATGGCGCTGCCGCTGTCGAGCACGCCGGCGCTGGTGTCGCTCGCGAGCGCCGACGCCGAGCCTAACCGCGTCACCGTGACCTGGTACGCCGCCTCCGATCAGGTGATGGAGGCCTACGTCTACCGGCTCGAGGGCCAGGACTGGGTCCTGAAAGCGGTCGTGGACCGCGACGGCCAGAACCGGCTCACGTACGTCGACACCGACGTGTTCCCGGGCGTCAAGTACAGCTACCGCCTGGGCGTGCGCGAGGGCGGCTTCGAGCAATACTTCGGCGAGGTGTCGGTGATCGTGCCGAGCCTCAATTACCTCCGCATCGAGAGCGTGCGCCCCAACCCGACGTCGCGCGAGGTATGGGTGTCGTTCACGCTTCCGCAGGGAGGGCCGGCGAGGCTATCGCTCATCGACATCGGCGGCCGGCGCGTGCGGGCGCGGGAAGTCGGCTCGCTGGGCCCGGGCAAGCACCTGCTCGATCTGGGTGCGGGCCTGCACCTGCCGACGGGGGTTTACGTCGTGCGTCTGGAGCAGGGCGGCAAGGTCGAGACGTCGCGTGTGAGCGTCGTGCGGTAGCGGGCGAGGGGCCTGCCAGGCGGCGGGCGCCCGACAGAAGTCATTCGGCGGCCACCTTTCGGGGTGGCCGCTTGTTTGTGGGGGGGCTGCAGGCCCGGAAGGCCGGGGGTTCCATTGCGCCATCCGACAACTCTTTGGCAACATGAGGCTTAGCTGCGTGCCTCCGCGGTCCGCCCGACGCCCCGGACTTGCCCCCCCTTGCCGTCGTGCCGCAAACGAAATCCCGTCCCTTTTGGTTTGACTCCGGAGCCAAGATGTAGTTTTATGCAGGCCTCAGCATAAAGTTTCATTACGCCCCCGTCGCGCCGCCCGGCGGCGCGCAGCTCCACCAGGAGGCAGGTTGAATCGTTCCCGGCGTCTTTCGCTCGTCGCTCAGCTCTTGAGCTCCAAGCGGTTCTCGAGCCAGGAGGAGCTGGTCAAGGCGCTCGCCGGCGCTGGCGTCGAGGTGACGCAGGCGACGTTGTCGCGAGACCTGAAGAGCCTCGGGGTCGCGAAGCGCCACGATGCGAACGGGGGCGCGCTGTACGAGCTGCCCGGCCCGGCCGTCGAGTCGATCGACCGCGAGCGCCGGCTGCTCGACTTGAAGACGTTCGTGAACGACGTGCGGGTGGCGCAGAACCTGGTGGTGGTGCGCACTCCGCCCGGCCACGCGCACGGCGTCGCGCGTGCGATCGATCTCGCCGAGTTCCAGGGCGTCGTGGGCTCGATCGCGGGAGACGACACGGTGCTGGTCGTGATGGAAGACACTGCGCTCGCGCAAAAGCTCAAGCGGCGGCTCGACGCCATCGCGGCGCCGGCCGGCCAGTCCATAAGCATGGGAGGATTCGCCAAGTGACCGCCACCGTTCCGTCGACCGCGACGCCGATCCTGAAGCAGGAGCCCAAGCCGGGGCTCGGGCCTCACGCCCAGAAGCAGCAGGCGAAGATCGCCGTGCTCGGCGCCAGCGGCTATTCGGGGCAGGAATTCACGCGCCTGGCGCTCGCGCATCCGGGGCTCGAGATCGTCGCGCTGTGCTCGCGGGAGCAAGCGGGACGCCCCGCCGCAGAGCTCTTGCCCGGCCTCGATCCGCGGCAGCACACGCTCCCCAACGTGCTCGAGCCGTCGCAGATCGTGCCGCTGCTCGAGCGCGGCGCGTGCGACACGATCGTGGCGTGCCTGCCGCATGGCGCGTGGAAGCAGCTCGTCGCCGAGACCCCTGCGCTCGGCTCGCTGCCGGCGCGGGTGGTGGACCTCTCCTCCGATCATCGCGATGGCTCGGCAGGCTACGTCTACGGTCTGCCCGAGGCGTTTCGCGACGACATCCCGGGTGCGACGCGCGTCGCGAACCCCGGCTGCTATCCCACGGCGGCGACACTCGCGCTGCTGCCGGCGGCCGAGGCCGGGTGGATCGCGGGCCCGGCCATGATCAGCGCGCTGTCGGGCGTGAGCGGCGCGGGCCGCTCGCCGTCGCTGCGCACGTCCTACGTCGAGCTGGAGGGCGGCGCCTCGATTTACCGCGCCGGCACCGAGCACAACCACGTGCCCGAGATGCGGAACAACCTGGCACGGCTCGGCGCCAAGGCGCCGGTGGCGTTCGTGCCGCACCTGGCGCCGATGGCGCGCGGCATCGTGCTGACCGCCTCGGTCGAGCTGGCGCGGCCGGTCACGCCGGAGGCGGCGCGCGCGCGGTACCTGACGCGGTACGAAGGCGAGCCGTTCGTGCAGGTGCTGGAGCCGGGCGCGTGGCCCGAGACCCGCGCGGTGCGCGGCTCGAACCGGTGTGACGTCGCGATCACCACGCTGCACGACGGCACCACGCTGCTCGCCACGACTGCGCTGGACAACCTGGTCAAGGGCGCGGCCGGACAGGCGATCCAGAACCTCAACCTGCTGCTCGGCTGGCCCGAGAACTGGGGCCTGCCGGTGCACGGGACTCCGTGGTGAACACGGCTCGGCCGGCTACCGGCTCGGACCGGGCGGTCGTCCGGGGGGATCGAGTGAGCGAAGCCGGCGCGAGCGAGCGGCTCGCTCGACCCTGCGTGGTGAAGATTGGCGGGCGCGCGCTCGAAGGCGCGCGCCAGGCCGAGCTCGCGCGCGACATCGCGACGCTCGGCGGCCGCGCGGTGCTCGTGCACGGCGGCGGCGCCACCGTGAGCGCGTGGTGCGCCAGGCTCGGCATCGAGCCGCGGTTCCACGACGGCCTGCGCGTGACCGACACGGCGACGCTCGAGGTGGCGGCGGCCGTGCTCGGCGGGCTGATCAATAAGCAGTGGGTCGCCCTGCTCCAGGCGCACGGGCTCATGGCCTTGGGCCTGTGCGCCCTCGACGCGGGGCTCGCGAGCGTGCGGCCGCATCGCGATGTGGCGCGGCTCGGCGAAGTGGGAGAGGTCGCCGGGGTCGATCCCGCGCTGCTCCTCGCGTTGCTCGAGCGCGGCGTCACGCCGGTGCTGGCGAGCATCGGCGCGTGCGACGGGCGGCTGCTCAACGTGAATGCCGACGATCTCGCGGCGGCGGTGGCGGGGGCACTCGCGGCGCCGGCCCTGGTGCTGCTCAGTGACA
>Ga0066710_100007749_pt1 | contig 10315 bp, 15 predicted proteins | sample GraSoiAngelo_159_FD_79666 | JGI IMG/M metagenome (GOLD analysis project Ga0066710, IMG submission 79666) | Grasslands soil microbial communities from the Angelo Coastal Reserve, California, USA - 14_1009_16_40cm | ecosystem: Environmental > Terrestrial > Soil > Grasslands | place: USA...
AGAAGCGCGATTACTTTCACCACGCCACCTGGGGCGACGACAATGGGTCCAGCCATCTTCGCGCCGCTCTGTTGAAGCCTTCGCTCACCGTTCCATTCAAGAATGGCCAGTTATTAACAGGAACGTGGCAACAAGTCGTCCTGATCGATTTCGATACGAGACCGCGCCGGCGTTCGGCCGTTTTTCAATTCATCGGGGAGTAGCTCAGCGCACCAGCTACTTTAGTAGTGCTGCAAGATGCACTTACCGTCACGTGATGGGGTTATTGCAACGCGTTGAGCAGAATCTATTGGATGGCTAAAGTTCCTCGAAGTTTTTGCCGATAACCTGATGGGGGACGCCATCTGGCGCAACGTACCTCGCTAATATCCGTGATCTGCGCATAGTCTATTGACAGTCCTCCTATTCTCGTCCTGGTGGTCGTTGCTGCAGGTGTACCCGAGCGAAGACGATTTTGCCGGGTTGTTTGGCCAATGCAGGTGCTTACGTGTCATTGGCAAGGAGGGGTGCGAGCATGGAAGGTTTGTCCAACGTTATCCTGGAACGGACGCTTGACCTTGCAACCGAGGCCATGTCCCACGATATCCGCGTGGGTGAATGTGTGGCGGCCATCCGCCGCTGCTTGGAGTCATCGCCCGACGCTCGACACCACAACGAGCTTCGGTCTGCCGTCACGGCCTTAATGGAGATCTCCGTTCAACAACACCAGTTCTTGATCGCCGGGAAGCTCCTCGAGATTGTACGGCAACTTTAAACGATGTAAGGACGGCAAGACGATGACATTTGTGCACACACTTGCTGATTCGTTGCGCTGAGAGGAGACACTGCGTGTTGCCGGTTTGCCGAAATGCCACCCTGCACACGTCCGGCGCTCCCGTGTTCATTCTTACGATTGGCCGTTACTTCTTCTTTTTGTCCCGCTCCGATGCGGTAAATGCAAGACCCGTTTTTATGCCTTCCGGTACGTTCGAGTGCTCTAAAGTGGCTCTCGGGACCGGCAGACCAAACCAGCCCGCGTTAAAAAACGACATCCAGCAACCAAGCCATTTTGTATTTATGAAGTGGAAGCAGCGGCGCGCTCACGATTTTGGCCATGAGTACTTCGATATGGCAACTTCGGCGGCAATCGTCTATACAGATTGACCTCTGGCGTACATGGTGCGGATCTTCGTTCGCTTTATTATCGCAGCGAGGGTGTCATGAACTCGCGCTACTCGGCCAACTGCGCATGATGAGCGCTTTCTTCAATTGCCCGACATAGTTGTAGTACTGTTCAGCAACCTCTTGTGGTGGGACGTAGTCTGGCGCATCGCCAAACGGCACCAGTAGAAAATGGACCATGGGATCCTCGGGCGGCTGTTGTGGATAACAACCCTCCAGCCACAGAAACGCCGATCCAAGCGCGATGGCAAAGAATAAAGCTACTACAATAATCATCTCGTCTGTACTCCTCTTGACAAGACTTTAACAGCCTCGTGCCATTTCGACAGTTGCAATTAGGTGCTTCACGGTAGCCCTTTGGTGTTTCTCGACTGCTTTCGGCAAAGTTATACCAAAGGGGCGGCCATTAGACTGTGCCTCTTTCTTGCTCGCGTCGTCGTGCGACAGACAGCGGACCTTTAGCCCGTGGTATCGTCCTGCGCTACGCAGGGCGGATGCGAAAAACGGAACAGATCAACGAACGAGAGACTGGAGAGATCAACAACCGATTGGATGTGTACTCGACCGTGTGTTGTGGATCTGAGATCGTCATCGTTGGAGCTGCTACGTTTGCTTCCTGTCCGCATTGTCAGTGGCAGGCTGTCCCTGAGACTTCTGCCGCGTACGAATCCAATCAGAGGGTCGGCGGAGAAATGGATGACATTGAACTAACGGCATCTGGCACTCACTGGTGGCAACGAAAGGAGGCGTGCCGCGAGCAAGTCGCGACAATCCCCGCAATCTCTGGCGGCCTAATTTATTGATTCTAAAATGAGCCGTGCTGGACTCGAACCAGCGACCCCCTGGCTTAAAAGTTCGAATCGAAGATCAGCGTATCAATGGTTTCAACGCGTTAGCTTGGACAAATCCAGCCAAAGTGGACAAAAACGCGCCAAACCGTGGCAACAACCGTAAAAATCTCAGGGGATGCCGATCGAGAAGGGCATTGATCGCGCCACTGGATTGTTGCCATCAACATGTCCTTGATCGATGCTGTGAGGTCTAAGGAGGAAAGACGCTATGGAAGTTAAAAGCCAACTGACACAGGAAGTCAATGATGCCATTTCTCGCCTGCGTAAGTCAGGAAAGAAAGTGGATGTGCAAAACCATTCAGGTAAGATCACCATCATCGTGAATGGGAAGAGCGTGACCCCCGCAGAAGCTGTCGAACTGGCAAAACCCCTACCGCTCGCAAAATAAGACCAACCAGGATTGCTCATTGTAGAATCAAAAACATCCGGGCCTCAGCAATGAGGCCCTTTGCTTTTGGGTAGCACCGGGGTAGCACGGAAGGCGATTTCCTCGCTCGGCATGACCGTTGATGCGAAAACGGATGGGGTAATTCGATCAGGCGGTCACCAACGGCTCGAAATCATTCGCGGACATTGGGCGGTAGTTAGGAGGAAACTTTCCAGAGAGTTCGACGAGTAGGCGGTGCTGTGCGGGCGCCGGTGCGGGCGAATTCGCAGCAGGCCAGCCGTGCCGTGTAGGCCCCGACTTTGTTTGGAAGGCGCGAAGGGGGCGGGGTAGTGCCCCCTGTCAAGGAACGCTTTTTGATGTTGCTGATGGTTTACGCGGAAAGCAGATTGTGGACGGTACTCTTGATCCGATGGAGCTTGTTGGCGATTGCGCGTACGCTGAGACCATCGCTGGCGAGGCGGGTAACTTTCTCTCGATCCACAATCAATCGCATTTTCTGTTCGCATGTTTGCGGCTCGATTTTGGCAACCTATGGCAACCAGATTGATGACCTCGGCTGAAACCGATGACTGGCGTGGACGAACCCCTAACAGAGTATTCTGTGGCCTGAGTCATCTTTCCAGAAACCCACGCAGGGTGATTAGTTTCATAAAACGCCGTATTTTCCTTCTTGCAGGCTACGCCGTTGTTCGCCGCGAGTGAGGTATCACACGGCCTCTTTCCCGCCTTCGTGCTCGGCAGGAGACTCAGCCGGCGCGGCCTCTGGCGGCGCTTGCCATCGCACAACCAGTTCGAAGTCCTTTTGGTAGTCGAGAGTTCTACGGCTTTCCGTTTCGGATAGGCATACTCCGCAAGATGTGCGTACATTTTTCCTCTCAATTCGGCGGTGTGTTTCTGATCAAGCGCGATTCGCGCCATTCACAGAGCGAAACAATATACGAGGATGAGTTCGACGAGGACTTTGGTGAGCATCTTCTTTAGAAAATCCTTCAAGCTTGGCCCTCTGCGGCAGGGCCGTTAGCAAATGACCATCGCGCACCTTCGCCGCTTGCTGTACCGATTCAACCGATTCCTCGGCGACGTCCAGGCAGTTCGCCGCGGCCGCGTGCGCCAGCGTCGGAGAATCGCATCATCGGACGGTTGGCGGCCAAGGCGCTGAGAAGCTTGTGGCCGTAGTGTGGACCCAGGTAGACTGAACCTTCAACAACTCCTCGGAGGCCCGCTAATGAAAATGTTCAGCGAATCCATTTTCAAGATTAAGACAGCAAAGGGCGAGTATCCGGTGCTAGGACAGTCGTATGGGGACGGCCTCTTAGGAGTTCATGGGCACCTCGAGAAGTTTCATGTGACCCATATCCCGACGGGACTTCGTATTGCCAGTTTCCCGAGTCTCCAGCAGGCCAAGGCATTCATTGTGGATGTCGGTGACATGGATTGGCAGAAAGTCGGCGAGAACGGGACGGAGAACGAACTTTTCGCACGTCGCGTGACCAAAGCTTTTGAAAAACGTGCAGGTAGGTAAAGGACTCCACGGGCGGGTAGGTTCATGAGCCGAGCGCCGGCTTCTGGGCAGCCGCCGCCTTCTTCAGATGGTAATGTCCATTCGTATCTCCGTTTAAGATTTCGACTGCCGACTTTGTTTGTTTTTTTCGAGGGCTTCAAGCGCTCTTACATAAGCCGCAGCTGCGTCCAGTTCAGATCGTAGCTTTTTAAAAAGATATTCAAATCCAACCTTGCGATGTCGAATGCTTCCAAGCATTCTTCCTCTGTGCGTTGATGAATCGCATCACTGGTTACGGTGTACAGACCATCAAGAGGATTCCGGCCTCTGGCTTCAACCTGCCGGGCAGAATTTTTCCTGCGAAGTCAAGGCGATCCGACATTCGGGATCGTCTTATGGTTTCCAAGTCGGTTGTGTTTGGCGCGGCGCCTGCGCGTTTGTCGACTTCGATCACCAAATCAATCAGATCGTTGATACGGTGCTCTATGACACGTCTTAGATAACCGCATGCGGCAAGCCCTAACCCGAAGTTTCGACATCGGACGGCTGTTGAATACCAATCGAGATCTTCCGACTTTGCCAGTATCACCTCGAGCTCACGATCGATCCGCTCTTGAATCGCAGGGTACCGTCCGACTTTCTGGAAGTGGTAGACGGCCGGTTCCTCGTTGGTTTTCTTTTTCTGCTGCCACCAGAGAATGTAGATCGTAACAGTTGCTTTTTGACAATTCCTGCATTTATAGTCGGCGTCCGTTAATCCCACGCCCTTCCAAATATGGCGAAAATCTCGCCCAGTCTCAACCTCTCCTCCTCCAGATTTGCGCTCCCAGATTGTTTCTTGACGACATTCCGCACAATAGTGCGGGACAAGAAATGGCACTTGATCGATCGAATCTGCCCCGGTATAGCTCAAGATCCGATAGAGTGGCATCGTAAGAATCCCCGAAAAAATTCCCCCGAACTCTTCCTGTTATTCACTTTTTGTTACATAGTGCGTTACATTCCCCGTTTTAAAAGTTCATCAAACGCTTCGTAAGTTGTTGATGAGCCGTGCTGGACTCGAACCAGCGACCCCCTGCTTAAAAGGCAGATGCTCTACCGACTGAGCTAACGGCCCGTACGGGAATATCTATTGATTCTACAGCGCCTTCCGTATTTGAGTCCAAAATGCTTCTTTTCGGGTGCATAAGAATGCCAACACCGCCAACACGGTTAGCTCATCCCTTGATCTCCTTATTGCTTGATTTGCGACAATAAGCAAATAGTGCATCGTACATTGGGAATTGCTTCGCGAGCCGATCCTCGTCGGACAAGTCCATCGCTTGACATCCTTCCGCGATCGCGTGGAGCCCAAGACCTTCGGGTGCTACATGTTCCTGCCCTTTGATGTCAGCCGCGCGTACGATCAATGCAAGCGAACTGAGTCCATTCTCATCGAGCTTGTAGTCTTCCATGATTGCTTCAAAGGTGCAGCGATCACCACGATGGTTCAGCTTCACCACAGGAAGTCGCGGCGCATCGAACGGGATCGCGCCTTCACGGGCAGCAACCTCGAGTAACCGCGCCTCTTCCACGAAGAGGAATTCTGCATCAGGATCGATAAAACGATTTATTAGCCACGGGCACGCGACGCGGTCAACTTTGATGTTCTTACGCGTGATCCATTTCATGATTTCTCCTCCCGCGGAAGTACAATGGGAAAGATAGCACCCCCGCACTCCTCGCTTTTGACGGTTTTGCCGTTGTAAAACGTACATATAGATTTTAGCGACCTCCCGACGAAACCCAATGTCTCGGCACTCGGCTCGTTCTCCTAGGTCCTCGCATGGGTAGATGCACTGTAGCGGCGGCTATGACAGGTATTTCGTTGATTCTAGGAAAAACCGGCGCTCATCTGTTGAGGCTGCGCGCTGGCGCTTCGCGGAGCACCGCTACAGCTGCTCCCCTCGATTTTTTCAGCATCCTGTCAGTCCTCAGCGGTAGAGTTGAGTATTTAGTCCGCCGGCTCCTCTGAAGACAGATCATGATCCATATCGAACGTGAAGGTGCAGTCAGCGTGCTTCGGATAGAACAAGGGAAGGTTCAGGCGATGGACCTCGAACTCATGACTGCATTCAGCGAGACACTCGACGAACTTCGGTCGCACAGACCTGGGGCTGTTATTCTCACGGGCACTGGCAGCGCGTTCTCTGCGGGTGTCGACCTGCCACGGCTTCTCGAGGGTGGCAGCGATTATGTAAAGAAATTTGTACCGGCCCTCTGTGACAGCTTTCAGAAATTGTTCGCCTTTCCGCGGCCGGTGATTGCCGCAGTTAACGGCCATGCCATAGCCGGGGGATGCATCCTCGTGTGCGCGTGCGACTATCGAATCATGGCTGAAGGGTCTGCCCGGTTGGGTGTTCCTGAACTTTTGGTCGGTGTCGCTTTTCCGCCGATCGTGCTCGAAATCTTGCGGTTCGCACTCCCTAACGAGCACCTCCAGAAATTGGTTTACCTCGGTCAGACCTACGCCGCCGAAAAGGCTTTGACTCTGGGTTTGCTGGACGAAATCCTGAAAGCGGAAAGCTTGCTCGAGCGGGCAAAGGAAGTGGCCAGCCGGCTCGCATCAGCTCCGATGTCCGCATTCGAGTCCTGCAAGCATCAACTCCGCCAACCCTTTATCGAACGAGCTGGACGATTTAGCGCTGACTACAACGCTCAAAGCCTAGAACAATGGGGCTCGCCCGAAACCCACGCCATTATTCGAGCTTATGTGGAAAAAACAATCCGAAAGAAGTAGGTAGTCACTCAGGAGGCCCACGTCGAATCCCGTTTATTCGTACCGCCTAGACTGCCGGAGCTCCTCCGATAAACAACGGTTTTCTCCGCGGTACAAGATAACTATTTGCGGCCGACAGAAACTCCTGAAGACTGCGGAAATAATCGCTTCCGCCTTGGACAAACTTATTTCGGTCTCGGAAATAATCGTTCCCACAACGGACAGCGCTGCTTTGTACATATAAATGACCGATTGCGGTCCGGGCACGACCGTGTACGACCCATCTGTAACGAAGACGCGTTCAGCAATGACCGTCATCGCCTCCGACACCGTTATTTGCAAAACGGAAACAACCGCTTCGGCTCTGGAAACGGTCGTTTCCAATTCGGCAATAATTATTTCGGCAGAGCCGTCCGCAACTCGATGATTCGCTGAGTTTTGAGGGTCGCCGGAAATAACCGTTTCCACTATGGAAACGATTGTTTGCATATCGGAAACGATTATTTGCGCACGGGAAGCGATCACCGCTGTTCCGGAAGCAATCGTTTCCATGGCGGAGAGGATCGACTCGTTGATGGCCGTGATCGCTGACAGAGTAAAAACACATCCTTCGCATTCGTCAACGATCGCGGATGACGTGGAGAGAATCGACAACGAAGCGGAGTTGATCGTCACAAACCCCACAACGATTTCGTTGAAAGGGAAGACGGGAGGAGAAGGAGGCGGGCGAACCAGGTGTGTTCGATTTGAACGGATCGGCGTGTTTGGTTTGCATTGTCGTCTTCCCTTTTCTGCCCCCCATATAAAGCATCCCGCATTCCATTTCTAACGCGATAGGCCCTTGTGAGTTTTCAACCGTTTAGCTAGCCGCCATCCATGGCGGCGACGCAGGATCGTGTTTCCCGCAACGCGATATCGCGTCGTTCAGGACCGATTTTTGCAATTGAACACAATGTAGGGTCCGGATCAAGCCCCGCCGATTTGGAGGAATTGGGCTGTGGAATCCCGCGCAACGCTGAGCGAGCCGACGATGGGACGTGCATCCTTTCAACTTGACTTGCTGCTGGAGCCGCGTAAGATTCGTTCCAAGCGGGGACGTGACAGGGCAATTCGCGCTGGTATTGGCGGTTAATCGTCCGCAAGAGAGGAGCTTTCCGATGCCAAACTCTGCCAGATCGATCCTTATGTTGGGAATGGTGGCTTTCTCGCCATGGGTGCTAGCCCAGGGCGATCTTGGTTCCATTAGCGGCATAGTTTCCAACACGGAACATGCAACCGTTCGTGGCGCCCCGATTCAGGTGAAGAGTCCGGAGACTGGGGCCACCTACAGGGCGACGAGCTCGTCCACGGGCAACTACACGTTTGCGCAGTTGCCGGCGGGAACTTATGACCTATTCATCGTGATGCCTGGTTTCGCGACTTATCGGAAACCGGGCATCGTGATCCAGGCGGGACAAAATTTGCGCCTTGACATTCCGCTCGCGGACCCACAGCTGAATACCTTAGGCGATGGACGCGACTTTTATAAGAACATCCGAGGCGTGCATGAGGTGCCGTCCGGACCGATGCCCCGCACCTCGGACGGCAAACCAGACTTTACTGGAGTCTGGCATCCCGTCAGGGATGCCGATCCCGACGCGGAGATCTCCCCCGAGAAGCCTCCCGCGCTGCCTTGGGCAGCAGCTATTGCCAAAGAGCGGATAGAGAGTAACGGCAAGGATTCGCCGGGAGTGCGTTGCCTGCCGGGGAGCGTGCAACTCATGTCCGCCGTCTGGTTGAACAAGTTTGTTCAGACCCCTGCGCTATTAATAATTATAAGCGAGGGTAATACCCCCGCTTTCCGCCAGATTTTTCTGGACCGCGATCATCCTGCAGGCCTGGACCCGACATGGCTCGGTCACTCTACCGGCAAGTGGGAGGGCGACACGCTGGTTGTTGACACGGTCGGTTTTAACGATAAGGCTTGGACGCCCGGCAGCTTTCCGCACACCGAAAAGCTGCAAATGACCACACGGATCCGCCGCCCGGACCTGGGGCACCTCGAATTCGAGACTACCTACGAAGACACCGGAGCCTTTACGAAGCCTTGGAAAGTAAAGCAAGTGGCTGATCTCGCCCCAGGTGAGGAGATTTGGGAATATATTTGTAACGAGAATAACCAGGATGCGGAACATATGACCGGTAAATAGACCGGTCCCAATAACGGGCAACAACATACTTGAGTAACCAGCAGGGGAAATTGTGAAATCGGACGAAAGCCCCTCTCAAATCCGAAATTTCGAAATCGCAGATTGGACTCGGTTAAGCGAAGTCCAATCAGAAATTTCGAATCTCGGATTTAAGATGCAGGATTCGCCCGATTTCAAAATTCCCGCGCATCGGTGCTTGGTTAGTTAAGTATGTTGATGCCCCAATAACTCACCCTTATCTGCTGAATTTCCCTCCCAGGTGCCGAATGTCGACATTGTTCTCGCAGGGCGCTTCGATGACGTCGTAATCCGTCACCAGGCGCACCTGTTCCTTCACTTGCCACGGCTTGGTATAAACCTTTGGGTCGTCGATCGTAATTTGAATTTCCATGTGCCCGAAGTCCGTCCGCCGGAAACGTTCGGTGACGTGCAGCGCATCGGACGTGGGCTTGCCCGTCTGGTCCAACCATGTCTTTCCATTGAAACCGCGGGTGTCAACGACAAGGGTGTCGCCGTCCCACTTGCCGGTGGAATAACCTAAGAAGGTTGGAATAAAGTCGTTCCCCAGTTCGCGCCCATCGAGGAAGATCTGGCGCCACGCGTTGTCGGATTCATAGAGAATCGCAACGATATCCGATTTTTGGATCACCCTCCACGGTGGTGGCGAGGCATTGATCCTCGGGACACCTCGGGGCAGGCAGTTTGCTGGGGGATCCTCTCCCGAATGCGAGCCGTCTGCGCGTTGGTCGACAAGCGCCTTGGCCCAAGGCATAAATGGCACCTCGCCCGGTTTGAGATCCGACGCAATGTCCAGGATGTACCTGGCGCTGCCGGATTCCCAAACTCCCGACAGGTCCGGATGGCCATCGGCCGATCGTGGCGCCGGCGCGGAGAGGTTGGGCTTGCCATCGGGCCTCTTGGGAATTCCGCCGGTCGGGACTTTCACCCACTGGCCATAAACAGGCGCACAAATCAGCACCAGAATGGCTACCGAAGACAAAATTCCTAATACACTTCCGGGGTTCAGTCGTGTTTTCATTTTGACCTCGCAGTTAGGGCGATTGTAATCCATCCATCGCCGAACGCGGTAAGACTCATTGTCTCTTAGTGGAGCACGTCGAGCCTTGGTGTGCACTCGCCACGAAGTTGGAACAATCAGTTGCGGCAGTTTCCAATGGCCACGGCAGTTCTACCGGGGAAACCGCTCGAGCAGAGGCGGCCCATCGGGCGGGACCGGCGTGCGCGCCGTGTTGAGCACCATCCCAATGAGCGAGTAGTGGCCCATCAGGCCGATGGCATCGAGGATGCCCTGCTCGCCGAACTTCGCGATTGCGCGGCCATAGCTGGCGTCGCTGACGCTGCGGTTCTGCAGCAGCTCCGTGCAGAAGTCATACAGCGCTTCCTCATCCTCCGCCATGCCGTGCGGCCGGCGGCCGTCGCCGATCGCCTTGGCGATCTCCGGATTGA
>Ga0066710_100007750_pt1 | contig 10315 bp, 12 predicted proteins | sample GraSoiAngelo_159_FD_79666 | JGI IMG/M metagenome (GOLD analysis project Ga0066710, IMG submission 79666) | Grasslands soil microbial communities from the Angelo Coastal Reserve, California, USA - 14_1009_16_40cm | ecosystem: Environmental > Terrestrial > Soil > Grasslands | place: USA...
ACGGCTCGCCGTAATACTTGTTGTTGTAGTCGCCGTTGCCCGCCGTCGCGTTGAGCCCGAACCCGTCCTTGGTGGTGAACAGCGGGTCGTACGTGTACGGGCTGGGCCAGCCGTTGCCGTGGCCCATGTAGACGACGATCTGGGCGCCCGCGACGGCCGCCTTGACGGCGGCCCAGGTCGCGTTCGGGCTGTAGACCTTGACGACGTTCGGGGTGTACTTCATCGCCTCGGCGTAGACGGCGTCGGCGTCCGCACGGTAGGTCGGCGTGACACTGTGGGTCGCGCCGACGATCAGGACGACCTTGGGGCCGAAACCGGCCGCGGCGACTGCCGGAACTGAGCTGGGCGCCAGGGCCCCGAAGCCGGCCAGGAGGGCCAGGGCGAGGGCGGCGGCGGTCTGGCGCACTTGGAGCTCCGGATCGACGGGCGGCCCCCCGACGGACACGGCGACTGGCGATCCGTGTCAGACGAGGCTGGCCGCCGGAGCCTCCAATCTCAATCGCGGGATGGTCCCGAGGGGCGTGAGTCGTTGGTCCACCGGGTGGTGCGGAGTGCATCGCACAGGTGGCGTGGAGGGCGGAGCGGCGGGTTCAGCGGCAGGGGCGCGGCGCAGCCGTGGGCTGGTGGCCGAGCTTGGCGACCAGCTCCGCGAGCGGCGGGTTCGAGCGGTCCCGGTCCGACAGGATGGGCCGGCCGTCGGGGGTGACGGCGAGGCGCGGCCACGGGACGCCGACCGCGGGGTCGTCCCACGCGAAGCCCAGCTCGTCGCTGCCGTCGTACTCGTTCGTGACGAGATAGAGCAGCTCGAGCGGCTCGAGGGCCAGGAAGCCGTGGGCGACGCCGGCCGGGATGACGACCCATTGGTCGGCGGCCAGCTCGCGGGTCTCGACGACGCCACGGTTGCCGGTCCTCGCCGTGAGCGGGCGGACGTCGACGAGCGCCACGAAGGCGCGACCCGAGGCGACCACCCAGTAATCGAGCTGGCGGCGGTGGTAGTGAAGCCCGCGCAGGACGCCGGCCGCGGACGAGGACAGGTTCGCCTGGACGAACGCTGCCTCGGTGGTCGTGGAGGCGCCCGTCTCGTCGGGTCGAAGGGCGCCGAACGCGCTCGCCCGCCACAGCTCCCGGAAGGCGCCGCGCTCGTCGGCGTGGCGCGTCACCGAACCGAACCTGACGCCGGGTAGCGACGACGCTTTCATCGCGCCGCCGCAGCACGCTGTCGGAGGAGCGACGGGAGGTAATCGGCCAGCGCCTGGTTCCAGGGCCGGAGCGGCTCGCCGCCGGGCAGCGGCGTCGGCTCGAGGACCGCCCAGCGCGGCGGCGTGGAGGCCCGGGTCCAGGTCGATGCCGGGACTTCCTCGACGTCGACGTCGACCCGCGCGGCCCGGAACACCTCGCGGGCCCATGCGGCGCGCGATGCCTGGCCCGCGTTGACCACGTGCTGCGTGCCGCCGATCTCGCCCGAGCCCAGCAGCTCGACGATGGCCTCCGCGAGGTCGACGGTGTACGTGGGCGAGCCGACCTCGTCGGCGACGACCTTCAGTCGCTCGCCGGCCGCTCTGGCCCGCTCCGCGGCGGCGAGGATCTTGGCCGGGAAGTCGTTCCCCGGCGGCCCGTAGAGCCACGCCGTCCGGACGATCGCGAGCCGCGCCGGACCGTCGGCATACGGGTCAGCTGCCAGCCGCTCAGCGGCGAGCTTCGAGGCCCCATAGGGGTTGGGCGGGCTGGGTTCGTCATCGACTCGGTAGCCGCGCCCGTCGGTTCGGTTGCCGTCGAAGACCTCGTTGGTCGAGATCACGATGAGATCGACACCGGCCGACGCGGTCGCGTGCGCCAGGAGCCCCGTCGCCTCGCCATTGCGGGCGATCGCGAGCTGCGGATCGCGGGCACAGGCGTCGACGTCGGTCCAGGCCGCGGCGTGGACGACCACCTCCGGCCTGTCCCGCGCGACGAGGCCGGCAAAGGCGGCGGGGTGGTCGAGGTCGAAGTCCGGCCGTCGCCACGCGATGGGGCCGCCGAGCCCAATGAAGGGGGCGTCGGCAAGCGCGGCAACGAGCGCACGGCCCAGGCGGCCGGTCGCGCCGCTGACGGCCACGCGCACCTCAGGTCGCCCCGGACGCGCCCGATTCAGGACGGGTCACGGTCGCGGCGGCCACGCCGTGGGCGAGACGCGAGGCGTACTGCCGCTCGTAGTAGGCATCCCAGTCGCCGGACCGGATTGCCCGCCACCACGGCTCGTTGGCGCGGAACCAGTCGATCGTCTGGGTCAGCCCCGTCTCGAACGGGGTCCGGTTTCGCCAGCCCAGTCCCGCCAGCTTGGAGCCGTCCATCGCGTAGCGGCGGTCGTGGCCGGGCCGGTCCTCGACGTGCCGGACGAGCGACCAGGGCTTGCCGAGATGTTCGAGCAGCAACCGGACGACTTCCCGGTTTGGCAGCTCCCGGTTGCCCGGCACGTTGTAGACCTCGCCCGCCACGCCGTTCCGCAACACGTGCTCGACGGCCCCGGCATGGTCGCCAACGTACAGCCAGTCGCGCCGCTGCAGGCCGTCGCCGTAGAGCGGCAGCTCGCGGTCGTCGAGGGCGTTGGTGATGAACAGCGGGATGAGCTTCTCGGGATGGTGGAACGGCCCGAAGGTGTTGGAGCCACGCGTCACGACGACGTCGAGGCCGTAGGTCACGTGATACGAGCGGGCCAGCAGCTCCCCGGCGGCCTTCGCCGCCGAGTAGGGCGAACGCGGGCGGAGCGGCGCGTCCTCGCTCGCGTGCCCCTCGTCGACCGAGCCGTAGACCTCGTCGGTCGAGACCTGGAGCAGCCGCGGCGCCGCGGGCCGGCGTCCTGCAGCCGCGGCTTCCGCCTCGCGCCGGCAGGCCGCGAGCAGCACGTGGACGCCGATGACCCCAGTCCGCAGAAACGCCTCCGGATCGAGGATCGAGCGGTCGACATGTGACTCTGCGGCGAAATTGACGATGGCGTCGGCCGCGCTCGCGAGCGGCGCGACGACGGCCGCGTCGGCGATGTCGCCCTGGACGAACTCGAATCGGCGCGCCTGTTCGGCGTCCTGGGTGACCGAGGCGAGATTGGCCTGGTTGCCCGCATACGTCAGCTTGTCGAGGACCGTGATCCGGGTCCCGTCGCGGCGCGCGAGGATGTCACGGACGAAGCACGAGCCGATGAACCCCGCGCCGCCCGTCACGAGCAGCCGGCCGAACCGGCCGGTCATTGCGATGGCCGCTCGACCGGTGGGGACAATCGACCCTGGGCCTGGTCCCGCGCCGCCAGCTCGGCCGCACGCAGCAGCGAGGGCACCGTGCCCGCGTCGGTCCAGTGGCCGTCGTAGACCCGGGTGAACAGGCCGCCCTCCGGGATGTAGTGGTTGAGCACGTCGGTGATCTCGAGCTCGCCGCGGCCGGACGGGGCGAGGTGGTCGATGACCTCGAAGGCGTTCGGTCGGAGGAAGTAGACCCCGATCGGGATAAGGTGGGACTTCGGCTTCTTCGGCTTCTCCTCGAAGCCCACGACCCGGCCGTCGCGATCGAGCTCCGCGACGCCGAACCGTTCCGGATCCGGGACCTCGTAGAGCAGGGTGCCGGCGCCCCACTCCCCTGCCTCGAACTCGCAGGCGACCGATTCGAGCGCCGGTCCACGGAGGATGTTGTCGCCCAGGACGCAGCAGAACGGATCGTTGCCGACGAAGTCGCGGGCGAGCCCGATGGCGTGGGCGATACCGAGCGCGCCGCGCTGGTAGCGGTACGTCAGGTCGAGCCCGAAATGGCCCCCGTCGGCGAGGAGCTCGACGACGTCGCCGACGCTCTTGCCGCCAACCACGACCATGACCTCGCGGATCCCCATGCCGGCCAGCGTCTCGATGGGGTAGTAGATCATCGGTCGGTCATAGATCGGCAACAGGTGCTTGTTGGTGACGATGGTGAGCGGGTAGAGGCGCGTCGCCGTGCCGCCGGCGAGGACGATGCCCTTCATCGCCCGACAGGGTAGCAGGGGCTCCCGACAGCGCCCCCGCGCCCGCCGATGGTGCGGGCGCGACCGCTCATGGTGCCGGCTCGAGGGATGGCAGGCCGCCCTCATAGTCGGTGATCACGAGGACGTACTCGAGGCGGTCGAGCGGCGCCGCGGGCAGCAGCCACGCCGTCTGGACGACGGCGTTCGGGTCGCGCCGGACGTCGACGACGCGGCCGATCGGGAGGCCCTTCGGGTAGGCCGACCGAATGCCGTTGGGCAGCGCCACGCCGGCCGTCACGACCTGGTCGCCGACCGACACGTGCTCGCTCGCATCGATCCTGTCCATGCCGACGACCCGACCGAGCCCGCCGACCACGGCGCCTGTCGCGGCATTCGGAAGCCGGCCGATGACGATCGACGCCGCGTCGCTGATGAGGAGCACCGTCGCCGACGACGGGCCGGCATCGGTGACCCGGCCGACGAGCGCGCCACCGTTGCCGACGACGACGTCGCCGGTCGCGATTCCGTCGGCGGTTCCCCTGCCGATCGTGACGGCCCGACGCAACTCGGATGACTCCGCGCCGATGACCGGCGCCGCGACGGTCCGATAGCCGAACGCGTCGCGCAGTCCGAGCGCCGCGCTCAGCTGCTCATTCTCGCGGCGTGCCTCGGTGAGCCGGGCGTTGTCGGCGGCGAGGCGATCGTTCGCAGCCCGCAGCGCGGCATCGTCCGATCGGAGCCGGTCGACGTCCGCGACCGCGCTGCCAACCGACGAGACGCTGCCGGCCAGCCCGTCGAGCGCGGCCTGGATCGGCGCGAACAGCGAGGCGACGCGGCGCTGGACGTCGCGGGCGGCCGGATTCGACGACACCGCCATCAATGCGACGCTGATCGCGATGAGCAGCGTGAAGGTCCTGCCGCGGCTGCCGATGCGGCCTCGCTGCGCCGCCGTCAGTGCCCGGCTCCGGTCATTGCCTCACGCCGGCGTACGTGTCGGTCGCGAGGACGCGCTCCATCTCGCGGCTGCCGAGCCGCTCGAGGACGACGCCCGTGCCGCGGACGACGCACGTCAACGGATCGTCCGCGACATTGACGGGCATCTGGGTCGCGTCGGCGACGCGCCGGTCGAGGCCCACGAGGAGGGCGCCGCCACCGGCGAGGACGATGCCCTGGTCCATGATGTCGGCGACGAGCTCCGGCGGCGTCTCCTCGATCGTGTCCCTGATGGTGTCGACGATCTGCACGACGGACCCCTCGATCGCCTCGCGGATCTGGTCGGCGCCCACCTCGACCTGGCGCGGAAGCCCCGTCAAGAGGTCACGGCCGCGCAGCGTGACGCGGCGTTGATCCCACTCACCGGGATACGCGGACGCAATCGCGATCTTGATGTCCTCCGCGGTCCGCTCGCCGAGCAGCAGGTTGTACTCGCGACGCGCGAAGGCGACGATGTCCTCGTCCATCTCATCGCCGCCGATGCGGATGCTGCGGCTGACGACGATGCCGCCCAGGCTGATGACGGCGACCTCCGTGGTCCCGCCGCCGATGTCGACGATGAGGCTGCCGGACGGCTCCATGATCGGCAGGCCCGCACCGATCGCGGCGGCCATCGGCTCCTCGATCAGGCCCGCCCAGCGGGCGCCCGCGTTGAGCGCGGCGTCACGGACGGCGCGCTTTTCGACCTCGGTCACGCCGGACGGGATGCCGAGCAGCATCCGCGGTCGCGGGATGAGCCCGATCCGATCGTGAACGCGGTTCACGAAGTACTTGATCATCTGCTCGGTGACGTCGAAGTCGCTGATGACGCCGTCGCGCAGCGGCCGCACCGCGATGATGCTGGCCGGCGTGCGGCCGATCATCCGCTTCGCTTCGGCGCCGATCGCGAGGACGCGCTTCGTCCGCGCGTCGATCGCGACGACCGACGGCTCGCTCATGACGATCCCGCGGTCGCGGACGTGGACCAGCGTGTTGGCCGTTCCGAGGTCGATGCCGATATCCCGCGAGAAAAGGCCAAGGAAGCGGTCGAGCATGAGCCGGGCTGGTCTCCTGGTCGGCGCGCGGGGCGGCGGGAGGCGGCGGTTCGGTGCGCATTTCGCGCACGCGACGTGACGGCTTCAATCGATGGCGGGACGGTCAGCCGAGTATACCGGCGGCCACGGCCCCGATAGCCGCTCGCAACGCCGGAGGGTGCGCTTGCACGACAAGTTGCGTCGTGACAACTGGCAGCGTTCCAGGGAGATCGTCGCCAAGAGGATCACCGCAGGAGGATGCCGTGGCAGATTCAGGGACGAGGCTCCACGCAGCAATCGACGCGATCAGCGCGGACGTTGCCCGCCTCAAGGCGGTCCAGACACGGAAGCGTGACCTGAAGCCGGGCGACCCGCATGGATCGGTGCTCGCGAGGCAGGCCGTCGACATCGCCACGCAGCTCGTGCCCAAGACCGTGGCCGAGCGGGAGATCGTCGACGACATGGCCGGCGACTGACGACCTTCGCGTCGCTGCAAGCCGGCACCCGTCGGCTGGAAGGCCCGCGCAATCCTCGCGCTCCGACGCTGCCCAAGTGGAGAGCGACGTCCGGCGGCGACTGCGCGCGAAGTCCGATGAGCTGCTCGCGGAGGCCGACCGGCTGGACGCGATCGAGCGAACGCTCGATGCCTTGCCCGAGGGATCCGAGGAGATCGTCCAGACCGCCGAGCACGCCGAGGGTCAGGCCGGCCGCTTGAGCGAGGTGGCGGCCGAGGACGAGGCGATGACCCGCGAGCTGGCCCGGAACACCCGCGCCGACACTGCCCGGAAGCGCCCCGAGCGCTGATCGGCGCTACGTCCCCGTCGCCGGCCGGTCGAAGGCGACGCCGCGGTCGCGCAGCGACACCCAGGCGTCGTGCCCCACGACGAGGTGGTCGAGCAGCTGGATGTCGAGCAGCCGGCCCGCGGCGAGCGCCTCCGCCGTGAGGTGGAGATCGTCCGGTGAGGGCGTGGGATCGCCCGATGGGTGGTTGTGGACGAGGATCAGGGCGCTCGCGTTGAGCCGCACCGCGTCCCGATACAGCTCGCCGACCCGCACGAGCGACGACGCGACGTTGCCCTGGTAGACCGTCGCGACACGGAGCACGACGTTCTTCGTGTTGAGCAGCACGACGCGCAGCTCCTCGTGCTCGAGGCGGCCCATCTGGAGCACGAGGCGGTCCGCGACGTCGCGTGGCGAGCGAATCGTCCAGCGGCCCGTTGGCCAGTCCGCCAGCAGCCGGCGACCCAGCTCGAAGGCCGCCGCGAGCTGCGCCGCGCGAGCCCGGCCGACGCCGGGAATCGCCTCGAGCTCGATGTCGGTTGCTCGGGCGAGGCCGGTCAGGCCGTCGTGGCGGGCGAGCGCATCCTCCGCGAGATCGACAGCCGAACGGCCGCCGGAGCCCGAACCCCACAGCAGCGCGATGAGCTCCGCCGACGTCAGTCCGCCGGGGCCGCGCAGCGCCAGTCGTTCGCGTGGCCGGTCCATGACGGGCAGTTCGCGGATTCGTCGCCGCCGCGGCACGGACGTCGCGAGTGGTGCCGCGTCCGCGTGCTCGAACACCGGCCCACCTCCTTGCCGCGACGGCCGCGGGGCGTCCCCGAACCCGAACGACGGGAGCCCGCCGATTCCCCCCGCCATTCGGATCCGGGAACGCGACGAACCCTACGCCGAGGGGCTCACCCCACCCTCACTTTCGGCTTCGCCCGGGCTCACCCGGCGCGCGTCGCCACCTCCGCGAGGACGAGCAGGAAGCCGTTGAACGTCGCGTGCAGCCCGATCGACGCGTAGATCGACCCTCGCCGAACGAACAGCCAGCCAAGGGCGAACGCGATCGGCAGCCGGCCGAGGAACGCCACGAGCGCGATGGCGAATGCCTCGGTGACCGTCGAACCACCGATCAGGAGCACGTGCGCGAACGCGAAGAACAGGGCGCCGCGGATGATGCCTCGCCGAACGCCGAGCGAGCGCACCCACGCCGTCGTCGCGACACCCCGGAACAGCGTCTCCTCGGCGATCGGCGCGACGACCGCGCCGGCAAGCAGGTGCAGCAGGAGACCGGATGGGCTGCCGGTCGGCGGCAACGGATTCTCCGGCGTGACCCGGAAGATCGCGACGAGGACGGCCGTCACGATGATCGTCACGCCCACGATGGGGCCGGCGAAGAGCGCGCCCCACAAAAGACCCTCGACCGCCTGCCGCACGCCCGGCCGAAAGCCGATCTGCTGCCACGTCAGCGCCCCTGAGCCGACCACGAGCAGCGCGATGACCGCGATGTAGGCGATCCCCTGGATCGTGATGAGGATCAGCTCGGCGAGTGCGCTCGGGAACCGGCCGCCGCTGGCCAGGATGAGGAGGCCGAGCAGGACCGCGCCCAGGTAGGCGATGGGAATCGACGCCGCGAAGAGGAGGACGGGCGACGGCCCGAGGTACGGTTCGGCGCCCTTGGCCTTCCGTTCGACCGCCTGCGACCCGGCACCGGCCAGGACGCCGATCGACAGGATCGCCACGCCCAGCACCGTGAGGACGTGGCCGGCCGGGCCCTGGGCCTGGTAGCCGACAATCGTGACGCCGCAGCCGATGATCGAGAAGAGCCAGCCGACGACGAACAGGCCGGGAGCGGCGCGCCCTTCGATCGTGAAGATCGAACCCCCCGGGCGAGGGTTCGATGGGCCGGCTGGCAGAGTTACGGGAGCTGATCCTGGGCGGCGGCCCGCGGCCCTCCGCGGCTGGCCGGCCGGGCCAGCGGCCGCGGCCGGGCGGATCGGCTGTCGGTCCCGGTGGCGAGACGACCGGCGGGCTCGACGTCGGGCAACGGCTGGACGCTCGTCACGTCACGTCGCTCGAAGTCCTTGCCGCACCACGCGCAGAGCGACCAGTCGAGGCCCACGAGGCGACTGCAGTTCGGGCAGACACGGTTGAGCCGTGTCCGGCAGGTTGGACAGATGATCCACTCGTCGTTGATCCGGCGGCTACAAGTGGGACAGCTCTTGACGGCTTCGACTTCGGCGAGGAGCGCCTCCTCGGCGAGATTGCGCTCATAGACCTCGCCGATCTTCTCCTGCGGCCGAATGATCCGGTAGACGAAGACCGCCAGCGGGAAGAGGACCGGGGTGAAGACGATGATGAAGCTGGCTGCGAGATACGGCAGGATCGGGTTCTCCGATCGCAGCTGCATGTCGCGGAACGCCCAGTACGCGGCAGCCAGCCAGAGGATGACGAAGTAGATCGCGATCGCCTGCAGGCCCAGGCGGACCGGCGCGCTGTCGAAGAAGCCGCCGATCGTGGAGCCGATCTGCTGAATGATCTGGTCCATGCGCCTGGCTGCCTGCCTCCGTGCGTTGCGGCCCCGACCTCACACGATCCCCCGGAGCGCCAACGGCGTTCGCGGCAGTGTAGCAGGGGGAGCTTGCCGAACCGGGTATTGCGCCGCTGTCAGACGGAGTCCGGGCGATCCCCGTGACGGGCCGCTCGCCGCTCGGCGACGCCGCCGGCGATGAGGAGGACTGCGGCGGTGGCCTCGAACAGGATCCCGATGCTCGCGCCCAGGCCGCCGAGCAGATAGGGCCAGGCAAGGCCGATCAGCAAGCCACCGGCCAGCACGCTCAGGACGCCGGTCCTGATCCAGGATGGAACCGGGGTCGGCATGACGGCGAGGGTCAGGACGGCACCGAGCAGCAGCATGACGAGGAAGTGCGACGGGACCGCGAGTCCCCAGCTGTCGGTGTAGCCGCCGAAGTTCCTGGCGCCCACGACGGCGTCGGACCACGGCAGCAGGAAGCCGACCAGGGCGGTGCCACTGCCGGCGGTGACGAGCCAGTCGACGAGGTTGTCAGGCAGGTCGAGCTTGAGGTCCTTGAACTGCGGAAAGCTGCGTCGCGGCGGGCCGTCGGGACCGGCCAGCGACGGCGCCCGCGGCGATTCGGCCGCCACGGTCGACTTCATGGGCGGCGTCGCCCCGAGAAGCTCGTCGACGCCCGGCGCACCGGCGAAGACCGCCGAGGGCGGGAGTGGCTCACCGGCCGGTTCGGGCGGCCAGATCGGGACGGGGGCGTCGATGGTCGGAGTCGGGATGGCGGCCCCGGCGGCACCGTTCGTTGGGCCGATGCTCGATCGGGGCGTGGTTCGTGTCTTGTCCGTTGACCGCCTGGGTGTTACGGCCGGTGCGGCCGCGTTCGTCGGCCAGGCCGGTCCGGCGGCCTTCGGCGGCCATGCCGGCTCACGCTCGGGAGACGACGCCGGTGTGGGTGTCGGCCTGGGCGCCGGGGCGCTGGCGGCGGCGGGGAGCGAGGCGCCGATCGGGGCGGTCATGGGCCGCCGCGTGGCCGGCGCCATGGCGGCTGGATCCGATGGC
>Ga0066710_100007752_pt1 | contig 10314 bp, 11 predicted proteins | sample GraSoiAngelo_159_FD_79666 | JGI IMG/M metagenome (GOLD analysis project Ga0066710, IMG submission 79666) | Grasslands soil microbial communities from the Angelo Coastal Reserve, California, USA - 14_1009_16_40cm | ecosystem: Environmental > Terrestrial > Soil > Grasslands | place: USA...
GCATCTGACAACCATGCAAGCGGGGCAAAACACATACGGGTCGCTGAATTGGGACAGTACGTGGAATGCGGTGCGATTTCATGCGCGGCTGTTTCATATATGGATGCAGAAGGAAACGAGTCCGGTTTTGTGGACTCCTGCCCATGTCTGGATGTATGAACCCCCTCCTGGGGCGCTGCCTTGGAAGGCGATCGATCTGCGCCCCCTTTGTCAGCCCCAATCTTTTTTGCTGCGCTTCTGGCACGTCCCCAAGCATGGCGTGGTGCTGCCGCTTTTTAGCTTTTACCTGGGCTCGCTGATTCTGGGCGTGCTGCTGCTGGCATGGGCGGTCTGGACCACCATACAGGAGAGCCGGCTTGTTGACCGTAGTGCTGTATGCGAAGGTCGGCCCGCAGGAGTCGTCTAGAACTCTAGCATTCTACTCGTCTACCCACATTTTGGCCAAAATCCGCTGAAGGCTCTACAAGGCACGTACGGCCTCGGCTTCCACGCTATTCTGAACACGTGGCTTAAGCGTGCCTTCCTCCACCAGGTCCACAGGCTTGCCGAGCAGCTCGGATAGCCGAATCTCGAGGCCCGCAACGTCCAGCAACGATATCCGCCGGGCGTCATCAAATGCGCCAGCAAATCAATGTCGGAATCCGGGCGGTGATCGCCGCGGGCGGTAGAGCCGAAGAGCGAAAGGCGCACAACGCCGGCGGCTTTCAGCTCCGGTGCGTGTTTCCGCAGGGCGGCTATGACTTGCTCCCGATTCATGCCCATATTGTGACGCAGGTTTTTCGGATGGGTCAATGTTGTTCTACCGAACTAGATACCTACTCCTCTACCCACACGATTTAAATAGCGGCATAGCCATCTACTCAGCTAGAATTCTGCCATGGTCATTTCGGTAGCCTCTTACAAGGGCGGAGTCGGCAAGACGACCACGGCGATTCATCTGGCCGCCTACTTTCAGACTCTGGGGCCCACGCTTCTGCTCGATGGCGATCTCAACCGGTCGTCGCTCCGGTGGGCGGAGCCGGGGAAATTGCCGTTTCAGGTGGTGGATCACCGTCAGGCGGCCATGCACATCCATCGGTATCAGCACGTCGTCGTGGACACGCAGGCCAGGCCGGATGAGCAGGATATGAAAGTTCTGGCGGGGAGCTGCGACCTGCTGGTGCTGCCGTGTACCCCGGATGCGATTTCGTTGCAGGTCCTCGGCGACACGGCGGAGGCGCTGCGGAAGATCGGGGCGACGAATTTCCGGATCCTGCTGACGATCATTCCGCCACGAGCGAACCGGGATGGGGAGGAAGCGCGCCAGTATCTCAGCAGTTCGGGCATGCCGGTGTTTCGTACCGGAATCCGGCGTCTGGTGGCGTTTCAGCGGGCGGCGCTGGATGGCGTGACGGTAGCCGAAATCGATCGCAAGAACCTGGGATGGTTGGATTATCTCCAGGCTGGCGAGGAGATCGTGGTGGCGAGTAGCAGTATAGCTGCGTAGCGCGTAGCGGCGTAGCTGCGTAGAAAGACGGGAGGGTAGATGAGTAGATATGACGTTTTGGCCAAAAGGGTCAGCCCTCAACTGGCGGTGGAGCCGGGAGAGGGGACTTTCAGCGCGGCTGCCCGGCGCGGCAACCCCTCGTATCGCCAGTTTTCGGCGTACATTCCGGCGGACCTTTACAAGCGGCTGAAGATGCGGCTCGCGGAGCAGGAAGTCGAGCTGAGCCAGGCGGTGGAGCAGGCCATCGGGGAGTGGTTGGCTAAGGAATCGAAGAGCCTGAAGTAACGGAGCGCTCGAAGCGGTCGAAGTCGTTGCCGATGGCCATTGCCAGGGACAGCAGTTTTTCGAGCGCTTGTTGCGGCTTATTAAAGGTTACGGTGATGCGGCCGGGCGCCAGTTGCACGCCTTCCGGGAGGTTTTCGAATTCCTGTGCAAGGACTTCGACGGAGGCTTCGACCAGCAGGCGCGGCTGTTTTTCCAGTTCGCTGAGGACTTCCGCGACCTTTCGGCGGCGCTGCCGCTCGTAATGGCCGTCGTCGCCTTCGGCCAGGCGGCGCAGACGGGCGATCAGGGCGTCGCGATCGGCCAAACCGTTGGCGCCGATCCGGCCGGTGATGCAAGGTGTCAGGATCTGCTGGGCGCGTCTACGGCCGACTGCTAGCAGGAATTCGATGGTGGCGCTGTCGACGAAGGGGCGGGGGAGGGCTTCCAGCTCCCGGATGATATCGTTGATTCTGCTGAACCAGCGTGGTTTTGCGGGCACGGGTAGATTCACTATGTTACTTCGCACCTACGAAAAATGCCAGGAGGTTGATCGAGTGGCTGGCTTCCGAGAAGAGAAGGTTATCGGAAGTCAGGCCGCCATGATGGCGTACGCCCGGCAGGCGAAGGCTGAGAGCACTCGCCGGGCGTACGCATGCGACTGGGCGGATTTTGCGGGTTGGTGCCGTGCTAATGGGCGGATGGCCTTGCCGGCGGAGCCTGAAACCGTGGCGCTGTATGTGACGGCTCTAGCGGACGCCCGAAAGGTGGCGACCTTGCAGCGCCGGATCGCGGCGATTTCGCAGGCGCACCAGTTCGCGGGTCATGCGTCACCGACGCGGGAGGTCGTGCTGCGCACGGTGATGGCCGGCATCCGGCGGGCTAAAGGGACCGCTCAGACCGGCAAGCGGCCGATTCTGACCGAGGATCTGCGGCTGCTCATCGCACAACTTCCGGAAACGGCGGCTGGCCGGCGCGACCGCGCGCTGCTGCTTCTGGGTTTCGCCGGCGGATTTCGTCGCAGCGAGCTGGTCAGCCTGAACCTGGCGGACCTGACCTTCACCCGCGAAGGGCTCGTCGTGAAGCTGCGGCGATCGAAGACCGATCCGGAGGGGCAGGGCAGGGAAGTCGGCATTCCCTACGGCTCGACTCCCGCGACTTGTCCGGTCCGAGCCACGCGCGTGTGGCTGGATCTGCTCGGGTCGGAGAGCGCGGAGGAAAGCATCTTCCGGCCGATCAATCGGCATGGCCATGTCTTGAAACGCCGCCTGACCGATAAATCCGTGGCGCTGGTGGTGAAACGGTGGGCCGCATCGGCTGGCCTGGAGAGCGCCGGCGTGGCGGGCCACAGCTTGCGCGCGGGACTGGCGACGTCCGCCGCGGCGGCGGGAGTTCCCGAGCGCGCTATCATGGCGCAGACCGGGCACCGGTCGGTCACGACTCTGCGGAAATACATTCGCAGTGGATCGCTGTTCCTGGAAAATGCGGCGGCGCGGGTAGGACTCTAGCTGCATAGATAGCTATGCGCATCGTCCAACTGGTGGAGAATCTGGAAGTGGGCGGGCTGGAGCGCCTGGCTGTCGATCTCGCGCTGGCGCAACAGGCCGACGGGCATCGGTTGGCGGTGTATTGTCTTTTCGGCGCCGGTCCTCTGAGCCGCGAACTGGAGCGCGGCGGCATACCTGTCGTCGAGCTCCACAAAGAGCGGCGGTCGAAAGCTTCGCTGGTGTGGTCGATGGCGCGACAGCTTCGCAGGGACCGGCCCGACATCCTGCACGGCCACAATCCGGCGGTCCATCATTTCGCAGCCGTGGCCGGGCGGCTGGCCGGCGTGCCGGTATGCCTCAACACGCGCCACAGCGCTTCCTCATCGACCGGCGCGCCTTACCAGGAAAGATATTTTCGTTGGGTGGAGCCGTTCACGCAGCATGTGGTTTGCGTCTGCGACTACGTCCGCCGGCAACTCGAGCCGCGGCTGAATTATCCAGCCGCCAAATACTCGGTCATCGTGAACGGGATTCCTCTGGAGCCGTTCCTGGCGCATCCCGCGTCTCCGGGAAGCGCTGCTCCGCGGATTCGTTTCGGCACGATCGGGCGGCTCGTACCCGCTAAGGGGCACGCGGTGCTGGTTGAAGCGTTTTCCAAAATCGCCGGGCGGCTGCCGCAGGCGGACCTGCGCATCTTCGGATACGGGGCGCTCGAGGACGAGTTGCGGGCGCAGATCCGCCGGCTTGGAATGGAAGGGCGCATCACGCTGGAGGGCCGCACCGCGGATCCGGCCCGCGCTCTGGAATCGCTCGACATTTTTGTTTTCTCCTCGTTGAACGAAGGTCTTCCGCTGGTGATTCTGGAAGCGATGGCGGCAGGGCTTCCGATTGTGGCCACACGCGTTGGTGGAGTTCCGGAGGTCGCCCCGGAGACCCTGTTCCCCTGGTATGCGGATCCCGGGAACGCGCCTGAGCTGGCCGATGGAATGCTCCGCGCAGCGGCATCGCACGAGCTGGCGGTTATCGGCGGCGAGGCGCGGCGGCTGGCGACGGCCAGCTATGGCATCGCCGGGATGACCAGGAATTACGAGATGCTATACGAAAAGCTGCTGGGGAGATCGGTTCACAGAGTCCGGATACGAACGGTGGCGTAGATCAGCGCGATCGAGGCGGCTTGCGAGGCGAGGGTCAGGGCAACCCAGCGCTTGGTGGCGACGGCCGCTTCGGGGTCGAGCTGGCGGTGGTAGTGGATCAAGGCCGCCGCGAGCGCCAGCAGCACGTAGAGTGTAATGTTGTAAGTCCTGGACAGGAACCAACTGGTAGACAAAAAACAATAGAAAGCGGTTCGGAGGGTAGTTACACAACGGCGCAGCTCGTAATCCGCTGGCGTCTTCAAAGGAGCGCGCGACAGATGCTGCAGCCCCAGGACGGACGTCACCACCATGGCCAGCCAGAAGAAATAGCCGAAAAAGCCCAGCTCCGAAAAACAGAGTACGAATGAATTGTGGGCGGTAAGCTCGTTGGCTTCCGTGAACTGCTCGAAACCGACGCCGAACAGCGGGTTGGCTCGGAGAAAGGAAATTCCGGATCCCCAGGCCATAACGCGTCCGGCGGCGGAAGCCTCGTTCACCGATATCTGCCGGCCAGCGCCGAAATTCCCAAATATCAGAAGTACAAAGATGAATCCCGCCAGAATGGCGGATTGCAGCTTGCCTATCCGGCTGGAGGCCAGCACAAACACAATTACTGCGAGCCCGAGCATAGCGCCGCGCGACCCGGTGAGGTAAATGCCGAAGATGAGAATCCCGGCCGGCGCTATCAGCAGCATGATATTGCGAATGAAATGCTGTCTCTTCCAAAACATGCCTAGCATGGCCAGCGCTACCAGGAGGAACTGCCCCAGGTCGTTGGCGTCGTTCAGGATTCCGTAGGCGCGGATGCGCTTGTACACGGTCACGCCTTCTTCGAGCGAGGTGTGCAGAAGCTTCTCTTCGTCGTACCCGGTGTAGTATGCGAGTACTCCCAGAATGGACATCACCACCGCGCAGAGAATAATCATGCCGCAGAAAATCCGTATGCGTGAGGGCGTGTAGGCGTTGATCAGAACCAGAAAATAGACAATGACGATCACGCCGAAATCCAGGAAAGCGTCGAACGAACCGTGGATCCATCGCAGTTGCAGGAGCGACACCACTACTGCGAACCATAATCCGACCATGAGGATATAGTGCGGCGACGGCAGACGCGCGTTCCGCATCATCAGTCCCGGAATAGAGGCGGCGATCGCGGGCAGGAGCAGAACCTGCTGGATATGATACGGGGAGAGCGATGGAAACACTTCTCCCGGCGAGAAGTAGCACAACGAAAGGCTGAGGAGCACCAGGAGCAGGGACATAAGTAATCGCTTAACGCAAGAAACCGCTCGTTAACGGCCGCGGCTCCGTAACCAATCCTAACATCCTAAGTTCGGGTTTCATCGCAGCACCCGCATAATTACGCCCGCGGCCTCCATGCTATTGGCGAAGAAGAACAGCGTGCCGGCGATGAACAGAAACGTTACAACAACGCCAGTGGCGCGAATGAACGGGTTGCGCTGGTAGGCGGCGTATCCGTTCTTGCCCAACCGTCTCTTCAGCCAGTGGGTGTAATAGTGGCAGGCCACCAGGCCGCCGCCGTGCAGGCCGCCATAAATCATGAAGTTCCAGGAAAGCCCGTGCCACGCGCCCATCAAGATGAATACGGTGAAAATCGAGAACGCAATGACGTGAGGCGCGGACTGCGGGCCGAATCTCCGCACCAGCATTTTGGAAAGCGGAGAAAACACCGTGTCGCGCATGAAATTGGCGAGAGTCATATGCCAGCGTGTCCAGAATTCCTGGATATTGCGGGAGAGGAAGGGGCTGTCGAAATTCTCCTCCACCCGGATCCCGATCAGGCCCGCGACGCCGATGGCCATATCGCAATACCCGCTGAAATTGAGATAGAGGTAGATATAAAACGCCAGCGCCGCTACAGGCAGATCGATGCGCGCGTGCGGATGGCCGTCCATCAGCAGGCCCGTATAGGAGAGTTGCTCGATCATGCTGGCCAGAAACAGGTACTTGGTGATTCCCACCAGGATGCGCAGCAGCGATCGGCCCACGGGAGTATCCACGCGGTTCGGCTTATAGAGCGACTCCCGGAAGACACTGTACCGGCTGATGGGGCCGACCGAGACTGTGGGCACAAAGAATGCGTAGCTCAGGTGCTCCCATATTGATGGCATGGAAACCACACCGTTGCGGACCTCCAGCACAAGGTAGCTCAACCGGAACGCCATATACGAGATTCCGACGAAGAACTCGGCCACCGATTTCTTGTCGATGAATTGCAACTGCCGTTGAAACGGCGCCGAAACCGCGGGGACGTATTTCACGGCCAGCATGACGGAGAGTGGAAGCAAAAAGGCGGCCCACGGCGCCCAGCCGGCCCGCAGCGCACAGGCGCGGGTCAAGACGTAATGTACAAGCACCATCAGCAGGTACAACGCGAAGACCGCGCCCGCGATCTGGAGGCAGGCTTTGATCTGGTAGAAATACAGGCCGCTGAGGGAGGCGAGAACGCAAAGGCCGAGGACTCCGAGGATGTTGATCAACGCGAACAGTTTCAACTTCAACGCGGGAGGCGCGAAGCGGAGCGCCAGCGCGGAGGAAGCCGGAAAGATCGCGAAGGGAACCAGAAGGCGGAGCAGGGAAACCATCGTCAGAATCCCTGGTAGACCAGATCCACTACGAGTGAATCGGCCGGAAGAAGGAAGGTGAGGGCGCAGGCGATGATGCAGAGGGTGATGACGCAGGCGGTGATGAAGGGGGGAAGCACCGCTCCCTTGCGGTCGCGGCTCGGGTCGGACTGGTCGCGGCTGTGGAGCTTAGCGTCCTTTGCAATATCGCTCATAGAGTTCAATCAATACGGGTGTGATGGTCTTGGTGTACAGCTCCATGCCGTTCGTGTTCAGGTGCTCGTCGTGGTAATAGTCGAAAAACTCGGCCGCCGGAATGTTCTGAAACAGGCGCGCTGAAGGAACGCCGGCGTAGGCCACCGAATCTCCGAAGACTTCAGGCAGCAAGTGCCGCTCCCGCACCACATTCTCGCCGCGCTCGGTGGGGGACGGCATGTGCAGGATCACCAGCAGCGCATGATGCTCCCGCACCAGTTCCGCGCTCTTTCGCAGGAAATGCAATTGATAATGACTCAACGGCGCTCCGTCGAAGCGGAATAGATCGCGGCTCTCTTCGGAGTAAATGATCGAGCTGGCCGGAATCGCCGGTGGAGCCGCCTCATGGGGGACGAACGGCCGTCCCATGTATCCAGCGGCGGTTCCAAAGGCGTAGGTCGCGCCCGCCCGCGGATCGATCCGGTTGGGACGCACCAGACTCAGGGCCTGGCGCGGCGCTCCCAAAACATAATCGGCGTAGATGGAGAGCCGGTGGCGCAGGTCCAGACCGTCCAGCGCGCCGGGATGATCTCCGTAGCGGATCACCCGAAAGAGCTGCACGTGCGGCTGGTTGGATCGATGAATCCAAGCCGGCGACGCCAGCACCAACATCTTCACCTTGCGCGCTTCCATCAGGTCCCGCGAGACGAAGTAGTTCATGTCCGGCCCTTGCCAGCTCTGGGGCAGTGACAACACGTTCGCCCGACGCCCCAAGGCCCGGCTCAGCTCGCGTTCCACGTACTGGGGATTGACGGCGCCCGCCAGCAGCGAGCTGCCGCAGATGGCGATGTCGAGATCGGACGATGTTTCGAAGATGTTGCGGCGGATGAAATCGAAAGCGCCGGCTCGTTCGGAAATACCACAGTAGGCCTCTTCCCGCGAGGTTCCATCGATCCAATAGAGAGTAATCGGGAGCGTCAGGAAAAACAGCAGGACGCCGCCTAAAGCGGCCGCGCGGCCCGTGGTGGGAAAAGCGGGAGCCATGCGGGCTGCCGGATCAGGCGCCGTCCACGCGGCGGGCGATCAGGTCTGCGAATTCTCCTACGTTCTTCGCGGCTTCCACTTCGCCCACCCGGAAACGGATATTGAAAGCCTTCTCGATCGCCAGCAACAGCGAGATCTGGATCAGCGAGTCCCACTCCTCCACTTCCGCAGCCGTCAGTTGCGGCGTAAGCTCCACTTTGTCCATGAAGAGGTCGTCAAAGATCGGCTGCAAGCGGGTGATGACTTCAGTTTGCGTCATAGGGTCGTTCAACAATCCGGATTTGGGTCGGCTTCATCTGGTACGGTTCCGTTTCCAGTTCGAATTCCAGGCGCTCGGGGGACTCCACCGGCAGGGGTGTAAAGCCCAGATTCGGGTAATGATCCCGCACCATCCCGTTTTTCGCGGTAGGCAGGTAGACTCCGCGGATGCGCGTCGCGCCATGCATTTGCGCCAGCCGCACGATCTGGTTCAAGACCTCTTCTTCCACCTGACGTTTCAAAACGCGGCAGCTCATCAGCCAGGTGTCGATTTCAGCCACGTCGCCGTCGATTTTCCCGATTACCACCGAGATCAAACCATAATCGCCGAAGCGGTCGGCCAGCCGGACCGTGAAATGGAAATACGCGGGATCGGCCACGATCGCCTGCACCTGAGCTTCGGTGCGACGCCGCGTGGTCAGGTTGAACTGGTTGCTCTTGTTGATCAACTGCGAAATGCGGGGCGCATCCACTGCGCGAAATTCGCGAATGTGAGCCTGCATTTCGAGCGATGCCAGGTAGGCGTCGATATCGGTGATGGAAGAGAGAAGTTCCTGGCGCTGCGCCTCCTGACGGTACTGGCCGGACCGCTCCAGGTCTTCCGCGGTGAGGCTCTTGGGCTCGAACCAGCGTGCGTCCTGGAGCTGGGCGACGTATTCGGAAGGGTCGGGCCCCAGCAGCAGCGTCCCGACTTCAGGGACGAACTGTTTGACGATCTCGATTTCCGCCGGGTTGTCGTCCACGAACACCAGGCTATCCAGCCCGAGATTCAGCTCGCTCGCGATCTGCCGGATGTTTTCCGATTTGGGCTGCCAATTGGCCTTGAACGAAGCGAAGTCCTTCATGCGCAGCGCCATTTCGGGGTGCTTTTCGAACGGTTCGACGGCTTTGTCGTAATCGTTCTTGCTGCACGCCGCCAGCAGAACGCCCCGCGCAGCCAGAGAGGCGAGATATTGCTGGAAGGATTTGAACGCCTCGCCGCGTGGGGAGGTGTCGCCGATCTCGATGCCGTCCAGCCCGTCATCGCCAATCACGCCGCCCCAGAGGGTGTTGTCCAGATCCAGGACGATCACCTTCTTGGGACTTTCGCGCAGCGACGCGATCAAATGCGCGGCTTCCCGCGCGACGTCCAGCATCAGACCGCGGCCGTAGGGCTGTTTGCTCTCGAACCAGGCGCGGGCGTCCCACGCCTCGAGCGTGCCGCGGCGCGCCGAGAGAAACTCGACGTCGCAGATGTGCACGTAGGATGGGGCGTTGAGTCCCAACTCGAGATTAACGAATTTGCGGAAGCTCCAGTCGGAAGCCAGCGTGCGCGCGCGGTACGGCCCCGGATCGAAGCGCGCGGGCAGGGGGAAATTGGCCAGCACGATTTCGGCCCCGCTGCGCGCGTTAGCCGTGCGGCACAGGTCCAGAATCTGAGTCGCCGCGTTGCGGGCCGCAGCTTCCTGCTGTTCGCGCGGGTCGGTCCACTGGCCGGTATACTGGCAGCGCCGGTGTGAGGGCGCGAGGAAAACCACTTCCGGGTGAAACTCGTAGAGCCGGCTCGACTCTTCTAGAACCTCGGCGATGTAATTGTCGTAATCGCCCAGCAGAAACTCGGCGTTCCAGGAGACCTGCTGTCCGGCAGCCAGGAAGTGTCCGATCAGGTCGTTCAGCGGATAGGGCGTGTACCCCCCGAGAACCGCGACGCGCACGGATTTCTGGCGCGGCGCGAGCCCCTTCTGCGCGGCGCGTTTGCGCAGAGCGGCGAGCATCAGCATGTCTTCGGCGCTGGTGGTGGCCAGCGTCTGCTCGCGCATCAGAGGGAAGAATTCCGGATCTTTCCGGAGAGCGAGTTCCTTGAGCCGGCCGAGAGTGTCGGAAAC
>Ga0066710_100007754_pt1 | contig 10312 bp, 6 predicted proteins | sample GraSoiAngelo_159_FD_79666 | JGI IMG/M metagenome (GOLD analysis project Ga0066710, IMG submission 79666) | Grasslands soil microbial communities from the Angelo Coastal Reserve, California, USA - 14_1009_16_40cm | ecosystem: Environmental > Terrestrial > Soil > Grasslands | place: USA...
CTCGTAGGCGAGACGACGCGCCGCGCGTCCGAGGCGGCAATCGCGTACGCGGACGCCGGCGAGCACGAGCTGAAGGGTAAGTCCGGGCCCGTCCACCTCTGGCGGGCACTCGATGTTCGGGCCCAGCGCGGCGGCGGAGGGCGCGCGACGGGGCTCGAGGCGCCGTTCGTCGGGCGGGCGGCCGAGCTCCGGCTGGTCAAGGACCTGTTCCACGCGAGCGCCGACGAGTCTCGGGCCCGCCTCGTGTCCGTCGTCGGGGTGGCCGGGATCGGAAAATCCCGCCTCTCATGGGAGTTCGAGAAGTACATCGACGGTCTCGCCGCCACTGTCTGGTGGCATCGCGGCCGCTGTCTCTCCTACGGAGAGGGCGTCGCATTCTGGGCCCTCGCGGAGATGGTGCGCGGACGCGCAAAGATCCTCGAGGACGAGGACGCGGAGAGCTCTGCGGCCAAGCTGCGCGCCACTCTCGAGCTCCACGTACCAGACCTCGAGGAGCGGACCTGGATCGAGCCACGGCTGATGCATCTCCTTGGTCTCGCCGAGCGGTCGGCACCCGATCGCGAGGATCTGTTCTCAGCATGGAGGCGCTTCTTCGAACGCCTCGCCGAACAGGCCCCGCTCGTGATGGTGTTCGAGGACATCCACTGGGCCGACGAGGGGCTGGTCGCCTTCGTGCAATACCTGCTCGACTGGGGCAGACATCATCCGATCTTCGTCCTCTCGCTCGCGCGGCCCGAGATCGCAGATCGGCATCCCGGATTCCCGGGCTCGACGCGAAGTGCCACGACGCTGCCGCTCGAGCCCCTCGGCGACGACGCCATGGACGAGCTCCTCAGCGGCCTCGTACCCGGGCTGCCGGATGAGGTTCGGCTGCGACTCCGCGAGGCCGCCGACGGGATTCCGCTGTTCGCCGTCGAGACGGTTCGCATGCTCCGCGACCGCGAACTGCTGGAACAGGTCGGTGACGGGGTTCGCGTCGCAGGCGACCTCAGCTCGCTCGAGGTGCCGGAGACGCTGCACGCGCTGATCGCGTCGCGACTCGACGGCGTCCCCGAGGACGAGCGCAAGCTGCTTCAGGACGCTTCGGTTCTCGGCAAGACGTTCACCCGGAAGGGCCTCGCGGCGATGTCCGGTCTCGACGAGCCGACAGTGCAGCAACTCGTCGACAACCTGATTCGCAAGGAATTGCTTGCGATCGAGATGGACCCGTTCTCGCCCGAGCGCGGCCAGCTCGGCTTTCTGCAGGCGCTCGTCCAGCGCGTGACGTACGAGACGATCGCGCGGCGCGACAGACGGGCGCGCCACGTCGCGGCGGCACGCTTCCTGGCAACCGAGGCCGGGCTCGATCCCGACGAGATCGCCGAGGTGATCGCGTCGCACTATCTTGATGCGCACGCGGCTGACCCGGACGCGGCTGACCGTGACGACGTCCGGGCGGAAGCGCGCCGCTGGTTCACCCGGGCGGCGGAGCGCGCTGCGTCACTGGCCGCGTCACTCGAGGCGCAGCGTGCGTTCGAGCGGGCCGCCGATCTCGCCGGAGAGGAAACGGAGCGGGGTCGGTCGCTCGCACGTGCCGGAGACCTCGCCGTCATGGGCGGCCGGCTCGACGAAGCGGCACACCTGCTCGAGGAGGCGATCAGGATCCTCGTCGCCTCCGGCGACAGGGCCGACGCTGCGCGCGCCGAGGTACGGCTCGGTGAGGTCTTTTTCGCTTCCAGTCGCATCGAGGAGGGTGTAACCGTGCTCGAGCGCGCGCTGACTGCCCATGAGGCGGAGCGCGACGAGAACGCCATCGCCACGGTGTCCGCTCAGCTCGCTCGGTTCCTGTTCTTCGAGGGCCGGGGCGACGAGGCGATGGAGCACGTCGAGCGCGCGATCGAGCTCGGCGAGCGGCTCCGGCTCGCTGACGTCGTCGTGGAGGGCCTGATCAACAAGGGGCTGCTGCTGCAACGCCGCACCAACGAGAGCCTCGGTCTGATGCGCCAGGCGCTCGCACTCGCGGAAGAGGCGGGCGTCGACCGGGGGGCGCTGCGCGCCTGCATGAACCTCAGTTACCTGCTCGCACTCGCGGGGCGCGTGGCGGAAAGCCAGGACGTCGTCGAGCACGGCCTGGCTCTCGCGCGCCGGCGAGGCGACCGCGTCTGGGAGCGGAGCCTGATGACCAACCTGATCAGCGGATACTTCGCGCTTGGCCAGTGGGACGAGGTGGAGCGCGTCTTCGCGGAGATCCCCGAGGAAGGCCGCATCGCCACGAACGCGGTGCAGGCCTCGGCGATTCTGGATCTCGCCCAGATCGCGTTCCATCGCGGGGAAGCCGACCGAGTCGTCGAGCTTGCAGGCGACTACACGGGCTGGGACGACGCCACCCACGTGCAGGTCCGCGGGGTCGGCGTCTGGGCGCGGGTGCTGGTCGCCCAGGCAGAGGGCCGGCATGCCGAAGCTCTAGCGGCGTGCATCGAGGCGCTCCACGACGACAATCATGTGACCAGCCCGGTCGCTCTCGAAGTTCTGTCCGAGCTGGGCTGCGAGTCCGCGACGGCGCTGGCTTCCGCGGATGGACTCGAGGAGCTGCTCGCGCTGGTTGCGGGTGCCCCGATCGAACCGACGCCCGCACTCGCCGCACGGATCGCATTTCAGCAGGCCCGTCTCGCCGCGCTGCACGGCGAGGACGACGCGCCGTTCGAGACCGCGGTGGCCGCTCTGCGCGAGATCAACGAACCCTTCCCGACGGCGTGCGCGCTCCTCGAGCAGGCGGAATGGCTTGCCGGCCAGGGACGGAGCGACGAGCTCGGCCCCCTCCTCGCCGAGGCACGCGAGATCTTCGAGCGGCTGCGGGTCACTCCCCGGCTCGAGCGTGTCGATGCGCTGAATGTGGCCCTGGACGTGCCGACGCCCGCCTAACGCGTCTTGAGACCGAGCGCGTTGACAGCCGGCACCGGGTTCACGAAGCCCTTGAGCGCGATGTCGGGGAGATGCTCGACGTCGATCACGTCTTCGACCTCGGCGCAGGCACGCCGGCTGACGAGAACCTGGCCGCTCGCCGCGGCGTCGCAGAGACGCGCCGCGAGGATGGTCACGGAGCCGAGCGCCGCGTAGTCGAAGCGGCCCTCGAAGCCGATCTGGCCGAGCGTGGCGTAGCCGAGCGCGATGCCGACACCGAAGCCGAGGTCGTACCCGCGACGGTGCCACTCGGGTGTGAGCTCCGCCATCAGCTCCCGGATCGCGAGGCCCATCCTCAGTGCCCTCCCCGCCGGGTCGTCGCACTCGATCGGGTCGTTGAAGAACACCTCCAGCCCGTCGCCGGCGAGGAAGCCGACCGTCGCCTCGAACCACTGCACGAGGCCCCCGATCCCCTCGTGGAACTGCCCGAGCACGCGCATCAGCTCCTCGGGCTCGACGCTCTCGGCGAACGCCGTGTAGCCGCGCAGGTCGCAGAACAGCACCGCCACCTCCCGCCGGTGGCTCTGCAGCAGCCGGTCGTCGTCCGACGAGACGACGACCTCGGCGATCTGCGGCGAGAGGAAGCGGCGCAGCCGTCCCAGTTGCTCGAGCTCCGCGACCTGCTCCCGGACGCGCTGTTCGAGCCCCTCGTTCAGCTCGCGGAGATCGGTCGCCTGCCGCTCGATCGTGTCGTGGTACTCCTTGATCCGCAGGAGCGAGCGGACGCGCGCCAGGAGCTCCGCCTGGTTGACCGGCTTGCTGACGAAATCGTCGGCGCCCGCGTCCAACGCAGACGTCTTCTCCCCCGGATCCTGTGCAGTCACGAAGATCACCGGCAGGAAGCTGGTGGTCGGATCCGCTCGGAGGCGGCGGCAGACCTCGTACCCGTCGATCCCCGGCATCATCACGTCCAGGAGGACGAGGTCCGGATGCGCGTCGGCGACGCGTTCCAGCGCCTCCTCGCCCGAGGACGCCGAGACGAGCTCGTACGCATGCGGCTGGAGGATCGCCTCGAGCAGCCGGACGTTCTGCGGCAGATCATCGACGATCAGGAGCTTCTGCGGTCGGGTCTCCTCTATCACGCCGGGCGATTGTCGCACCGCCCGGCGGCGCGTTCAGGCCGCGACGGCGCGTCGCGCGAGGACGCGCTGCAGGAACCGCCCGGTGTAGGACTCCTCGACGTCGGCGATCTCCTCGGGCGTGCCGGCGGCAATCAGCTCGCCGCCCTCCTCCCCGCCCTCGGGCCCGAGGTCGACGACCCAGTCGGCCTGCTTGATCACGTCCAGGTTGTGCTCGATCACGAGCACGGTGTTGCCGGCGTCGGCCAGCCGCTGCAACACCTCGAGCAGCTTCTCGATGTCGGCGAAGTGGAGGCCCGTGGTGGGCTCGTCGAGGATGTACAGCGTCCTCCCGGTCGCCACCTTGGAGAGCTCTGACGCGAGCTTCACGCGCTGGGCCTCCCCACCGGAGAGCGTCGTCGCCGGCTGCCCGAGCTTGACGTAGTCGAGCCCGACGTCGTGCAGCGTCTGCAGCCGGCGCTGGATCTTCGGGATCTTGGCGAAGAACTCGAGCGCCTCCTCGACGGACATCTCGAGCACATCGGCGATCGACTTGCCCTTGAAGCGGACCTCGAGCGTCTCCTTGTTGTACCGCCGCCCGTGGCAGGTCTCGCACGGCACGTAGACGTCCGGCAGGAAGTGCATCTCGATCTTGATCGTCCCGTCGCCCTTGCAGGCCTCGCAGCGGCCGCCGCGCACGTTGAACGAGAACCGGCCCGGCTTGTAGCCGCGCACCTTCGCCTCGGGCGTGAGCGAGTAGAGCTCCCGCACGTGGGTGAAGAGGTCCGTGTACGTGGCCGGGTTCGAGCGCGGCGTGCGACCGATCGGCGACTGGTCGATGTCGATCACCTTGTCGAAGCACTCGATCCCCTCGACGGCGCGGTGATCGCCCGGCTTCGTCCGCGTCCGGTTGAGCCGGTTCGAGAGCGCCTTGTAGACGATCTCGTTGACCAGCGTGGACTTGCCCGAGCCCGAGACCCCAGTCACGCACACGAGCTTCCCGACCGGGAACGGGACGTCGATGCCCTTGAGGTTGTGCATCGACGCGCCGCGAACGGTGAACCAGCCCCGGTCGTCCTCGCGCCTGGGCGGCACCGAGATGCGCCGCTCGCCCGAGAGGAACTGGCCGGTGATGGAGCCTGGAACCTGCTCCACCTCGTCGGCCGGCCCTTCGGCGACGACGTGCCCGCCGTGCTCGCCCGCGCCGGGCCCCATGTCCACGAGCCAGTCCGCGCTGCGCATCATCTGCTCGTCGTGCTCGACGACGAGCACCGTGTTGCCGAGGTCGCGTAGCCGCTCGAGCGTCGCGATGAGCCGGTCGTTGTCGCGCTGGTGCAGGCCGATCGACGGCTCGTCGAGGATGTAGAGCACACCGACGAGCTGCGAGCCGATCTGTGTCGCGAGCCGAAGCCGTTGCGCCTCACCCCCCGAGAGCGTCTTCGCGGCCCGGTCGAGCTGCAAATAGCCGACGCCAACGTCCGCGAGGAACGTCAGCCGTTCGCGGATCTCCTTCACGATCCGATGCCCGATCAGCTGCTCGGTCGGCGTCAGGTCGAGCTCGTCGAGAAAGGCGAGCGCGCGCATGACCGACTGCTGGGTGAACTCGTGGATCGACCGCCCGCCCACCTTGACGGCGAGCACCGCCGGCTTGAGGCGGGCTCCGTTGCACTCGGGGCACGGCCGGAAGCTCATGTACTCCTCGATCCGCTCGCGCTGCTGCTGCGAGTCCGTCTCCTTGTAGCGACGCTCGAGGGAGCGGACGATTCCGTCGAACGCCATCGCGTACTGGCGCTTCCGACCCATTCGGTTCTTGTAGTTGACGAAGATGCGATCGCCGCCCGTGCCGAAGAGGAAGTAGTCCTGCTGGTCCGCGGTCAGGTCGCGCCACGCTGTGTCCATGTCGATCTCGTAGCGGTCGGCGATCGCCTGGACGACGCCGTCGTAGAAGCTCGAGCTCCCCACCGACCAGGGCACGAGGGCGCCCTCGGCCAGCGTCAGTGACGTGTCCGGAACGACGAGATCGGGGTCGATCTCCAGCTGCGCGCCGAGGCCCGTGCAGCGCGGGCAGGCGCCGTGCGGCGAGTTGAAGGAGAAGATGCGCGGCTCGAGCTCCGGGAGCGAGACGCCATGCTCCGGACAGGCAAAGTTTTCCGAGAACAGGAGCGATTCACCGTCTCCATCGACGATGTCGATGGAGACTAGACCTTCGGCAATCGCGGTCGCGGTCTCGACTGACTGCGTGAGTCGTTGCCGAAGGTCAGGCTTCATTACAAGCCGGTCTACGACCACTTCCAGCGTGTGTTTGAACTTCTTGTCGAGGACGATCTCCTCCTCGAGCAGCCGCTGCTCGCCGTCGACCTTCACGCGCGTGAACCCGTCTGCCCGGAGCTCCGCGAGGACGTCCTTGAACTCGCCTTTCCGGTCCCGCACGACGGGCGCGTTGACTGTGAACTTCGTGCCATCCGGCAGCGCCAGGATCTGCTCCACGATCTGGTCGAGGCTCTGACCCTTGATCGGCCGCCCGCAGATCGGGCAGTGCGGCCGGCCGACGCGCGCGTACAGGAGCCGCAGGTAGTCGTACACCTCGGTCACCGTCCCGACGGTCGACCGCGGGTTCCGGGACGTCGTCTTCTGGTCGATCGAGATCGCCGGCGAGAGCCCCTCGATCGAGTCGACGTCGGGCTTCTCCATCATCTGCAGGAACTGGCGCGCGTACGCGGACAGCGATTCGACGTACCGCCGCTGTCCCTCGGCGTAGATCGTGTCGAACGCGAGGCTCGACTTGCCCGAGCCGGACAGCCCGGTGATGCAGATCAGCTTGTTCCGCGGCAGCCGGACCGTGACGTCCTTGAGGTTGTGCTCGCGCGCACCGTGGACGATCAGCTCCTCAGCAGCCATGCGGTGTTCAGTCTATCGACCGAACGTGTGTTCGTCTAGATGGTTGATCGGCATCTAGGCCTTCCGCCAGCGGCCGAACACGAGACCGCCGACGGTGAAGCCGAGCCCGAACGTCCCGACGGCGAAGGCGCCGATCGCGAGGCCTTTGCGCCACACGGAAAGGCGCTGCCAGCGCGACAGCGCCTGCGCTTCCTCGACCGTCAGCTCCTCGCCGCGGCGCTGCTTGCGAAGGGCGCCGCCTGCCTGGAGACCGAGGTAGAGGTCGTCGAAGATCTCCGGTGTCTGCTCGGACATCCTCAGCGAGTGTATAGCCTCGGTCGGCCGTGGCGGCGCGCACGCTTCACGTCTCCGACCTGCACGCCGGGCGTCGCGAGACGCCGGGGCTCGCGGACGCGCTGGCCGCTCTGGTGGCGGAAGTGGACCCCGAGCTCGTCATCGCGACGGGAGATCTCGCGCATCGCGGCCGGGCGTCTCAGCTCGCACAGGCACAGGCGCTGCTCGCCGGGCTGGGCCGCCCCGTGCTCGCCGTGCCGGGCAACCACGACATCCCCTACACGTTCCCCGCACGCTTCACGTCGCCGTGGCGGGCGTTCGAAGCCGCCGTCGGCCCGACTGACCCGGTATACCGGTCGGACGGTCTCGTCGTCTGCGGGCTCAACTCCGTGCGGCCCTGGCGGCATCAGGGCGGAGGCCTCTCCGCCGCGCGGCTGGCCCGCGCGGCCGAGGAGCTTCGGGGGACCGGCGGAGCGCCGCTGCGAGTCGTCGCGCTCCATCACCATCTTGCCGGCGCGCCCTGGCGGGCATCGCGGAAGTTCCCACTCGCGCACCGAGATCGAGCGCTGCGCGCGCTGGCCGCGGCCGGAGCCGAGCTCGTGATCGGCGGTCACATCCACCAGGGCGTCGTGACGACCCGGGCGGAGTTCGACGTCCTCGCAGGAGCGAACGGCAGCATTGTGCTCGCCACGGCACCGGGGCTCGGCAGGCCGCGTCCGCACCGCTCGGGCGAGGCTCAGGGCGCGATGGTCTACGAGTGGGACGCGGAGACGCTGACCGCCCTGACGTACGTCCTGGACGACGACCGCTTTGCGCGGGTCGCCCGCCGCGCGTTCCCGCGGCGCAGGCTGGATGATTGATGCCACGATCGCGCGCGTCCGGCTGCGCGCTCTGGCGTGTCTGGGCCGCTGCGAACGGATTGCGGCCGGCGGAGCCGGCCTCCACCCGTCCGCAGCTTCGCGCCGTCAGAGTTTCACCGATGCAGCCGGCGTCGGCGAAACTCTGCCGCCGCGCCCCAGAGCAGCCAGCTCGCGCCCCGACACGGACGATCTCGTGGCATCAATCATCTAGATTCTCCTGCCGTCGCTGCAAGCAACCACGAGGAGCAGACCCAGTGAACAGCGCGCTCGCAGAGCTCAAGCGTCGCCTCGCCGAGGTGCACGACCTCCGGCAGGTCACGCTCGCGATGGAGTGGGACCAGCTGGTGATGATGCCGCACGGTGGCGGGCCCGTCCGCGCGGAGCAGCTCGCGACGCTCTACGGGCTTGCACACGAACGCTTCATCGACCCCGAGGTGGGCCGGCTGCTCGAGGAGCTCCGTCGGCTCGAGGAGTCGCTGGGTCACGAGTCGGACGACGCGAGCCTCGTCCGGGTCGCGCGGCGCGACTGGGAGAAGGCGAGTCGCGTCTCGACCGAGCTGACCGCCGAGATCGAACGGGTCGCGTCCCAGGCGCAGGAAGTGTGGGCGGAGGCGCGCGCGCGGAGCGACTACGCGACGTTCCGCCCGTGGCTCGATCGCAACCTCGAGCTCAGGCGCCAGTACATCGACTGCTTCGAGCCGGGAGACGAGGTGTACGACATCCTGCTCGACGACTACGAGCCCGGGATGAAGACGGCGGAGGTGCGGGCGGTCTTCGATCGGATCAAGCCCGAGCTGATCGCGCTCGCGGCCGAGGTCGCCACGCCTGACGAGCCCGCCTTCATGCGAGGGCCGTTCCCGGAGGCAGAGCAGGAGCGGCTCTCACGCTACGTCGTCGAGCGCTTCGGGGCGACGTGGGAGAACTTCAGGCTCGATCGCACCGTCCACCCGTTCTGCTCGAGCTTCGCCACGACGGACATCCGCCTGACGACGCGCTACGCGGAGACCGACCTCCACTCGCTCTTCTCGTCGATGCACGAGTGCGGCCACGGGCTGTACGAGCACGGGGTCGATCCGGCGTTCGAGCGCACACCGCTGTGTAACGGCGTCTCGTCCGGGCTGCACGAGTCGCAGAGCCGGCTGTGGGAGAACGTGGTCGGGCGCTCGGCCGCGTTCTGGCGCTGGCTCTACCCGGCGTTCGAGTCAGCGTTCCCGGACGTCCTTGCCGACGTCACCGGAGAGGACTTCTACCGGGCGGTCAACCGCGTCGAGCCGTCGTTCATCCGAGTGGACTCGGACGAGGTCACGTACGGGCTGCACGTGATCGTCCGCTTCGAGCTGGAGCAGGAGCTGATCGCGGGCACGATCTCGACAGCGGAGCTGCCCGAGGCGTGGAACGCGCGTTACGCCGAATACCTCGGCGTCGCCGTTCCCGAGGACCGCCTCGGTGTCCTGCAGGACATCCACTGGGCCTTCAACGGCTTCGGCTACTTCCCCACGTACCAGCTCGGGAACGTCATCTCGCTGCAGATCTGGGAGAAGGTGGTCGAGGCGCTCCCCGACGTCGACGCCCAGCTCGAGGCCGGCGAGTTCGGCGAGCTCGGCTCATGGCTACGAGAGAACCTGTATTCGCTGGGGCGGAAGTTCACGCCGCAGGAGACGCTCGAGCGGGTGACCGGTAGCCGGATCGACGCCGCGCCGTATCTCCGTTACCTGCGGACGAAGTACGGCGCCGGCGTCGCGGCTTGAGGGTCTGGCCTTCCGGCCAGACCCGCCTTCAAAAGCTGGGTCAGACCAGAAGGTCTGGACCCAGGTCCGACCTACGACGCGGCCACGCCGAACCGCTTGACGGCGGCGGCATGGCGACGCGCCGCCTCCCGCTCGCGGTCGCGGGGCGGCGCGGTCGTCACGAGCTCGTGCAGGAGTCGCATCGACGCCGTCGTCACCTCCTCCACCGCCCGTTCGAAGACGGCTTCGTTCGCACGGGACGGCTTGGTGGTGCCGCTGATCTTGCGGACGTACTGCAGCGCGGCAGCGCGGATCTCCTCGTCGGTGGCGGGCGGCTCGAAGTTGTGGAGTGTCTTGATGTTCCGGCACATGCCGGGAACGCTAGCTACGGGCGAGCCGCCGCGGCAGCAAGAAGGAGAGGCGCGCCTGCAGTGGACGACGTAGGTGGTTCTCTAGCTCGGCGCGGCGGCGAGCGCGGTGAGCTCTCGGCGGAGCTCCTTGATCTCGTCGCGCAGCTTCGCGGCGTACTCGAACCGGAGCTCTTCAGCGGCCGCGA
>Ga0066710_100007757_pt1 | contig 10310 bp, 7 predicted proteins | sample GraSoiAngelo_159_FD_79666 | JGI IMG/M metagenome (GOLD analysis project Ga0066710, IMG submission 79666) | Grasslands soil microbial communities from the Angelo Coastal Reserve, California, USA - 14_1009_16_40cm | ecosystem: Environmental > Terrestrial > Soil > Grasslands | place: USA...
CGGCCCGGTCGACGAGGAACGTGGTGCGCCGCCGCGGGACGAACACGCCGGCGTCGACCTCGATGCGCAGGCCGCAGAACCGCGCCCAGCCGAGGACCACCTCAAGCGGGATGCCCTGCACGCGCCGGGCGACGAGCCGGTCCAACTGCTGCGCACTGGCCGCCTCGGCGACCAGCAACTCGGCCTCCTCCTCGGCGAACACGCAGCCCGCCGCCCGAAGGCGATCGACCGTGCCGGACAGCAGTTCCATCCGAACCATCGTCCACCCTGGCTGTCCACGAGGGTCACGCTAATGGACCGGCTTTGGGATCCATTCAGGTGATTGCGCGGGGGATCGCCGCGGCGAAATGGTCAGAACTCAGGCCGATGAGGAGGTCCACGGTGCCGATCACGAGACGGACGATGCTCAAGGGAGTGCTTGGTGCGGCCGGGATCACCGCCGCTGGCGGTTGGGAGCAGTTCGCCGCTGATCCGGCGTTCGCGCTGCCGCCGCCGTCGGCATGCGGTACCACGCTGGAGCGGACCATCGTCCGCGGCGCACCCGGTCCCGGCGGTTATGCGCGGTTGACCACCGCGCCCGGCGAGCCGTTCCTGTTCCGCGGCGACCTCGCCGGTGCGGTCAGCCATGTGGCGCCGCGCCGCCGGGTACTCACTTGCTTCGCGCAACTCACCGACGTGCACGTGATGGACGTTCAGTCCCCGGCGCGGTTCGAGTTCTTCGACACCTACGGCAGCCTGCCCGGCCTGTCCGACTTCACCAGCGCGTACCGGCCGCAGGAACTGCTCAGCGCCCAGGTCGGCGACGCCATGGTGGGGCAGCTGCGCCGGGTGCGGCGCGGTCCGGCCACCGGTGCCCCGCTGCGGTTCGCGGTCGTCACCGGCGACAACACCGACAACTGCCAGTTCAACGAGCTGCGGTGGTACATCGACCTGCTGGACGGCAACCAGGTCCGGCCGGACTCCGGAGACCCCAGCCGCTTCGAGGGCGTCATGGACGACGTGGCGCCGGACCCGTACTACTGGCACCCGGAGACGGGCTTCGGGCAGCCCACGTCGGTGTTCGGCTTCCCGACCGTGCCGGGTCTGCTCAACGCCGCCCGCGCGCCGTTCCAGGCGCTGGGGTTGGGGCTGCCCTGGTACGCGGCCTACGGAAATCACGACGGGCTCGTGCAGGGCAACGTGCCCGCCAGCCCGCTGCTCCAGCAGATCGCGACCGGTCCGCTCAAGCTCACCAGCCTGCCGCCGTCGATCCTCGCCGCGCCGCTGTCCACCCAGGTCCAGTTCCTCATCGCGCTGCTGCGCCAGGATCCCGCCGCCATCGCGCTGCAGCTTTCCACGGGCGGCCGGCGGTTCGTCACCCCGGACACCAACCGCAGGATCGTCGACCGCGCCACGACCGTGGCCCAGCACTTCGTCACCACCGGTACCCCGGTCGGCCACGGCTTCACCGCGGCGAACGTCTCGGCCGCGACCGCGTACTACACCTTCGACGCCGGCCAGGTCCGCGGCATCGTGCTGGACACCGTCAACAGCGCCGGTGGCCCCAACGGTTCACTGGATGCCACGCAGCTCGCCTGGCTGGAAGCCCAACTGCAGGCCGCCAGCAGCCGTTGGCTGTCCCCGTCGGGCACGGTCGTCGAGCGGCCCGGCAAGGCCGGCAAATACCTCGTCATCTTCAGCCACCACACGATCGGCACGATGGACAACGTTCCGGCGGGCAGCGGCCGCAGCGGCGGGCCGGAGGTACGGGAGCTGCTCCTGCGCTACCCCAACGTGATCCTCTGGGTCAACGGGCACACACACCGCAACCAGGTCCTGCCACACGCCCGGCCCAGCGGTTCGCCGATCGGTGGCGGCTTCTGGGAGGTCAACACCGCGGCGCACATCGACTGGCCGGAACAGTCGCGGATCATCGAGATCGTCGACAACCTCGACGGTACCGTCTCGGCCTTCTGCACGATCGTCGACCACAGCGGGCCCATCGCCGCGCAGGGTGACCTGACGCGGACCGACCGGCTCGCCGCCCTGTCCCGGGAACTGTCGGCGAACGACTGGCAGGACCGCACCGACGCGCGGCGCGGCGGCGTGGAGGACCGCAACGTCGAGCTGCTGCTGCCTTCCCCGCTCGCGCGACAGTCCGCGGACAGCTCGTCGGACAGTGGACTGCTCGTCGGCGGATGACCGGGGGTCACCCGCGGACGGTGGTGGGGCCGGGCCGACGGTCGGCCCGGCCCCACCGGTCCCCGGCGGTCACCTGTCGCGGCCGCGGAGAATGTTGTGCGGATCGAGGACGTACTTGCGCGCCGCTCCCTGGTCGAACTCCTGGTACCCCTGCGGTGCCTGGTCGAGCGGAATCGGCGTGGCGTTGACGTTCCTGGCGATCTGCACCCGGTCGTGCAGGATCGCCATCATCAGCTCGCGGTTGTACTTCATGACCGGGCACTGTCCGGTGTACAACGCGTGCGACTTGGCCCAGCCGAGGCCGAGCCGCAGCGACAGCGAGCCGGTCTTCGCCGCGTCGTCGACGCCGCCCGGGTCACCGGTCACATAAAGCCCCGGGATCCCGATCGCGCCGCCGGCCCGGGTGAGGTCCATCAGCGAGTTCAGCACGGTCGCCGGCTTCTCGGTCTGGGCGTCCTGGCCGTACCCGTGGGCCTCGAACCCCACGGCGTCGACCGCCGCGTCGACCAATGGCTGGCCGATTCCCGACCACTCCGGGCCCAGAATCCGTTCCACCTGTTCCAGCGGGTCGCCCTGGGCCACGTTGACGGTCTCACAACCGAAGCTGCGCGCCTGCGCCAACCGGTCCTCGTTGAGGTCGCCGACGATCACGACAGCGGCACCGAGCAGGAACGCCGACGTCGCGGCGGCCAGACCGACCGGTCCCGCACCCGCGACGTACACGGTGGAACCGGTCGTGACGCCCGCGGTGACGCACCCGTGGTACCCCGTGGGGAAGATGTCGGACAACATGGCCAGATCGAGGATCTTGTCCATGGCGCGGTCCCGGTCGGGGAACCGCAGCAGGTTCCAGTCGGCGTAGGGCACCATCACGTACTCGGCCTGGCCGCCGACCCAGCCGCCCATGTCGACGTAGCCGTACGCCGAGCCGGGCCGGTCGGGGTTCACGTTGAGGCAGACGCCGGTCCTGCGCTCCTTGCAGTTGCGGCACCGGCCGCAGGAGATGTTGAAGGGTACCGAGCACAGGTCGCCCACCTTGATGAACTCCACGTCCGGCCCGGTCTCGACGACCTCGCCGGTGATCTCGTGGCCGAGCACCAGTCCCTCCGGCGCGGTGGTACGGCCGCGAACCATGTGCTGGTCGCTGCCGCAGATGTTGGTGGCGATGTTCTTGAGGATCGCGCCGTGCGGTGTCCTGCGGCCCACGTTGGCCTTGTTGACGCCGGGGCCGTCCTTCATCTCGAACGTCGGGTAGTCGATGGTCTGGACCGCCACGTTGCCCGGTCCCTGGTAGACGACCGCCTTGTTGCCTGGCATCTCGTGTGCTCCATTCCTCGTTACGGTGGATCTGACCCCGTTACGGTGGATCTGACCCCGCGCTCGTGGTGGTGACCTGACCTTCCTCGCCGGCGCGCCCCTTGCTGACCCGTCGACCGCGGATCTCACCCTCGGCGCCCTGCGGCGCCTCGGCGGGTACCTCCCGGACCGGCCGGGCGACCAGTTCGTACCCGACCGCGCCCAGCACGCCGCCGATCAGCGGACCGATCACGTAGACACCGAAGTCCGCCCATGGCGTCGTGCCGCCGAAGAGCGTGTTCACCAGGTACGGGCCGAAGGTGCGGGCCGGGTTCATCGAGCCGCCGGTGACCGGACCGATCATGAGGATGTCGGTGGTCACCGCAAGGCCGATGACCAGTCCGGCCCAGCCCGGCGGCGCGCGCCGGTCGACGGCGAGCGCCATGATCGTGAAGAGCAGGAGGAAGGTACCGATCACCTCCGCGACGACGCCGCGCGCGTACCCGATGCCCGGGGCCAGGGACGTCGAGCCGACGCCGCCCAGCTGGGTCGCCTGGGTACCGAACACCGCGACGACGAGCACCGCACCGAGCACCGCGCCGACCAGTTGGGCGGCCACGTACGCCGGTACCTCCCGCCAGGGGAAGCGCCGGACGGCGGCCAGGGAGATGCTGACCGCCGGATTGATGTGTGCCCCCGAGGTCGTACCGAAGCCGTAGACCACGATCGCGATGACCAGGCCGAAAGCCAACGCGATCATGCCGAGCGCCGGGTAGTCGAGTGCGCCGTGGCCGAGCCGGAGTGCTGCGACTACGGAGCCGGCGCCGAACAGGACGAGCAACGCCGTGCCGACCAGCTCCGCAAACAACCGACGGAACAACTCCGTCGCCATAGGAGCAGTATCGGCATGCAGCGAAGGTCGACAAAACCTCCCGACCGTGCCAAGTAGCGTCACTATCGCCGTTCGGCACATTCTCCGTGTAACAACCGGATGCGAGCGGCGGGCGTCAGGGCAGGCCGGGCAGGATCCCGCCGGACGGTGTCGGTAGCGGCAGGCTGGGCAGGATGCCACCGGGGAGGCTGACACCGGGTACCGGCAGGCCGTTGCCGGGTGCGCTCGGGCTGGGACGCGGCGCCGACGGTACCGGCGCGGACGGCTGCGGTGCCGGTGCCGGTGTCGGGCCGGGTGCGCCGTGGGTACCGGACCGGGCCCCGCTGAGTTTCCGGCGCACGTCGGCCAGTTCGGCGGTCAACCGGGTCGCCTGTTGCGGATCCCGGATGCGGGCGACCACGGCGGCGGCCTCGTCGACGAGGTGCTGCGCGTCGGCGTACCGGCCGTCCGCGATCGCCCGGCGCGCGTCGGCGAGCTTGTTGTCCGCGGTCAACACGTCGGCGCGCGCGGGGTCGACAGCGGCGGCCAGTGGCCACAGTGGACTGTGCGGGGTGGCGGTCACGGTACCGGCGATCAGGCCGCCGCCGAGCAGGATCAGCGCCGCGGCGGCCGCGCCGGCCCAGACCCGGCGCCGGGGCCGGGGCCGCCGGACGGAAACGCCGGCAGCCCGACCCGGAGCCGGCGACCGGCCGGCACTGCGGTCCGGAGCCGGCGACCGGCCGGCATCGGGGTCGCCGGCCGCGGACAGCTCGGCGCGCCAGGCGGCGAGCAGTCCCGCGAACTCGTCGTCCGCGGGCGCCGGTGCACCCCGACCCAGCGCGTCGAGCAGGGCGTCGTCGGCCGCCACGACGGCGAGGTCGACCGGCTCCGGCGCGGGCGGCGTCACGTGCGCACCTCCTCAAGCACCGCCGGGGCCAGCCTGCGCAGCCGCGCCAGCGCCCGCGACTGGGCGACCCGGACCGCGCCGGCGGACATGCCGAGCACCGCGCCGGTCTCCTCGGCGGGCAGGCCGACCGCGACCCGCAGCACGATGATCTCCCGCTGGGCCGGTGGCAGGTACCCGAGCAGCCGGGACAGCCGGCGGGTCAGATCACCGGCGACCGCCCGCTGCTCCGGACCGGGCGCGCGATCGGCCGGCTCGGGAAGCTTGTCGGCGGGCGCGACCCGGGTACCGGAGGCGGCCCGCTGCGCGTCGGTGACCCGCCGCGCCGCGATCGTGTAGACGAACGCGGCGAACGGCCGCCCCTGGTCGCGGTACCGCGGCAGGGCCCGGAGGATGGCCAGACAGCACTCTTGCGCCACGTCATCCGCCGTGGTGAAGGCGCCGGCAACGGGTCCGAGACTGGCCCGGCAGTACCGGACGATGCCGGGCCGGATGTGTGCCATCAGCGCGGCCACCGCGTCCCGGTCGCCGTCGGCGGCGCGGCGGGCAAGCTCCGCCTCGGCCGCCTCCGCTGCGGTCATCAGTGGCCGCGCTCCCTCCGCCTCCCGCCGGCACAGTGCGGGTGCAGTCTGCCCGGTCGGACGACGGCATGTCCACCTCACGCGGCACTCAGGTGCCGCAGCCGGGCGAGCAGGTCGGCCCGGTTCTCGCAGCCCAGCCGGCGTCGCATCCGTGCGACGTGGTGCTCGATGGTCTTCGGCGAGATGAACAGCCGGTCGGCGATCTGCTTGTAGGTCAGTCCGGCGACGACGAGCACCGCGACCTGCCGCTCGCGGTCGCTGAGCTCCGCCGGGTCGGCGCCGGCGACCGGCCCGCGGGCGGCCGCCGGCCGGTCCTGCAGGGTACGCGCGCAGTCCAGCAATGCCACCATCGCCCTGCGGTCGGTGGTGCGGGCGGCCGCCTGCGCGGCCAGCCGGGCACCGTCCCAACGCAACCCGGCCTCGTGCAGCCCGCGCGCGGCACGGTCCACCCGCACCGCGTCGACCGCGCCGGCCAGTACCTGCAACCAGCACTCGGCGGCGACCGACATGGCGCGGAAGTACCGCCCGGCGCCCGCGGTGGCCGCGAGCGCGGCGGCGTGGTCCGCCGCGGCGGCGGGTCGCTCCGCGATGATCGCCGCGTGCAGCGAGCTCCAGCGCAGCGGCGCGGTCCACAGGGCCGGTGCGTCCAACCGGGCCAGCAACGCGTCGGCCTCCGCGAGGTGCGGTGCCATCCGGTCGTGGTCGCCGAGCCGGGCGGCGCAGATCGCGAACTCGCCGAGCGGCAGCAGGGTGAACAGGTCCACCGGGTGGCGAAGTACCGCCTGCCCCGCGTTGACCCAGGTGCGGCGCAGCGCCGCCAGGTCGCCCTCGCGGCGGGCCAGCCCCAGTTCGAGCGCCACCCAGAACAACCGGTCGCGCGGCTCCGCGGGGGGGTCCAGGGCGGCGAGCAGCTCGCGCACTCCCGCCAGGTGCCCACGCGTCAACAGCATCCAGGCCCGCAGCAGCACGTGCCGGGTCGCCAGCAGTCCGCCGCCGAGGCCGGCTGACGCGGCCCGGTCGAGCACCGACCCGGCCACCGCCCACTCCCCCGTGTGCAGCGCCACCAGCGCGGCGAGCGCGGCCGGGCTGTCCGGCAGCAGCGCCGTGCGTCCCGCGGGCTGGAGCAGGTCGGCGGCCTGCACGAGGGCGGCCAGGGCCGCGGTCCGGTCGCCGGCCACCGACTCGCGCACGCCGTGCGCCATCAGCGACGCCGCCCGGGCCAGCAGCGTCGGTGGTTCCGGCGCCTGCGGGGGTACCTCGGCCAGCCGGCCCGTGCCGATCAGCCCGACGGTCGCCAGGGTGGCCGACCCCGACCAGCGGTACAGCTCGGCGCTGTGTGCCAGCTGCCCCCGGTGCGCGAGGGCCGCGGCGGCGACCCGGGCCGCGTCCGGGCGGTCCGCCGACTCGGTCGCCAGTACCTGGTCGGTGAGGCGCAGCGCGGCGTCCACGTCGCCGGCGAGGGCGGCGGCCCGGGCCCAGCGGGTCACGACGGCCGGTGCCGGTCCCGCCGCGGCGGCCGCGGCCGCGTAGAGCCGGGCGGACAGGGCCGGTTCGCGCGGCAGCGCCTCGCCGGCCGCCGCCTCGAACGCGGCCGCCATGACCGGGCCGGCGGCCCCCGTGCCGAGCAGCGAGCAGGCCGCGGCCAGTACCGATCCGCCGCGGGCCAGCTGCAGCTCGGCCAGGCGGCGCCGGACGGCGATGCGGCGTTCCATCGGAACCAGGGTGGCGATGGCGCGCTGGACCAGCGGCACCGGTGCGCCGTCGCGGCCGAGCAACCCGGTCGCCCGGGCCGCCTGCAGCACCTCGCCGGCGAGGTCGGCGTCCCCGCCGAGCAGCCGGCCGAGCAGGTCGGTGTCCAGCCCCACGCCCGCCTCGTCCGCGAGCAGCAGCAGCTGTACCCGCGGCTCCAGCGCCGCCAGGTCCTGTCCGAGCCAGGCGATGGCCGCCTCGGGTACCTCGTCGACGTCGCCCGCGATGCCATGCAACGCCGCCGCCATCCGGGTGACCAGGGCCGGTACCCCGCCGGTCAGGGTGGCCAGCCGCTCGGCCAGCCGCGCGCCGGCCCGCACTCCGGAGGCGGTCAGCAACTGCTGGATCTGTGCCGGCCCGAACGGTGCCAGCGCGAGGATCCGGCCGCGCCGGTACAGCGCGGTGACCAGCTCGTCGAGGGCGGCCGACCGGGGCCACGGCCGGTAGGCCACGACGAGCGGCTGGCCGGCCCGCGCCATCCCGGTCAGCTCCCGTACCGCGGTCTCGTCCAGCCGGTGCGCGTCGTCGACCAGCCGTACCGGGTCGGCGCCGGGTACCTCGGCCAGCTGCCGCAGGACGGTGCTCTTGCCGTACCCGCCCGGCGCGCAGATACCGACCTGGACAGGGCCTGCCGGGTCGGCACGCACCCGGTCGAGCAACACCCGGACAGCGTCGTCGAGAATCGCGGCGGTACGGATCACGTGGGTACATCGACCGGCGGCCGCGCGGTGTTACAGGCGCCGCGCACCCCGGCGCCGCGGCGGTTCCAGCGCGGTGATCACCACGGGCGGCCGGGGCGGCGGAAGGGCCAGGTCGCCACCGGGGTCCACAGTGGACAGTTGCGACTCGGCCTCCGCCACGTCCGGCCGGTACGCCGCCATGGCGTCGGGCGGGTCGACGAGCCGCCGCGCGGCAGCGGCCGCACCCAGCGCGACGCTGTCCGCCGGGTGCTCCGTGACCCGGACCGCAGCGGCCACGACCTCCTCGATCCGGCGCCGGACCAGCGGGGTCGCCGTGGCGCCGCCGACCAGCCGCACGCCGGCCGGTGCCGGGCCGGATCCGAGCACCGCCAGCAGGGCGTCGACGGTACCGTCGACCAGCGGCCCGATCAGCTCCTCGAACTGGTCCCGGGAAACGGCCAGGGTCACCGGTCCGTCGGGTCCCAGCGCGCGGACCGTGGTCGAGTTGGCCGTTGACAGCGCCTCCCGGGCGGCGCTGCCACGCTCGCACACGACCGGCCCGGAGACCTGCTCCTGTACCCATTCCATGAGCGCGTCGTCGAAGTCGGCACCACCGACGGGCTCGGTGGGCTCGGCGCAGGCGAGCAGGTCGAAGCCGCCGGCCCCGGTCCGGCCGACCAGCGCGCACTCGCAGTCGGTGGCGCCCAGCGAGAACACGGCAACGGTGTCCCCATCCGGGTACCCCTCGACCGCGGCGACCGGCGCGGGCAGCACCGCCACCTGCTCCAGGCCCACCCGCCGCAACGCCTTGTGCAGCAGGCGGGTCCGGTGCGGTCCCCAGGTTCCCGGCACGGTCACCACGACGGCCTGCGCCGGCTGTCCCTCGACGGCCTCGACCCGGCCGACGACCAGGTCGACGAGGTCCGCGGTGAGCGCGGAGGGCAGGTACGGCTGCCCGTCGAGGACCAGGGGGACCTCGTCGCCGACCCGCCGGAAGAAGTCCCGCACGAGGTCCGGGCCGGAGTCGCCGGGCTCGACGAGCTGCCCGTCGCCGGTCAACCGGAGCGCGGTCGCGACCGCCCGGGAACGGGTGCCGAGAGCCACCGGCCGCGGTTCGCCCCAGGTACCGTCCAGCCGGGACACCGCGGCGCGGGTGGCTCCGGTACCGATGTCGATCCCCAGCACGTACATCCCCCGTTCGTACCAGAGCCGGATCGGCCGAGCGAGCCCCAGGGGTATCCGTTGAGCCCCTAACCCCCTAACCTCGCCGGCCGGATCCCCTAACCGCCGTGGGGGTTCAGATGCGGGGTCCGGTCCCGATGCGGCGACCACCGCAGTTCCCTACGGTCGTCACCGGCACGTGGCCCCAGACATCGAGGAGCTTCTCCATGCAATCACCCCTCACCTTGCATGACTTCGTCATGAACCTGCTCTGTGACGCCGATGCGCAGGCGGCGTTCGACCTCGACCCGGACGGGACGCTGCGCGCCGCCGGGCTCGGCGACGTCACACCGGCCGACGTCCGGGACGTCCTCCCGCTCGTGGCCGACTACCTGCCGGCGCACGTCACCGGCCACCCCGGGGCCGGCCTGCCCGAACTGGCCACGAGTGCGCTGGGCGCCGACCGCGCGGCCCTCGCGCAGCCGCTGCAGTTCGGGATTCCGCAGGTGACCGCGCCGGTGTTCGCGAGCAACCCGGCCCTGGCCGCGGCCGGCAGCCTCGGCGGCGTCGCGTCGGGCGCGACCGGCGTACTCGGCACGGCTCCCGTGCTCACCGGCGCGCTGCACTCGTCGGCCGACTTCTCATCGGGTACCGACCTGTCCGGCAGCGCCTGCACCTCCGATCAGCTCTCGGCCGGGCACGACCCCGCCGGTACCCTCGACGCCGGCGTCTCCGACGCCACCGGCGCGCTGACCGGAACCGCCGGCAGCGTGCCCGACACCCTCGGCAGCCTGCCCGACACCCTGGGCACGGTGCACGACACCCTCGGCACGGTGCAGGACACGCTCGACACGGTGCACGGCACCGTGGGCGGCGCCCTGGGCGGC
>Ga0066710_100007758_pt1 | contig 10310 bp, 8 predicted proteins | sample GraSoiAngelo_159_FD_79666 | JGI IMG/M metagenome (GOLD analysis project Ga0066710, IMG submission 79666) | Grasslands soil microbial communities from the Angelo Coastal Reserve, California, USA - 14_1009_16_40cm | ecosystem: Environmental > Terrestrial > Soil > Grasslands | place: USA...
ATGGAGAAGGTGCAGACTGGTCTGCGTGGACCTGCCGATCATGCCGCCGCTTGAGCCGATGCTCGCCAAGGCGGTACCCGATGTCCCGGTCGCCGACGGGATGACCTACGAACCGAAGTGGGACGGCTTCCGCTGCATCATCTTCCGCCACGGCGACGAGGTCGAGCTGGCCAGCCGGGGCGGTAAGACGCTGACCCGGTACTTCCCGGAGGTCGTCGAGCAGGCGCGGCAGCAGCTGCCGGCGCGCTGCGCGGTCGACGTCGAGCTCGTGGTGATCCGGCGCGACGCGGGGGCCACCCCGAAGCTGGACTTCGAGCTGCTCGGGCAGCGCATCCACCCGGCCGCCTCGCGGGTGAGGATGCTCGCCGAGACCACGCCCGCGTCGATCGTCGCGTTCGACCTGTTGCTGCTCGGCGATCTCGTCCTGCTTGAGACGCCATATCCGCGGCGGCGCGAGCGGCTGGAAGAGCTTCTGGCCAAGGCGACCCCGCCGGTGTACCTGACGCCGACCACCACCGACGTGGCCACCGCCCGGCAGTGGTTCCAGGTCTTCGAGGGCGCCGGGCTCGACGGGCTCGTCGCCAAGCCGGCGGACCTGCCGTACGAGCCGGGCAAGCGGCTCATGTACAAGGTCAAGCACGCCCGTACCGCCGACGTCGTGGTGGCCGGCTTCCGGTACCACAAGTCCGGCCCGGTGGTCGGCTCGCTGCTGCTCGGCCTCTACGACGACGAGGGCCGGCTGCACCACGTCGGGGTCAGCGCGAGCTTCCCCATGGACCGGCGCGCCGAGCTGCTCGACGAGATCGCCCCGTACCGGATGGAGGACATCGAGAACCACCCCTGGGCGCAGTGGGGCACCCTGGCCGCGGAGCTGGGTACCCAGCGGATGCCGGGCGGGGTCAGCCGGTGGACCGGCAAGAAGGACCTGTCCTGGCAGCCGCTGCGGCCGGAGTGGGTGATCGAGGTCGGGTACGACGCGATGGAGGGCGACCGCTTCCGACATACCGCACAGTTCAAGCGTTCCCGCCCGGACCGGACCCCCGGGTCGTGTACCTACGACCAGCTCGACCGGCCGGTACGGTTCAACGTCGACGAGGTCCTCGCGGGTTGACCCCAGGGTCGTACGCTAGGACGCCGACCCGGCAACCCGCCGGGCAGCGGGGAGGAACAAGCTGTGCGCCGTCGTACCGTTTCCGTGACCGTCGCGCTCCTGGCGCTGCTGTTGAGCGGCTGCACGGCGCCGACCGTGCGCTGGGTCTCGCCCACCTCCGGGCGGCCCTCGGCCAGCGCGTCGGCCACGGGCGGGTTCCAGGTCAGCCCGCCGGCCTGGCGCTCCTGCCTCGACGAGGCCGACAAGGTGCTGCAGGGACAGCGGCCGCGCGGCATCGGGTACGACTGCGCCACGGTCCAGGTACCCCAGGACTGGAGCCACCCCGACCCGGCCAAGAGCTTCCACCTGTCCCTGGTACGGGTGCGCAGCCAGGACCAGACCGGCCGGATCGGCTCGCTGCTGGTCAATCCCGGCGGCCCCGGCGGCTCCGGCGTGGACCTGGCCATGTACCTGTCCGCCCAGCTCCCCGACGACGTGCTCAACCGCTTCGACGTGATCGGCTTCGACCCGCGCGGCGTCGACCGCTCCGACCCGGTCAAGTGCTTCGCCGACGCCGACATGGACGCCTACTTCGCGTTCGACCCGGACCCGGTGGCGCAGGCCGACTTCGACGCGTTCGTCGCGCTGAACAAGAAGATGGCCACCGGCTGCCAGACGAAGTACGGCGACGAGCTGCCGCTGTTCTCCACCGAGCAGGCCGCCCGGGACATGGACGGTATCCGGCAGTCGCTGGGCGAGCAGAAGCTGACCTACCTCGGCTTCTCGTACGGCACCCTGCTCGGCGCCACCTACGCGCAACTGTTCCCGAAGAACATCCGGGCCTTCGTGCTCGACGGCGCGGTCGACCCGACCCAGCAGGCGATCGCCTCCGCGGAGGGCCAGGCGAAGGGGTTCAGCCACGCGTTCGACGAGTTCGCCGCGTGGTGCAAGGGCAACGCCGCGCAGTGCCCGGCCGGCCCGGACGCCAAGGCGACGCTGACCGCCGCGCTGGACAAGGGCCGCAAGGCGCCGCTCACCGCCGCCGACGGCCGCAAGCTCACCGCGGGCTGGATTCTTCTGGGTACCTTCGAGGCGCTGTACTCCCAACGCCTGTGGCCGGTCCTCGCGCAGGGCCTGGCCGGCGCCACCGGCAACGACCCGAAGCGGATCCTGCAACTGTCCGACGAGTACGCCGAACGCGACCCCAATGGCCACTACGGCAACATGATCGACGTGTTCAACACCGTCTCCTGCGACGACGACGCCAGCGGCGAGACCACCACCCAGGCGCGCAGCCTGCAGAGCCGGTGGCGCAGCCAGTACCCCGTCTTCGGTACGTCGCTCGCGATGGGCATCGTGTCGTGCGCGGTGTGGCCGGCAAAGCGCGACCCGTTCCCGACCGGCAAGGCGGTCGGGGCACCGCCGGTCGTGGTCGTGGGTACCGTCAACGACCCGGCCACGCCCTACGAGCAGACCGCGAAGCTGGCCACCATGCTCGGCGTCGGCCACGTGGTGACCTGGGAGGGCGAGGGCCACACCGCATACCCGCAGACGACCTGCATCCGCGCGGCCGTCGACGCGTACCTCATCAACCTGACCGTCCCGCCCGACGGCCTGCGCTGCCCGCCGAAGTAGCCAGGCCCGCGAAGACGATGGCGGGGGGTACGGCGTTGTAGGTCGACCACGCTCTTGCGGGCCGCGGCCTGACAGGTACCCACCAGCAGCGCCATCACCTCCGCGGTCCGCACGTCGGCGCGGACCCCGCCGGCCCGCTGCGCCCGGGTCAGCAGCCCGGTATCGACCGCCGGGGCCGACGACGACGCGGCGCGGTAAACCGGGTGGTCGGGTCCGCCGCGGCCCGCTTAGGGTCGGGCCTGTGATCGAGGCACGCCGCGCGACTCCCGACGACGCTCCCGAACTGGTCCGGCTGCGCGGGGTCATGTACGCCTCCTTCGACGGCGACCAGCCGCCACCCAGACCGTGGCAGGACGCCGCCGAACGGTACCTGCGCACCCACCTGGTGGCACCGGACGACTCGCTGGCCGCCTTCGTGGTGGCACGCCCGGGCGGGTTGGCGTCGTGCGCGGTCGGCAGCATCGAGTACCGGCTCGCCGGGCCGAACAACCCCAGCGGGATGACCGGGTACGTCTTCAACGTCGCCACCGACCCCGACGCGCGCCGCCGCGGGTACGGCCGGGCGTGCATGGTGGGCCTGCTCGACTGGTACCGCCGGCGCGGGGTGACAAAGGTCGACCTGCGGGCGTCCCCGGACGGGGAGCCGCTCTACGCGTCGCTCGGCTTCGTCCGCTCGGCGGACCCGGCGATGCGCCTGCTGCTCACCGCATAGCGGACCGCGGTGAGATCCCGGCGCCAGGATCGGCGACCTTGGCCAACTCGACACGCATCCATGGGTACGGATCGCGCAGGGGACGGCGCCTGGCCTGGCACCGCTGCCGAAGGTCAGTCAGGACATCGCCGGCGATGTAGTGCCGGCCCTTCGTCTCGCCACGGGGCTGCAGAATCCCGACGTCGACGAGGCGAGCCAGGTCTCGACTTGCACTGCGTTCCTCAATGCCCGTGGCCTTGATGTACCCGGACCGTCGAATTCGGTATCCGACCACGGCGTCGTAGAGCTGCTCCGTGACGCGCGCTGGTAAGCGATGCACCTCGACAAGATCATCAAGTTCGGTCCAGATCGCGGCCGCCTCGTCGATGCGCCTCGCGACCGTCTGGGCCTGCATGTGATGCGCGCGCAGGTTGAATGAAACCCACAGGTTTGCGTCTGCGCGGGGTTGCCACGCACCCCGACCGGTCATCGCCAGCACGCGGTAGTAGTCGTCGGTGTTCTCGCCGAGCCATTCCTCAATGCTCGAGAATGCCGGCTCGATGATCGTCTGCCGGGACAACACCAACGTTTGCAGCGCCCGCGCCATGCGCCCGTTGCCGTCCCTGAACGGATGGATCATGACGAGGTTGAGATGGGCCATCGCCGCCTGCACCAGAGGATCGGCATCACCCACAACACCCAAGCCGGCGACGAACGTCTCCATCAGTTCGGGCACCAGTTCGGCGTCGGGTCCCTCGTAGACATTCCTGCCGGTTCGCTCGTCGTGCACGTAGATGGTCCCGGTTCGGTACTGGCCGGGACTCTTGGAACGATCATGAGCCAGCATCATGTAGTGCATGCCGCGAATGGCCGAGGTGTCAAACCTGAAATGGCGGTCGGACGCCATCTGGAGGACGTACCCCAGCGCCTGTCGATAGCCGCGGATCTCTGCGAACGTGACGCTGTCGGCAGTGAGCGGCGCGTCGCCGTCCAACGCCGCGGCGGCGTCATCCTCTGCAACGACGTAGCCCTCGATGCTGTTGGACCCCCGGATGGCGCGAGCGAGCATCGTGCGGCGCAGGCCACCCTCCCAGCGACGCGGAACCCTGAGCACGACTGCGAGCTCCCGCCGCATCGCGTGGATCTCATCCAGGACGGTCATGTCCTCGGTCGTCGTGAGCTTGGGAAGCGTATAGATGAGTCGACCGTGTCCCGATGTCGTGATCATAAGGACAGTCTAGACGCAGGATGACTTAAGAATCAGGACATTCGGTCAGCCTGTCGGGCGCCAACCTGGCCCAGTCTCGGGGATCTTGGACGCGACTACACCCGGCAAGGCGTACTCGCGTCCAAGATCTCGCGGTCACCGCCGCTGTCGACCGTCACCGGGCCCCGCGTCACCCCGCGTCACCCCGCGTCCGGGTTGCGCGCCCGGCTCGGCTGTACCCGCATCGGCTCGCCCGGCATCTTCGGATGGTCCGGCGGGTACGGCTGGTCGCCGAGCCCGTTGCCGGCGTCGCGCTGCGCCCACTCCAGCAACGGAGTCAGGTCGTGAGCGACCTCGTCGATCGACGCGTGCGGATCGCCGATCTTCGCCACCCGCGGCGGTACCGTCGCCAGGTCGAAGTCGTCGGGCTCCACCTCGGGCAACTCGTCCCAGGTGACCGGCGTCGACACCGTGGCCCGGCGGTTGGCGCGCAGCGAGTACGCGCATGCGATGGTCCGGTCCCGGGCCATCTGGTTGTAGTCGACGAAGACCCGCTCGCCGCGCTCCTCCTTCCACCAGCTCGTGGTGATCAGCTCCGGGCGGCGCCGTTCCGCCTCCCGGGCCAGCGCGATGGCCGCCCGCCGTACCTCCACGAACGTCCACTGTGGACGGATGCGCACGTACACGTGCACGCCCCGGCCACCGGAGGTCTTCGGGTACCCCACGAGGCCGGCGGAGGAAAGCACCTCGCGCACCACCTGCGCGGCCGCCACCGCCTGCGCGAAATCGGTACCCGGCTGGGGATCCAGGTCGATGCGCAGCTCGTCGGGACTGTCCACAGCGGACCGTCGCACCGGCCACGGATGGAACACCACGGTACCCATCTGCGCCGCCCACGCGACGTGCGCCAGATCGACCGGGCACAGCTCGTCGGCCGGCCGCCCGCTCGGGAAGGTGATCCGCGCCGACTCGACCCACGGCGGCACACCCCGCGTCGAGATCCGCTTCTGGAAGAACGTCTCTCCGTCGATCCCCTCGGGGAACCGTTGCAGCGTGGTCGGCCGCTCGCGCAACGCGCGCATGATGCCGTCACCGACCGACACGTAGTACCGGAAGACGTCGCCCTTGGTGAAGCCGCGCTCGGGGAAGTACACCTTGTCGGCGCTGGTCAGCCGCACCTTCCGGCCGGCGACCTCCACCTCTTCCACAGCACCCGCCATGGACTGAATCTAAGCCTTGCGCCACCGACGGTGGGTCTCCCACAGCTGCCGGAGCGTGAACAGCTTGTCCTCGAACGCCGGATCGTGAGCGAACAGGCACCCGTCGTAGGGCACCGGCAGGCGGACCGCGGCCCCGGACTCCAGCCGCAGCGCCGCGACGGTCCGCCGGCCGCGCCGCTGCGGGTACACCTCGACGATCTCCTCCCACCCGATCCGCGGTGCGCGCAGCCCGCGGTCGTCCACCTCGACCGCGGCGCCCGCGCCGCCGCGGACCAGGCCGGTCGTCGCGCCCGCGAGGCAGGCCACCGCACCCCACCGGGACAAACCCAGCAGGGGTACCGCGACCAGGCCGCCCAGCCAGCCACGGCTCAACCGGCGACCGAGCGCCTGGCGGCGGGTGAGCTGGAAACTGGCCAGGATCGCCGAGTCCGGGCCGCAGTCGGGCCGGCCACGCCATATCACCATGCCGTGCCTAACGACGTTCGTACCTGGTAATCGCCGCCAGCCGCCGCACCGATCTACCGTTGTCGGCATGGACTCAGCAATGACCGAACTGCCGAAGACCGAGGACGAGTGGCGGGTACGCCTGTCGCCCGCGGAGTTCCGGGTGCTCCGCCAGGCCGCCACGGAGCGGCCCTTCACCGGCGAGTACGTCGACACCAAGACCGCCGGAATGTACCGCTGCCGGGCCTGCGGAATCGAGCTGTTCGACAGTAACGCGAAGTTCGACTCGGACTGCGGCTGGCCGTCGTTCGACCAGGCGCTGCCCGGCCGGGTCAAGGAGATCGAGGACCGCTCGCACGGCATGGTGCGCACGGAGATCCGCTGCGCGCGCTGCGACTCGCATCTCGGGCACGTGTTCCGTGGCGAGAGGTACACGCCGGAGGACACCCGCCATTGCGTGAACTCGCTGTCGATCCGCCTGGAACCGCGTGACTGAGCCGATCGCGCAGCGGTACCGCGACTTCGCCGCCCACGAGACGCGCGGCCTGTCGCCGCTGTACGAGGAGCTGTCCAACGGGGTCGCCGCCGACCCGGCCCTGCTGCGGTTGCTGGCCACCCTGCCGGAGGACAGGCAGCAGCCGAACCTGTTGCTGGGCGCGGTCCGGTACGTCGCCGGGCTGGCCGACGGCTACCCCGCCTTCCGTGAAACGGTGCTGGCGCGCTGGGACGAGATCGCCGCCACCATGCTCGTCCGGCGTACCCAGACCAACGAGCCGGCCCGCTGCGCCGCGCTGTACCCGATGCTCGCCGCACTGCGCCAACCGCTGGCGCTGCTGGAGGTCGGCGCGTCGGCCGGCCTGTGCCTGTACCCGGACCGGTACCGGTACCGCTACGGCGGCCACCCGGCCGGCGACCCGGACAGCGCGGTCGTGCTGCAGCCCCGCGTCGAGGGCACGCCGCCGCGGCCCGGCCCGGTCGAGGTGGTCTGGCGGGCCGGCATCGACCTGAATCCGCTGGACGTCACCGACCCGGACGACGTGCGCTGGCTGGCGACCCTGGTCTGGCCGGGCGAGGACGGCCGGCTCGAACGGCTGCACGCCGCTGTCGACATCGCCCGCCGGGAGCCGCCGTGGCTCGTGCGCGGTGACCTGAACGAGCGGCTCGCCGAGGTCGCCGCGCAGGCGCCACCCGACGCGACCCTGGTGGTGTTCCACACCGCCGTCCTCGGCTACGTCGACGACGCCGACCGGCGGGCCTTCGTCGACCAGGTGCGCGCGCTGCCCGGCCACTGGGTCGCCCAGGAGGGTGCCGGCCTGGTACCCGGTGTCGAGGCCGCCCCGCTGCCCAACCGGCCGGTCGCCTACCTGCTCAGCGTCGACGCGCGCCCGGTCGGGTACAGCGCGCCGCACGGCAACTGGCTACGGTGGTCGGGGTGACCGGCGGGGCCCCGGCGGGCTACCCGGCCCCGGCGGGCTACCCGGCCCCGGCCCCGTTCCCGGGACCGGCGAACCGCAGCGGCAGCCGCACCACGATGCAGGTACCCGGCTCGTCCGGCGCCTCCAGCGCGATGTCGCCGCCGTGCCGCTCGACGATCGACCGGCTGATCACCAGTCCCAGCCCGCTGCCCGGGATCCGGCGGTCGCGCGCGTACGGGCTGCGGTACAGGTGCGCGAAGATCTGCTCGCGGGCCTCCTCCGGGATGCCGATCCCGGTGTCGCGTACCCGCAGCACGGCCTCATCCCCCTCGCCGGCCAGGCCGACGGTGATCCGCCCGCCGTCCGGCGTGTACTTCAGCGAGTTGTCCAGCAGCTGGTCGACGACCTGGCGCAGCCGCTTGCGGTCGCCTTCGACGACGAGCTGCGGGGGCAGGTCGGCGACCAGGCGCAGGCCGGCACCGGCCAGGGTGGGCCGGATCGCGTCGATCGCCTCGCGCAGCGTCTCGGCGAGGTCGCAGCGCTGCGGCCGGACGGTGGCGTGACCGGAGTCCAGCGCGGCCCAGTCGAGCAGGTCGTCGATGACCCGGCGCAGCGCGACGGTGTTCCGCTCGACGATGTCCAGCAGCGCCGGACCCTGCGCGACCAGCGAGTCGGGGCCGAGGTCGTGCAGCAGCTCCACGCCGGCCGAGATCGAGGTCAGCGGGGAACGCAGCTCGTGCCCGACCAGGGCCAGGTAGTCCTCCTTGCTGCGGGTCAGCTCGCGCTGCAGGCTCTCCGCCCGGCGCCGCTCCAGGTACTGGCCGATGTGCGCGGCGATCCCGGACAGCAGCGCGACCACGCCACCCTCCGGATCCTCGACGGCGTCGGCGAAGACGGCGAGCACGCCGAGGGTGTCCTCACCGCTGCGCACCGGGATGGCCAGTGCGGCGCGTAGACCGGACCGCCGGGCCGCGTCGACCGAGCCGGCGAGATCCGGTACCCACACCGGGCCGCCGCGCTGCCACGCCAGCCCGGCCAGCCCGCTGCCCCGGGTCAGGTGGTCCGGCACCGGCAGCCGCCCGGCCAGGCCCGGAGCGCTCCAGTGGGCGGCCGGGCGCAGTGCCCCGGCCCGCTCGTCGACCAGCCACAGCTCGGCGTGCGGCCAGCCGAGGGTACCGGCGACCGCCGCCAGTACCCGCGGCCCCGCCTCCGGTAGCGTCGGCGCCTCCGCCAGCGCCGTCGCGACCGCCAGCTCCCCGGCCCGGAACCGTTCGGTACGGCGGCGTGACGTGATGTCCTGCAGCGCGGTCACGGCACCGAGCTGCCCGCCGTCCGGCCCGGTGATCGGCTGGCTGTCGACCAGCAGCAGGCGCCGGCGCCCGTCCGGCCCGACGAGGAGCAGTTCGGCGTCGCGTACCCGTTCGCCGTCCAGCGCGCGCAGGAGCGGTACCTCGTCGGTGGCCAGCACCGACCCGTCCGGGTGCCGCAGCGTCATCCGGCGTGCCCAGCCGGCGACGTCCGCGCCGGGCGGCGGGTCGCCGACCAGCCGGCGCAGCGCGGCGTTGGTCAGCGTGATCCGGCCGGCCTGGTCGCATGCGGCGACGCCGACGTGCAGGCTCTCCAGGATCGCGTCGAGGAACCGGCGCTGCCGGTCGACCTCCTGCCGGGCGTGCTGCTTGGCGACCAGCGCGGTGCACGCCTGGGCCGCGTGGTCGACCGCGCGCATCTCGTCGGCGGTCCACACCCGGGGCCGGAAGTCGATGACCGAGCAGACGCCGACGGCCCGGTCGTCCTGGCCGTACACCGGGAAGCCGAGGTAGGCGCGGCCGCCGACGGTGCGCACCAGCGCGTCGTCGCCGACCCGGGCGTCGTGCGCCACGTCCTCGACGACGAGCGGGAAGCCGGAGGACAGCACCGTTCCGGCGAGGGTCGCGGACAGCGGTACGTCGGTCAGCGCGCGCCACGGCGTGGGTACCCCGAACCCGCCGATCACGCCAAGCTTGTCGCCGTCCAGGAGCTGGACGAGGACCGTGGGTACGCTCGCGGCCTGCGCGGTCAGGGCGGCCAACCGGTCCGCGGCGCGCTCGGACAGCGTGCCGGGAACGATCTCCACCGCGGTACCCACCATTACCGCAGAATAACGGCAAATCGGAACCGATGACACCGTACTAGCATCGCAGCGTGACCCTCCACGTGGCCGCCTTCGACCAGCTCTCCGCCGCCACGCTGTACGGCCTGCTGCGCCTGCGGATGCAGGTGTTCATCGTCGAGCAGCGCTGCCCGTACCAGGACCTGGACGGCCGGGACACCGAACCGGGCACCCGGCACGTCTGGCTCGACGACGACGGATCGCCTCAGGCGTACCTGCGGATCCTCGCCGAACCGGACGGCGCCGACCGGATCAGCCGGGTGTGCGTCGCGCCGGCCGCCCGCGGTACCGGGCTGGCCCGGCAGCTGATGCGCGACGCGCTGGACCTGACCGGCCCCGGTGGCGTGGTCCTCGACGCGCAGTCCTACCTCGCGGACTTCTACAAACGGCTCGGCTTCGTCGCCACCGGCCCGGAGTTCGTCGAGGACGACATCCCGCACGTCCCCATGCGCCGCGCCG
>Ga0066710_100007759_pt1 | contig 10310 bp, 8 predicted proteins | sample GraSoiAngelo_159_FD_79666 | JGI IMG/M metagenome (GOLD analysis project Ga0066710, IMG submission 79666) | Grasslands soil microbial communities from the Angelo Coastal Reserve, California, USA - 14_1009_16_40cm | ecosystem: Environmental > Terrestrial > Soil > Grasslands | place: USA...
AAGACCATGGCGCAAGGTTTTTGCGACGCCGAGGCAGACCAGCAGTACACCGGTCCAGCGAACGGGAGTCACGCGTTCGTGTAGCAAAAACCTTGCGCCTAGCGCAGCGATGACGTAGCTCAACGCAGTTGCCGGCACGACAAAACTCACGTCCTCCCGCGAAAGCAAGGCAAGCAGGGAAAAGAAGGCGGTCGCCATCAACGCGATTCCTGCCCACATCCACCCGAACCGAAAGACGCGGCCCAGCACACGCAGCACGCTGGCCGGCCTGAAGACACGGACCTCACCGATCTGCTTCATCGCGTGCGTGACGGCGATCTCGCCTCCGGCGCCGGTCACCACGATGATTGCGATGAACAAGATGGTTTGCATGATGACCCAAATGCGGTACCCAATTGACTCAAGCCGCCACGATATGTGGGATCGGCTTCTGATTCCCCTCCTTGGTAAAGGAGGAGTCAGAGGTGGTTCCGTCAACAACCCCGCAGAATTGTTCTGGAAATTGACCGCCCCCCCTTGCCCCTCCTTTGACAAGAAGGGGCATCTGCTACCCTTGCTCCCGCCCTGCGCTCTCCGTCGTGCGAGGCTCCGTACCGCCGACCAGCATCACACCGGCGCTGATGAACGCTACGCCGAGCCATCGGACGGGGGAGACGAACTCGCCGAGTATCAGATAACCGAGCAGCGCAACCAGCGCGTATCCGATGGCGGAGGCCGGCTGCACGAAACTCAAGTCCGCCCACGACAGCAGGAGGAGATTGCAAACGAAGAACACAAGCAGGCTGGCAATCCCCATCCAGATGGCGCCGTTCGTAAATGTTCTCGAGAACAGCGCGGCGAGCGCGAGTGGGGAGTAATCGCCAATCTGGCCAATCTCCCGCATGCCTTTGCTGAGCAGGATGTTCCCAAAAGAGCCGAAGAAAACCATCAACACCAGTAGGCTATAGGTTTTCTTACGGACGTTCGATGGTGAAGATTTCACCTCGGGCTCACCGTAGGGCCTGCTGAGGTGCACCGGCTTTTTATTCGTCGCGCTTCGCGCTCCCAGGGCCGGCCTTTTTGAATGGGCATCGGACGGTTCCCCGCACGTCATTCCGGTTGGGGCCCTAGTTCAGCGTATCTCCAGCGTTCGGCGCGCAGCCGGAGGAAATCGACAGCTTCGTGATAGAGCCGCTGCCGTTCGTGCCGGTCCCACAGCGCATCGCGGACGATACGCCACACGACGCGCGGACGGAAATAGTAGGAATCGTAGAATCGATTGACGGCGGCCATCATTTCCTCGCGCGGGAGGCCCGGATACTCGATATGCGGCAACTGATGCCCGCCGCTATCGGCGGCCGCTTCGGACGCCATGAAGTGGTTTCCGGCAAGCTGGTCGTACAGTTCCGTTCCCGGATAGGCGTGCGCAATAGAAACCTGGATCGTCTCGACGTCGAGCTCCTTGGCGAAGTCGAGCGTCGTTTGGATGGTTTCCTTCGTTTCTCCGGGAAGGCCAATGATGAAGTCGCCGTGGACCTTGATCCCCACGCTTTTGCAGTTCTTGGTGAACGCCTTCGCCTGCTCGACCGTGGCGCCCTTCTTGATGTTCTTCAGAATTTGCGGATCGCCGGATTCATAGCCCACGATGAAAAGCCGCGCTCCCGAGTCGGCCATGGCTTTCAGCGTTTCATAATCGCTGTTCACGCGGGCGGTGCACGACCACCGGAAACCGAGCGGCTTCAGTTTCGAGCAGACGTCCAGGACGCGCTCCTTGCGAATATTGAACGTGTCGTCGTCGAAGAAAAATTCTTTGGCCTGCGGAAAGAATTCCAGCGCCTGGCGGACTTCGCGCGCCACGTTTTCACTCGACCGAACGCGCCACGCATGGCCCGATAGCGTTTGAGGCCAGAGGCAAAACGTACAAAGCGCCGGGCAACCGCGCGCGGTGTAAAAGGCGACGTATGGGTGAAGCAGAAAGGGGACGTTGTATTTTTCGATAGTCAGGTCGCGCTTGTAGACCTCCGTCGCAAATGGCAGCCGGTCCAGATCCTCCGTCTGCAACTGCGGCCGCTGAGGATTGAGCTGGATCCCGCCGTTTTTCCGATAGCCTGCGCCGGCGATCTGGCTGAGCGGTTTGCCCTCGGCGAATTCCACCACCGCGTGATCGAACTCGCCGCTGACGATGAAATCGATATCGGCGCCGGACATCAAACTGTCGGGCTTGATCTGCACGTGCGGTCCGACAAAGGCGATTTTCAGATCGGGCTTCGCCTCTTTCATTTTGCGCGCAAGCGCGACATCGTTTGAAAAGCCCACGGTCGACGTGAACAGGACGACAAAATCGTAATCGCGCGCGATTACGACGGTCTCGTCGGGAGTGACTCCGTGAGAAGGGGCATCCAACAGGCGGCTGCCGGGCAACATCCCGGCGGGATAGCTTAGCCAAACCGGATACCAGAAAGATTCGATCTCACGGGTTGCAGGCCAGCGCGAGCCGGCGCCGCCATCGAAACCAACAAAACTTGGCGGATTCAACAGGAGCGTTCTCATCACAGAAGCCATCATCACCACTTTCTGCCGTTACATCAGCGCCACAAAATCTATCTATTGTACTTGCCCTATGGCCTCTGCTCAAACACTGTACTTTATTTCCAGTCGCGGAAGCCGGATTCCCCTCCTTGGCAATGGAGGGGAATCCGACTCGCACTTTAAATTGCACCCTTGCAGCCCGTGGTAGAAGTGACTCAAACCCTGCCCCCCTGCCGCGAAGCGGCAGGGGGTCTGGGTTTGAGCCACTTCTACCACGGGGCTCCTAGCGCAGTTGCGCCCGTGGCAACATTCTGACGCCGCCTCGCGGCTAATCAGTCAGAAGAGTCTGCTCAACTCTCCGGTCGTATTTAAAAGCTCCAATTTGGCCTTTTGCCGCTCGAAATCGCTGTCGAGAAAGGCGAGCCACTTGTCGTTCTCCTCGAGACGGGCCTTCTCGTCATCGCGAAGATTGATGCGGCCTTCCTCGTAGCCCGCCTGAATCACCTGGAGGTTCTCTTGCGCAAGCGTCAGCTCGAGTTGGGCGACCTTGCGCGCCGCATCGAGTTCCCGGACGCGCTGGTATTGCCGTCCGATCTCGAGCTCCAGATTCTGCCGCTTGTTCCTCAATTCCATTTCAGCCACGCTCAACTCGCTCCTGGCCAGGGTTACTTTGGCGGACCGGTCGGCGCTGAGGATCGGTATCCGGACCTGGATTCCGATGTTGAAGTTGTTGCGCTGAAACTTCCTGAAATAGTCGTCGAAATTGTTGATGCGGCTAAAAAGCCCGTACTCGCCGACCAGGTCGACCGTGGGCCACTTGGCGCCGATTTCTCCGGCCAACCGGCGCTCGCGCGCACGCCGCTCGTATTCCGCCTGGCGCACGTCCGTATTGGTTTCAAGCGCGCGGCGGATGAGGTCTTGTTCACGCGGCTCCTCGTTGAGCGCCAGCGTTTCGGAATCCAATTCGATTGAGCGGTCCGCGGGAATGCCCATCAACGCCGCCATTTGTTGTTCGAGGACCCTTTGCCGGCCTTCGAGCTTTACGATCCGCGCATCGATTTTCGCCACGGCGACCTCCTCGCGGGTCACCGCGATCTTCAGCTCCAGACCCTCGGTCACGCGCTGCCGCGTGAAGTCCACGATCCTCATGCCGCTCTGCCGCTCCTGCCGCATGAGATCCAGGGAATGGCGAACCTTAGCGAGCTCCAGATACGCCGATGTGGTTTGCAGAACGACAGCATTCCGCGTCCTTTCCACCTCGAGCCGCTGGATCTCCGTGCGTTCGCCGGCTTCGGAAGCCTGGCCGCGGAGCGACGGATTAAAGATGGTTTGAACGTACGAGAGATTGATGATCGACGGCGCCGCGCCGGAAGGCGTTTGCGGAAATCCGTAGGTGTAGGCCGCGCCGGATCCGGTATAGAGGTTCGGACGAAACGCGGAACGGCTGACTCCGGCCGCATTTGCGGCCACTGTCTGCCGGGCTCGTGCAAGCGCCAGCTCGCGGCTGTTTTCTAATGCGAGGCCGATCGCTTGCTTCAGCGTGATCGGTTCCGAGCCTTGCGCCAGGAGCGCCCCCGGGAACGCGAAACATACGGCCCACAAGAGCGCAGAGTAAATCGGTCGTGTTTTATTCATATCGCAACGCTTCAGTAGGTTGAAGTTTGGCGGCTCGATTCGCCGGAAGATATCCGAAGATGAATCCGGTCAGGCATGAGACGCCGAACGCGAAGACCATGGAAAGACCGGATATCGGAATCGTTACCCCGGGAGGAAGGAGCGGCCGAACGAGGATGGGAATGCTGGCGGCGATCAAAATTCCCAGGATCGCGCCAGTCCCGCTAATGATCAACGCTTCAAGCAAGAACTGAAAAAGAATCTCGCGATTGCGCGCGCCGATGGCTTTGCGCAACCCGATCTCGCGGGTGCGCTGGGTGACCGTCACCAACATGATGTTCATGATGCCCACGCCGCTCACCAACAAGGTCACCGATCCGACGCCGAGCAAAATTGCCGTCAACGCCAGCGAGATGTTGCGCGCAACCTCGAGAATCGCAGTGAGGTTCTGAACGTTATACACGGCGGTGGCCCGGTGCCGCCCGAGCAGCAGCTGCCGGACCTCGCGCGTGACACGGGGCACGGCGTCAGGGTTTACGGCTTGCGCGTAGAGAACTTTAACGCGATCGGTTCCGGCGTAGCCCTTCAGCAGACCGAAAGGAACGAGCATCGACTCGCTGGCGATCTCCGATTGACCGAACGTGGCGACGCGCTCCCTGAAAACACCGATGACGGTGAATCTCAGCTCGCCAACGCGAATGTCTTGTCCAACCGGATCGGCGCGCGGAAAAACGGTTCTGGCCAACTGTTCGGTCAACAGGCACACTTTGCTCGCCGACGCCATATCGTCCGAATCGAAGTAGCGTCCGCGGACGACGAGCAGGTTCCGAATGGCTTGGAATCCTTCGGTGACCGCCACCAGCGTTACCGGCCGTTCGACGCCTCCGGCGACAATGGTCATCTGAACGTCGTGAGTTGCGGCGACTTTCGTGACGTTCGGAATGTCATCGCGCACCGCTTCCATGTCAGAAAGCGTGATTTCGTCGCCGAGCGTCGTGCTCTGTATGCCCGTCCGGATCAGTTCGGCGTAGACAATGTTGGAGCCCACGCCTTCGATTTGCGCAATGATGTAGCTTCTGCCCACGAGCGCCACGGTGACGACCAGGACAATGCAGCCGCTCCCGATCACGACGCCAAGCATGGTGAGAAATGCCCTGACTTTGTTCGCGCGCAGCGCGTCAAGAGCATCTTTCCACACCTGGCTGTTCATCATGACAGCGGTTGTAAATGCCGCGCGAAGCGCATCCGATTGACTGTAGGCACGGTCTCCGACCGCGCGTCTTCCGCCGAAATTTCGAACGATTTCGAATCGAAACAAAAGCCGCGCGGCCGGAGACCGCGCCTACAGTCAATCGGATGCGCTTCGCGCGGCATAGAAGGTCAGCGACGCACGCGGTTCAGCCACTCGGTCGCCGATTTGTGAGAGGGGTAATCGCTGCGCTCCGGAACGTTCGCGATATAGGCCTTGAGAAGTTGTTCAGCGGTGGAGAGGCCGGTCTCGCGCAAGATGAACAACGCCGCGCGATAGTAGTTTTGCCGGGGGTCGCTGGAATTCAGATGGGCTGCGCCTTCCAGAGCCCTCTCGAGACTGCGTGCGTCCTTGCGATCGGCGAAGTAGTTCGCCGCTTCCATGTATGGTTCGACGCGCGTTGGGTTCATCGCCAGAATCGCGAGATACTCCGCGTCAGCCTCCTTCCACTCCTTGTTGGTCTCGAAATACGCTGCCCGCGCCAGGCGGCCCTGAAGAGGATCGATCGCCGCGATCGCGTCAATCTGTTTTCGCGCTTCCTTCTTGTCGCCGCCCACGATCCACGGGGCCTCGACCAGGTACTGCATCAGATCGCGCCGAGCCTCAACGCTGAATGGATTGAGACGCACCGCGTCCTCAAAAGTCCGCTTAACCTTTCTTGCCAGAAAGAAACTGTGGCCTTGTTCGGCTTTGCCGCCGTAGGCGCGTCCGAGCCACTGAGTGTATTCGGCGCTCTTCGGAGCAAACTTGACGGCCAATTCAGCGTGATCCACGGCCTTGTCGTAATTGCGCATCTCGTAGTAGGAGCGCGCCAACCAATAATGAGCGGAGGCTTCCTCAGGCGACTGGACCAGCGCGGCAGTCAGGGTCTTCACGGCTTCCGTGTAGTTTCCCGAATCGAAAGACGAGCGGGCTTTCTGAATGGCCTCCTCCGGCGGGGCCGCTGCCAGGCCGACAGATAACAGGAGACTCAGAATCATTTATTGTTCCTTCACACTGACGGTTAGGCCTTCCTGGAGTTCGGCACTCCCGGACAGAGCAATCGAATCACTTTCGGTGATTCCATCCAAGAGCTCGTACAGCGTGGCATTGGAGATGCCGAGCGAATCCCCTCGCTTCTGAAGCTTACCGTCATTGACCACAAAAACGTATCGCTTGTCGCCATCGGTCCGGACGGCAGCCCGGGGAATCGCGAGCACGTGGCCGCGTTCGGCCGTGCGAATCCGGACGTTGACATTCGTGTTCGGCAGCAATTGGAGATCTTTGTTATCCACTGAGCATAGGACCTCCGCCACGCTGCGCGAGCCGCGCGCCACGATCATTTTGGGGAGTTGCTCCACCTGGCCGGGCCATTTCCGGTTCGGCGCCGCATCCCACGTTATTTCGACTGGCTGATTCGGCGATAGTGAGCCCAATTCGGGTTCATCGACAAAGGCGCGGACGCGGACCCGCTTCAGGTCTGCCAATTCCGCCAGAACGTCGCCGGTGTGGGCGAAGCTGCCGGCCCGGGCGGGCAGCGAATACAGCGTTCCGCTAACGGGCGCTTTGACAACGGCCGCCGCCAGTTTTGTCTCCAAAAGACGTATCGAGCTCCGCGTTTCTTCGGCGCGACTTCCGGCGCGTTCGGCTTGGGTGCTCAAGCGCTGCGCCATGCCGCGCTTTCTATCATCGAGCGTTCTGCGGTCGGCTTCGGCCCGGTCCAATGCGGCTTTGTTCTCATCCAACTCCTGTCGGGTCGCGGCATTCCGGGCGGCCATGCGCTGCAATGACTCCCGGTCTTTCTGAAGCCGCTTGATTTCGTCATTGGTCTTGGCCAGGTCCCCTTCGATTTGAGCTCTCTCCTCGAGAGAGCCGCCGGCCAGAGCGAGCCGTTGCTCGTCCTCGGCCGTAGCCAACTGTTCCTTCAAATGGACGAGTTCGCTGCGCAGATCTTTGCTATCCAACATCGCTACCAATTGCCCTTCGGTTACCGCCTGTCCCTCTTTCACAAAGATTTTGTCGATGAACGTGGTGAGCTGCGCCTGAAGGACGTGGGGTTCGATGGGTTCGACCTTGCCGTTGCTGGAAATCCAGGAGCTGAGATCCTGCCGGGCCGCGGAAGTGGTGGCGACCACCATGGGCCGGTCCCGGCCGGCATTCGCGATGAGCAGAGCAGCCACGGCGGCAATACCCAACACGGCAAGAATCCATGGCGCTCGTTTAGCGGAAGCAGACGGCATAGGTTTATTCTACTTTACTGCGGCAAATTCGAGACCCGCGTCTTTCCAGCGTGGAAGCCAGTACTCCAACGCCTGAAGCGTATGGCCTCGATCGGCATTAGACGTCCGGTGATCGCCGTCGTGAAAGAGAATAATGTCCCCATGTCTCACTTTTCGTAGTCGTTTGGCCACCCGGGCGGACGGCTGCGGCTTCCAATCCTTGGCGGAGACTGACCACATGACAACCTGCGAAAACCCGGCGTCGCGCGCGGCAGAAGCGAAGTTCGGCCCGCGAAAGCCGAAAGGCGGGCGCACGGATGTGGTCCGCTTGCCGGTGGCGTTGAGGATGGCATCTTCACACCGCGTCAGCTCATCGACGATGTGTTTGTGGCTGAAGAACAACAAATTCGCGTGCGTATCGCTGTGATTGCCGATCGCGTGGTGTCGCGCGGCGATCTCGGCCGTGAGGGAAGGGAAATGCCGGACATACTTGCCCAGGACGAAGAATGTCGCGCGCACATTGTATTTGTCCAGCAAGTCCAATAACCGCGGCGTGACGGCCGGATTCGGCCCGTCGTCGAACGTGAGAGCGCACGCGTTTCCTGCGCTGCGCACAACGGGTCCGAACAATTGCGCCCTCGGGTGCAGCATGCCCCATGCCGAGAGCCCAGCACTGGCGGCGGCTGCCGGTGCAATGATATTCCACGCGTTCATCAGGGATACGGCAAAGTTTACTCGTCGGGAAGGCGGCTCGATCAAGTTATTTCGCTTATTCGCGTTGCTCCTTCCCAACCGCTGAGATATAGAGTGACCGTGTGCGTTCCAGTTTGCGCTTGCTTCTGAGGCGTTATTTTCTGCATTTGGTTTTTACTCCTCTTTTTCTCCAAGAAGCTGCTCGCGTATCGCATGCAATTCGCGCAAACGGCTCTTAGTCGTCTCCGGATAGCTTAGATCCAGCGAGCCGAGGGTATCGAGCACAATTTGAGACACGATCAACCGCGCATTCTCTTTATCGTCGGCGGGAACGATGTACCAGGGAGAGTGGCGGGTGCTGGTCGCGCTGAGACATTCTTCATAGGCGTGTATGTAATCCTTCCAGCACCCTCTTTCCTCCATGTCGGCCTGGCTGAATTTCCAGTTCTTCTCCGGATCGTCGATGCGATCGAGAAAGCGTTTTCTTTGCTCTTTCTTGGAAATGTGGAGAAAAAACTTCACGATTCGTGTTCCGTTGCGATGGAGGTGCGCTTCCAGATCGAGGATCGAGCGATAGCGTTCTTGCCACACCGTCTTCTCGTTCAACAGCTTCTCGGGAATGCCCTGGCTGTGAAGGATTTCCGGATGGACCCGGACGATGAGCACTTCTTCGTAATAAGACCGGTTGAAGATGCCGATCCTACCGCGTTCGGGGAGGCATTCCGTCGTGCGCCAGAGGAAGTCGTGATCGAGTTCTGTGGCGCTGGGATGTTTGAAGCTGAAGACCTGGCAGCCCTGTGGATTGATGCCCGACATGACGTGCCGGATAACGCCGTCCTTTCCAGCCGCATCCATCGCCTGGAAGATCAGCAGCACCGCGTACCTGTCCTCCGCATAGTGCATCTGCTGGAGCGAACTGAGTTGTTCGACATGCTCATTAAGAAGGCGCCGATAGTGTTTCTCCGACTTATAGAAAGGTTTCACCAATGTCGGCCGCTTCCGGAGCGACACCTTTTCTCGTTCATTGACGCGGAAGAGTCTGGAATCAATGCCCATGCGATTCCGGAACGACGTACCTCTGACTACATACGGATTACCGCTGTGCTGCATCGAGGGTGTACACATACAGCCGCGGCCGACCCTGTGCCGGGGGCGGTGGACCCGGCGGAGGAGATTGGGCCTGCTGGGCCGCCGTCGCCGTTGGCTCGGCAGGCGGTGGCGCGAATGGGGGCGCAACAGCGCCGCGTGCGGGAGCGGCGCCCATCCCTCCCATCAAGGCGATGTATTGCTTCCCATCCAGAAGGTAAGTCATCGGCGGCCCCATGCCTGCGATTTGTCCCGTCGCGACGTCGAGAAGCTTTTCGCCCTTGTCCGCGGTATATGCCATCAGCCTGCCTTGAGGCGTGACCTGGAACACAAGGTTGCCGGCCGTCGAGAGCGCTCCGCCGCCGCTCTGGCCGCCGACAGGCGCAAACCACCGCTCTTTCTGCGTTGCCGGATCCCATGCGGACAAGATGCCGCGTTGTCCGGGCCGTACCGGTCCGTAGGCCTGAGGAACTGACATGGGGGGTGGCCGGCCGGGTTCTCCGGGGCCGCGCAGCCCTAGAGTCTGCACTCCTGGGACAATTTGAAAATTCGGCGTTGCAGTGAAACTGAACGTGCTGGCTGCCAGGATCGGAACATAGACCAAACCCGTTGCCGGATTGAAAGCCATCTGCGCTGTGTTGTGGGCTTGTAACGGTGCGACTGTCACACCGCGTTCGGAGGAGTAGTAGGCATCGGGGTTGATCTTGGGACGCCCGGTTTTCGGATCCAGTCCGATCGCCCAGCTTACGGGAGCGACGGCCTCGCCGGAGATAAATTCGCCAGTTATCCGGTCCAGCACATAGAAGTAACCGTTCTTGTTCACCTGCATGATGACCTTACGGTTGCGTCCATTGATCCGGATATCCGCAAGCATCAGGTGTTGTATCGCGTCATAGTCCCACTCGTCGCCCGGCGTGCATTGGTAGTGCCACTTCAATCGTCCCGAGTTCACGTCGATTGCA
>Ga0066710_100007760_pt1 | contig 10310 bp, 7 predicted proteins | sample GraSoiAngelo_159_FD_79666 | JGI IMG/M metagenome (GOLD analysis project Ga0066710, IMG submission 79666) | Grasslands soil microbial communities from the Angelo Coastal Reserve, California, USA - 14_1009_16_40cm | ecosystem: Environmental > Terrestrial > Soil > Grasslands | place: USA...
TCTGCTTTACGAGCCACGCATGGAATGTGGCATTTGCCTGGTATCAAGCCGGGCAGACAGTCCCCCGGCCGCTCCGCGAGGTAGCTCCGAACTTTCGGTTCAGTCGGTGGCTGCGCTTCCGCACTGTGGAATTGCCGTTCGCCGCAATCAGCCTGGTGTGGAACAGCGTAATGAGCTGGGCGGGCGGTTGGTTCTTTCTAATGGCGGCAGAAATCTTCACGGTCGGCAATAAAGACTTTCGGCTTCCCGGTCTTGGCGCGTATCTGAGCGAAGCCGCGAATGCCGGCAACGTGCAGGCACTCACATGGGGGCTCGCGACTCTGTTGACAATGATCGTTGCTCTGGACCAGCTACTGTGGCGTCCGCTGATGGCCTGGTCCGACCGTTTCAAATTGGAAACAGTTGAAACAGATCAAGCCCGGCCTCATTCCTGGTTCCTCGAAGCCTGGCGCAGATCGCCCATCGTCTCTCAATGGATTCGCACAACTGCGCGCCGCGCAGTCCAGCCGGTCGAGGATCGAATGGAGCGCGCTTTCCTAATGGAATCGAAGGTGGAAAGCGAACCTCGACGGTACAGCTGGTCCTTGTTATTTCTCTTCATGGGCGGGGGTATTCTCCTGTTTGGGCTCTATCGGGCAGTTGTCCTGCTTCTTCAAGTCGGATCCGGTGATTGGAAACTCATAGCATCGGGTATTCTCGCTACCGCGCTTCGCGTCTTCATCGCAATGCTGATCGCCCTGGCGTGGACGATACCGGCCGGAGTTGGTATGGGCATGAGCTCACGGATCGCCTCGTGGGCCCAGCCGATTGCGCAAATCGCGGCCTCCGTACCGGCGACCGCCCTGTTCCCCGTGCTGATGCTCGGGCTGGTCAGTCTGTCTGGCGGTCTGAATCTGATCGCCGTCTTGCTGATGCTCATGGGAACGCAGTGGTACCTTCTGTTCAACATCATTGCAGGAGTCACGGCGATGCCGCAGGACTTACGGCATACTGCGGCCGCTTTGGGTTTGAAGGGATGGCAGCGATGGCGTATCGCAATCTTGCCCGCGTTGTTTCCGTATATCGTCACTGGATTAATCACCGCCAGCGGCGGCGCATGGAATGCGAGCATTGTGGCGGAATACACCGAGTTTGGCGGACGAACGCGATCGGTCGTCGGAATTGGATCTGCGATAGCAACTGCGACCGCCGTTGGAAATTACCCGATGCTTCTTGCCGCAACACTGACGATGGTTCTTGTTGTGGTGCTCGTTAACCGCTTTGTGTGGCGGCGACTTTATGGCCTGGCCGAAGAACGATTCCGAATGGACTAGCACGCATTCGAGTACGACGACTCGTATTGTGCAGCTCGAAAACATCACGCAACGTTATGGCACACGGGAGCGCCAGTTCGTCGCCGTTCAGAACGTGAGTCTTGGCGTGGACGAAGGCGAGTTCGTCGCGCTCCTCGGGCCATCGGGATGCGGCAAAAGTACACTCCTGCGCATTATCTCGGGCCTGACCGCACCGAGTGAGGGCCGCGTGTTTTACCGTGGCCAACCGCTTCGCGGCGTGAATCCACATGCGGCAATCGTCTTTCAGAGTTTTGCCCTGTTTCCATGGCTCACCGTTCAGGAGAACGTGGAAGTGGCGCTTAAAGCTCGTGGCATACCTCGAAGTGTGGCGACCCCTCGGGCGCTCGATCTGCTCGATAAAGTCGGTCTCGATGGATTCGAGACCGCCTATCCTCGCGAACTGTCCGGAGGAATGCGGCAAAAAGTCGGATTCGCCCGAGCCATGGTCGTCAATCCTGAGATCCTCTGCATGGACGAGCCGTTTTCCGCGCTGGATGTGTTGAGTGCCGAAGCGTTGCGTGGCGAGTTACTCGATCTGTGGACCGGCAGCACGATTCCTACAAAAGCCATTCTCATGGTGACACACAACATCGAAGAAGCCGTCGCGATGGCTGACCGGATCGTCATCATGGACAAAGATCCTGGAAGAGTGATCGCGGATCTGAAGATTCCTTTGCCGCATCCAAGACAACGAAAGAGCCATCTGTTCCTCGAGCTGATCGACCATGTTTACACCACGATGGCCGGCCAGACTCAACCCGAACACGTCGAGTTCGGTTCCCGGCCCGGCGAAACAGGCCATATTCGCCCGTTGCCTGAAATTCAGATCAACGTGCTCACGGGACTGCTCGAACACGTCGATGAGTTCCCCGGCAAGCGCATCGACATCTTTCGATTGGCCGACGAACTCAAGCTGGACTCGGACTACCTGCTGCGGCTGACCGAAGCCGCCGAACTCCTCGGTTTCTCGATCATCGCCCAGGGCGACATCGCATTGACGCCACTCGGTGAGACCTTCGCTGAAGCCAGCGTGCTTGCACGAAAGTCGATATTCGGTGTGCGCATCCGAAGGCTGCCGGTTTTCCAATGGCTAATCGCCCAACTAAAGGAACGCGAAGATAACCGGCTATCCGTAGACACTCTCCGGGAAGCACTGGGACGTGATGTCTTGCCCGAAGAGGTTGAACCCCAGCTCAACATCATTGTGGACTGGGGTCGATACGCCGAAATCTTCGCCTACGACGACAATACCGAAATGATCTACCTCGAACCCGGGAGCGCTGCTTAATCGGCCTATTTTTGCTGCGGCGGATAGGTCGGCAATAGCACGTGCTCGCCGAAGGCGGCCTTGAGGCCTTCGATGGCGCAATTCTCGTCACCCCCGCCGGCGCCGCCGCCGACGCCGATGGCGCCGATCATCTCGCCGTCGACAACGATGGGAATCCCGCCGGAGTTGGTGAAGAATCCGAATTGCATCAACTGCCTCGGATTTCCGCTCGGATCGTTGCGCAGTTGGGCCGCGCGGATCGAGGTCGGCTGGCGCGTCTGCAGCGCCGTCTGCGCTTTCAGCATGGCCGTATGGATGTTGGTGTAGACCTGGCCGTCGCCCCGTTCCTGATGGACGAAGGTGCCGTGGGTGTCGATGATGTAGACCGAGGCGGCGCCGCCGTGCTCCGCCGCCCAGGCGCGGCAGGTCCGGGCGATCTTCTTTGCGGCTTCACCGGAAATCTGATTGGCATCGAAGATGTTCGCCGCGGCCTTCCCCGATACGACGAATTCCGGGGGCAGCGACGAGCGCGGAACCACGCTCTGCGGCAGGTCGAAGCGCGGGACCGGCGCGTTGCCCCGATTCCCTGCCCCTCGCGGCGGCAAGTCCTGCACCAGCGGCGGCTGCGACCCGAGCACTTCAGTCATCGCCTTGTGCGCGCAGATCTCGTCGCTCCAGCCCTGCGCCACGCGCGGTGCCGAACCGCCCACGCCGATAGCGCCGATCAATTGGTCGTTGACGATAATGGGAAGCCCGCCCGAATTAGGGAAGAGGCCGAGCTGGATCTGCTGCAATTCGGTATCCGGATTCTGGATCACCCGGTTCATCCGGGTCTTGCTCGACTCGCGGCCGAGCAGAGCTGTGCGCGCCTTCATTTCCGCGGTGACGATGTTGAGATAGCCCTGCCCGTCCATGCGGTGCATGTAGACGTGGTTACCGTCGTTATCAAGAACGTAGACGCTGATTGCGACTCCTTCCTTGCGCGCCAGGTTCTCACATGTCTCGGCCAGGCGCTCGGCGGTCGCCAGATTGATCGTGGTGAAATCGTGAATCTTCTTCGCAGTTTCGCCGCTAATGACAAATTTCGACGGCAAGTTCTGAGCCGACGCGGTGGCCGTAAATGCCAGAGCGGCCCAAAGCAATCCCGCAACATGAATACGTTTCATCGTTCCTCCTATGCGAAGCCTTATTTTTGCTTTGTGGATTTTGCCCCGAATCGCGGCGAAGCACAACCCTCTCAAAACACATACTTCAACGCAAGCTGCAGGATTCGAGGATCGGCAGCGGACTGGATTCGCCCGAAGTTAGGGTCGTTCAGCGCCGTTACCGGGTTGCCGGGATTCACGTGGTTCGGAAGATTGAATGCCTCAGCGCGAAACTGCAGCGTCTGTTTTTCGTGGAGCCGGAATGTTCGGGTCAGGCCCATGTCGATGCGAATGCTTCCCGGACCGAGGATATTGCCGGCCGCAACATTTCCATACGCACCTGCCGCAGGCTGCTGGAACGCCGCCGGGTTCATCCAGCGATCGACTGTCCTCACGGCAGCGTACGGGTCGAGCAACACTTGATTGGGCCGCTGGTTCGGTTGTCCACTTAAAGCACTGTCGACACCGGTTGTCATCGTGAGATAGCTTCCCGTCAGTATCCTGACGATTCCGGACACTTGCCAGTTGCTTGCTATCACGCGCAACGTTTTGTCGGAGAACTGAGGCATCTCGTACACCGACGACATGCTGAAGATGTGGCGCCGGTCCGCCGTCGGGCAATTGCTGCGGCTCGACCTTCGGTTGTTGGGAATCATGTAAGTCGAACCGGCAACTCCAAGTTCAGTGTTCAAGAGGTCGCTTATGCAATGTGACCAGGTGTAATTGCCCTGCAGGGTGAGTCCACGGACGTGGCGGCGCTGGACCGAAACCAACAGCCCATCGTAGGTCGCCGTGCCACTCGGGTCCAATGCCTGAACGCTGCCGTAGTATCTCCCTTGATCGGGATTCTGCAGATTCAACACACGCCGCTGGTTGATGTTTCCCGTTGTTGCTCCTGGAGCGTAGACCGCAGGATTAATCTGGTTGCCCGTCCAGAGGTGAACAATATTGTTTCCGACATAGTTGGCGGATACCAGCAGGTCTGTCCCCAGCTGTCTTTGAACGCTCAGGTTCCATTGATTGGAATACGTGTTGGGAGCATCAAAAGGATGAGTGGTATAGGAACCAAATGATGGGAACGTGATGTCACGATGGATGGACAGAGGGAATGGATTGCCTCCGGGATAGCTTTGCCATGGATCTTCAAGACCAGGCGGAAATGGGAGTGTCACGAGGCTGGCAAACGGAGCGCTTCCAGGCATCCCAACGTAGTATTGCAGGTGAGGCAAATCAAAAAAGATTCCGTACGCTGCCCGAATCGACATGCGGCCATCGCCTTTCGGGTCCCATGCAATTCCCAGTCGCGGCGCAAAATTTTTCAATCGGGCAGTGATCATTTTATTGCCGGGATATCCAGGATCGCCGGGCAGAATAAGACCGGCCGGAGCGTTGGTGTACTGGGGGCTGCGCACGCCTTGCGCGAACGACTTCGCATCGAAATGAGTTGCAATGCCGTGCTTGCTGTAGACACCCAGATATGGATCCCATCGTACGCCGGCATTCACCGTCAAACGAGACGATGCTTTCCAGGCGTCCTGAAAATAGAGACCCACATAATGGCTTCTGGGGTAGAAGAGGCTGACATTGCTCTGCTGGAATTGCGACGGTTTTCCAATAAGAAAGTCGGCTAATGCCAATCCGGAAACCTGGCCGTTGAACACGAATGGACCGACAGTGTTGGAGCTCGATAAGCGATTCATCTCCGAATGAATCCAGTTTGCGCCCAATCCGAATTGGTGCGCGCCCCGCACCAGGCTCAAGTCCTCGGAAAACTGAAACGAGGTCGTGTTGTAGTGACCTTCGGTTCCACCCACTCCGCCGACCGCGAAAGCGCCCGTGACGCTGAGACTCATGTACTTCGGCGTGTACACCCAACCCTTGATTCCAAGATCATTGAAATCGAAAAGCGTTGGAGTGAGCTTCGGGATCTTCGATCGATTCAGTGTGCCGCGGAAGTTGCTGACGGTGCCATTACCGATCAGGTATGTATCGCCGAGGACAAGCGAGTACACGCGGAATATCAGCGTTCCGTTACTCATCGTCAGCGGATTCTTGCCGTCATAGTCGGTTGGCTGGTTGAGGCGAGACTCAAAATAGCGGCCAAACACGGAATGTTTGCCGCTCAACTGATAGTCCACGCGCCCCAGCGTCTGGCGCTCGTTACTTTCGGTGTTTCGGACAAAGAGCGTTTTCCCGCACGGATCCTCTGTGGCCGGCAGGTAGGAAACCAGCTTCACCGCCGGCGCTGAAAGCAGCGAGGGTGAGATTCTGTTGTTAAGGAAAGGCGCCGGCAGATTGATCTGCCGCCCCGCCGTGTTGCACGCGGGTGAGGTAATCGCCGTGAAGTCGCCGGCGAGCATCTGGGCTGTTGGTGTATACGAGATGACGGTGGAAGGATCCGATTTTGAGATCGTCCCCTGGAATCCACCGAAGAAAAATACCTTGTTCTTGACGACAGGACCTCCAATCGTGCCGCCAAACTGATTGCGCCGCAGCGTGTCGTGTGACGAAGCGAAGGCGTTCCGGGCGTTTAGCGAGCCATTCCGCAGAAATTCAAACAGGTCGCCATGAAGATTGTTCGTGCCTGCCTTGGTAACGGCGTTCACCGCGGCAGCCGAATGATGGCCATATTGGGCTGGAAGCGCGCTGGTTTCTACTTTGAACTCCTGCAGCGCATCCGGAAACGGCAGCGGCAGGTTGAGATTGTTGAACGGGTCGTTGTGCGTTCCTCCATCCAGCAAATATGTCATGCCTCCCGACATTCCACCGGCAACAGAAATCTCGACCGTCGGGTAATTCCGGACCCTGGATTCAAACCGGGCGCCGTTGTGGGAGCAGCCATTCCTGCCAGGAAGATCAGTTCGGTCGCCTGGCGCCCGTTCAGTGGCAGTTCCAGCACGCGCTGGTTGTCCATGACCTGCCCGACGCCAGTACTCCGCGTTTCCACCAACGCAGCATCCGCTTGAACTTCGATCTGCTCGGAAACCTGTCCCACTGCGAGAATCGCGTTGATCACCGGATTGCTGTTCACCTGCAGGATGATTCCCGTTTGCACGTAGGCACGGAAGCCAGGAAGAGTCACCTCGACGCGATAAGGCCCGACCGGAAGATTCGGAAGCGAGTAGTAGCCGGCCTCGTCGGTAAGCGCCGTTCGCTTTGCACCGGTATCGGTCTGCGTTGCCGCAACTTCCGCGCCAGGCAACACGGCACCTGTTTGATCTTTCACTGTTCCGACAATCTGAGCCGTGGACACGGCCTGAGCCCAAATCGCCGCGCACGCAAAAACGATGGCGAGAACCGCCGTAGTTCCAATGATCAGCACACGCTTCATTTCCCCACCTCCAGGCAAACGATGATGGTTACGGCAATTTTTTCTGTCAATGAAATTAGGCCCGCTGCTAGCGCGGCGGCGCGGGTGGGGCGGGTTTGCCGAATTTTGCCGCGTCAATTGAAACGTTCAATTGTACGTCGCTGAGCTCAATGATGGACCGGCCGTCGAGCCACGTCACGGTCCAGTGGAAGGGCATCTTCACTCCGGAGACTTGTCGATAATCGCTGTAATCGATCTGCGTGGGAATGCGCCCGACCCGCGAGTCGGTGTAGCGTACCATCCGCACCAGCAGTCCCGACTGCCCATCGAAGAAAAACGTGGCGAGAGCGCCCCCGGCGCTGGTTCCCTGGACGACCTGGACGTCACGATCGTCAATGGTAGTGGTTCGACCGGCGCGCCATCTGCTGAGGACCTGCTTGATGCGAGCTGGAAAAGACAGTTCGGCGTCGAGTCTGGCGCCGGCCAGGTCTCCGCCGTCAAGCGCGAGTACCGGCACCGGCCTTGCCGTGGATGGCCCGGCGATCCACGCGGAGCGGCCGTCGAACGTCGTGGTGCTGTCTCCGTCAGTTCCACGGACGATCGTCGTACGCTGGCCCGGCGCTTTGGCGAAGACTTCTAAAGGATGTTTCTCCGTGTCGTCGTAGCCCTGATAGGTTCCCCTGGCGACAAAGCTGGTAACAGTGGCCAGGCGCTCGGCTCCGCCCAGCGCCTGGATGTACTTGTCGAGAACTTCGTCGGCCGGCGCCGCGCCGGGAGCTGCCGCGATCACGTCGTTCGGCTCTTCAAGAAGTGGAGCGCTGTACAACGCGGCCAGGCTTGGCGTTGCCTTGGGCGGATTGCCGCCGCGGTGACATGTGTAGCAGGTTATGACCTGCCGTCCGCCGAAGTTGTCCCGATTGATGGCCGAAACCATCGTCACCATGCGGCGTGCTGTCCGCTTCCGCGGGATGTCGTCAGCGTATTTTTCCCAGTTGCCGCCGCTTTCAGGCACATGGCAGAACGTGCAGTCCGCCCCGAGAGAGGCGGAAAAGAATCCCATCGCCGTCATGAATTCATTGACGGAAATACCCTTGAGCACCTGAATGTTCCTGAAAGTCTCTTCGGCCGCCGGCGGCTTCTGGGCTGATCCGGTCTGGGCGGCTGCCAACGCGGCGCCGAGCAGCAGAGCGCCAGGGATCGATCGGTTCGCTCCAAGCCTCACGTTACCTACTTGACAGATGGCGGCGTTGCGGCGGGCGTTCCCAGGTTGTCGAAAAATTGCTGGTTTTCACGGACGGAGCAGATCTGCTGGTATCGCAAAAAGCCTGTTTTGGACAGCGTGAAGTTTCTGTGTGCATTCCACGGCTTTGTATAGGCTCCCGGATCGTCGATCGTCATCTCGAGTTCCAATGTGTTTTGGTCCACTCGTTTGTAACGCTCGGTCAAGTGCAGCTGTTCGGTATGCGGATGACCCATTTGGTCCAGCCACGTCTTGTCGTTGAATCCGACCGTGTCCACCACCAGGGTATTCCCGTTCTCGTACCGCCCTATCGAATGTCCCCACCACTGCGGATCCGTGTCCGCGGGATGTTTGCTGTTCAGCCAGACGATCCGGTAATACGGACCGAGCTCGTGGAGGATGTACACAGCTTCGGGAGTCTGAATGAACTTTGTCTTGATAGGCCACAGGTAAATGTGGGGAACGCCCGGCGGTTCGCAGTAGAGCACCTGCGGGTCCGTGGTCTCATCGAATCTCGGATCCGCGCCCGTAGACGTTTTCTCCGAGAGTGTCTTCGCCCGTGCCCACGGCTGATAGGGGATATCGTCTTCGTTTCCTCGATTCCGGCCGCCTGTGTCGGACAGGCTGAGGCTTTGGCCGATTCCACCTCGTCTGGCGTCCGGTGCCCAATCTCCAGACAGGTCCGGAATCCTGGCAGTCTGCGCGCGCAGAACGAGCGAGACGGTCATCAACGTCATCACAGCAGCGGCGGACACCACTGCACGATTCCGCATTTCACGCCTCCTTCTCTTAACTGGCTGCGCCCTGTCGGGCTTGCATTCGCAGCCGCTCATTCCTGGCCGGCTCTACCGTGGCGGTGGTTCGGGGCCTCCCCGGCCCTGGTATGCCGTCAGCTCTTTGCCATTGGCCAGGACTACTTTCTGAAGGTTTCCGACGGGCGCCCCGTTCTTGGCGGCATAGACGTAGGCCGTCACCTGGTCTCCTGTGTTCAGTGACTTCACAGTCCAACCACGTTCCAGCATGACGAGTGGTGGTTCGGTCGAGGCCACCCAGTGTGCGACCTCGCCCTTCCCGTCAGTGACGTCGAAAAAGATTTGGTTGTGGGGATTACCCCACACGAACTTCGTTACGGTCCCCTTCAGAACGACTGCCTTGGTCGTGTCGTAGAGGTTTGCCCCGTGGTGCGGCAGCGCCGTGTGGGAAAACAGAAGGAGACCGGCGGCCAGGGCAGTAGCGACGAACAATCTATTCTTCATAGTCCTTTAATCGTCACCCATACCCGAAATGGATCCGGCGGAGGAAGATGCCACATCGTATTCGGGTGTATGCCTTCGGGCAACTAAGTCCCTGGTCCAGACCCGTGCCTTCTCCATATAAAGGTAAACGACAGGTGTCAGGAAGAGCGTCACGATTTGAGAAAAGAAAAGCCCGCCAACTACGGATATGCCGAGGGCTCGTCTTGACTCCGCTCCTGCGCCGAGGCCCAGCGCGATCGGTAAGGTGCCCATCAATGCGGCCATCGTCGTCATCATGATCGGCCGAAATCGCGTCAGGCATCCGTGGTAAATCGCCTCTGCCGGCGTTTGTCCTTCGTTTCGCTGCGCTTCGATTGCAAAGTCAATCATCATGATCGCGTTCTTTTTAACGATACCGATGAGCATGATCACGCCAACGAAGCCATAAATGTCGAGATTCATATCCAGCAACGGTGAAACCCATCCCTTCACCGCAGCCACGTGGAAAAGATATAGAGACAAAAGAGCGCCGAAACCGGCAGAAGGCAAACCCGAAAGAATCGTGATGGGATGGACGAAGCTCTCATAGAGGATACCCAACACGAGATAGATCACCAGAATGGACATGAGAACCAACATGCCCAACCCCGAGAGAGAGGACTGAAATGCCTGGGCATTTCCTTGAAATGTCGTCGTGACCGTCGACGGTAAAGAAGTTCGCGCCAGATCATTAATCTGATTCACGGCATCCCCGATTGAAAAACCAGGCCGCAGGTTAA
>Ga0066710_100007761_pt1 | contig 10309 bp, 13 predicted proteins | sample GraSoiAngelo_159_FD_79666 | JGI IMG/M metagenome (GOLD analysis project Ga0066710, IMG submission 79666) | Grasslands soil microbial communities from the Angelo Coastal Reserve, California, USA - 14_1009_16_40cm | ecosystem: Environmental > Terrestrial > Soil > Grasslands | place: USA...
GATTTCCGGCGACCCGACCCAAGCCACTCGCACCTGGGTGATACTCACCGAGGCAGCAGAAGGCGGTTGGGGACTCTCAGGCACAGCCTTCGGACGCCAAGAGTTCGCGGCACTTGCCGCCAAAGCGGCCGCGGCGCGCCAAGTAAGCGAACAACTAGCCTAGCTCTCTGCTAGAGAGAGCTCGTCCGTTCGGAAAGACTTACAGTCTCCTAGTAGCCCTAGATCCAGGTGGAGGAGTCCTCTCTGCCACTTGCTCGGCCGATCCTTCTCTACGACAATGATTGTGGAATCTGCTCCCGGTTCGCCCATATCGCGGGAAGAACCTCGAAAGGCTGGATCGACACTGTAGGCTTATTCACAAGGCGCGGAATGAGAATCAAGTCGGACTTCTTCAGTCCGAGGGATCGTCCTGACGACAATTTCTGGCTCCTGGTCGGAGATGTAGGCTATGGGGGAAGAAGCGGTCTACTCCCGCTGGCACGAGAGATTGTTAGAGGTCTAGTAATATGACCGAGAGAGAAGGAGAATCGTGCACCCGACCCAAGAACGCTGTAAGCAGAATACTCGGCACTCTTCGTCGGGGCCGAGTTGTTAGGCGAAAGCCACGAGGGGTCGCCGTTCAGCCATCTCAACAATAACCTCCTCCACCTTCATATGATGAATACGACGATGAACCGTCAACAACACAAGACAATCCAGACAGACATGAACAGTACGATGATCAGCCTCCAACTCCACAACCTCATCCCCAGGCCGAACCTCAAACCTAAAACCACAAGTCACAGCCAAAACCAGACACATCCCTGCAGTCCTGGTGGCCTTAGCTCGCCCTTAAGCGTTCGAGATCTAGGCTGACCCGCATCTGCAGTAAGCTGGCTCGCATAAAGCTGACCTTGGGAATACCTCAAGCTCCTCTGATGGCCATTTCTTGGGACAACCGCTGTGATCTAAGCGCGGCGAGCCATTCCATGTCGAGACGAAGCTGTAGAGTTCGTCGAATTCCGTTTTCTTGAATAGCAGGAATGTCGACATACTGAAAGAATCGTTCCTTAAAGACCGTCATGTCGTCTTTGTATCTGGCGAAAACCTCAGCGGGTATGCTTACGTGGAAAGTCACAGTTTGATCCTCTGTTGGAACGATGGTCAGATAGTTACGTTTGGCGTCAAAGTGTATTTGGCACGGAGTGTCATCTCTCTCTTTGAAAAGATCCCACGGAAATTGCTGAAGGGAGAGAAGATGCACTGGATACATGTTCGTCGCGGTCGCAATATATGAGGTTCTTATCTTCATCTTTCGATTATTGAAATCCTTGAAACTCTCATCGAAGTTAGTTTTTGCAAAAGATATGTCTGCAGAAAGGTAATCGTGATCAAGATCCATTTTGCTTCGAATCCATTCTTTGAAAAGGCCGATATCGTGTGCTGCGCGGTCGATATCAAGGCGGTCAATCAATTTGTACATTGACTTCAGAACTGGCCCTAGAATTGGATTATTCTCGTAGGAGATTAGGAAGATGCCCTGAGCATATGCGTAATCCTCTGCTGCTAAAGTGAATCCCTTTGCAGAAAAAACCGCCCCTGCATCTGTATACCGCGTGACAAGATCTGTTTCTGGATCGGTCACATGGCGTTCCACAAAGTAATTCTCGGAGATATCTTTTAGGGCTCCCGCAAAATTGCGAACGACCCAGAGACGAGCTTTCTTGGAGTAGCACTTCGCTTCTGAGATCAGTCTTATCTCGTGTAGAAAGGGGATTCCAAATTTGTACCCCCCGAAGGCATCTATTTGATGCCAGGTTCCCCGTCCTCGTAGCTCTGCCTTCCTAATGTGCGTTCCATCAGGCTGTATTCGGCGATACCCACTTTGTCGAAGAAACGATTCAACCACAATCTCGAAGAGAGCACCCTTTAGCCTCAGCCATTTCTTGCTTCTACGCAAAGTCTCCCACTGCACTTCCCAACGAGGAGCTATCGCTTAAACCTCCCAGCTCACCTTCGCTCCCGTGTCTGAGCAATAGCTGACAGACGGCTCAACCCTACAGATGTCGAGTCAGCGGAGCGACTGGCGCGAACGATTGCACATCAACTCCTCGCGATGGAACAGAATTGGCCAGCAAACAACAAGGCGACAGGTAAGTGCAATGCGCGACCGGGCTGCTGATATCAAGAGGAGACCGTTAAGAAACCAATAATGCCCCCCGTAACAGTCATTTGGCCCAATCGAGAGTTACGACGATGGAAAATTCGTTCATCAATATTTCTGGCAACATTGCATCAGGCGCCACAACACTCAGCCGTGCTCTAAGTAAGATACTTGGTTGGGTGATTCTGGAAGATACCTCGCCCCTTCACAATCAATTTCTTCCAAAATTCTATGAGGACCCGAATCGGTGGGCGTTTCATAACCAAGTGAATTTTCTGGTAGAGGGATTCTCTCAGAATGAAATTGGCAAGAGATTAGAGAAAGATGTTTGCATTGACTACACGATTTACGAACATAACGAAGTGTACGCTTCGGCCTTTGCCGACCTGGGATTCCTCACTGGCGCTGAACTAGACACTCTTACCAAGCTTTTCAATTTGCTTTCGCCCGAGATTCGCAAACCCGACTTGCTGATCTACGTCAAGGCCGGACTGGACACGCTTAGGCAGAGGATAGCTCAACGAGGGCGGATGTTCGAAAGTCGCATTTCATCGGACTATTTGCGAACGCTGCAGAGGCGCTTCGATACCATGATTTCGGAGTGGACCGTCTCACCCGTGCTTCAAGTCGATTCTGAAGCTAACAATTTCTTCAATCGCGAAGTCATCTCCGAAATCGCTAGCAAGGTGCAGCATCTACTCTCCTGAGGAAACGAATCAAGACCTGCGGCGATTAGAAAACGATGAGCCTGGCTACGTGATGAGGAATGCCCAAACCAGTTAGTCTTGTCCCAGTGGGGTGCTAGACCTTTCAAAACGAAATGGGAAACCAAGATTTTGACCAGACCGCCCAGTACCGTTCACTAGCAGACCAGATTCGGAATTGTCGAAAGTGTCCCGGTCTAAACAAGAAGGGAGTAACAGAGAGTGCGCCTGGATTCGGAAACATCTCTGCAAGGGTAATGATTGTCGGTCAAAGTCTTTGCAGGAAATGCATGGTTACACAAATCCCCTTTACAGGGGGATCTGGACGCCTCTTAGACAGAGCTTTCGCGAATGCGGGGATCAAAAAGACAGATGTCTTCATCACCAACGTCGTACATTGCCATACTCCAAATAATCGAAAATCCTTGCCACATGAAATCATAAACTGCCATAATTTCCTTCTCCGCGAGCTCGCCCTTGTTAGGCCTCGTGCATTAGTTCTCCTTGGAGAGGACGCTGTCACAAGTATTCTAGGGCGAGAAGCGTGGCCTTTCCGAGTTGGTGACAAAGTCACTCACGACCGTTATGTCATTTATCCAATGTACCATCCCTCTTACATTCTCCGAAAGGGGACAGCAGAAGCAAACCGTTACGTGGAGTCGCTAGCTCACGTCTTGAAAACCTACATCTCGCCCGGGGTGGCCGAAACAACCCATTGAGATCCCGCCAAACTCTGATCGATGTCATTCAGTCATTCCAGCTCTCGCAGGTCATCATGACTTCTAACTTCTTACAAGTTTTCGCGGAAATAGACTCTGAAACGAAAACCGTGTCGGAAATAACGAGATCGCTTGGTCTGTCTCATCGGGCGTTTCTGAGGCTAGCCGAACCTCTCTTCTTGATCGGGCTTCTTGAGCGGAAGCAGCGTCGCGATGGCACTACAATTCTCCGTCTGAGCAGGTCTGCACGCTCGGCATTTGGCAAGGAGGGAAATATCCACTTCTGGACAGAACATCATCGGACCCTGTTTCGGATATGGTCGTCCCTGCCCCGTTCGATCAAAAATGATGCCCCGTATCTCAGAAGTACTCACGACTTGGATGTGGAAAGCTACGCCAGAAGCCTTGCAGAGTCATATTCTCTGTCAACTCGAAAACTCCACGACGTTGTAGAACTTCAAGGTCCAACACGGCTCCTTGATGTAGGTGGAGGGATTGGACATTATACAGTCTCGGCTGCTCAGAACAATTCGCAGTTATCCGGCGTGATTTTGGATAGGCCGGAAATCGTTCGCCTAACTAGAAGAGAGATAGGCAAGTATGGGATGAGATCTCGGATTGAGGCCGTACCCCTCGATATTGTAAATGACAAGTGGCCCCAAGGATTTGATATTGTATTACTCAGCAATGTCCTGCACTCGAAGAGTGATTCAGAATGTCGAAGAATCGTCCGAAAGGCATACTCTGCCGTACCCAGAGGAGGTAAAGTGCTCATCAATGAACGAATAAAGCGATCGGACTTGCTCTCTGCACTGTTCGACATTACCTTGTTGCTTTGTACCTCCTCTGGTAGACTGAGAACCCGGTCGGAATTGGCCTTGCTTACACAAAACGCCGGATTTTCCGAGTTGAAGTGGAAAAGTCTGGATTCTTCTCAATGGGTACTAATGGCTTCGAAATCGTAAGACGATTCGTTGGTCTGGGTCGGTTGCAATTTCTGAACAAAAGGGCGGTATTCATGACCTAATAGTGTCGATATCTTATGCGCTTCTGCCAAAAGGCCTTGCTCAACAAGCTTATGCCAAATGAGAAGGTAGCAAACTTGGGTCCAATAGGGATCGAACTTCTCTGCTTCATCCTTCCAGATCTCGAGTGTTTGTGAGTGCGCGGTTCCAGCACCTAACTTCCTTTGAAAATCGACGATATCGCCGACTTGTTTTATGGTCGTATCACGTGGCATCGGCCTCATTGCAAATCTTTCAAAACTATCCTCCTTAATTATGCGATTCAGAAGGAGTTGCTCGTCTTCATAATAATGCAGGGAGCCACAAAAGTGTATGTACTTGCCCGGCTCAATGCCCAGCTCGCGTGCGATTAGCTCCTGAATCATAGTGAAGAAGAAGATGTTGTATGGCATCATGAGTGCAGCAGAGTTGGACCTCATGTAGGTGATAGCTTGAAGTTTTTCATCTCGAATGAAATATTGGACACCTATCGGACATGACACATCTCTGGTGATCCCAGAGTTATCTTCGGGACGGAATATTGTAGCGAAAGTCCTGCGGCTAGATGGGTCGTTCCGTAAGTTTTTCAACACGTTTTGTAGCTGTCCGTTTCCTTCACCAAGTAGCCTACTCCAGTAGGCACTTCCGTGAATAGTCTTGCCATCATCGGAGAATTCTGATGCTCTTCGGTTATACGTTAGGATCGGTTCTATGTCATTCGACCCGGAGAGATTCCACAAGAACTGAGCGAACGCGAATATGAGGTTGAAGTCTCTACCTTTATTGTATACTACACGAGCCCGAGGATTCGCCAGGACGATCTGATAACCAATGATTTCTTTTGTACGCCGAAACCTCTTGCCAAATCGGGACGCTACTGATAAGCGGTCCACGACTGGACTCACTAATTCGCCGTGAAGATTCAGGTCTGAAAGAACTCTCAATAGAAGTGAATCGGCATTCTCCTCTTCAATTATTGAACGAAATTGACTGACGCTCACAACTTGACCCTCCCTCAACTCATTTTGTCGAACTTGGTTTGACCGCGATTTTGCGTTCTTGAAGGTTGTGGCGTGAATAATAGACGCTCAAGATCGATATGACAAACGAAGTGATGCTGAGACCAATGAAAACCAGCAAGTAAGCGCTGATCCAATCGGTGAAAGGCAACTCTGCAGGTGTGCGAAGGAACGTCGAGGCAGATATTATGGTCACTGCTGCCACAATAATCCCGATTACAGTCAATATAGATGACTGATAGGTGTCTAAGCGCTTCTGATATGAGACCAATTCACCTTTGAATTTCTCGACGTCGTTGCGCACATCTTCCAAACCACTGCCCGGAGTCGATGCGTTAGACCATCCCTGCTTGTAGGGCACGCATCCAGGCCCGTAAGCAGTGGTGGGGGAAAAGTCGATCGAACCAAAGGGTTTTCCTCTCTGTAACTTAATCGGATTCTTCGACAGGTTGTAAACTGGTACCCACAACACGCCAACCCATCCAGGATCAATGTGAACTCCAGTTATGAACACTAGACCTTCAAAAATCAGCGTTTGCCTCGGACTCCAACGACCGATCAGATCCTGCGGCACTTTCAGGGTTTCTTTGGTCTGGATCAGAACGCCCTCATGGGGACGAATCTCAAGCTCCGTCCGAGTGTCGGACAGATTGTCAAATGCTCCGTCCTTCTGATAACGGTCGCCCAGGGTTAAGTTATAGCTAGCGGGTTTCAAGTTCTTTGGGTCGAAAGGGTCAATCATGCCTTCCTTTGCGTATTTTTCGATCTGATCAGACAGCAAAACACCAGTTGGCTTGTCAGAAGGAAGCTTCCCGCTTCCACCCGCACCGTCTTCTGGCATAATCAGTGCTGAGTTCGAGTTCTTATTAGATTAGGGGTCCGCTTACAACCTCCAAGAGTCAGTCCTGAGCCTTGAACACAGGGGTACACTCATGCAAAGCGGCATAGGGCTGCCTTTGAATCGAAAAGCCGCTCATCATATGGTTAGTCGTCGAGAGTTTTCGATATTAGTCGGCTGGAGAGTCCGAGAACGCGGAAAGAGTTGTCATGAGCTCAAGGGCGATTAGGTCCCGAAATCTGAGAGTCAGGGGGTCCGGTAGTATCCAGGCAGAGTGGCGTCGAATTGGCATCTAACCGGAAACATACTCATGATAATGAGAGTATCAAGTGACATCGACACACAGAACCAAGGGTCTGGGAGTATTGAAGTTACACGTTGAGTAGAAATTGGTCATACCTCGTGCAACTATGCAAGTCAAGAGAATTCCCCGGCAGTTTCGCTCTCGTGTATGAGCAATAACCAAAACGTAGCTCAACCTTACAGATGTCGAGTCAGCGGAGCGACTGGCGCGAAAGACTACACGCCAATCCCTCACGAATGGAACAAGAAATAGCAATCAAACTACAAGACAACGGAATACACTACCAGACGCAAGTCGAGATACCAATAACCACGGCCGACTTCTTCTTCCCGCAGGCATCTAGACCCCTGCTCGTGTTTGTCGACGGCCGAGTCCATCTAGGTACGGCGCAGATGACGAAGGATGAAGAGCTGCGATCACTCTTACGGAAAAGAGGATACCGAATCCTAGAATTATTCTATAACAGCTACTCAGACAAGAAAAGAGACCAGTTTTACCAAGAAATCCGGACCGGCCTGGCCAGGTTTGGCTCAATGACCTTGGATTGAAAGATTCTCCAACTTAAACTGTGGCTGCTATGTTGAATCCATGCAGGAAGACGTTAGCGGCTATCTTTTCAAATTCTGGTTTCAGAACAAATCGAGGGTCTGCTTTCCATTCGACGCTTTTCATTTATATCCTAAACATCTGCTGACCCAGTGGAGAGGTTAATGGTTCAGCCACGTCAACTAGAGGTGCAAAACAATGCTGGAAGGGGATACTCGATGCCCCTATTGTACAGCACTAAACCCTGCCAAGACGACTCGTCGCACGACATCCCTGGACTGGTCGCTTAGGTTTGTCCATCGTGGCTCTTCGACAACTCAGGAAACACATTCGATTCGCGTTCACTGCATTCTCTGTAAGAAGAAATATGAGTTGTTCGAGGTTGAGGACACCTCTTGGCTAAGGCAACATCTATCTGTATCAGACACCGCACTTCAGGCAATCAAGACCATATATTCGACGAAAGATGCGGACCTTGATGCGCTATTCGGGTCGGTCTCTATCCTTACTAGACCGTCGAAGAACTCCATCCACATATTCTTTGAACTATACGGAATTAGGTCCTTCATGGACTGTGCGCAGAAGGGACTCAGACTGATTGGAATATCGGTTCAGAGGACGTAACTTTGACAAATATTTGGACAAAAGAAGAGCTGAAACTTCCTGACGAGACCTCGGTCTACAGCTACGATAGAGCCAAGGAAATATTCGAAGAAATCGAGGCAACAAGGATTACAGTATCCGACGCAGTCTTAGTACTACTCTACGCTCAGCACGAAAAGCCTGTCAATGGACGTGTTTCAATGATGAAGCAAGTCTTCCTACTTGTCAATGAGGTCTTGAAGGGCATTGATACGCAAGACCCAAAGTACGTGAAGAACCGGTTTGGAATGTACAGCTTCGTCGTCGCCCAGACTCTTACTAACCTCGAATTCGCCGGGTTCATGGAACGAGACGGGAGGAAAAACACTAAGCTTGAGCGATTCAAAATCACAGAGAAGGGCGCGAAGTACATTGCCCCGTTGTTCGGCAGTCTTCCGAAGAAGCTGCAAGCCACTATCAGCGAGAAAAGAAAGGGATGGGATCAGTTAGGATACGAAGGAATACTGCGCTATGTCTATCACAAGTACCCGAAATATCATGACAAATCAGTCCTAAAGAAACGATACGCGCCAATTTTCTGGGGAAGAGGAACAGGTTGACAAGTATTGAAGTGAAACTGCGGTCAGTGGACGAGTTCTCCCCATTCCTCTACCCGAGTAGGACAGTAGAGCTGAAGACTCCTCGCGGTTCCATTCTCACCCCTCTGCGTGCTGCCACCTCCTACGAATACAAGTCGAAGATGAAAACACCCACTGCTGCACCGATTGACAGTCCTGTTCTAATCAACATCAAGAAACTGCCACCACGAGACCTTCAGAGCTTCATTACAAAGAACGAAAGCTTTGGGGAACTGCTGAGAAAAATCGGAATGGCGAATAGGGCAGGGCAATATGCCAATATCCGCCTCGCTCTGCTGCAGCCAACTAGAACAACTTACGAAAAAGATGGGATTTCCTCTATGAGCATCCTTCAAGGATCTACTAGCGCCCGCGAACGGTTCCTACGCTTCGTTGTGAAAATCCAGCAAGAAGCGGGAATGGACATCGTAACAGTTCCCTTCATCCAGCTACCATACGCTACTTTGAAGAAGACGGTAACCGATATGCACCGAGTCCTAACGCGCTTAGGTGTAGAGCCCCTCTTCTTCGTTGATCTTCAGTACAATCAATTTGAGTCGTTGATCCATTTGCTCGTCGATGAACTGGAAAGCAAGCTCGTGGGATTAATCCACAGACGATACGCAGATCAACCTATTCATTACGACTATCTCCGGTCGTACTATGACCGTAACATTGCCTTCCTTAGCGTTGAAACCAGTCGATTCGACGAGAATCTCGACGACATATCAACGATGCACTACTTGCCATTCCTGGGTAACGATGTATATGCGGTTAGAGTGCCTCTACCGTTCCACAATGAACTAGAGATACAGAAACCTGCTAAACAAGACGAACCGAGGCTTGAGAAAATCCGTTTCTTTGACCGTCAGACCCTCAAAGTCAAGCCGGCGGGACTCTTTGATACGGAGAGAGTATTATCTGACATTCAGTATCAAGACCAAGACATCATTCGTCGAATGCTCGACAACCGTGCCGAGGTCAATGGCGACAACTCGAAGTATCAAGTTCTAAACTCATTCTCAAAGGTCCACGAGCTGAATACCAGTCTCCTAGAGTTTGGTGACTTTAGAGAACGGATTAGAAAGAACGAAACCAAAGATTACATTGACGAGAAGGAAGCTCTGAAGCCCCTACTTGCTCAAGCTAGAAAGAAAAGCACGCTAGACAAGTACTCGTAAAGTGCGGCAAAGAGGCGAGTAGCTTCACGGTTCCCTCGCAGAGTCAATTTACATATCCCTAAGCCCATAATGACCTTAGGAACTACTGCGAAAGAGACCTCGGCTTCAACTAGGTCCTCCCAACGAGGTTCTGTGTTACCATTCATGGTTACCAGACCCGTTACCATCCAGAAATCTCAATTGCAGTTGAGTCTCGCAACGAAGCGTCGTGTTTTTGGGAACTCCTCTGGATGCAGAGTTGTAATTTTCAATCTATGTCCCATGATTGCAGATAGTAGAGGTCAACGACCTGATTTTCCCTTGGAATCGCCTTGAAAACGGCTTGGGGTCCATTACGATGTTAATGTCAGTTGAGACCCGTTATCTGTAGTAGGGGAATGTTGATGGGTCCCTGTTAGCATCCGGTTAGCGGGCGACGGTCGAGAAAAATAAGGTATGCAGGCTTGTCTCGCGACGCAGAACTGCCTTCTCCGCATCTGGGCGAAAGCTTGGCCGAAGGTTCTATCTGGATTAGCCTGGACACGCTTACGCTCTGTGACTGCGCAATTTAGAGGAGGGTTTCTTGATCCGATCGTCCCGTTTGCGCTTATTGCGGGTCTCGTCTGGAGGTTCTCGTAGGTCTAGTAGCCGC
>Ga0066710_100007763_pt1 | contig 10308 bp, 11 predicted proteins | sample GraSoiAngelo_159_FD_79666 | JGI IMG/M metagenome (GOLD analysis project Ga0066710, IMG submission 79666) | Grasslands soil microbial communities from the Angelo Coastal Reserve, California, USA - 14_1009_16_40cm | ecosystem: Environmental > Terrestrial > Soil > Grasslands | place: USA...
CGACATCGCGTGCGCGCAGCCGGAGCTCGTCCTCGTGGCGGTCCCAGATCAGCTCCGTCGAGCGCACCCGGACGGTCGGCCCGCCCTCCGAGCTGAGCGCCCGCGCGACGTAGGAGGTCAGGAGCGGCATGTCGATCGGGCCCCGCGCGAGCCGCCACGCGAGCAGCCCGCCGAGTGCCGCCGAGGCCGTGAGCACGCCCGCGATGAAGCGGACGGCGGCGCGCTTCATCCGCCAATCACCGCTACCGCATCGCGTACCACTCGACCGGTCTCCATTACCGTTGGACTATCTGATCCCCCCGGGTACGCCCAAGACCCTCCCCGCGGCCAGCGGGACCCGGTCCTTGCCCCAGCGGCAGACCCGGTGTATCGGCGCTGCCTTCGACCCGACGATGCTGCCATGCCATTTTCGAGGTACCGCGCCATGACGCGGCTCCGGCCGCTACCGCTCCTCGTGCCACTTGTCCTCGCCCTCGCCGGGTGTACCCAGTTCGCCATCCGCTCCGACCATGATCGGACCGCCGACTTCAGCCGTCTGCGGACGTACGGGTGGCTCCCCCTCGGCGACGTGGCACCGGCGGATCAGCGAGTCCTCGACCGCTACATCGACGCCCGCATCCGCTCCGCGGTGGACGCCGAGCTCGGCGCCAAGGGATGCAGGCCGGCAGGCTCGGGGCCGCCCGACTTCTTCCTCAACTACCGCCTCGTGGCCGAGAGCACCGAGCAGCAGGGGACCGCCTCGCGCAGCTACCTCCTCGGCGCGCGATGGGAGGGCTGGTCGGGTATCGAGCCTGTCTACCAGGATACCTATCGCGAAGGAACGCTCTACCTCGCCGTGCTCGACGGACGGACGAAGCGGATGATCTGGATCGGCGCGGCGAGCGCGCGCATCCTCCCTCACATCCCACTCGAGAAGCGGGCGAAGCGCGTCGACGCGGCCGTGCACCAGATCCTCGACCGGTTCCCGCCGGGATGATGCGCTCGAGGAACGGACTCTTGAGGCGCGGCGCGCGGATCGCCATCGCGGGAATCTGCGGGCTCGCCGTCGCGGGGATGACGGCCTGGGCCGCGCTCGCGATCCGATACTCGGACCTCACCTCCGCACGGCTCCTCGCCGTGCTCTTCGCGGCCGGGACGCTCCTCGCCTTCGCGCTGCTGCCACGGCGCGGCCGCACGCTCGTCGGCTTCCTCGCCGCCTTCGCGGTCGTCCTCGCGTGGTGGCTTCGCATCCCGCCCTCGAACGATCGCGACTGGCAGCCGGAGGTCGCCGTGCTGCCCTCCGTCACGATCGACGGCGAGCGCGTAACCATCCACAACATCCGGAACTTCGACTACCGCTCCGAGACCGACTTCACGCCGCGCTGGTACGATGCGACCTTCGACTTGGCACAGCTCGAGTCGGCCGACCTCCTCGCCTCGTATTGGATGGGGGATGCGATCGCCCACATCTTCGTGAGCTTCGGCTTCGCGGACGGACGCCACGTCGCGATCTCCGTGGAGACGCGCAAGGAGCGCGGCGAGAGCTATTCGACCCTCGCAGGGTTCTTCAAGCAGTACGAGCTCTACTACGTCGTCGCCGACGAGCGGGACCTGATCCGCGTGCGCACCAACTACCGGCAGCCCCGGGAGGACGTCTACCTCTACCGGGCCCAGGTCCCGCGCGAGAACGTGCGCCGGCTCTTTCTCGACTATGTCCGCGAGATCAACGAGCTGAAGGACCACCCGGCCTTCTACAATACCCTCACCACGAACTGCACGACGGCCGTGCTCGTCCACACCCGCGTGAATCCCGGCTCGCCGCCCTTCAGCTGGAAGGTGCTGCTGAGTGGCTACACGCCCCAGTACACCTACGAGCTCGGCCGGCTCGACACGAGCCTCCCGTTCGAGGAGCTGCGGCGGCGGTCCCGCGTCAACGACCGGGCGCAGGCGGCGGATCAGGATCCCGAGTTCTCCCAGCGGATTCGCGACGGGCTGCCGGGCACGCGGTGACGACGAGCGGGGAAGGTCAAGGCGCAGGGCTACATGACCGAGCAGTTCGGCAAGAACCACCTGGGCAACCGCGACGAGCACCTGTCGCAGCGCGCGAAGAAGGCGAACAAGGCGGACGCGACTAGCCCGGACGGTGACCCGACGACCCGGCACACGAGGACGTGCGGGACCAGATGATACCACCGGCGACTCTGCCAGCTCCGCCCTCCCCTTCGCCGGCAACGCGTCGTCGCAGATCCCCGGGCGGCCGACTCCTTCGTTCGCGCCTCGGTCGGCTGCTGCGTTGGCTTCTGCCTCGCCTCGTGACCGTGCTCTCCCGCGTCCTGGCCTTGACCTGCCGGTTCGAGTTCCTCGGGAAGGAGCACGAGGATCGCATCGTGCTCGGCGGTGGGCAGATCATCTTCGCCGGCCTGCACGAGAGCATGATGTTGCTGCCGTACCACTTTCGGGATCGCCCCGGCGGCCTGGTCATGGTGAGCCGGAGCCGCGACGGGGACGTGATCGCGGACACCATCGAGCGCTTCGGGCTCCGTGCCGTTCGCGGTTCGAGCGGACGCGACGGGGGCGACGCGCTTCGCGCGATGATCGACGGTCTCCGCGCGAGGCCCGTGAGCGCGGGCATCATCGTCGACGGCCCTCGGGGGCCGGCATTGGTCGCCAAGTCGGGTGCGGTCGTGCTGGCCCGGGAGACCGGACTGCCCATCGTCCCGGGCACCTGGTGGGCACGACCCGTGCTTCGCGTGGGCTCATGGGATCGGACGCTCGTTCCCCTGCCGTTCTCTCGCGTCGTGTTCGCGTTCGAGGAGCCCATTTTCGTTCGAGCCGACGCGACGGAGGCGGATATCTCCGGGCACCGCCAGGAGCTGACGCGCCGTCTCCTGACCGCGCGTGCTCGCTCGCAGGAGGCGTGCGCGACCATTTCGCCGGGGAGATGAGCAGCGTCTCGCCACGAGCCGGCATCGATCATCGACACCCGTCCGCGTCAGCGGACCGCGGAAGCTGACTGAGAGGAGACGAGGGGTGACAGCGACCATCGGACGACTATCGATCGCGATCGCACTGGTGCTGGCTGTCTCCGGCCCGGTCGCCCGCGCGGAGCCCTCCGATGCTGCCGCCGCTCAAACCGGTGCGGACGCCGAGGCAGAACTGGCAAAGAAGACGCAGAACCCGGTCGCTTCGCTATCAGCGTGCCGATCCAGAGCAACTGGGATTTCGCGTTCGGACCGGCGAACGCGATGCGCTACACGGTCAACGTCCAGCCGGTGATCCCGGTGTCCATCACCCAGGACTGGAACCTCATCGTTCGCGCCATCCTGTTCCCGAAGTGAAACCGACAGCCAGAAAGGGGGAGCTCATGACCCGAACTTCGATCATCGCCGCTCTCGGCTTCGCGCTGGGCGCGACTCTCACCGCGCCAGCCCTCGCCGCCGAGCAAGCCGTCACCGACGAAGGTGTCGTGGGAAAGGAAGCGGTCGCCACGCCGCATCCGAAGCAGCACTACTCGCCGTATGCGGGCCGCAGCTACCCGACGCGGCCGTTCTTCGGCGACACGCACCTGCACACGGCGCTCTCGCTGGACGCCCGGGCGTTCGGTAACACGCTCGGGCCGGAGGAAGCGTATCGTTTCGCCCGCGGCGAGGAGGTCGTGTCGGCCACCGGCCAGCCGGCGAAGCTCTCGCGTCCGCTCGATTTCCTCGTCGTTGCCGACCACGCCGAGGCCCTGGGCACGATGGTGGAGGTCGCCAAGGGCAACCCGGCGGTGATGAGCGACCCGAGCTGCAAGCGCTGGCACGACATGATGGCGGAAGGGGGCCAGACGGGTGTCCGCGCGGCGATCGAGATCATCCAGGCCCTGAGCGCCGGCAAGGTGCCGAAGGCGCTCCTGGACCCGCAGCTCGGCCGCTCGATCTGGGAGAACTACACGGCCATCGGCGAGAAATATAACGAGCCGGGCAAGTTCACGGCCTTCCTCGGCTACGAGTGGACCTCGAACAACAAGGGCAACAACCTGCATCGCGTGGTCATCTTCCGGGACGAGAAATCGAAGACCGACCAGATCATGCCCTTCTCGTCCCTCGACAGCGAGAATCCGGCCGATCTCTGGAAATTCCTCCAGGGCTACCAGGACAGGACCGGTGGCTCCGTGCTGGCCATCGCGCACAACGGCAACCTCAGCAACGGGCGGATGTTCGCGCTCGTCGACTTCTTCGGCAATCCGCTGACGCGCCTGTATGCCGAGACCCGTGCCAAGTGGGAGCCGCTCTACGAGGTCACGCAGATCAAGGGCGACGGCGAGACGCACAAATTCCTCTCGCCCAACGACGAGTTCGCCGGCTACGAGATCTGGGACAAGGCCAACCTCGACATGAGCGAGCTGAAGAAACCCGAGATGCTGCAGTATGAATATGCCCGCCAAGGGCTGAAGATCGGCTTGAGGCTCGAGAAGGAGCTCGGCACGAATCCCTACAAGTTCGGGATGATCGGCAGCACCGACTCGCACACCTCCCTCGCCACCGCCGGCGAGGATAACTTCTTCGGCAAACATTCCGGTGTCGAGCCGAGTGCGGGCCGCGCGACCCATCCGGCGGCGAAGTTCGGCGACGCCGTCATCATGGGCTGGGAGATGGCGGCATCTGGCTATGCCGCCGTGTGGGCGACCGAGAACACCCGCGAGGCGCTGTGGGACGCCATGAAGCGGAAGGAGACCTACGCCACCACCGGCCCGCGCATGGTCGTCCGCTTCTTCGGCGGGTGGAACTTCGAGGCCAAGAACGCGACGAGCGGCGATCTCGCGGCGGCCGGTTACAAGGACGGCGTGCCGATGGGCGGCGACCTGAAGCAAGCGCCCAAGGGCAAGTCGCCGACCTTCCTCGTGGCCGCTCTCAAGGACCCCATCGGGGCGAACCTCGACCGCATCCAGATCGTCAAGGGCTGGATGGATGCGAAGGGCGACCTGCAGGAGAAGGTGTACGACGTGGCCTGGTCGGACGCGCGCAAGCCCGGCGCGGATGGCAAGCTGCCCGCCGTCGGCAACACGGCGGACGTGAAGACCGCGACCTGGAGCAACACGATCGGGGCCGCCGAGCTCATCACCGCGTGGAAGGACCCCGACTTCGACGCGTCGCTCAAGGCGTTCTACTACGTCCGCGTCATCGAGATCCCGACCCCGCGCTGGACCTGCTACGACGCGGTGCGGTTCGGCGTGAAGATGCCGCCCGAGGTGCCGATGATCACGCAGGAGCGCGCCTACACCTCGCCCATCTGGTACACGCCCGCGACGTAGCGCGCGAGGCACGTCGGCATGAAGGGACTCCTGCGTGAGCCGTTGCTGCACTTCCTCTTGCTGGGCGCCGGCTTGTTCGTGGCCCTCGACCTCGTGGGGAAGGGTAGCAACGGCGATCCGGGAAGGATCGTCGTCACGCAGGGCCAGATCGAGCACATCGCGGCGACGTTCGCGCGCGTGCACGAGCGCTTGCCCGATCCGCCGGAGCTCGAGGCCCTCATCCGCGACCACGTCCGCGAAGAGGTCTACGTCCGTGAAGCGCTGGCCCTGGGCCTGGACCGCGACGACACCATCATCCGCCAGCGTCTGCGGCAAAAGGTCGAGTTCCTCTCCGAGGACGTCGCAGCGTCGGTCGAGCCGACCGACGCGGATCTGCAGGCCTACCTGACGGCCCACCCGGAAACGTTTCGTGTCGAGCGCCGCTTCACCTTCAGCCACGTGTATCTGAACCCGGAACGCCGGCGGGACAGCCTGGCGCGCGATGCCACGCAGCTGCTCGCGCGGTTGAAACAGGCGGGCGCCGGGGCCGATCTCGCGGCCCTGGGCGATCCCTTCCTGCTCGACCATGAGTTCAACCGGATGGCGGCGAGCGACGTGGTCCAGCAGTTCGGAGAACGGTTCGCGACGAAGCTGGGTGAATTGCCCCTCGGCGAATGGCAGGGCCCGCTGGAATCGGGCTACGGTGCGCATCTCGTCCTCGTCAACGAGCGCACCGAGGGACGTCTGCCGGCACTCGGGGAAGTGCGCGACAGCGTCCGCCGCGAGTGGCAGAACGTCCAGCGCTTGGAAGCGAACGAGAAGTTCTTCCAGGGTCTCCTCGACCGCTACACCGTCGTCGTCGAGCAGGAACGACCGGTGCACGCAGAAGGGAAGATCGCCGCGGTGAAGCCGCGATGAAGCGACCGTTCCTGCTGCTCGTCCTGCTGGCGGGGTTCGCGCGCGACGGGCTCGCTCACGAGGTGCGGCCCGCGTATCTCGAGCTGCGCCAGAGCGGGTCCGAGACGTACGACGTCCTGTGGAAGGTCCCGGGACGGGGCGAGGAAGAGCGCTTCGGCCTCTACGTGGAGCTTCCTGCCGCCTGCACGAACCTGGCGCCGCCGCGGAGCTTCTTCATCAACAATGCCTTCACCGATCGCTGGACGGTGAGATGCGCGGGCGGACTGACGGACGGCACGATTCACGTCGCGGGGCTCGCCTCGACCGTCACGGACGTGCTGGTGCGCCTGGAACGCCTCGATGGCAGGTCGCAGGTTCTCCGGCTCACGCCCTCGGCGCCGTCGTTCGTCGTCGAAGCGGCACCCGGCCGGCTGCGCGTGGCGACCACCTACCTCCGGCTGGGGATCGACCACATCCTGCTCGGCGTGGACCATCTGCTGTTCGTCCTCGGGCTCGTGCTCATCGTGCCGAACCGGTGGATGCTGCTGAAGACGATCACCTCATTCACGGTCGCGCACAGCATCACGCTGGCGGTGGCGACCCTGGGCTATGCCAGCGCACCCGTGCCTCCACTGAACGCGGCGATCGCGCTCAGCATCCTCTTCCTGGGACCGGAGATCGTCCGCCACCGGCGCGGCGAGACGAGCCTCGCCATCCGGCAGCCGTGGATGGCGGCATTTGCCTTCGGGCTGCTGCACGGGTTCGGGTTCGCCGGCGGCCTCAGCTCGATCGGGCTGCCGCAGGGAGAGATTCCGGTGGCGCTGTTGCTGTTCAACGTCGGGGTGGAGGTGGGACAGATCGGCTTCGTCGCCCTGGTGCTGCTGCTGACGCGCTCGTTCCGCACCCTGGAGATCCGCTGGCCGCGCTGGGTGGAGTTGGTCCCTGCCTATGCCGTCGGGTCGCTCGGTGCCTTCTGGACCATCCAGCGGACGGTGATCCTGTTCGGAGCCCGCGGATGAGGGCCTGTCCGGCATTGCGGCGTGGGCTGCCGGCCTTGATGTTGCTATGGCCGGCGGCGGGGTGGGCGCACCAGGTCGGCGGCGAAGCGGTGGGCTTGGTCAGCGGGTTGAGGCATCCGATCTCGGGCCTCGATCACGTCCTGGCCATGGTGGCCGTCGGACTCTGGGGCGCACAGCTGGGCGCGCCGGCCCTCTGGCTGTTGCCGGTGACGTTCCCGATGGTGATGGCGCTCGGCGGGATGCTGGCGCTGATGGGAGTGTCCCTGCCGGGCATCGAGATCGGCATCGCGGTGTCGGCCATCGGGCTGGGGTTCATGGTGTTTCGCGAGGCGCGGCCACCGTTGTGGGTGGCGGCGGCGCTGGTGGGCTTCTTCGCGATCTTCCACGGTCACGCGCACGGCGCGGAGCTGCCAGCGGGCGCGAACGGGCTCCTCTACAGCATCGGTTTCGTGATCGCGACGGGCTGCCTGCACGCGACGGGCATTGCCATCGGACTGGCGCACCGCTGGCGGCTGGGGCAGGTGGCGTTGCGCGTTGCCGGTGCGGTAGTCGCGATGGCGGGCGTGACGTTCCTGTACCGGGCCCTCGCGTGATGAGCGTGCGACGCTGGCAAAGGTTGTTCCTGATGCTGCCGGCGTTCCTCGTCGGGGGGAGACCGGCCCACGCGCACCTGATGAACACCGGCTTCGGGCCGTTCTACGACGGGCTGACGCATCCGTTGCTGACGCCGGAAGACCTGCTGCCGGTGCTGGCGCTGACGCTGCGGCCTGCGCGGGGCTCGCTGCGGGCGCTGGGTGCTGTTCGCCCTGCCGCCGGCGTGGCTCGCGGGAATGACGGTGGGGTGGGCCATCGTGCCGCACGCCGCGGCGCCGTGGTTCACCTGCGCGTTGACGATCGCGTTGGGCGCACTGGTCGCCGCGGACTCGGGGGTGCCGTTGCCGGCCGTAGTCGGCTGCACGCTGCTGCTGGGGCTGTCACATGGGGTCGAGAACGGTGCGGGCCTGGCCCAAACGCAGTCCGGGCTGATGGGCCTGGCGGGCATCGCCTGCGCGATCTTCGTGGTGGTGGCGCTGGTTACCGGTCACGTGGCGTCGCTGCGCGCAGCGTGGGCGCGCCTCGTGGTACGCGTGGCCGGGAGCTGGATCGCAGCCATCGGACTGCTAATGCTCGGGTGGTCACTTCGGCCACCCGTCGGCTGAAGAGGAGGAGTGCCATGACCAGGTACACACGATTGAGTATCGGGGTTCTCACCTTGACGATCGCGACGATGAGTTGGATGTCCCCGCGCGCCGCGCTGGCAGCGGGCGCCGCCGGGATCGAAGAGGACGCCGCCGCCGCCTTGAAGAAGCTCACCGCGACGGAGCCCGCGGCCAAGCTGCTCTCCGAGAAAGCCAAGGCGATCCTCGTGTTCCCGAGTATCGTCAAGGCCGGCTTCATCGTGGGTGCGCACTATGGCGAGGGCGTTCTCTTCCAGAGCGGCCGACCGGTGGCGCGCTACAATACCGTCGCCGCATCGTACGGCTACCAGGCGGGCGTGCAGACCTACGGCTACGCGCTCTTCCTGATGAACGACAGCGCGCTCGAGTACCTGGACCGCAGCGACGGCTGGGAGATCGGCGCCGGGCCGAGCGTCGTCGTGGTGGACAAGGGGATGGGGAAGTCGGTCAGCAGCACGACCCTCACGAAGGACGTCTACGCCTTCATCTTCAGCCAGAAGGGGCTGATGGCGGGTGCCGGCCTCCAGGGCTCGAAGATCACGAAGATCCGGTAGGGAGGTCCGATGCGATCCTGCGCAGTCGTGTTCGTGGGCCTGTCGGCCGTCGTGCTGGCGGGATGCTCGATATCGGCCAGCTCGGTCAGCTCGTGGAGCCTCTCCAAGTCGGTGCGCAGCAGCTCGCATTCCTCCGACTCGTCGTCGAGCTCGTCGCCCGGCGCCGCCGAGGAGGCGTACCGGGAGGACGTGAGCGACTATACGCGAGCCTACGTCAAGTCCGGTGGTGACTTCCGCGGCTTCCAGTCCGATCTCGCCCGGATCGCCGAGGAGCACGGCATCACTAACTGGGAAGAGAACCTGCTCACCTACACCGCCATCGGGGAAGGGCTCGGCAGCGCCAGGGTGTCGGACGCGGAGCTGATGGCGTACAAGCGGAACCTCTCGCGTGGGGATCCGAAGAAGGCGGACGCGATCCAGGAGGGATACAACTCCGCACGCTGACGGTGCGCCTGATCCTTGCACTTCTGACGCTGCTCTCCGCGCTTCCCGCGCTCGCCGGCTCACCTCGCTTCGTCGACTACGTCTACATCGAGGCGAACGAGGGGGGGTCGAGCGGCGGGCACACCGCGATGCGTTTCGGAGACGAGACCTACCATTTCCAGCACGAGTACCTGGGGCTGCTCCGCCTGCATCGCGACGACTGGCAGCACTTCCGCGATGGCTACGGCGTGCTCGAGAACCGGACGATGCACGTGAGCCGGGTCGCCGTCTCGGACGCCACGTACGAGGAGCTCCGGCGGCGGTTCAACGAGCGGTACCTGATCGAGCGGAGACTCTTCGAGCATCGGGACGCGCTGCACGACGATCGGGCGCTTCTGGAGCTCCTGCTGGCGCGCCGGCGCGGTGATCCGACAGGCACGATGCGCCTCCGCGGCGCCGGCTTCTTCTTGCCGGAAGAGGGAAGCGCCGCGTGCGACGCCATCGTCGCACTTCGTCGCCTTGTGCAGGAGACGTACGGGGCCGACGCCGTCCGGCAGCGGATGGATGTACTGCGCCAAGAGCTCACCCGGCTTCCCCTGCCAGCGCCAGGCACGGCGGACACCGAGATTCCTGCGGACGGCTACCCGCGTTTCGGGTACCCCTTCTCGCGCCGGTACCGGGATCTCGCGACCGCGCTCGCCGCACTCGACGCCCTCGACCGGGCCCTGCCGCTCCGTCGGGAGGCTCGCTGGTCGTCGACGAGCGCCGAGCTACGTCTCGGGAGCGAAGAGCGGCGCGCACTGGCCGGGTTCGCCGATCGACTCACCGGCGAGCTGACGCGTCTCCTCGAGTCAGATCGACCGGACTGGGGCTTCGCCTTCCTGATCGGGATGGCACGCCTGGCAGCGCTGCGCGAGAGCGAAGCGACTGGTCGGCCCGTTCTCCTC
>Ga0066710_100007764_pt1 | contig 10308 bp, 8 predicted proteins | sample GraSoiAngelo_159_FD_79666 | JGI IMG/M metagenome (GOLD analysis project Ga0066710, IMG submission 79666) | Grasslands soil microbial communities from the Angelo Coastal Reserve, California, USA - 14_1009_16_40cm | ecosystem: Environmental > Terrestrial > Soil > Grasslands | place: USA...
CCACCCCGCGTTCGTTGCGAGCACGCCCTACACGCTCACGGTCGCGGTTGGGGCCCACGACGCGTGCACGCCGGGGACCCAACTCTCCGGCGCCAAGCTCATCCACTTCACGACGGGGACGGGCCGCAAGAAGCCGAGCGCGCCGACGAGCGTGCACTCAACCTCCAAGACGGACACCGCCATCACGCTGGTTTGGACGGCCCCGGGGACCTGGACGGACGGATCGACCCTGCTTGCAGCAGACATCACGGAATACCGGGTGTACCGCTCGCCTTCGAGCACGTGCGACGCCGCCCAGTTGACATCGCCCGTCGGCACCGTCACGGGGACCACCACGTCGTACACGGACTCAGGATTACAGGCGGAAACGAACTACAACTACTGCGTCAGCGCGGTCGCGGGGGGCACCGAAGGCGAGTACGGGGCCTTGACGGAAAAGACGACGGTCTCGCAAAGCGGCTTCCCATGGCTCATCGTCATCATCGCGATCATCGTCGTCGTGCTGCTGATCGTCGGCTTCCTGCTCCTGCGGCGCCGCGGCCCGGCGGCTGCGCCGCCGAAGGGTGCGGGTCCGTCGTCGAGGGCACCGCCCGAGGAAGCGATTGCGGAGGAAGAGCCGCGAGCGGCACCCGCGGCGAGCGAGGATACGGGAGCGGAAGGTGGGGAAAAGTTCATCCCCTGCCCGAACTGCGGAACGATGGTGAAACCCACCGATGCCGAGTGCTTCGTATGCGGTGCGAAGCTGTAGGCTCGAGGCCCTCCTGCTCCTCGCGGTCCTGTCCCTCGCCGGCGTGACCTTCGGGTACCGGTCCTCGCCGGCGCCGTCCGCACCCCCGACAATCGTGTGGACGGCCCCTGCCAACGGGACGCTCCAGGTCCCCGCCACGGCCGTGATCCAGGTCCAGTTCTCGGCCCCGATGAACCAGACGACGGTGAACGCGTCGACGGTCTTCATCCTGCCCAATGTCGCGCTGAACTTCACGTGGCCCTCGGCCTCCCTGCTCGAGCTCCGGGCTCAGCCGGCTCTCGCGAACTGCACGGCCTACGCGGTCTACGTGACGGCCGGGAAGGACGCGAACGGGACCGACCTCGCCCCCGGCCCCGTGCCGAACCCGTGGCAGTTCATGACCGCGTGCACGATGCCGTTCATCGTCTCGACGAGCCCCGCGGACGGAGCGCGAAACGTCCGCCCCGATTCGGGTATCGTCGTGACGTTCAGTCGCCCCATGAACTGCGGGCCTTCGGGGCAGCTGGTGCGGATCACGTTCAACCCCGGACTCCCGCCCCCCGCGCTGAGCTCGACGCAATGCCTCGCGAACAAAACCGTGTTCGTCTTCACCCTGACGTTCGGCACAAGGTTCGAAGCCGGGAGGACGTACAGTGCCACCGTCACGGGCGAGGACTCGAACGGGTCTGCCTTGGTTGGCGGGCTCGTCCGGAACCCGTGGCCATTCACCGTGAACTCGCCCCCGGTCGTCTCGAAGCCCGTCCTCGATCGGACCGGGTGCCTCGACGCGAGCACGTCCGTCCGGATCTCGTGGACCATGTCCGACAACGAGACGGCCGCCCTCGACCTGACCGTCCGCCTCTGGTTCGCGGACGAAAACGGAACCCAATGGACGGTGACCGGCCCAAGCCAAGGGTTCGGGCCTTCCTCCTTCTATCAATGGACGTTGCCCCGGCTGAACGTGGTAACGCAAATTCAGATTGACGTGAATGACTCGTTCGGCGGTGGCGCCTCGAACCTCAGCGACCCGTTCCGCATCGACACCGGTGCTCCGAGCGTCGGGAACACCTTCCCGGCGAACGGCGCGAGGGACGTGCCGACGAACACGACGATCACGATCTCGTTCTTTGAGCCGATGAACGAGTCCTCCGTGGAGACCGCGATCTCCGCGCTTCCGAGCCTTCTCGCGCCACGGTTCCGATGGAACCCGACGTCGCAAGCGGTCACGATTACGACCGGCGGCCTTCTGGACAACACGACGTACGCGATTCGCGTCGCCGCCACCGCGCGGGATACATGCGGCCCAGGGCGTGCGATGTCCGCGGACTACTCGTTCTCGTTCACCACGGCCCGCTCTCCGCCCTCCGCGGTCAGCAGCGTCATCATCATCCAGATCGACGACTCGTCCGTCACGTTATCCTGGGACCCGGTGACGACCTTCCTTTCCGGGATCGCGATCCCGCCTGGCGCGCGGGTCGTCTACCGCGTGACGCGCAGTCTGAACGAGACCGCCTCGGGGGAGCCACTTCCGGATACGACGGACACCCGCATCACGGATCGGGGTCTGGCCGCCGGAACAACGTACGTGTATCGGGTGACCGCGATTGTCGACGACGTCTTCTCCACCCCGTCCGCGCCGGTAACCGTGCGAACGACAGCGGCGTTCCTCACCTCGGCGGCGGGCGCATTGTTCCTCCTCGTCCTCGGGGCTGGCATCGTGGCGATGTTCCTCGTGGGCGCGAGGCTGCGCCGGGCGCGGAAGCGGGCGGAGGCCGACGAAGCGTTGGCGGCGGAGATCCGGGAGATCGTTGAACAAATCCGTCGCGTGCGCGCGGAGCCTGACGTGAAGGCGCGTCGCGCGGCGGAGGACGCCCTGCAGTCCCACTTCCGTTCCATGGTCGAGGGTGGGGCGGAGGGGGACGAGGCCTCCCCCGACCCGCGCCTCGAAGGGCTGTACCGCGCGCTCGCGCAAGCGCTCGTCCAAAGCCCCGAGGTCGACGTGACCCACGGCCGGACGGTCGTCGAGGGCCGCATGGGGAAACTCACGGAAACGCTCCGCCAACAGGGCGCCTCGTACCGTCTCCTCAGCGAGGCGGAGGCGAGCGTCGACAGCGACCTCTTCCGCGGCCTCCCCCAGTCCGCGCGGAAGGCGCTCCTCCTCGTCTACTTCTACGCCCTCGAGGAGTACCTGAGCTACCGCCTGCGCGCTCTCGTTCCGCAAGGCGCCACCCTCTTGCTCGGAGATCGTGGGCATATCAACGTCCGGCGTCGAAGCTGGGTGGCGCAGTGGAACGCGCTCACCCTGGGCAACCTCCTCTACCTTTTGGAGCACAACGCTCACTTCTTCGTCGCGGATGAGTCGCGATGGAAGGCGAAGGCGGAACCCCTCCTCCGGGAAGCCGTCGAGGCGCGGAACAACACGGCCCACCCGTCCCGTCCCGCCCCGCCGTTGGACCGCGTCCGCGAGCTTGTCTATCGCGCGGTGCCGCTCCTCGAGGCGATCCTCAAGAAGCCGCCCAAGGCGACATCGACGTAGTCACTTGCCGACGACCCGCGCGTTCCGGAGCTCGCGCGCTCGGACCCGCATACGCTCCCCCGTCGAGGCGTCCTCGAGCTGGACGACGTCCCCGAGGCCTACGACACGATACCGCGCGCGCCGCCAGTGCAGCTCATCGCCTTCCCGGTACCCCGGGAGCCGGACGACGTACGTGGCCCGGTACTGGTCCTTCCCTTCGCTCTGCGTGTGGAGCGTCGCGCTCGATCCTACGGTCCCGCCAAGCGCGCGCGCGAGATCCCGCGAAAGACGCTTCGCGAACGGATTCGAGCTCACCCTGACATCGAAACCGCCGCGGACGTCCTCGACCGAGCTCACGAAGTCGCGCCCCGCCCCAGAGCGATCGACGAGATCCTTCGCCCGGAGCGACTCCGCGTCCGTCAACGGCCGCCCATCCGCCCGGACCTGCACGGTACCGACAAAGAAATGGCCCTTCTGCTTCGAACACGTGGGGCACGCGGCGTTCTGGATGCGAACGCGGGTGTGGAACGAGTCCACGAGTTCCCACGGGCCCACCGTGCAGAGCGCCTTGACCGTCACCGCCAGATTCCGATCGTCCTGGGGCCGGAGGTCGTACGTGTACCGCACCTTCGAGACCCTCCCATCCTTCCGCGCGTTTGTGGCGATCAGGTCGAGCATCACGTCCTCGATCGTGGCGGGGAACCAGCGTCCGCCGACCTCCAAGTTCCCGCAGTGGACGCAACGAGCCACGTTGATGTATTCGGGCGCTTCGACAAGCTTGTGTTTCCGGAGGAAATCGTCCGCGCACACCCCCTCGAAGATCGGGGCCTCGCGGCCGCACTCGACGCAGAACGCCATGCCGCCAAACGAACGGGAGCGCGGGAGATAACCCTTGGCTTCTCATCCTCCGGCCATGACGACCATCTGCGCATGCGGCTCGCCCTCGATAATGAGGACCCCATCCTCGCCGACGAACCCCGCGCGCTGGGCGGCTTGGACGGTCTCCCGTCCCACGAAGTTCCCGATCGTCGCGAGCCGGATCTGCGCGATGAACTCGTCCGCGGTCATCCGTTCCCCCTGGTAGAACGAGGAGACGTGGAGCCGGATCTCCCCCTCGCGAAGCGTGCGGCCGAGAAGGTGCTCGTCGCAAGCCGCGACGAGGACTTCGGGTCCCCGGGTGTAGACCTTCACGAGGATCAGGATGACGCCTCATCCGAGGAGGCGCGCGGGGCTCAATAAAGGTGCGCGCTAGAGGCGCGTGATCAGCCGGTAGCGCCCTTCGACCGGCGAGTACAGTTCGCCTTCCTGTCGCCACTTTCGGAGCCATGCCTCCGCGCGGTCCCGTGCGAGCCCGCGGCGCTCCGCGAGGTCGAGGATGTCCTCGTGGTTCGCGCCCTCGCCCGTCTCCGTCCCGCCGAGCTCCGCGATGATGTCCCGCAGGAGGACGACCTGCTCGCGCTGGGAATGCGCCATGCCCGTCGTCACGATGTCGATGTCGAGCGGGCTCGTCTCCGTGCCCTCCGACGCGACCCGGCGGAGCCAGTACTCGATGATGCTCACGGCCCGGTCCGCATCCTGTGCGTCGACGAGGACGCTGAGCCGGGCCCGGGCCGAGGCCTCGGACAATCGGACGAACGCCTCGAGTTGACGGGGTGTGATCGGGACCGAAGAACCCGGTGCCTCGCCCTGCTTCCGGATCTCCAGATAGTGATCTCGGATTCGGTTCATGGCGTCCGGCGTCATCACGGGATAGATGCGCTTCGCGAAGGCGACGTACTTCCGGAGGAACTCGGGCTTGAAGTGGGGGCGGTACGGCTCCGCGAGCTCATCCTCGGCAGGGGATTCGCCGAGCTCCTCCCGGTTCTTCAGGATCTCTCCGAGGCGGTGGCTGTGCAGGATGTGCTCCGCCATCTGGCGGTCTCGGTCCGCCTGGGGGATGTCGAGGATCGGGAAGATGCCGTCGAACCGGGACAGAAGCGCGGGTTCCAGGTTGATCTGGTCCGCGATGTACTTCCCCTGCACGAACCGGCCGAACTGCGGGTTCGCGGCGGCGAGGACCGCGCACCGGGAGGGGAGCGTGGCGGTGATGCCCGCCTTCGCGATGTGGACCATTTGCTCCTCCATCGCCTGGTGGATGCTCCCGCGGTCGGACGGGTTCATCTTCTCAATCTCATCGATGACGCAGAGCCCGCGATCGGCGAGGACGAGCGCGCCCGCTTCGAGGGTCCACCGCCCTTCCCCGAACTCGTCCTTGACCGCCGCCGCCAAGAGCCCGGCGGCGCTCGTCCCCTTCCCGCTGACCGCGATGCCGCGGGGAGCGATCGTGCTCATGTAGTACAGGAGTTGGCTCTTCGCAACGCCGGGATCGCCGATGAGCAGAAGGTGGATGTCGCCGCGGATGCGCGTCCCGTCGGGCATCGTCTTCGGGACCCCGCCAAACAGCTGGAGGACGAGCGCCTCCTTCTCCCGCTCCAATCCGAAGATGGTCGGCGCGATCGACTGGACGACTCGATCGACGATTTCGGGCTTCGCGGCCTCCTCCTGGATCTCTCGCACGTCCTCGGGCGTGATGTGGATGTCCTCGAACTCCACCCGCTCCTTCTCCGCGCTGTTGACCTCGAGGAAGATGTCGAAGATCGTGGACTTCGCTCCCGGCCGGCCGCGCTGGGCGCTCCGGAGCACCCCGTTCAGGACGATTCGTTCCCCGGGCATCACAAGGCCCGTGATGTCGTCCTCCATGTAGCCCTCGAGCCGCTGCGGCTCCTGGCCGCCACGCAAGATCTCCGGCGGCTCCTGGATCTCGATCTTCTGCGTGTCGAGGTACTGCGACGTCTCGCCGATGAGCTTGAACTTCGTGCTCGCGGCGGAACGCCCGCAGCCGCCTTGTGCTTCGTAGCATTCGAGCGGCTCTCGGAACGCCTGGCCTTCTTGCGGTTCCTTGATGATCGCGTTGCAACGCAGGCACTGGAACGTCGCGTCGACGACCTTGGGGCGCACCTCCGTCGCCTTCCGCACGAGGCCTTCCACGGTCAGGAACCGCCCGAGGTGCTCCGCCCGCAAGTCTCGGACCATGATCCGGGTGTCGCGCGGCAGCCCCTTCACCCGCAGGTGCACCTTGATGGGCACATCGCCGGGTGGCGCGATTCGGGTGATCGCCTCCTCCCCCGCCACGAGGGACGACTGCGGATGCGCGAGGAAGTGGATCCCGAAGTCCGTGTCGAAGCGGTTGACGGCGTCGAAGAAGACCTCCAAGGAACGTTCCTCGGGGTAGCCATCCGCGACGGACATGATCCTGCCGGCGTAATCGAACGAATCGAAGAACTCCTCCCAGCGCTGGACGAGCTCTGCATGCGAGTACTCCGACACCGCTCCAGACCGTCCTCCCGCCTTCGAGGGGACCGGTGCCTGCACCCCACTCACCATAACGATTGCCTCCGCGCTTCCCGTGGAACCCGCATTTCCGTGCCCTCTACCGGAAACGGCGTCATCCGCATGCCGAATGGCCGCACGCACGGCACACCGCGCATCCGGATTCGTGGGCGAGCGGCGCGCCGCATTCCGGGCATCCCGCCGCCCGCGGCCGGCGTTGGGGTTCCTCCATGGAAGCGGGAACGTCGAGGTCGATCATGCGCGAACCGGGTCCCGTATCGGCCCGCGCGGGGAAGTCCTCTTCCGGTGGGGGTGCGCGAAACTTTCGATGTCCACGGGAAAGGGCGGGGGGTCGGCCGAGCGGCGTCACGCTTTAAGTACGTGCGCGGGAATGCAGGCCGCTCGGGATGGGACCCGCCTTCGAAGAAGTCGTCGTTGCGAACAGCAACCATTCCCTCGTGATTAACGAGATCATGTTGCTGCTCTCGGAGAAACGGACGTCCCTTTCGACGCTCCGAACGGGAATCGGTCTTGTCACGATCCCGCTGTCGATCCTGAGCTTCCTCGTCGCAACGTCGCGGAGCTACGACCTCGAGAACGTCCTGTATCTCCTGGCCCCGCTCTGGGCGGCCTGCATCGTCTTGTTCGGCCTCGGGATGCACATCATCATGCGCGCGATGTTGCGGATCCGCTTGTTCGACGCGCGGATCGAGGACCTGAAGGCGAAGGACGCGTCCGTCCGGGCCCTCATCGACGTGGACTGAGCCAGACGAGGACCCCGAGCTCGGTCCCTGGCCCCACGCCGTGAACGGGCGCGTACGCCCAGCGGCTCTCAAACCGATCCGGCGAAGGCGTGATGGCGGGCAACTGCACGACGACGGGCTCGCCGACCAGGCCCCCGAAGACCGACCCGGACCAGCCACTCGGGAGGAGACGCGCCACGATGCGTCCGATGCGCACGTTTGCAGGGCCAAAGTCGACGTCGCCGGACGCGTTCCGGAGGAGATGGACCTCGAGTCGGAGGAAGGTCTCGACCGTCGTTCCGTTACGGACCTCGATGTCGGTGGCGCCTTGGCGGTAGCCGAGTCCATCGAGCGTCGTGCGGAAGAGCGCGAGCCGGAGGTTCCCCGCGAGGGCCACCCCGTCGGATCGTGGGTCATGCTCGCTGACGAGCCCTCGCGTGAGCATGACCCCGGACGCGGCGAACAGCACGATCAGAAGGAAGATCGCGTCTACGAAAGACTCGAAGCCATCGTGGCTCATCGTCCCCACACCGTGGCGGTAACGCGGGCCGGATCCACGGATCTCGCGATTACATTCGCGGGAGCGGAGGCGACGCGGTGGTCACCGACCGGCTCGCCAACTTCGAACATCCATGTCCGGCGTTCCGCCAAGTCGAGAACCACGACTTGAAACGGATGCCCGTTGGCGGCGAACGAGAAGTTGGACGACGTTGCGTTCGCAAGTTTCCAGGCGACGAAGACAGCGCGTTCTACCGTCCAACGGGGGTCGTCGATCACCGCCGCGAGCAGGGAACTGGCCATTTCCTCGAGGACCCGAGCCCTGTTGGCGGCCTCCCGACGCAGGTAGGCCTCTGTCAGCGAACCAAAGAACATCGAGAAGCCCAACACCGCAACCATGAGAAGGGCGACGTCATTCGCGGCTGCGAAGGCTCGCTCGCTACGCACGCAGGCAGGAAGGCCGCCCGTGGACCATGGTGATGGCGCGTACATGCAGCACGAGCGAATTTTCCCCCGGCTCGCGCTTCGACCAGTCGAGGCGATTGGCGGTGTTCGACGACGCAGAGGTCGATTCCGAAGGCCGGTTGCGCGTGGCGTGCGAAGGGGTGCCGGAGGACGCCGTCGACCTTTCGAAGCCCGCATGCCTCACCGCCGTCCTCCGCCGGTTGCGGGAATCCGGTCGAGTCCACGGCGTCGTGCTCGTCAACGACCGCGAGCGGATGTACGGCGCGCGGGCAACCCAGGTGCTTGAGTCGCTCCTCGCGCTTGGCCGGCTCCTCGACCACATGGCTCAACGTCCGCCGTCGCCCGACTTTCCCGGATTTACCGCCAGAGAGGTGGCGGCCGTCTGCGCCGTGTGCCCGCTCCGACCGGCTACCCTCTTCGTCGGGCTTCGAGAAACGGTGCTCGGGGACCCCTCCTCGTTCCTCCACGTGCTCCGAGAGGCTGCGGAGTCCCTGACGTCCTATGCCGAACAGGGATGCTCGACGTGCACCGGCGCGACCATCCAGGATCTCACGATTCTGATCGAAGAAGTGGAGGGAGCCGTTGGAGGGAGACGGGACGGAGCCGAGCCTCGTTGATGACGCAGCGCGCCTTGAACGTTCGACGTGGGCCATGGACCTCCTCGCCACCCTCGGCGCGGACTTCCGAGAGCGCCCCCGGTTCTCGGCCTCGTGGGTGACACGGGTGCCGCCCGCCGGGGCCTCGCTCGTCCGCGAGTACATCGTGGACGGATCCGCGGTCCGGCTGTACCGCCTACCCGGTGGTACGGAGTCGCTGTACTTCGTCGCCCCGGGCGCATACGAACTTCCGACCCCGCACGTGCGGCTCGTCCACCTCGCGCGCGAGGCGCTGACCCAGGCGCCGCCGCCCCATGTCCGCCTCGACGGTCTCGGGGACGTGCGCGCCTACGTGACCTCGTTCGGCGAACGGCTGATTCCGCGTTTGGCGGCGGAGCGAAAGATCGCGCTGGGGAAGGGACGGGCGGAGGCGGTCGCAACCGCGCGGAAGCTGGCGGCGGTCCTCGCGACGTACACGGCGGGCTTCGGGGTTGTGGAGGTCCCGCTCCGAGACCCGAACGTCCAGGACGTCTACCTCGACGCCCCCGCAGGCGCCACCCCGCTCCATGTGACAATCGCAGACGTAGACGAAAGCCTCCATCAGAGATGCATCACGAACGTGTTCCTCACGCTTCCCGACGCGGAGGCCCTGCTCGCGCGGTTTCGGCTCGAAAGCGGCCGACCGTTCTCCGAGGCGATGCCCGTGCTCGAGACGAACCTCGAGGCGTTCCGTGTCCGAGCGACCGTCGTAGGGCCGCCGTTGAGTCCCGACGGACTCGCGTTCGCCCTCCGGCGCCACTCCGCGGAGCCGTGGACCCTTCCCCGCCTGATTGCCGCGGGCGCGATGACACCACTCGCGGCAGGTCTCCTGTCCTTCCTGATCGATGGTCGCTCAACGATTCTGATCGCGGGGGCTCGAGGCGCCGGCAAGTCGTCCCTTCTCGGCGCCCTGTTGTTCGAGTTCCCGCGGAGTCAGCGCATCATTACGATCGAGGACACGCGCGAGCTCCCGACACAATCCCTGCGTGCCCTCGGGTACAAGGTGCAGTCGTTGTTCGTCCGATCCTCGCTTGGGGGGACGGAGATGTCCGCGGACGAGGCCCTCCGCGTGTCCCTCCGATTGGGGGAGAGCTCGATCATCCTGGGGGAGGTCCGTGGTCAGGAGGCCCGCACGCTGTACGAGGCGATGCGCGCGGGGACCGCCGGGAGCGCCGTCCTCGGCACGATTCATGGCAACTCCTCGAAGGGGGTTTACGAGCGGATCGTCCACGACATGGCGATCCCCGCCACGTCGTTCGCCGCCACGGACATCGTCGTCGTCGCCGGCCTCGTCCGGCCCGACGGAGGTCAGCGAAGCCTTCGCCGCGTTCTGGCAGTGACGGAGCTGGCGAACGC
>Ga0066710_100007767_pt1 | contig 10306 bp, 9 predicted proteins | sample GraSoiAngelo_159_FD_79666 | JGI IMG/M metagenome (GOLD analysis project Ga0066710, IMG submission 79666) | Grasslands soil microbial communities from the Angelo Coastal Reserve, California, USA - 14_1009_16_40cm | ecosystem: Environmental > Terrestrial > Soil > Grasslands | place: USA...
CGGTGCGCCTCAAGGAGGCGGCGGTTGCCGCGGAGGGGGTGGGCTATGCTGAGGCGGTGCGCCACCTCTTCGGTCTCGGCGAGGACGAGCGTTGACGGCGCGGCTGGTTGCTGGACGGCCCTTGCCGGTCCAGACGCCGTACGTCTTCACGAGGCTGCGAGCAAGGCCGGCATGCGGCACGCTGCGACGGACGCCGACCCGCGCCTGCGCCGGCAGTGCTGATCCGGCTCGGAAGCCGCGGCAGTAGGCTCGCGCTCACCCAGGCCGCCCTCGTCGCGGACGCGCTGCGGTCGGCAAGTCCCGAGGTCGACGTGGCTCTCGTCCCGATCACGACGGCGGGCGACCGCGACCGCTCGCGCCCGTTCGGAGAGATCGGCTCGCGCGGCGTCTTCGTGAAGGAGATCGAGGAGTCGCTGCTCTCCGGTGTCGTTTACGTCGCGGTCCACTCCGCGAAGGACATGACCTCGAGCGCGGTCGACGGGCTCGCGGTGGGTGCATACCTTCCGCGCGAGGATCCCCGGGACGCGCTCTGCGGCGCAGACGGCATCCGTTCCGAGATGCGCATCGGGACCGCTTCCGCCCGCCGCCGCGCGCAGCTGCTCGGCCTGGACCCGACGCTTCGGATCGAGCCGCTCCGCGGGAACGTCGACACGCGTTTGCGCAAACGGAACGAGCGGGGGCTCGACGCCGTCGTGCTCGCGGCGGCGGGTCTCGACCGTCTCGGGCTCGCCGACGAGATCGGCTACCGGTTCGACCCGGAGGAGCTCGTTCCGGAGGCTGGGCAGGGAGCGCTTGCCCTGCAGGTGCGTGAGGGCGCGCAGGAGCTGGTCGCGGCCCTCGACGATCCCGAGACGCGCCGCCGGGTCGAAGCGGAGCGCACGTGCGTCTCTCGCATCGGCGCCGGGTGCCTCGCCCCGGTCGCCGCTCACCACGACGGGGAGGCGCTCACCGCTCTGATCGCCGCCGAGGACGGAAGCTGGATCCAGCGTCGCCGCGGTGTCGATCCGGAAGCTGTCGCGGCCGAGCTTCTCGCGGCCGTGCCGTGAGAGTGGTCGTGACGCGGGCGCGGGAGAGCGCCGACGAGCTCGCAGCGCGCCTCCGGGGTGAAGGGTTCGAGGTCGTCGAGTGCCCCCTCATCCGGATCGAGCCGCTCGATGCGCCGTCCGTCGATCCATCCGGCTACGAGTGGGTGGTCGTCACGAGCCGGATCGCGGTCGGCGAGCTCTTTCGCCGCCTGCACGGGTCGCTTCCGCGCGTTGCGGCGATCGGGCCGGGCACGGCCGCGGCGCTGCGTGAGCACGGCGTCGAGCCTGCCCTGGTCCCGGCCCGCTCGACCCAGGAGGGCCTTCTGGCCGAGCTGCCGTGCCCGCCGGGGCGGGTGCTCTTCGTGGCGGCCGAAGGCGCCCGCGACGTCCTCCCTCGCGCGCTCGGGGCCGACGTCGTCCACCTGTACCGGACCGTCGAGGCGCCGCCGCGCCGCTTCCCGGACGCCGGGCTCGTCGTACTCGCCTCGGCGTCGGCTGCGCGGGCGCTTGCGTCGGTTCGGGTGGATCTCCCGTGCGTCTCGATCGGCCCCGTGACGAGTGAGGAGGCGCGGCGCCGGGGCCTCGAGGTCGTGGCCGAGGCCTCGAGCCACGATCTGGACGGGCTCCTGGAAGCGGTTAAGCTCGCGGCGTGCCGGGAGGGATCGCACACCGGTTCATCACCCTCCTGACGGACTTCGGCCTCGAGGACGACTTCGCCGGGATCTGCCGCGGCGTGATGAAGCGGATCGCTCCCGACGTGGAGGTGATCGACATCACGCACGGGATCGAGCCGCAAGCGGTGCTCCAGGGCGCTCTCGTCCTCGCGAACACGCTCCCGTACATGCCCAGCGGCGTGCACGTGGCCGTCGTCGATCCAGGCGTAGGGGGTGGTCGCAAGGCGCTCTGCCTGCGAGGCGGCGACGGCCGGCTCTACGTCGGGCCGGACAACGGAGTCCTGCTCGTCGCGGCGGAGAAGCTCGGGGGCGTCCAGCAGGCGGTCGAGCTCCAGAACGAGGAATACATGCTCAGCCCGGTCTCACGCACCTTCCACGGCCGCGACGTCTTCTCGCCCGCCGCCGCGCACCTGGCCCTGGGTGTCCCTCCGGAGGAGCTCGGTCCGGCAGTTCCGGCCACCGCGCTGCGGAGACTTGAGCTTCCCCGCCCGGAGATCGGAGAGTCCCGCCTGCGCGCGACCGTGCTCTACGTCGACCGGTTCGGGAACGTCCAGCTGAACCTGACGGCAGGCGATCTCGAGCGGGCCGGGATCGAGCCGGGGACCGAGGTGGAGATCGAGGTTGCGTTCGAGCGGTACTTCGCCATCGTCGCGCTGACGTTCGCAGACGTCCGGGGCGGCGACATCATCCTCTACGAGGACTCGTACCGGAACGTCGCGCTCGCCATCAACGGCGGGAACGCGGCCGAGATGTTCGGCGCGCGACCGGGCCAGCAGCTCCGGATCTCACGACTGCGATGAGGGACCGGCTCGAGACGCTGGCCCGCCGGTTCGCGCGCCTCACGACGCGGGCGGTCGTCGCGCGGCCGGTGCTGTGGCGCGTGTTTCGGTTTCCGTTGCGCAAGCAGTTCGACGCGATGGCCTCGAGCTGGGAAGGCCGCCGAGGGCCCGAGGCCCTCGTCCCGCTCGGCGCCGCCCTGGAGCGCCTCGAACGCCCGCCCGCGCGTGTGCTCGATCTCGGCACGGGGACCGGAAAAGGCGCCCGCGTGGTCGCCAAGCTCTTCCCGGATGCGGAGGTGGTCGGGGTCGACCTCTCCGGCCCGATGATCGAAGAGGCACGGCGCCTTCTCCCCTCCGAGCTGGCCGGCCGAGTCCGCTTCGAGGTGGCTGACGGGGCCGCCTTGCCGTTTCCCGACGACAGCTTCGACCTCGTCCTGCTTCTGAACGCGATTCCGTTCTTCGACGAGCTCGGCCGCGTCTCGACTCGAGACGGCGCCGCCGTCTTCGCGTCCTCGATGGGTGCCGAGACGCCGATCTACGTCCCGCCGGAGACGCTGCGCGAACGGCTCTCGCCGCTCGGGTTCGTCGAGTTCGAGGACGTCGACGCGGGCGAGGGGACCGCTCTGATTGCCCGCCGCGGCAAGACCGATTAGGATCCGCCGCGAGCGACGTTCGCGGCACGGTAGCACCGGCCCGGACGTCGCCCTTTTTCGGGCCACCCCTCGTAGCGCGTCACCCAACCAACGCTCCTCGGCGAGGTGGCGAGGGCCGGAATCGAACCGGCGACACCACGGTTTTCAGCCGTGTGCTCTACCAACTGAGCTACCTCGCCGCGGTCTCGTAGTGTAGCGGCGAGTGTCTGAGAGAACCGTGGCCGTCATCGGCGCCGGGCTCGACCTCGGCGCCGGTCGGCGTGGCGTCGACATGGGCCCGTCGGCGATCCGCTACGCGGGTCTCAACGAACGGCTCGCCGAGCTGGGTCTCGCGTGCACCGACTGGGGAAACGTCGAGACGGCAATCCCCGAGGCGACGGCGTCGGGCAGCCCGAAGGCACGCTTCCTCGACCAGATCAAGGAGGCGTGCGAGCGCGTGTCCCGACGGGTCGCGGTGGCCGTCCAGCAGGGCCGGCTTCCGATCGTCCTCGGCGGCGACCACTCGGTGGCACTCGGGACTCTCGGCGGACTCGCGTCAGAGCGTGGCGTCGGCGGGACGCTCTGGTTCGATGCCCACGGTGACCTGAACACGCCGGCGACGACGCCCAGCGGAAACGTCCACGGGATGCCGCTCGCCGCCGCGATCGGGCTCGATCAGGAGTCGTTTTCGAGCGACGTCTGGCCCCTGCCGGCCGTCGATCCCCGCCGAGTCATGCTGATCGGGACGCGGCAGCTCGACAAGGGCGAGCGAGACGTGGTCCACGAGCACGGCATCGGCGTGTACACGATGACCGAGCTCGACCGGCGCGGGGTCCAGGACGTCGTCGGTGAAGCGCTGGACCGTGTGGGCGGCGAGGGGTTCGTTCACCTCTCGTTCGACATGGACGTGATCGATCCGGACGTCGCCCCGGGGGTCGGAACGCCCGTCCGCGGCGGCCTCTCCTACCGGGAGGCGCACCTCGCGATGGAGCTCGTCGCCGAGGCCGGCGTGCTCGATTCGCTCGAGATCGTCGAGGTCAACCCGATCCTCGACGACCGCAACGAGACCGCGAAGCTCGCGGTCGAGCTCGCCGCGAGCGTGCTCGGCGCGAGGATCATCTAGGTCGGAGGCTTAGAGCCGTTCCTCGAGCCGGCCCACGAGCGCCGGGAGCGTCTCGCGCCAGTCGCCGACGATCCCGACGTCGGCCGCCTTGAAGATCGGTGCCCGCTCGTTGACGTTCAGGGCGACGATGACCCCGGCCTTCACGGAGCCGACCAGATGCTCGAACGCCCCGCGGACACCGACGGCGATATAGAGGCGGGGCGCGACGGCGCGGCCGGTGAGTCCGATCTGACGATTCTTCGGCAGCCAGCCGGCGTCGGCGACCGCGCGAGAGGCGCCGACGGCGGCGCCGAGACGCTTCGCGAGCGCCTCGACCTCCGGAACCGCCTCCGGGCCGCCGATCCCCTTGCCCGCACAAAGGACGATCTCCGCCGCATCGAGCTCGTAGCCGGCCGTGTCGGGACCGTGCTCGCGCTCGACGAGCCGCGTTCGCGGCTCGGGCACCTGCGCGACCGTGATCGGCACCACCTCGGCCTCCGCGTCGTCCCGCGGCTCGACGGTCGCGAACATGCCCGCCCGCACGGTGGCGAGCTGAGGGGTCGTCGCCCCCATGATCACGGAGACGATGTTTCCCCCGTAGGCCGGCTTGTGCTGGATCAGCCGGCCCCCGCGGTCGATCCCGAGGTCGACGCAGTCGCCGGTCATCCCGAGCTCGAGCTCGCCGGCGACGCGCGGGCCGTAGTCGCGGCCCACAGTGGTCGACGGGATGAGGAGGACGTGCGGTCGATGCTGCTCGAGCACCTGCCGGAGCGCCGCCGCGTAGGTTTCGGGGTGATACTCGGCGAGCCGCTCGTCGTCGACCACGTGGATGCGCTCGGCGCCGAAGCGCCTGGCCTCCGAAACCGCGTTCTCGAGACCGTAGCCCAGGACCAGCGCGCAGTTCGAGCCGCCGAGCTTGCCGGCCAACTCGCGTCCCTTCCCGAGCAGCTCTAGTGAGACCTTGCGCGGGCGGCCCTCCACGAGCTCGACCACGACCCAGCAGTCGTAGTTCTTGCCCGGCTTCTCACCGAGCCGCGGCGGTTTCTGCCATGGAGCCCGCGGTGGGCCTTCGACACTCTCGAGGAGCTCGAGCGCCCGGTCGGCACCCTCAGCCGCCGAGTGGACGACGAGGCCTTCCCGCTCGGGCTTCGCGTCGCGAACGGCGAGGACGCGTGTCGGCGAGCCGGTCTGGCCGAAACGCTTGTCACGCGGCCGGACGTCGTCGACGAGATCGGTTGCCTGCCACACCGTGACGCGGCCGTCCACCGAAAACGCCTCGACTTCGCGCGTGGCCGGCCAGAGGCCCTCGTTGATCGCCTCGGTGACGGAGAGGACGGCCGGCAGCTCGAGGTCGTAAGTGTCGAAGCCTTCGTCCGTCTCCCGGCGTGCGCGAAGCCGTCCGTCCGTGAGCTCGATCCGGTCGACATTCGTGACCTGGGGCCAGTTCATGAATCCGGCCACTTCCGGCGGCACCTGCCAGGTCTCGGAGTCGACGGTCTTGCGGCCGCAGAGGACGAGATCGGGGCCCTCCTTCCGGAGCGCCATGGCAAGCGTCCGGGAGGTCCCGATCGTGTCGGCGAGGGCGAAGACCTTGTCGGACAGGTGGATCGCCCGATCGGCTCCCATCACGAGCGTCATCTTCAGCGCGTCCTCGGCCTGCGGCGGCCCCATCGTCATCACGACGACTTCGCCCCCGTGCTCCTCCCGGAGCCGGATCGCCTCGGTGACCGCATAGACGTCGAACTCGTTGAGCTCGAGTGGAACGCCCTCCCTGACGAGCTTCTTCGTCTCCTCGTCGAACTTGATGAACGCCGGGTGCGGGACCTGTTTGACCAGACAGACGATCTTCATCGCGGCCGTTGAATCTACCCGCTCGGCCTATTCCGTCTCCTCGCCGCTTCCGGACGGGCGGTAGTAGACGCGCCCTTTCAGCTCGTCCGGCAGGTAGTCGACCTCGTAGCCGGCCGGATCGTCGGGCGGGTAGACGTAGTCCTGTCCGTGGCCCAGCTTCTTCGCGCCTCGGTAATGGGCGTCCCGGAGCGGCTTGGGCGGCCGGACCGTTCCGTGCTCGCGGACGTCCTGGGTCGCCGCGCCGAGCGCCGTGATGACGGCGTTGGACTTCGGGGCCCGGGCAAGATAGACGGCCGCCTGCGCGAGGTTGAGCCGCGCTTCGGGGAGTCCGACGTGCTCGAGCGCGTGGGCCGCTGCAACGGCGACGAGGAGCGCCCGCGGGTCGGCGTTTCCGATGTCCTCGGACGCGTGGACGATCATGCGGCGCGCGATGTAACGCGCGTCCTCGCCGGCCTCCAGCATGGCGGCGAAGTAGTAGAGGGTCGCATCGGGCTCGGAGCCCCGGATCGCCTTGATGAACGCCGAGATGAAGTCGTAATGCGCATCGCCGCCTTTGTCGTAGACGAGTGGCCGCTTGCGCGCGGCGTCCTCGACGTGACGCTCCTCCAGCGGTCCGCCCTCGGCCTTCGCGGTCCGCCAGGCGAGCTCGAGCGTGTTGAGCGCGGCTCGCGCATCCCCGCCGGCCTTTCTCGCGATCACCAGCGCGAGCTCCTCCGGCACCTCCGCATTCAGCTCCTCGGCACCCCGCCGAAGGACGACCGCGACGTCCTCGGTGCTCAGTGGTTCGAGCGAATAGACCTGGCAGCGGGAGAGAAGTGCAGAGTTGACCTCGAAGTACGGGTTCTCCGTCGTCGCGCCGATCAGCGTGACGAGGCCGGTCTCCACGGCCGGCAGCAGCGCATCCTGTTGGGCCTTGTTGAAGCGGTGGATCTCGTCGAGGAAGAGGATCGTGCGCCGGCTCGCGGTTCCCAGGCGCTCGCGGGCGCGCTGGAGCACGGCGCGGACGTCGGCGACCGAGGCCGAGACGGCGGACAGCTCCTCGAACTCGGCGCCCGTCGTGGCCGCGACGATGCGGGCGAGCGTCGTCTTCCCGCTGCCCGGCGGCCCGTAGAAGATCGCCGACGCCATCCGGTCCTCGGCGATGGCGAGCCGGAGCGCCGATCCCTCACCCACGACGCCTTCCTGGCCGACGAAGTCGTCGAGCCGGGCCGGTCGGAGGCGCTGAGCGAGCGGCGCGACCTCCGGGAGCCGCTCGCTCGCGGCATCGGAGAAGAGATCGCTCACGCCGGGAAGTATGCTCCGGCCCTCGAGATGGCGACGCTCTCGATACGCGACGAGGCGACCGAGCTTCTCCGGGAGCTCCTCCGTCTGAACACGGTCAACCCGCCCGGGAACGAGACCGTGGCGGCCGAGCTCCTGCGCGATTACCTCGAGCCGTTCGGGGTCGAGTGCGAGCTCCTCGGGCGTGTTCCCGAAAGGAAGAACCTCGTTGCGCGCCTGCCCGGCCGTGGAGACGGGCCGCGGCTGCTCCTGCTCTCCCACACCGACACGGTCGTTGCCGACGCCGATGAGTGGTCGGTCGACCCATGGGGCGGCGAGCTTCGCGAGGAGCACGTCTGGGGCCGCGGCGCGCTCGACATGAAGGGGCAGGTCGCGGCGAGCGCCGTCGCGATCGCGACGCTCGCCCGCGAGGGGTTCGGGCCGGCCGGCGACATCCTCTTCGCCGCGACGGCGGACGAGGAGGTGGGCGAGGAGGTCGCGTTCGGCCTGTCATGGCTCTGCGAGGCGCACCCGGAGGTCATCAGGGCCCAGTACTGCCTGAACGAGGGCGGCGGCGATCGGATCTCCTTCGGCGGTCGAACGTACTACCTCTGCTCGACCTCCGAGAAGATGAGCTCGCCGTTTCGCATCCGCGTCCACGGACGAGCCGGCCACGCCTCGATGCCGGGGATCGCGGACAACGCGCTCGTCCGCGCAGCCCCGCTGATCGAACGGCTCGGCGCGTACGATCCGGCGCCCCGCCTCCTGCCGGAGGTCGAGGAGTTTCTTCGCACCCTTCTCGGTCGTGTTCCCGAGCCCGACCAGGTCGTCGACGAGCTCCGGGACCTCGACGCCGTGCTCGCAGGGTGGGTCGAGCCGATGCTCGCGCTCACGATCTCGCCGACGATCATCGAGGCGTCTCGCGCCCGGAACGTGATTCCGAGCGCCGTCGACCTCGTGTGCGACTGCCGCCTCTTGCCCGGGCAATCCCGGAGCGAGGCAGAGGCCGACATCCGCGCCACGCTCGGCGAAGACCACTACGACTTCGACTGGCTCGAGGCCCACGGAGGGACGCGCTCGTCGATGCACACGCCGCTCTGGGAGGCCGTTGCCTCGTTCGTCACGGAGGAGGAGCCCGACGCGGCGCTCGTTCCGATCGTCCTCCCGGGGTTCACCGACAGCCACTACCTCCGTGAGGCCTTCGGAACGATCGCGTACGGGTTCTTCCCCATGCGGACGATGGACCCCGAGCTCGCCGCCCGACTCGTCCACTCCGCAGACGAGCGAATTCACGTGGCCGACCTCGAGTACGGGGCCCGCTTCCTCATTCACGCTGCACGTACACTCGAAGCGTGAGCTCCGAGGCACAGGCCGAGCGCATCCGGCTGGGCGGCATGGCCCTGGCGAACGGGGTCCTCGTTCACGGCCCGACCGCGTGGGCCTGTGCCGTCCGCACGGACGAGGGCGAGCTGAAGGTCGCGTCCGGGCGCAAGACGATTCGATCCGCCGACGCGGACACGCCGCTTCTTCGCGGCCCGCTCAAGGTTGCCGAGGTCTTCGCACTCTTGCCGGCCGTCCGGCGTGCCCTTCCGGAGGCGCGCCTCCCCCTGCAGCGCCCGCGCGTCGTCACCGCGATGCTCGGAAGCGCTCTGGCCGTTCGAGTCGTCCGGGGGAGCCGCCTCGGCGCGCTCGCGCAGGAGGGACTCGCGGCGATCGCGGCGGTCGCGCCCGCGGCGATGGCTCTCCGGGACTCTTCGCTCGCCGAGTACCACGGGGCCGAGCACATCGCAATCGGGAGCTACGAGCACGGGGAGAGGCGCGAGCGAGAACACGAGCGCTGTGGCTCTCACCTCCTCGGGCCGCTGCTGCTCACCTCGGCGACGGGCAGCCTGCTCGCCTCCAAGGCTCCCGAGCCGCTGCGACCGCTGGCGCGCGCCGCTGCGGCCGTCGGCGCCGTTGCGACCTCGGTCGAGACGTTCGCCTGGATGCTACGGCACGAGGATCATCCCCTGGCCAGGGCTCTTGCGCGCCCCGGCCACGAGCTGCAGCACCGCTTCGCGACGGCAGAGCCGAGCCCCGAGCAGCTCGCGGTCGCCGACGCGGCCCTCGCCGAGTGCCTGCGCCTGGAGGCACAATCTGGGTCGAATGGTCACGCAGGCCCCGACGAGGAAGCGCCTCCCACCTGAGATCTTCGACCTCCCGGTCGAGAAGATGCGGGAGGGCTACTACACCGACGCGTACTTCAACCACGCGCGGGAGACGCTGCTCACCGACGGCCGCCAACCGCGCGTCGTGATGCAGGTCTTCCAGAAGAAGTCAGCCTACCTCGGCGGCATGGACGAAGCGCTCGCGATCCTGAAGCTCTGCTCCCACGACTGGGAGGAGCTCACCGTCCACGCGCTCTACGACGGCGATCGTGTCGAGCCGTGGGAGACGGCGATGACGATCGAGGGCGACTACACGCTCTTCGCCCACCTCGAGACGCTCTACCTCGGGACGCTCGCGCGCCGCACCCTGATCACGACGAACGTCGTCCGCGTGCTCGAGGCCGCGAGGGGCAAGCAGATCATCTTCATGCCGGCGCGCCACGACCACCACCGCGTCCAGACGGGCGACGGGTATGCCGCCTACGTGGCGGGCCAGATCGTCGGCGCGCCGGTCGGCGTCACGACGGACGAGCAGGCGTCCTGGTGGGGCGGCAAGGGCGTCGGCACCGTGCCGCACGCATTGATCAGCTCCTACGGGGGCAACACGGCGCTCGCGGCGTCGAAGTTCGCGGACTGGGCGCCTTCGGATCTCAACGTCACCGTTCTCGTCGACTTCGAGAACGACTCGGTGCGGACGTCCCTCGAGGTCGCCCGGGCGCTCGGCGACCGTCTCTGGGGGGTGCGCCTGGACACCTCCGAATCGCTCGTCGACCGCGCTCTGTGGGCCGAGATGGGCGACTTCACGCCGACCGGCGTCAACGAGCGGCTCGTCTGGA
>Ga0066710_100007768_pt1 | contig 10306 bp, 12 predicted proteins | sample GraSoiAngelo_159_FD_79666 | JGI IMG/M metagenome (GOLD analysis project Ga0066710, IMG submission 79666) | Grasslands soil microbial communities from the Angelo Coastal Reserve, California, USA - 14_1009_16_40cm | ecosystem: Environmental > Terrestrial > Soil > Grasslands | place: USA...
AGGAGCGGATCACGGTCCTCGCGTGGAGCCCGTTGGCCCAAGGGGTGCTCGCGGACACGTACCGGGTGGGCCGGGTGCCCCGGGACTCGATCCGGAAGCAGAACGACCTGTTCTCCCCGAAGAACCTGAGGGAAGCGGGGAAGCTCCTTCGGGCGCTGCGCAAGGTCGCGAAGGCGCACCGCCGAAACGTCGCGCAGGTCGCCCTGAACGCGCTTTCAAAGGACCCGATTGTGGTCCCCATTCCCGGAGCGAAGAGGCCCTCGCAGGCGGAGGAGAACGCGGCGGCGGTCTCCTTCGACCTTACGCCCGCAGAGCGGCGGGCGATCGAGGCCGCCGCGCAGTCGACGCGGGTCGAGACGTTCTGAGCCCTACTTGTTCTCCGGCTTTGGCTTGCTCGCGGGCTTCTTCCGCATGAGCCAGAACAGCAGGGCGACGACCGCGACGAACGCGACCACGGCGCCGATGGCGATCAGGACCGAGTTGTCGATCCCGCCGGGCGGGGGCGAACCCGCGCGGACCTCGATCTGGCCCGCGTTCGTGGGGTTGAACCGGTCGCGGTAGAAGTACGTCCCGTTCACGCTCGCGGTGAAGTTCCACGAGATCGCCGTGTCCTGGAAGGTCGGGGAGTTCGGCTCGTTCGCGTCGTCGCGGCTGTCGTTGTCGTAGTCGATGAACCAGTTGTGGTTCCTCCCAGAGTCCGTCCCGTTCAGGGCGAGGGTCACGTTGTCCCCCTGGTAGACGAGCAGGGGAGGTCCCGGGTTGTTCAGGGAGGTGTTCGTCGAGCCCCACCCGTCGTTCACGCTCGTGAACAGGGTGAACGAGGGGCTCCCCGCAGACACGGGGGCCGGGCTCAGGAGGCAGACCGAGAGGCCGAGGACTACGCTGGCGACGAGTAGCCGAGTGTTCGAGGGGAGCATTCCACCAACTCCGTTGGGCGCCGGACGGAGGCTCCCGGGGATGAAGGCTTGCGGCCCATTGTCAGCCGTGATTCTCACGAAGGGCGGTGCGGGGGATGGGACTTCCCTCGCGGCTCGCGGGCGGGCCGCGATTTTGAACCCATGCACTCCTGCGAGACAGGATCTTAAGTCCCGCGCCGTTGGCCGGGCTTGGCTACCCCCGCGGCGCCTCGCATCGGAGGCGGGGCCATTAACCTTCCTCTGGAGCGAGGGCGGCATCCTTTATTTCCCGCCGCGGGTTCCGCCTCACGCGGAGGAAGCGGCGTGGGGAGGCTCGACGGCCGGAACGCCCTGATCACAGGCGCGAGCGGGGGGATCGGGCGAGCGACCGCGATCGAGTTCGCAAGGGAGGGCGCCCACGGGATTGGCATTCAGTACGCCCGCAATGCGCCCGCCGCGGAGGCCGTCGCGAAGGAGTCGCGCGCCCTCGGGGCGGACCCCCTCCTCCTCCAAGCGGACGTCTCTGAGCGGGAGCAGGCCCGCCGCATGGTCGGGACGTTCGTGGGCCGGTTCGGCCGCCTGGACGCGCTTGTCTGCTACGCCGGCCACCCCTTCCGGAGGGAGGAATGGGATGCGGACTTCGGGGATCTTACGGAGGAGGCGTTCCGCGGCCCGCTCCGGATCGACCTCCTGGGATCCGTGTTCACGGCCCAGGCCGCGATGCCCGTCATGAAGAAGCAGAGGGCGGGTGCGATCGTGCTCGTCGGCTCCACCCCGGCGATCACGGGAGACCGCGTCGGGATCCCGTACTACGTCGCGAAGGCGGGGGTCCTCGCCCTGACGAAGGGGCTGGCCCAAATCCTCGGACCCTACAACGTCCACGTGAACGCGATCGCCCCGGGCGCGGTGGACACGGAGGCGATGGTCGGGCTCTCGGACGCGGCGATGCAATCCCTCGCCGAAGAGGCGGCCTTGAAGCGGCGCGGGTCCCCGGAGGAGATTGCGAGGAAGGCCGTGTTCCTGTGTTCCGATGACGCGTCCTTCATGACCGGAGTGACACTCGTGGTGGACGGCGGGTACGCGATGCGTTGAGCCCCTACGCCTTCGGGAGGCGCGCGCCCTCGAGGTCGAGTTCGACCCTCGTGCCGCAGTTGTGACAGGTCGCAAGGAGCTTCGGGGGACCCTCCCCAAAATGTTCCCGGACGATCCAGTGGCCCCGCTCGCACTTGCAAAGGAGGCGGGCCTCGTCGGGCTGCCCGCGGACCGTGATGAGCAGGTGGACGTGGTCGACGACCCGCCACTTCGTGATCACCGCCCCGGCGACCCTCGAGATCGGGACGTCCGTAACCATGGACCGCGGCGGCGAACGCCGTCCGCCGCCTTACCCCTTTCGTGCCGCCACACCTGGACACGGATGGGGGATCTCGGGAGATACCCTGAAAACGGATTGGGCCTTCCCGCCGCGTGGCGGGCGATGGCATCCGACGGCGAGACGTTCATGACGCGGGATCTCTTCGATCAGATTGCGGAGTATTACGACACTCTGCACGATGACGTCGACTACGCCGCCGAGTGCGCGATCCTGGAGCGGGTCTTCTCGAGATTCCTCCGGGACGAACCTTCCTCGATTCTGGACCTCGGATGCGGGACGGGAAACCACGCCCTCGTCCTCGCGAAGCGGGGATACCGAGTCACGGGGATCGACTCGTCCGCGGGTATGCTCCGCGTAGCGCGCAAGAAGGGGCGCGGCCGCTCGAACCTCGCGTTCGTGCGCGCGGACATGCGGAGCTTCAGTCTCGGGCGGACGTTCGACGCCGCGATCTGCATGGACGGCGCGTTCACCCACCTCCTCACGGAGTCCGACCTCCTCGCGCACCTCCGGACGGTCCGACGCCACCTCGGACCCGGGGGCGTGTATGTCTTCGAGTTCGCGCAGCCCTTGAAGACCGAAACGGAGGGACCCGGGTGGATCTACCACGACGCCCCGGCCCGAATCATCTGGCTGTACGACCTCGCCTTCGATCCGATGCGGCTCCTCCTCACCTCTACGAACCGGTTCTTCGCGTTCGATGGTGACCGGGTCCGGAAGACGTTCGTCGGGACGAATTCCACCCGCCTGACGTCCGTCCCACTCCTTCGAAGGCTGCTTGCGCGCGCCGGGATGCGCCTCGCGGGCGTGTTCAGCACGGACGAGGGGTCGGGGCTCCGGCCCCTGCGGAAGGACGATCCCCTCCCGATGGCAGCCGCGATGTCGAAGGCGAGATGATTGTCGCGTTGGCCGTGACGAATGGGCCCGTCCGGATTTGAACCGGAGTCGCCAGCACCCCAAGCTGGTAGGATACCAAGCTACCCCACGAGCCCACGTCGCCCTTCCGGGCGGTTGGGACTACTGACACTCTCTTAAGGCTTCCCGGTCCAATCCATCGATTGGTGACGTCCCACGACGTCCTCAGGGAGACGGAGTTCCTAGTGGCCCGCTTGTCTTTTCCGCCCATCTATTTTTCGCGTATCAAAACGCTTGCCGTGCTTGATCCTTTTCCTGTACGGATGGGCCTTCACGAGCCTGGATGGTCACCCTGTTGAAAAAGGTAGCGCCTTGGCAGTCTTATAGACCGCGTCCTGTGAAAGAGAACAGCCCGCAGGCCGCCGGGACCACCGGCGGGGTGGATCCTGGGTCAGCCGAACGGGACGACCTCGTCGATGAGGTCCGCGTTCGTGAGGAGCATCCGACGGCAGCAGTATCGCCGGACCCCCAGTGTGTCGAGGACCGTCCGCGGGTCCTCGCCCGACCGCGTGCGCGAGAGGAACGGCTCCCACAGGGAGCCGACGACCTTGCCGCAGGTGAAGCATCGGACGGGGATGATCATCGGCTCACCGGTACGACTTCTGGCGCTTCTTTCGGGCCCCGCGGCCGAGCGGGTTCTTCGGGAGCTTCCGCCGGGTGTCGGGGACGATCAGGGTCCGGTCGTAGTCCCGATACAGGGACTCGAGGTCCTCGTCGTTCAGGTACTGGACGAGGCCGCGGGCGATCGCGGTGCGGGCCGCCGCGGCCTGCCCCATCACGCCCCCGCCGCCGACTCGGACGGCGATGTCCACGGCCTCCGCCTTCTTGCCCGCGAGCTTGAGCGGCTCGAGGATGCGGAGCCGGGCGAGTTCCGGCTCCAAGATCTCCACGGGGCGGCTGTTCACCCGGATCACGCCCGAGCCCTTCGTCACCGTCGCGCGGGCGATCGCGGTCTTCCGCTTCCCGCTCGCGAGGACGACCTTCAGAACGTCCCCCCCAGCCGCCTCGAGATGTCCGCGAGCGTCATGTACTGCGCGGTCCGGACCTTCGGGGCCAGCGGCCGCTCGATCGGCCCCTCCCGGAGCTCGGGCGGGACGTCCACGTACACCCGGAGCCGCTTGAGCGCGGCCCGGCCGCGGGGCTGCTGGTACGGCAGCATCCCCCGGACCGTCCGATGGAGGATCCGGTCCGGCCGCTTCGGATAGAACGGCCCCTTCCGCTGGCTCCCGACGTCCCGCCGGTGGTGGAACTCCGCGGTGAGCCACTCCTTCGAACCCGTGATCAGCGCCTTCTCCGCGTTCACGAGGACGATGTGCTCCCCGTCCAGCAGGCGCTTCGCGATACCGCTGGAGAAGCGACCGATGACCTGCCCGCTCTCGTCGACGACCGCCGTGCCTGTCACCCCAGGATCCGGACGCCCGCGCCCTTCGGATGCTGCCGGGCGAAGTCCAGCAGGGACAAAGCGTGTCCCCCCGCCGCCTCGACCTTCCGGCGCGCCGCCCCGGAGGCCCGGAACGCGCCCACCGTGATCGGCACGGTCAGCGTGCCGCTCGAGAGGAGGACCCCGGGCACGACGACGGTCGACCCCTTCGGGGCGTGCCGGGCGACCCGGCTCAGGTTCACCTCGGGCCAGTTCCTCCGGGGCCCGGCGAGCCGCTCGGCGACCGCCCGCCAGATCGGGGCGCCATGCTCCCGGGAGAGGGCCTTCAGCTCCCGCACCGTGCGGTCGAGTTCAGGGTTCGTTTTCAGGGGAATGGGCATCGAGAAATGCCTCGGAAGTGGCGAGTAAAAATGGGCGCGATATAAACGTTTGGGTAACGGCCAGCGCGTCCCTCGGAGGGAGCGACGCTCTGCGCGTCCAGCTGGGCGCGCGTGATTGTCCGCTCTGCGAAGGTTCTTCTAAGACGGCCGTGAATTAAATAACACTCGCCCTATGCACCCGCCTCCCCGGTGACGCGATGATTCGGTTCGGCCCCTCCGGAATCCCCCTCAGTTGCAAGGGGCGGACGCTCCGGGACGGGATCGAGGACGTGCACAACCTCGGGCTCACGGCCATGGAGGTCCAGCTCGTCCGCGTGAACCTCAACGAGCGGTTCGCGTCCGAGGAGGACGTCGGCCACACGATCCGCGAGATCCCGGGCGAGCTCATCGTTCGCGTGGGCCGCCCCGAGGACCACGGGACGATGTTCTTCTCCGACTTCCAGCGGGCGATCGAGCGCGGAGACATCCTCTACAGCCTCGCGAGCGGCATCGCCCACGACTATGTGGAGCTCGAGGAGCTCGGGGAGATCGCGCGGGAGCTCGACATCGAGCTCACCCTCCACGCTCCCTACTACATGGACTTCGCGGACGTCGACGGGCTCGCGGCGAAGTCGATGGACAGCGCGGTCTGGGGTGGACTCCTCGCCCACGCCCTGCAGGCGCGTCTCGTCGTCACCCATCTCGGGCGGTACGGGGACCTCGACCGGCAGCTCGCCCTCGAGCGGGTGAAGGACAACCTCGCCGCCGTGCGGGAGCGCTTCAAGGGCGCGAGGCTCTCGCCGTGGATCGGGGCGGAGGCGAGCGGGCTCCAGGAGGTCGTGGGCGGGCTCGACGAGCTCCTGTGGCTCGCGAAGCAGGTGAAGGGCGTCGTCCCGGTGCTGAACTTCGCGCACCTCCACGCGAGGGAGGGCGGGCTCCTCCGCCGGCCCGAGGACTTCCAGGCCGTGTTCGAGAAGGCCGAGAAGGCCGCGGACGGCCACTTCCATGCCCACTTCAGCGGGGTCGAGCACGCGGGTGGGAACGAGATCCGGTACACGCCGATCAAGAAGGGGGACCTGAGGTTCGAGCCCCTCGCGGAATACCTCCTCACGAGCCCCGTCGACCTCACCGTGATTTCCTCGTCGCCCCTCCTGGAACACGACGCGATGTACATGCGCGTGATCCTCGACCGGGTCGTCGCGAAGAAGGTCGGGAAGCCGGAGATCCCGGAGCCCATCATCGAACCCGTCCCGAAACCGGTGAAGCCGGTCGTCGCGCCGCGCCCGGCGGCGAAGAAGGCCCCCGCCAATAAGCCCACGAAGAAAAGGCCCGCCGCGAAGAGGCCGACGAAGAAGCGGACTCCGAAGAGGGCCCGACGAAAGAAGAGGGCATCTGCGAAACGGCGGCCCGCCCGCCCCCGGGCGAAGCGGAGTCCGAAGCGATCGTCGAGGCGGCGCCGATGACGGTTGGCGGGGACGCGACCTCGTTCATCCTTGATGCCGTTGCGAACATACTGTCGGAGGACCGGTCCGCGGAGATTCACGAGAGCCTCGACCTGCTCGTGAAGGCCCCGAAGATTTTCGTTTACGGCGTCGGACGGTCCGGGCTCGTCGCACGGGCGTTCGCGATGCGGCTCGTGCAGCTCGGCCTGAAGTGCTTCTTCATCGGAGAGACGATCACGCCGATCGTGGAGGCGGGGGACTGCGTGTTGATCGTGTCGAACACGGGCGCGACGATGTCCGCCGTGTCGACCGCGAACATCGCGAGGCGGGTGGGCGCGAGCGTCGTGGGCGTGACGGGGAACCGGACGTCGAAGCTCGCCCACGCGTCGAACGTCGTGATTCAGGTCCGGGAAAACAACCGCCCGGAGTCTGCGAAATACGCGCCCCTCAGCACGCTCTTCGAGATCGCCACCCTCGTCCTGCTCGACGGCGTCGTCGCCCAGGTGATGGAGACGCTCGGGGAGAACGAGCAGACGATGCGGGCCCGCCACGCGATCATGGTGTGACAGGAGGAACTCATCTGCGTCGGTTGCTTGCCAAAAGCCGAACGAGGTCATTGCCGACCTCTTGCTCGACGCGCGTTCTCCATGCGAATCGGCGTCCAACAAACGCGATTGAGAATGCCTTGTTCTCTGGGTAGTACTTGCAGTCGTCGACGTCTTGCCAACGCGCGTGGATGATGCGTCCCGACCGCAACCGGATGTCGACCCCCACAGGCGAATACTGAATCGCGACCAAGTCGAGGAGGCTCACCCCCGCCATGAGAACCGAGGCCGCGACTGCGGTGACAACGAGGGTGAGCCCCAGGAACGGATTCCTCGGATTCTCGTACTGGGGATTTAGAACAAGGAGACCGCCCACGATAGCGCAAGCGCTGATGATCGCGAGGACAGCGCCCCATCCGAAGCTGTTCGGGAGCGCCCGATGCCAACGTTCGAAACGCGCCCCTTCGCCGGGCATTGAACCGGCATAAGGAAATCCCCCTTTACGCGTTCCCTGTCCGCGCTCACAGGGTTTATCCCGCGCTCTCCTATCCCGCAATCCGATGCCAGAGGACTTCGTCGTCACCCCGTGGGAGGTGCGGGGCCGCGTCGATTACGACCGCCTCGTCCAGCAGTTCGGCACGCAGAAGATCGACGAGGCGCTTCTGCGGCGAATCAGCAAGCACACCGGAGAGCTCCACCCGCTCCTCAAGCGCGGCCTGTACTTCTCCCACCGGGACCTCAACTGGGTCCTCGACGAGTACGAGAAGGGCCGGCCGTTCAGCCTGTACACGGGGCGCGGGCCGTCGAGCGCGATGCACCTCGGGCACATGATCCCGTTCCTCTTCACGGCGTGGCTCCAGAAGCACTTCAAGGCGAAGGTGTGGGTCGAGATCACGGACGACGAGAAGTTCCTGTTCCGGGACTTCGAGACCCTGGAGGACGCGACCCGAGTCGGGTACGATAACGTCCTCGACATCATCGCGGCGGGGTTCGATCCGAAGCTCACGCGGATCTTCTTCGACACGGAGTACATCCATCACCTGTACCCGCTCGCGGTCCGGGTCGCGAAGAAGATCACGTTCTCCACAGCGAAAGCGGTCTTCGGCTTCGACGCGTCGAACAACATCGGGCAGATCTTCTACACGGCCCTGCAGACCGTGCCGTGCTTCCTGGAATCGATCGAACAGGGGCACAACGTGCCCTGCCTGATCCCTTGCGGGATTGACCAGGACCCGCACTTCCGGATCACGCGGGACCTTGCGGAGCCCCTCGGCTACTACAAGCCGGCGCTCGTCCACAACCGGCTGATGCCGGGCCTGAAGGGGCTGGACTCGAAGATGTCTTCGTCGCAGGCGGATAACGCGATCTTCATGACGGACACGCCGGAGCGGGCCGAGGCGAAGTTGCGGAACGCGTTCACGGGGGGGCGGGCCACGGTCGAGGAGCAGCGGAAGCTCGGGGCGAACCCAGACATCTGCTCGGTGTTCGCGTACTACACATATCTCTTCGCGCCGGAGGACCCGTACTGGAGACGGGTGGAGTCGGAGTGCCGCGGGGGGCAGCGGATGTGCGGGGATTGCAAGCTCGAGCTCGCCGGCCACGTCGCGAAGTTCCTCGAGGAGCATCAGCGGCGGCGGGACAAAGCGAAGGACCAGCTCGAGAACTTCCTGCTCCGCGACTGACGGGGTTCGAGCCTACGTGTGCGGCGTTGCCGGAAGCGTTGGTCTTGAATGAGACCGACTTCTGCGACCAGGAGCCTACCCCAGGATGCGCGTCACCCGGAACCCGTGGTCGAACACGAGCGCGTGGTAGTCCGTCGAGTGCCGGCGGCCGCGGAGCTTGACGACCCGCACCTGTCGCTGCGTTCCGAAGTCCCCACGCTTCGCGAGCTTTAGGTGGATGATCCCATCCGCTAGATAGTCCTCCCGGTGGTCTGGCGACGTGCGGTAGTCCCCGCCGTTCGCCTCCGACTCCGGCGGGAGCTCGGAGATTACAAAGCACGTGACGCCGAGCCCGCGGAGCCACTTGAACAGCTCGAACACCTCCCGCCGCGGCCGCTCGAACTTGGCGAGGATCTCGAGCGCGTTCAGGGAGTCCAGGACGAGGAACTCGTACGGGAACGTCGTGCGGAGGGTCTGTGTGTACATCTTGAACAGGTCGAGCCACGCCGGCCCCCGGGCCTCCTGGATCCTCGCCCGGAGGGCCCCGAGGTCCAGGATGCTGAGGTTGCCCCGCGTGCCCTCCGGGTCCATTCCGAGCCCCTTCATGTGGTGCACGAGGCTCTCCCGGCCCTGTTCCAGCGAGATGTACAGCCCCTTCCGCCCCCGAAGGGCGTTGTTGAAGAGCGCCGCGAACCCGAGGGACGACTTCATCGTCCCCGGCGCGCCCGCGAGGAGGACGACGCTCCCCCGGGGGATCCCGCCCGCGCACACGGGCGCGTCGAGCCCTTCGACGTGCGTGAGCTCAAGCTCCATGGCCCACCTCCTCCGCGATCCCCGCGAGCATCGTCCGGAGGCGGCGCCCCCGCTCCTCGAGGTCCGCCCGGCCCTGGGGGAGGTCGACCGCGGAACCGAGGGACGCGATCGCGGCGGCGGCGCCCTCCGCGAGACGGGGCATGTCATCCGGGCTCAGGTCCTTCGGGCCCTTCCCGATGCGGCGGAGCTCGGACTCGAAGATGTGCTCGCCCGTCCGGCCGAGGGCCTGGACGAACGCGGCCCGCACCCGCTCCGCGAACCGCTCCCCGACGGAGGGCTGGGTGACGACGCGGAGCATCTCTTCGAGCTCCCGCCCCTTCCAGTAATCGGAGGCCCGCACGAGGAGGTCCTCGCCCGTCGTTGCCCGGACGGCGGAGGGCCACGGCCTCGCAGCCGTCTCCGGGAGGGAGCGCCGGGCGAACCGGTCGAGGTCGAGGTTCACGTGGTCCAGGGTCTTCCGCCACCCGGTGATCACCGGGTCGTCGCCCGGGGCCCGTGCGAGTTCCGCGAGGGCGGTGCCGAGGAACCGCTCAAGGTCCGGGAGGTCCTCGTAGGCGAGGTCTTCCGGACGCCGATGTTCGCGGGCGGCGAACGACTTCAGCAGCTGGGCCGCGGCGCCGCCCACGGAGGCCCTGAGGATCGCCTCGAACTCGACCGCCGGGTCGGGGAGCCGGACCGCCGCGACGCCGGGGAGGGCCATCGCGTCGCGCCGTTCGGCGGGGGTGAGGAGGGCGAGGGATGTGACGACGCTCCCCCCCGTCCCCGTGACGATCCTCTGGAGAGAGGTGAGTCCCTCCCGCATCGATTCTGCGCCCGCCAGGGCGACGATGTAGCTCAGGTCCCGCACGTACACGAGCCCCGACGGGTGGCGCGCCAGGAACTCGGAGGCGGTCGCGAGCAGGACGGACACCGCGGATGCCGTGGG
>Ga0066710_100007769_pt1 | contig 10305 bp, 2 predicted proteins | sample GraSoiAngelo_159_FD_79666 | JGI IMG/M metagenome (GOLD analysis project Ga0066710, IMG submission 79666) | Grasslands soil microbial communities from the Angelo Coastal Reserve, California, USA - 14_1009_16_40cm | ecosystem: Environmental > Terrestrial > Soil > Grasslands | place: USA...
CTGCATGGCGGCACGTTGCACTTCGGGATTGTGATCGTTCAGCGCTGCCAGCGCCTGGTCCCGCAGCTCGGGGTCGTGCATGAGGCTGTCAAAAGAAGAGGCGGCGTTCAGTACCTGGGCATAATTCCGGGGACGCGGCTGCCGCTCCATGAGCGCCCGAACCGAGGCGAGCACCTCCGTCTGACGCTCCCACGGCGAGTCGCCGGGAAGGGAAGCAAGCAGGGGCAGAACAACGCTCTGGCTGTCGGGGTTCCCCTGGTTGAGGATCTCGACCACGGTCTTCACCAGCTTCGGATCGGGCGACGGCGTATCAATGTTGAGGATGCCGCGCTGGCCGTTTTCGTAAACATAGCGCACGGTCTCGCGTACTTCCTTATCGGGATCGAGCGAAAGCTGGAGCGCCGCCAGCGCAAACTTCTCGTCGCCCGCCCCGCTCAAGGTACTGCCTGCTTTCAACACCTGAATCTTCATGTTGTCGTCCGCACCTTCAAGACAGGCGACCAGCGCCTGTTCCAGCTGAGGCCCCGAGCTGCGGAAGAAGTGGATCAGGTCACTGTCATTGCCGATGCGTGTCTGAAAGAAGCCGTTGTGAACGTCGTATTTGAAGTTCACCGTCTCCCGGTAAGGCGGGTAATCGTAGCCGGGCCGATGGAGGTCGGGGACGCCTTCAACATACCTGGTCAGGACTGCGGGGAGTCCGATGGAAACCGTATCAGACTTCACCTGGGGCAAGGCGTAGTGACGCACATGAAAATCCCAAAGCGCGTTGAGGATGCCCTCGCGGCCTAGCTCGGTGCCGCTGCGCAGAACCTTGGCGAGCACCTGGGCCTGGTCGCGGACCACGCCTTCGTAGCCGCTGCCGATGTGGTCTTTGTCTTCCCGCGTTCCAGCAGTCTTGATCCAGGCGGCCATGTAACCTGTGTTCTCATCCAAAACGTCGTAGATGCTTTCCTCCAGCCCTCGCCGCACCATGGGGTCAGTCTCGGTATTCAGCCGGCCGGCCAGCGCCTCGAGGGCCCTGTTCCGGGCCTCCCGATGGTCCACCTGCCAGTAATACCAGCGCCATAGACCGGAGGAGGCCTGAAAGCGGACGAAGGGCGCGGGATCATTCACGTCGCGCGACAGGGCAGCGAGCAACGTGGGATCACCTGTGAGGTCCTTGAAATGTTGTGCGAAAAGCCTGGTGGCTCCCCAGCGAGTGCGTGCGTCCGGAGATTGAAGGGCCGCGGCCAGCACCGTCCGGCCTTGGGCAGCAATTTTTGTGCGTCGCGAAAGGATCATCCGTAAAGCGTAGGCGGCGCTCGTCTGCACCATCTTGCTTTGATCGCCGAGCGCTTTACCCAGCACGTCGATGGATCCCGGATCAGCCATGTGACCGAGAGCGCGCGCCGCCGCCTCCCTCGCCAGCGGCTGCTTGTTGGTGGCAAGCACCTGCCTGATCTGTTTCAGCACAGGTTCGGGCGCGAGGTCCCAGTATTGATCGAGCTGCCACAGGAGACGTGGCAAGTTGCCTGTCGAGAGATGTGTGGGTGGGGCAGGGAAGGCGTCGTTCCAACCTTTATCTTTCGACGGCTTCTTGTCCGGGCCGGGATACAGGGTCGAGAGAGCCATGACCGCGAATTGCGTCGCGCGGAAGGGCGTGTTGAAACCCTGATAGACAGGATCACCCTCCCAGCTTCCTTCCGGGCGCTGCGCCTTAAGCATGACATGGAGCGCACGCGCCATATTGGGATCGGACTCGGGACGTCGGCCTGCCAAGGCGAGGGCAAGAACAGCGTGATAGGAAATAAAGTCGGCGGGCTTGGCGTTCTTGTCGAAAGGATAGGCCCACAGACCCTCGGGAGTTTCGTAGCTATATAGTTGAGTGATCAGCTCATCGAGCTCCTTCGCGAACTTCTCACGTCCGACGGCGGCCAGGAAATGGATCTTCCAGTTAAGGTCGATCATGTTCTTGGGCTTGTAAGGCAGCGCGAGGCGCAGCACGTTGTCACGCTGTTCGAGCCACTGCGGGTCGTGCGTCTGCTCGTAGAGTATGTTGAATGTGTCCCAACTCTGCGCGGCAATTTCAAAGGGGCTCACCTCCGGCTCGCACCCGTCGGTCTCGTCGCCCGGCATTTCTTTCGCGTTCTTATAGTGGATTTTCAGGAAATCGCCATAGGCAAGGCCGAATCCGGGCCGCGGAGGATCGTGGGACACGTTGGTTTCATACAGGTGCTCGATCACAGGTAGCCGGCTGGCCACCGTGCGGGCGGAATAGATCACGCGCACCCAGTTTGTATTCGGCTCGCCATAAAGTGGGCGGGCGTTGTTATAAATGCGATCTGTGAGGAACTCGAGTGCGGCGCGCTGGGTGGGGGGGTAGCCGTTTTGAATCGCCGTCAGATACCCGCGCGTGGTGAACTGTGTGGGATGGCAGGCGATGCAGAGATGCGTCTCCGAGTGCTGCATGCTGGTGCGTAGCGCTACGCTTCCGCGCCGCGGGGTATTGGAAAGCCAGGTGTCACCCATATTCACCAGGAAGTCCATGCCCGTTCGCACCGCCTGCCGCGGGTCCGCGTACGGAGGCACAGGGTAATCATAGGTGTGCAACTGCCAGGCCGGATGATTGGCGTGCACGCGCACGTAGTACGTCTCGCCCGGCTTCAGGATGCGCGTGCGGAATTTATACAAGCCCGGATAGTTCTGCGTGGCCTCGATCTGGTAAATAAATTCTCCGGTTCTATAGGGCACCACGTCGGCCTTACCTTGATACGCGCCGGATTTGAAGATATCAACGTCAAGCGGGACGTCGCGGTCGGTGATGTTCAGAACGAAGTAGGCAAGGCGGGGCTGCGGTCCGTGAAAGGTAAACTTGAACCACTGGAAGCCTTTCACCATGGCCGCGTAGCCATCTTCCTTCGAAGACGGAGCATAAGGGCGCTCGTCGGCACTGCCATAAATCGTCTGTCCCCAATCGAAGGGTTGTGCCGCCTCCCAGGTGCTGTTGGGCTGGGCAGCGATGACTGCGGGTTCGCTTGCTGCGCCCGCCCTTTGTCCCTGCTGGCTTACTGCCGTTTCACTCGCGGAATCGCGTTCGTGGCTTCCAGGCCGATCATGAAGCGTCGCCGGGCGAATTCTGTTCCCCGAAGGCACCGGATTAAACGCCACCGCGACATTCGAAAGCAGGCTCTCGGAAGTCGCCCGAAGGGTGGCCGTGACGGGGCCGCGCACGCGAGGGCGGACCGTGAGATAGAAATCGAGGTCGGCAGTATGCAGCCACTTCTCCGCCACCGGGCCGGAGGAGTCCGCCACGGCAACGTGAATCGAATCTGTCCCCTGAAGGCGAGCCGGGTCCTTGACGGAAACCGTAGCCGCATAAAGCGAATCCGCGGATGCTTCGCCCAACTTGAGTTGCCGCTGGACGTCAGCCACTGTCGTTGCGCCTGGCCTCGTCCGCACCGCATGGCCAAAGAGTGTGAAATAAGTCGTTGCCAGCAACCAGATCGCCGCAAGAATGGCACCGGCCAGCGAAGAGCCACTTTGCAGGTTCTGTGACCAGCGTTTGCCCAAAAGGTGCATCTTGGACCCCCGGGAAAATTGTGGTGCAAACGAACCACTACCTGAGATAAATGATAGCGCAACAGGGGAGCTGGTGTGGGCCTAATTCTGTAGCTAAAGCCTGCGCGCGATCTGGAAGGTGGATCATTCAACGGCAAGGACTCCCGTGTGTTCGTCCAGTTCTGCCGGCGAGCGCTCGATTCGAATGCGATATACTCACAGGCATTTAGATAGGGAGTATAATGCCCGAGCGGTTCAGACTTTGCCATGGCCCGCTGACTCAATGTCGAAGATACTCTATTACTTCCGGCCATCTCACTGGGCTGATCTGCTCGACACTCTCCCAGCTTCCTATAACGTCATTGCCGTCGACCGCGACAAGCCGGCGCCTTTGCGCGAATTTCCGGCGGTGGTGATTGCTCAGACGGACACGGACCCTCTGGAGGTAATCCGGCAGTTGACTCCACCCGAAGCGCCCTGGTGCGCCATTTACCTGCTGAGATCTGATGCAGTTGTGGACGCGCTTGCAAACGATCGCGTGTTTGCCCTGCTACCTGAGCGTGTGCCTCGCCTGATGCTGGAAAGAACGCTGGAGCGGGCTTTCGAGAGCCTGAGCGCGACGGAGGACCGCCTGCGCTCGCAGGGCGAACTCGCTCGCGCGAACGCCGATCTCGAAACTCTCAATCGCATAGGCGTTGCTCTTTCGACGGAACGTAACACTGACGCCTTGCTGGAGCTGATTCTCACCAAGAGCAGGGAGATCACCTGCTGTGACGCGGGATCTCTTTACCTGGTGGAGGAGAAACCCGAAGGCGGCAGGCGGCTGGTCTTCAAGCTGACGCAGAGTGACAGCCATTCAGCTTCATTTCAGGAGTCTTCGCTAGGCATAGACGAAAAGAGTGCGGCAGGCTACGCCGCCGCGACACGGACGGTCCTCAATATCCCTGACGCTTACCAGATTGAGAACTTTCCTTTCGCACTGAACAGGGACTTCGACCGCAAGTTCAACTACCGCACCAAATCGATGCTCGTGGTCCCAATGCAGAACCACGCAAACGAAGTGATTGGCGTGCTGCAACTGATCAACGCCAAGCGAGAATCCGGGACGCGCCTGGTTTCGGACCAGGTAGTGGAACGGGCGGTGATTCCGTTTTCCCAGCGCTGCCAGCAATTGGCCGCATCGCTGGCCAGCCAGGCGGCGGTGGCGCTTCAAAACAGTCTCTTATACCGGGACATCCAGAGACTGTTTGAGGGCTTCGTGAAGGCTTCGATCACCGCCATCGAGTCTCGCGATCCTACTACCTTCGGGCACTCCGAGCGGGTAACCAAATTGACCCTGGGGCTAGCGGAGGCGGCGGACCGCTGCGCGACCGGGTATTACGCCGGTCTCCGGTTTACCGCCAGAGACCTGCAGGAGCTTCGCTATGCTGCACTCCTTCACGACTTCGGAAAGGTCGGTGTGCGAGAGCACGTATTAGTCAAGGCCAAGAAACTGTATCCGCATCAGCTGGAGATCATCCAGAAACGCTTTCACAACGCATGCCAATCCGTGCAACTCGCAAGCGCCAGGAAGAGGCTGGAGCTTGCCCTTTCCGGCCGCGAGAGTGATCTGCAGGTTGCTTTCTCGCGAGTCGATGCCGAGGAAGAAATGGAGCTTCGGCGACTGGAGGAGCTGCTCGAGGTTGTGACCCGAAGCAACGAACCGCGGCCGCTTGCGGCAAGTGACTCCGCGAGACTGGCGGAAATTGTTGCAACGCTGTTCCCGGACCAGGCGGGCCAGCCCGAACCGCTGCTGACCACAGCCGAGTTCCAGCTTCTCTCCATTGCCAGGGGTACGCTCGACGCCGAGGAGCGCGCCCAGATTGAGTCGCACGTTCTTCACAGCTTTCGCTTCCTGAGCCAGATTCCCTGGACGCGGGAACTCAGAAATATTCCTCGGATTGCCAGGGCTCATCACGAGAAGCTGAACGGCAGCGGATATCCCTACCATATGAAGGGTGAGGAGATTCCGGTGCAGGCGCGGATGATGACCATCGCCGATATCTATGACGCCCTTACTGCCAGCGACCGGCCTTACAAGCGTGCCATACCCGCCGAACACGCCCTGCAGATTATCGAGCAGGAAGTGAAAGGCCAGCTTCTCGATCCGGGGCTCTTCGAGCTTTTCCTGGATGCCAAGGTGTACCAGCTTACGGCGAAGGAATAGGCGTTCGGATCGCCGGATCGACAAACAAAACTTTAAAGCCTGCACTCTCCGCGGCGAAGGGTCCTTGCGGATCTGAACGCTAATCAGGAGGCTCATGGGCCGTCTTTCATCTCCTATCGAGAACCTCAGAGACCACTATAGCGTGGTGATTGTCGGGTCCGGCTATGGCGGGGCGATTGCTGCGTCGCGCCTGGCACGGGCGGGGCAGCAAGTATGTGTCCTGGAGCGAGGGCGTGAATTTCAGCCCGGCGAATACCCGAACCGTTCAACCGAGGCCGTGGCGGAGCTTCAAGCTCATTCGCCGGAGTGCAGCCAAGTCGGCTCGCGCACCGCGCTGTATGAGTTACATCTCCACCGTGATATCAACGTGTTCGTGGGCTGTGGCCTGGGCGGGACGTCTCTGGTAAACGCCAATATCGCTTTGCGTGCCGAGCCTCGCGTGTTTGACGATCCGCGCTGGCCGCGCGAGCTTCGCAATCCGCAACCAGCGGACAAGGCGCTCGAGACCGACCATACGACCGAACTGGAAGAGTACTATGCGCGCGCCGAAGAGATGCTGAAGCCCGTACCTTATCCACAGAGCTCGCCGGAGCTCCCGAAGCTTCGCGCCCTGGAGGAGTCCGCCCGCCGCCTGGGACGGAAATTCTACCGGCCGCCCCTGAACGTCAACTTCACACTCGAAGGCACGAATCACGTCGGCGTCGAGCAGCACAAGTGCGTCTATTGCGGCGATTGCGTGACGGGGTGCAACTACGGTGCGAAGAACACTTTGATCATGAATTACCTGCCTGACGCCAAGAACCATGGCGCCGAGATCTTTACCGAAGTCTCAGCGCGATGGATCGAGAGGCGGGCCGACCGCTGGCTGCTGCAATGTGAGCTGCTGGGCATCGGACGCGACAAGTTCAAGGCGCCGCTCGTGGCCATCACGGCCGATGTGGTGGTGCTGGGCGCCGGCGCGCTCGGCTCGACTGAGGTCCTGCTCCGCTCGGCGCAACATGGCTTGGCACTGTCGGATCGACTCGGGGAGCGCTTCACGGGCAACGGAGACGTCCTGGCGTTTGGCTACAACACCGAGCAGGTGATTAACGGCGTAGGCTGGGGTCATCACCGGGCGGGCGAGATTCCACCCGTCGGACCCTGCATCTCGGGAATCATCGACATGCGGCACGAGGAGCGGCTCGAGGACGGCATGGTGGCGGAAGAAGGCTCGCCGCCGGGAGCGCTGGGTGTGTTCCTGCCGGGCGCCTTCGCAGCCGGCGCGGATGTAGCCGGCACCCCCGAGCCGGTGGCGACGGCGGATCGAATCTCGGAAGAGGAGCGCAACCTTGCCACTCTTTTCCAGGGGCCTTATCACGGCGCCGTAAACCACACCCAGACTTATCTGGTCATGACACACGATAATGCCAGCGGCCGCATGCGCCTCGACCAGCAGGGGAACCTGGCTCTGGACTGGCCCGGAGTTGGCGACCAGCCGATTTTCCAGCGGGTGAATGAGCGGCTGAAGGAGGCTACTGAAGCGCTCGGCGGCACCTTCGTTCACAACCCGCTGTGGAGCAGACTGCTTCACAGCAACCTGACTACCGTGCATCCTCTGGGCGGGGCCGTGATAGCGGAGGAAGCCTCGGGTGGAGTGGTGAACCACAAGGGGCAGGTGTTCTCGGGGAAAACGGGTACCACTGTTTACGACAGCCTGTACGTAGTCGATGGTGCGGTCATCCCCCGCCCGCTGGGCGTGAATCCGCTACTTACCATTTCCGCCCTCGCAGAGCGTTCGGTGGCGATTATGGCCAAGGACCGCCGCTGGCCGCTCGATTATCGGCTGCCGTCCGCGCCCGTGCACCCCGCCGTAGCGTTGAAGGCCGGCATTGAGTTCACCGAGACAATGAAAGGCTACTTCTCCGCGCAGTTCAAGATGCCTTCGCCGCCGCTTCAGCTTGATCCCAGCTACCAGCACGGCTTCGACCAGGGCAAGGCGGACAACTCGCCCCTGGAATTCACCTTGACCATTGCCAGCGACGATCTGGACGACATGACTTCCAACCCCTCCCATGAGGCGCGCATGGTAGGAACCGTGGCGGCGCCAGCGCTTTCTCCCCGGCCTCTGACAGTGACCGATGGCCGCTTCAACCTTTTTACGGTCGATTCGAGTAACGTCAACACGCACAACATGCGCTACCGCATGAAGATGATGACCGACGAGGGCCGAGCCTATTACTTCGAGGGATTCAAGGTTACGCACCCCGACTTCGTGTTCCAGGTTTGGCCGGCAACCACCACGCTCTACATCACAGTCTATGACGGCGAGAATGCCGGGGGTCCGATTGTCGGCAAGGGAATGCTGAGGATTGTTCCGGAAGATTTCGCGCGCCAGCTCACCACCATGAAAGTGACAAACGCCGGCAGTGTGGAACAGCGGATTCAAGCGCAGGCCCGCTTTGCGCGTTTTTTCCTCGGCCCGCTGCTTGAGACCTACGCCGATCTTTTTGTGCGGCCCAGCGTCTTTCATGCTGACGCGCCGCCGCGTCAAAGGCGTCCACTCCGCGTCGCCCCGCCGCAAGTCGCATTCTTCAAGAGCACCGACGGTGTCGGGCTACGGCTCACGCGTTACCAGGGAGGCCGGAAGGGGCCGGTAATTCTTTCGCCGGGACTCGGCGTTTCCAGCCTGATTTTCGCGATTGACACCATCGAAACCAATCTGCTCGAGTATCTCTCCGCGCACGGCTACGATGTCTGGCTGCTCGACTACCGCTCGAGCATTGAGCTGCCGTCCGCCTCGCTCCAGGCAAGCGGGGATGACATTGCCACGAAGGACTACCCCGCCGCGGTGAACAAGGTACTCGAACTCACCGGCGCAACGAGCGCGCAGATGGTGGCGCACTGCTGGGGGTCGACGACGTTCTTCATGGCCATGCTGGCCGGGCTTAAGGGAATACGGTCGGCGGTGGCCTCGCAGATCGCCACGCATATCAAGGCGCCGCTCGCCACACGCCTCAAGACGGGGCTGCATCTGCCTTCCTTTCTCCGCGATATTGGCATCACCTCGCTCACTGCTTATGCCGACAACCATGAACGCCTGCTGGCCAAGCTTTACGACGAAGGGCTGAAGCTGTATCCCGTCGAGCTCAGGAATCGCTGTACCAGTTCCAGCTGTCATCGCATTACCTTCATGTACGCGCCTCTTTACGAGCACGCTAATCTCAACGAGGCGACGCACGACAATCTGCACGAGATGTTCGGGGTAGCCAACATGAAAGCCTTCATGCATCTCGCGCGCCTCACCAATACGGGCCACCTGGTGGATTTTGACGGTAACGAAGTCTACCTGCCGCACCTCGACCGCCTGGCTATCCCCATCACCTTTATTCACGGCGCCCGGAACGAGTGTTTCCTGCCGGAGAGCACGGATATAACCCTGCGCTTGCTCGCGCAGGCGAATGGCAGCAGTCTCTATAAGCGGCAGGTAATTCCCGGGTACGGGCACATTGACTGCATCTTCGGGAAGAGCGCCGTGAATGACGTTTATCCATCCGTACTCGAGCACCTGGAAGCGACACAGTAGCCGTTTCCCGGCTGCCGGTTTATTCGGATCCCCCACACTCGCGCACGACGCGTAGCCACGGTGAGCGTGCTCTTGGCCGTGGACCTCTTCCGGGGAAAAGCCCAGCGTCAACTACATAACAATTGACCCATGGTTAACAGACAGAGGGAGGATGTCTTGCTGTGACGCCGGTGTCCTTACCGGTGATTTCGACGCTGAGGACAGCGTCACCACAGAGCTGGCTGTCATTATGATTTTGTAGTGCTCATTGGCGGGATACAGCTCAAACTAAGCTCAAATCAGCCGCTGACGATGCCTTCTCGCACGGCATAGCGCACCAGGTCGCTGAACGACCGCATGCGAAGCTTGCGCATAATCTGGTGGCGGTGGGTTTCTACCGTTTTGACGCTGATGCCGAGCTCCCCAGCCACTTCTTTGTTGCTCTTGCCTTCGGCCAGAAGTTTGACTACTTCGCGCTGCCGGCCAGTCAGCGGGATTTGCGAGGCGGGCTCTCCCGTCTGTTCAGTATGCGATTCCAGGTAGGTCCTGTACATGATTTCCGCGACTTGAGAGGTGAAGTAGTGCTGGTGATGGCTGAGCGCCTCGATGGCCTTTGAGATGTCCCTGCCGAGATCCGATTTGAAGATATAGCCGCGCGCCCCCGCCCGCAGGATCTCATGCATCACCTGCGGCGATTCGTCCATGGTAAGTATCAGGACCTCTGTTTTTGGGACTGCCTCGCGGATAAGGCGCGCCGTCTCCGCGCCCTTCAGGTCAGGCATGTTGACATCCAGGATTACCACGTCAGGCTTCAGGCGCCTGGCCTTTTCCACTGTTTCTTTTCCCGTCGTCGCTTCTCCGCAGATTGTCCAGTCCCGCCGTGTTTCGAGCAGTGACCGCAGACCGCGCCGGACGATATCGTGATCGTCAGCGATGAGGATGCGTACCGCCTTCATCGGACGCTTCTTCATGGCAGTCGGAGCTGGCCCCGTTTCTGCGACGCTCGAGTGATCTGAGGCGA
>Ga0066710_100007770_pt1 | contig 10305 bp, 6 predicted proteins | sample GraSoiAngelo_159_FD_79666 | JGI IMG/M metagenome (GOLD analysis project Ga0066710, IMG submission 79666) | Grasslands soil microbial communities from the Angelo Coastal Reserve, California, USA - 14_1009_16_40cm | ecosystem: Environmental > Terrestrial > Soil > Grasslands | place: USA...
CGCGACCTCATCAAAGCGAGCGGCGACAGCCTCGAGCACACCACTCTCGCGACCATCATCCTCGTCGTCGTGATCCTGTTGCTGGTCTACCGGACGCCGCTGCTCGCGCTGGTGCCGCTCGCCACCATCGCCGTGTCGGTCTGGGTCTCGCTCAAGCTGCTGGCCCTCATGACTCAGATCCCGGGCGTCCAACTGGCCACCGTCAGTCGCATCTTCACCATCGTCATCCTCTACGGAGCGGGCACGGATTATTGCCTCTTCCTCGTCAGCCGGTATCGCGAAGAGCTGGCGCAGGGCTATCCGATCAGCACCGCCCTTCGGCGCAGCATCCGGGCGGTGGGCGGCGCTCTGGTCGCCAGTGCCGGCACGGTGATCTGCGGCCTGAGCATGATGGGCTTTGCGGAATTCGCCAAGGTTCGCTCCGCCGGCCCCGCGATTGCCGTGGGACTGGTCGTCGCGCTGATCGGCTCGCTCACGCTGGCGCCGACCTTCCTATACCTGCTCGGCCGGGCTGTGTTCTGGCCGCGGCGGATGCCGGGCGCGGACAGTCCGATTCCGCACGCCGGGTTTGACAAGTTGCAAGCTCCGGACAAGCAGCCGCTTTGGGAGCGAATCAGCCGAATAGTGATCGCGCGCCCGGCGCGGGTGTGGGGGGCATCGGTGCTGGTGTTGTTGCCTCTGGCCCTGTTCGGTTTGTACGTTACCCCGGCCTACCGGCCGACCGGCGAATTGGGGCAATCGGTCGGCAGCGTGCAAGGGCTGGCGGTGCTGCAACGGCACTTCACCGCGGGCGAAACCGGGCCCGTAACCGTGCTCTTGGTCTCGCCCACCGACTGGAATTCGCCAGAAGGCCGTGACGCGATCGCGCACCTCAGCCAGGGATTTGTCCATCTCAACGGCGTGGCCGAGGTTCGCAGCCTGACACAGCCTTTGGGCAAGCCGCTGCCGGTGCCTGCACCGACGCTCGCCAAGGGGTTCCTAGGCAGTATCTTGAAATCGGTTCGCCGCGACGTCGGGGCCGTCTTGGAGCAAGCCAATCAGCGCGCCCGCGATCATTACGTTGCCAAGCTGGGCGGCGACGCGCCGCGCTACGTCACCCGGCTCGACGTGGTGTTGCATTCCGATCCGTTCGCGCCGCCGAGCGTCGGCACGCTGGCGGTACTGGAAACCTGGCTGCGGGATGAGCTCGAACAATCTAACCTTTTCGTCGGCCTGAGCCAGGCCGAATGTTACGGCATCACCGTGCAGGCCCGCGACCTCGCCGAAATCGCCGAGCACGATCGCGCGCGGGTCAACGTGTTGGTCCTAGCAGGAATCCTGCTCATCTTGCTCGTGCTGGTCCGAAAGCCGTGGCTCGCTATCTACCTACTCGTGACGGTACTGTTCAGCTACTATGCCACGCTCGGGGCGACGGTGGTCGCCGGCTGGATCTGGACCGGCCATCCGCTCTACGAAATGGACTGGCGGGTGGCGTTCTTCTTGTTCACGATCCTGGCGGCGGTCGGCGAAGACGACAACATTTTTCTAGTCAGCCGCGTCCTTCAGGGGCGCAAAGCGCACGGGCTCCGCGAAGGAACGCGTCGCGGCCTGGCCCGCACCGGCGGCACGATCACCGCCTGCGGCCTGATCATGGCCGGCACCTTCGCCACGCTCATGCTCGCCGGGCTCGGCACATTGGTGCAATGTGGCTTCGCTTTGGCCTTCGGCGTGTTGCTCGATACTTTCGTGGTCCGCCCCTTCCTAGTGCCGGCGTTCATGCTCATGGTGTGGAAAGAGCCGGCTGCCGCTCCCGCAGACCCGGACGTGTGGCAGAATGCCTTCCGGGCATTACGCCCTCATTTCGCTGAACACCCGCCTCCGCCTGTCGGCTCCGCCCGAACCGGCTTATACTGAGTGCAAGTTCGAGATTTGCCCAGCCCGTGACCGTTGCGAAGCCGGGATGCCATGCTGCGACTGACCGATCTGCGGGAAATCCTGCGTTACGTGCCCCATTTTCGGGACAAAGCGTTTGTCATCGCGGTGGATGGGGCGATTGTCGAGGATGACAACTTCGGCAATCTCTTGAAGGACATCGCCCTGCTGCGCAGTCTGCGGATTGGCGTAGCCTTGGTGCATGGCGCCGGCCACCAGATTCGCCGACTCGCCGAGCAGACCGGGCAGACGCCATCCAATACCGACGGCACCGGCGTGACCGATCCGGCGACGCTGCAGCTTGCCCTGAACGCGGCCAATCGCGTCACCCACGAAATCTTGGAGGGGCTATCGGCGACCGATCTCCGCGGCGCTTACAGCAACGCCCTGGTGGCTCATCCGGCCGGTATCTTGCAGGGCGTCGATCACCAGCTTACCGGCCGGGTCGAGCGCGTGGACACGACGCTGCTGCACGCGCTTTTGGAACGCGACATCATTCCGGTCATTCCGCCGCTCGGCTGCGACGGCGAGGGGAACACTTATCGGCTCAATTCGGACGCGGTGGCGGTCGAAGTCGCCCTGGCCCTGCGGGCAGTCAAGCTCATCTACCTCACGCCCGCCGAAGGCGTGCGCCGCGGCGACGAATTGCTGCGGCAAATCCCGGTCGGCGAGGCCGAGCTGATTCTCAAGAAACATCGCGGCGAAGTGCCGGCCGGCATGATCTCCAAGCTGGAACACGCGGTTCGGGCCACCAAGGGCGGCGTGCCCCGCGTCCACATCATCGACGGCCGAGTCGAGGAGGGACTGCTCGCCGAAGTGTTCTCGAACGAAGGCATTGGCACGCTGGTCCACGCCAATGAATATCAGGCGATCCGCAAGGCTCAGAAGAGGGATGCCCCCGCTATCTTCAACCTGCTCAAACCAGGAATGCAAAGCGACGAGCTGTTGCCGCGAACCCGCGCCGAGATCGAGCGGCAGATCGAGAGTTACTTCGTTTTCGACGTAGACCGGAGCATCGTCGGCTGCGTGGCCCTCTTCGATCATCCTGCCGAGCGCAAGGCCGAGATGGCGAGCGTCTACGTCGATCCGCGTTACGAGAATCAGGGCATCGGCACGATGCTGATGCAGTATGCCGAGAGCCAGGCGCGGGCGCGTGGGGCCGTCGAGTTGTTCTGTCTTTCGACCCAGGCCTACAACTATTTCGTGCAGAAAGGCGGCTTCCGAATCGGAACTCCCGATGATCTGCCCGCCGCCCGCCGCGAGCGCTACGAACGCAGCGGCCGACGCTCGCAAGTGCTCAGCAAGAAGCTGTAGCGGCGGCCGCGAGTGGCCCGCATTTCGCGGTCGGAGTTGTGTCTTACGCTCCCGCATACACCCGATTCGCCGCCGCGACCCCCGCCCCTGCTGCGATCTTCACGCCTTGCGCAGCCAGGCACTGCTCCAGCGCGGCCAAAAACAGCAGCACGTTGTTCGGCCGGCTGCTGTAGCCCATCAGGCCGATGCGCCAGGCTTTGCCCTTGAAGTCGCCGAGGCCGCCGCCGATCTCGACGCCGAATTCGTCGAGCAGGCGCTTTCGGGTCGCCAGGTCGTCCACACCGGGCGGGATGCGGACGGCATTGAGCGTCGGCAGTTGATGCCCCTCGGCGGCGGCATAGGGGATGCCGAGAGCCGCCAGGCCCGCCTTTAGGGCGTGGTGATTTCGCAAATGGCGCTGCCACCGCGCCGGCAGCCCTTCTTCGTGCACGAGCCGCAGCGCCTCGCGCAGGGCGTAGATCATCGTGATCGGCGCGGTGTGATGGTAGAAGCGCTCTTCGCCCCAGTAGCGCTGCACCATCGTCATGTCGAGGTACCAACTTTGCACCTTGCTTTTGCGGCGGTTGATGGCTTCGACCGCTCGGGAGCTGAACGATACCGGCGACAGTCCCGGGGGACAACTCAAGCATTTTTGCGTACCGCTGTAAACGGCATCGACGCCCCAATCGTCGATCGCGACCGGGACGCCGGCCAGGGAAGTGACCGTGTCGAGCAGGAGGAGCGTGTCGAGCTCGTGGCACAGCCTGCCCAGCTCTTGCGCGGGCTGCCAGGCCCCGGTCGAAGTCTCGGCGTGGACGATGCCGAGCACCTTGGGCCGTGTTTTCTTGAGCGCGTCGCGGATTTGGTCCAGCTCGAAAACTTCTCCCCAAGGCCGCTCGATGGTGGTCACGGCTGCTCCTGCGCGCTGGGCCACATCAGTCATCCGCTGCCCGAACACGCCATTCACGCAAACTACTATCCGGTCGCCAGGCTCGATGAGGTTGACGACGCAGGTTTCCATGCCGGCCGAGCCAGTGGCGCTCACGGGAAACGTCAGATGGTTCTTGGTTTGAAACGCAGCGCGCAGCATCTCCTGGGTCTCATTCATGATGACCAGGAACTGCGGATCGAGGTGGCCGATCAACGGCGTGGCCATCGCCGTCAAAACGCGCGGATGCACGTCGCTCGGGCCAGGACCGAGGAGCACGCGGGGCGACGGATTGAGTTGGCCGGGTATGGACACCGTTTGCTCCTCTCGAGGTTCGATGATGTCAGAGCCCGACGCGTCAGCGAGGGGGGACCCGCACCCCTTGCTTACGCCTCCGGCTTTGAAAACGCATCCTTCGATCATCCAAGTGCCTTCATGCGTTCCTGCACCAGCCTGCTGATTTCCTTGAACTTCGGATGGCCCGCGCCGCCAACCCACTCGAAGACGCAGCTTTCCGCAGTGGTGAGAACGGCACCGGCCCGCTCCAGGCGGCGCAGGGCGAGGTCGTGGTCGACAGGGAATCGGCTGGCGACTGCGTCTACGGGAATATAGACGCGGAAGTTCTGGGCCAATAAATCGAGGGCCGTCTGCTGCACGCAGACGTGCGTCTCAATGCCGGCGAGCACGAGCTTGGGCCGCGTGCCCCGGCGAAACGCTTCCACCACGCTGGGAACCGCGCAGCAGCTAAACGCCACCTTGTCCGGACGCTCCGGCAAGCGCTGGGCGAGTTCCGCCACCGTAGTGCCGAGCCCTTTGGGATACTGCTCGGTCGCCTGCACCGGCAGGTCGAGCAGGCGGGCGCCGTCGATCAGGAAAGCGATATTCCGAATCATCCGGTCGCCGCCGGGAATCTTGGCCATCAATTTCTCTTGGACGTCGATGACCAGAAGGCCGGTATCGCCGGCCGACATCTGGGTGGGATGAGGCATGGCTGGAGTTTTCGGTTGTGATGAACGCCGGCAGGATTGGAATCCTGTCCCACACTATCTATGCCCCTGTTGGCAGTTTTCAACCTCCGGCGGGGCGCGGGCAGGCAGCCAGGACGCGGTCGAGGTGTGTAATCCCTGCCTCGATGGCGGCGCGATCCGGCTCGGTCAGGCGCTGGTCGCCATAACGCACGCCGTAGTAGAGCTGAACCACTTTTTCAGGGATGAAAGCCAACGATGCGGTCTGTAGGGTCGTTCGCAGCGTGGTGCTCGCCGCCTCGGCGAATTCGCGAGGCGTTTGCGGGGGCAAAGGCCGCAACCCTCGGCGACGTTCCAGCACCTTGAGAAGCCGGGCGTAGAAGGCGATCACCGGCGCCGCCCTTGCGGCCTTCGCGCCGCCGCCGTTTCGTGTCCGCCGCACCAGCCACAAACCTGCCAAGCATACCGCCCCAACACCGAATAGACCCACGCCGTAAGCGGGCCAGCCCCACAGCCCACCCTTGAGCACGCTGGCCATGTCGCGCACGCTATTTGCGATCGTTGCGCTCGCCAATCGTTCCCACAACTCGGCGGCGGCCGCGCTTTGCTGGTCGGCGTTGTATTCGGTGACGTAGCTTCGCCAGAGCTTCTGGGTATTGGACGAAAACGTCGCCCACCAGTTCATCCCTGCCGTATCGCTGCCTGGCTGAGCCTCTTGGCCCGGAGTCGGATCGAGCGTGAGCCAATGGAAGGTCTCCCTGCCCTCGCGTTCGCGGCGAATGATGGCCTGCACCCAAGCGTGCGCATGGCTGTGCCGCACCACGTAGTTGCCATCTCCCTGTGATTCGCAGCCGCGAAAACCGACGATCAACCGGGTTGGGATGCCCAGCGTGCGGAGCATGAGTGCCAGAGCCGTGGCAAAGCGATGGCAATGGCCGCGCTTCACGTTGCGGAGAAAGTCTTCGGTCGGATCGATGCTCGAGTCCTGCCGCTTCAGATCGAGCGTGTAGTGAAACTCGTTCGAGTGGGCCAGGTGCGCTTCGAGGACTCGGGCCACGTTCTTATGGTTCCTGGGATGGAGCCAGTTCGGATCGCCGGCGTCTCTGTCCACATCCGTCGCAGCCAGCGTGCCTTCCACGACTAAGCGATCCAGAAGTTCCTGCGTCCAGGACGCGATTCCCGGTACATCCACCTTGCGATGGTCATCAAAAGAGCCGATTCCGTCGGTATCGAAGGGGTAGCTGAGTCCCGGCTCCAGCAGCGGCCGGATCACTTGCTGGTAATGCAGGATCCCTCCGACGGGCGGCATCGCCGGGTGAATGCCGCCACCCTGCGTCCGCTGCCACGGGACCGGGTTGTCGTTGTCGTCGATCGAGACTACGGGCACCGGCTGGCCACGCCTGAGAAGGAGCGGTTCCGCCAGGTAAACTTGGCGTGCCTCCTGGAAGTTCAACCTGAAAGTCAGGAAAAACTGTCCTTCGCCGAGGTCCGGCAGATTGTTGCCTCGATTGCGCAATGCGGAGTCAAGGTTCTCGTCAAAGCGGCCCGGACGCGGCGGCGTGGCCTTCCATCGGCCCTTGTAATACTCGTTGAATACCGCGTCCATGCCGCGCCAGCGTTGCTGGGGATCGAGATCGAGCTTGGGCTGGCGGTGCGCATCCATTGCAAAGACTTCGAACGCCGGTGCCTCATCGACCTCGACGACGCCGACACGGTTGAGATCCACAATCGCGCCCGGCAGCCCGGTTTGCATCGAGGTGGTCCGGGCGATGGCGAGTTGCCACGGGGTTCGGGCGTGACGCGGCGTGCACAGGAAGAGCAGGATTCCAATGACGAGCACGACTGCTGTCCAACGACCCGCCTTGCCGAGCCCGAGCCACCGCCAGGGGACAGCGGGCAGTAGGCCGTGGGCAGTGGGCAGATTGGCGGAAAATGACGCCAAGTTACCGCCGACTGCCTGCTGCCTGCTGCCTGCTGAAAACTGCTCTCGGTGCAAGCAAAACATCGCCAAGCTCCACAACGCACACGCCACGTACACGACCAGGAGCAGTCCGAAAACAGAATCATCGGCCATGGATGAGCCGAGCGCCACGGCCATCAACCCCATCCCGTGCAGCCACCAGATTTCCACTGACCGCTTCGGCCGGAAGACCAGCGCGGCCATGAGCAACAGGAGAATCGGTCCAAGGTACGGCAGCCCTGCGGCCGGCCACGGCGTCGTCTTGAGCCAACTATCCGTTCCCTGGGCAACGTGGTAAACGACCCAGACCGCGGCACCGGCGGCGATGACCAGCGCCAGGCGGTTAGCCGCTGGGATGCTCAGCGACCAGCGCCCTTCCGTGAGGAAAGCAACGAACAGCAGCACCGTGGTCGCGGCGCCGAACCAGACGATTTCAGGAAGAAACGGAAATTCGGCGTATCCCAGGCACAGGCAGGCCAATGCCAGACTCAGGTACGTGCTGGAGCGAAACACAGTTTCGGGTCGCATGACACACACCCTTTGAAACCTTGCTCCTCCGCATCAGCTTTCAAACCGCCGCGGGCGGCCGTGCACCAGATGAGGCCTCCGCTGTCTTCAAGGTCGGTGCCGTCGCCGCCCAGGGAGATTCGTAGAAATCCCACACACCCAAATCCCAGGCGCCGATGCTTGCGACCGGGCGGTGCAGACGAGCCGCCACGAGGTCCGCCAGGTTGCTCGGGCGCGTGCTCACCACAAGAAACGGCGAGGCAGGCAACTCGCACTCAACGAGTGCGTTCAGCAATCGACCGCTGTCTACCTGCGCTCTCCCTTGTACCAGCGCCAGCTGCTCCGATAAACGCAAGCGGTGTGCTCGGTTGGTCTCTCCATCAATGATCACCGGTGGGTCGCCCGCAATCGCGAGCACGAGCCGGTCGCCGCTCTGCCGGCACCATTCCCAGCAGATCGTCGCCGCCAAGCTCACCGCCTCCTCTAAGCGTGAGAGAGTGGCAGAGTGAGAGAGCGAGAGCGCCTCCCCTGGCGCGCGCACCGCGGCTGCGCTCTCACGCTCTGACTCTCTCACTCTCTCACTCTCCGGCGGCATCCACGGGTCAAGAATAACCACCAGAGCGTCCGTCGGGGCATCTTCGAATTCGCGGACCATCAATTCGCCGCAGCGCGCCGACGTGCGCCAATGGATCAAGTGTGGGCTGTCGCCGCTACGGAACGCCCGCAGGCCGTGGAATTCGTTGCGGGCCATCGGATGACGGCGGAGCTGTTTTCGTACCGTCCCGACGGAAGGACTTGTCTGGTTCAGCAGCCGCCGTAGTCCGCCGCGATGAAGCCGTCCCAGCCGCGGCAGTACGATCACTTCTTCATTCCCCACAACCTGGAATTCCCGGCGCGTCAAGCCGAACGGGTAACCACTGCTGGCCCAGAGCGGGTTCCGCCTGTGCCGCCCGCGGGAAGGCAAAGTGAGTTCTCGCTCCCGACGTACTTCCGTTCGCGCGGGGACGCGGGTCAGGAACCAATTCGTGCCGTGGGCTGACCTGCGCTCCTCCAAGCGCACGCCGTTTACGGCTCGCCGCCCCGGGTTGCGCACGGTTACCTGGACTGCGAACGGAGTTTCCGCGAACACCGGCCCATGGATGTGCCGTTTGCAGTGCAGCCGCCGCAGGCCGCGGCCCGCCAGGATGAAATTCGTGATCCAGATCGCGAACATGATGTAAGCGAGCAAGACCACCAGGTTCATTCCGCGAAACCAGCCGCCGGCCAGTAGGACCCCGGACGCGAGCAACCAGTAGAGGCCCTCTTTTGGCAGACGCATGTGTGACGCCCCCAGCGTTTCTCGCGTCGTTTTCACACGGGCACTGCCGTGCGTTCCAGCGCTTCGCCGATGATGACTGCCGCAGCGTCGCCGCGCTGGCCGTGGCGGAAGTTCTTGGCCAACACCCGATGAGCAAGCACCGGCTCGGCGAGGCGCTTGATGTCGTCGGGCACGGCGTAGTCGCGCCCTTCCAGCAGCGCCAGCGCCTGCGACGCCCGGTACAGCGCTAGGGCTGCTCGCGTGCTGGCGCCGAGGTAGACGTCCGCATGGGTCCGGGTCACGTTGACCAGATCAAGGATGTAATCGTTCAAGCTGTCGTCCACGCGGACCGCTCGCACTTGCTGTTGCAACGCGATCACCTGAGAGCTGTCCAAGGCCGCCCGGAGCTGCTCGACGGGCTCGCCCGCTCGGTGTTGTTGGAGCACTTCCTTTTCGGCCGCTCGGTCGGGATAGCCGATGCGGATGCGGATCAGGAAGCGGTCGAGCTCGCTCTCGGGAAGCGGGTATGTTCCTTCGAACTCGTAAGGGTTCTGCGTGGCCACGACCAGGAACGGCGGGCCGAGCGGCAGCGTCTGTCCGTCCACCGAAACCTGCCGGTCGCTCATGGCTTCCAGCAGAGCGCTTTGGGTTCGCGGTGTCGCCCGGTTGATCTCATCGGCCAAGACGACGTGGGCGAACAGCGGACCGGGCCGAAAGAGAAAGTCGGCGCTCGGTTGGTGAAACACGCTGGTGCCGATGAGATCGCTCGGCAAAAGATCGGGCGTGAACTGAATCCGATGAAAAGTGCAATCGATGCTGCGGGCGAGCGCCTTGGCCAAAAGCGTCTTGCCAATGCCGGGAACGTCTTCAATGAGCAGGTGACCTTCGGACAGCACGGTGACGAGGGCGAGCCGGATGGCCTCGGGTTTGCCGAGAAAGACGCTGGCGATGTTCGCGTGCAAGCGCTCCAACAAGGCCGCAGGCTCACTAGGCACTTCGACATGTGCGGGCCGCGAGTTGCCGGTGACCGCACCCTGATCGGGCTGCACGCCGGACGTGGCTGCCATAAACCCTCACTATGAACGAGTCAATGAAAAGATCGATCAACGGGAGGGAACGCCCGCCCGCGACTGAGCGGTATTATAAAGGGGCAGACACAGCGATGTCACGAAGCAAATCTGCGGCTATTCGATCTCGGGTGTGCAGCTCGTGCTTGGGTGGAAATGACCCCGCCCCGTTCACAGGCCTTCTCGCAGTTCCGCTTCAGCATCACGGTTGACGCGGCTAAAGCTCCATCAACCCGTCCTGAAGGACGGGCCTACACCGCTACGCGGAAAGCCCCGTGAACGGGGCCGGTTCATTTCCACGCAAGCAGCAGCCTGCACACTCGAGCCGATGCTTACCATTGTCGCACGATCAAACGATGATTAGATTATCCGCTACC
>Ga0066710_100007771_pt1 | contig 10304 bp, 9 predicted proteins | sample GraSoiAngelo_159_FD_79666 | JGI IMG/M metagenome (GOLD analysis project Ga0066710, IMG submission 79666) | Grasslands soil microbial communities from the Angelo Coastal Reserve, California, USA - 14_1009_16_40cm | ecosystem: Environmental > Terrestrial > Soil > Grasslands | place: USA...
CGCGAGCTTCACGCTGCCGCGCCGCCGCGCGCGCGCCAACCCGCGCAACCTCGTGAACGGGGGCCGGCCGATCGCGCGCTTCGCGCGCACAGGCGACCCGGAGTCGCTGCGCTTCGCGCGGGGCTTCGAGCCCGACTTCGCGCGCGGCGTGCTCGAGCAGAGCGACCTGCACAGCTCGCTCTACGGCGGGACGGTGTGCCGCTTCCGGATCCTCTCGCGCAATCGCCTGATCCAGTACCTGTTCATGGCCGGGCCGCACCACGTCTGGATCATCCCTCCGCAGGCCACCACGACCGAGCTGTCGAGCTTCGGCGTGCGCACGATCGACGTCGCAGTCGACGACGATCTGTGCGTGCCCGGCTGGGAGTACCACGGCGGCAGCGACGGCCTCGACCAGATCCCGGCCGGCTTCGCCGGGGAGATCCACCCGCGCGACCCGTCGCGCGCCGACGCTTCGCCATGGCTCGAGCGGCTTCCGGTGATCCGCGCCTTCCGGCGGACGGTCCTGCGAGGGCGCCCGCGGGCGCAGTTCGTGGCGCACCGCCCCATTTGTTGAGAAATATTGACTCGTTTAGTGAATCGAATCACTTGATCCACGATGTGACGTCCATCAGCATTCCATTGACCTGTAACGACGGATCTCCAGGGTGGTGTCAGGCCACCGAGGCCCTGGGAAGGTTTGGGTCCGTCCGGGTCCGGGCGTTCAAAGCAGCGTTGGTTCTTTCACGGGCAGTGGGTAGCGCCGCGTGGGTAGAACGGGTCGGTGCCGGAAACATGACCGCGGCGCCGACCCGTTCCTTTTTCTGGCCTGATCCCGCGCGCGCTGTCGGGCGCCCCCCCGAGTAGAATCGCCCGGGGCCGCACGGAGTCCGCTGGTGCAGAACCTCGCACTCGCGATTGCGCTCGCGCTCACGGCATCACCCGCCGCCGGCAGCGGATTGCTCGTCGCGGGCCAGGCCAACCGCCCTGTCGGTTCGATCCGGCCTTCGTGGTGGGCGAGTTCGACAGCCGGACTCCGCCGCGCTGAGAACAGACCCACTCAGGTTCCGTACACCTTCTGAGGCGGCGTCGCCTTGCCGATGATTTCGCGCAGCGCGTCGCCGACCTCGGCGGGGTCCCAGCGCCCGCCGCGGTCGATCGCGGGGCCGGTGCGCCAGCCGTCCGCGACGCTGATCTTGCCGCCCTCGATCTCGAACACGCGGCCGGTGACGTCGCCCGACCCCTCGCTGCACAGCCAGGTCACGAGCGGCGCGATGTTCGCGGGGTCCATCACGTCGAAGCCCGACTCGGGCCTGCGCATCATGTCGGGGAAGACGTTCTCGGTGAGGCGCGTGCGCGCCGAGGGCGCGATCGCGTTCGCGGTGACGCCGTAGCGCGCGAGCTCGACCGCCTGTACGAGCGTGAGCGCCGCGATGCCGGCTTTGGCGGCGGCGTAGTTGCTCTGGCCGACGCTGCCCTGGAGCCCGGCGCCCGAGCTCGTGTTCACGATCCGCCCCGCGACGCGCTCGCCCGCCTTCGAGCGGTCGCGCCAGTGCGCACAGGCGTGCCGGCTCACGCAGAAGTGTCCGCGCAGGTGCACGCGCATGATCGCGTCCCACTCCTCGATCGAGGTATTCGCGAACATGCGGTCGCGCAGGATGCCCGCGTTGTTCACCACCGCGTCGAGGCGGCCGAATGCGTCGAGTGCCGCCTTCACGAGCGCGGCCGACTGCGCGAAGTCCGCGACGTCGGAGCCGTCGACGATCGCCTCGCTACCGAGCCGGCGCACCTCGGCGGCCACCTCCTGCGCGGGGCTCGCGTCGGCGCCTTCGCCGCCGGAGGTCGCGCCGAGGTCGTTCACGACCACCCGCGCGCCCTGGCGCGCGAGCTCGAGCGCGTGCTCGCGCCCGATCCCGCGCCCCGCCCCGGTCACGATCACCACCCGGCCGTCGCAGATGCCCATGTGCCGCGCCTCCATGTTCGGGGCCGGTGTGATACGCCGTTCCGCTGCCGCCGGCAACGGCGCCGGCTGTGCGAGAATCGGGCGGTGGACTGGGACGACGTACGCACGTTCCTCGCGGTGGCGCGCGCGGGCTCGCTCGCGGAGGCCGCGCGCGGTGTCGGGGTCAGCTATTCGACCGTGTCGCGCCGGCTCGCGGCGCTCGAGCACGGCCTCGGGGTGCGGCTGTTCGACCGCAGCGGCGCGACCTATCAGCTGACGCGCGAGGGCGAGGAGATGCTCGCGGCCGCGCGCCGGATGGAGGCCGAGTTCGAGGCGCTCTCGCGCCAGGTCTCCGGCCGCGACGCGCGCCTCGCCGGCCGCGTGCGCGTGGCCACCACCGACGCGCTCGCCGGCACCTTCATGCCCGAGCTCGCCTCGTTCACGCGCCGCTACCCCGACATCGAGATCGATCTGCTCTCGACACCCGAGCCCGCCGACCTCGCGATGCGCGAGGCGGAGGTCGCGCTGCTGGTCACGGACCGGCCGCCGCCGGATCTGGTCGGGCGCCGGCTCGCCGTGCTGCCGTCCGCGCTCTACGCGGCGCACCGCTACCTCGCCGACCACCCGGCGGACGGAGAGCTCTCGGGCCATCTCTGGGTCGGCTGGGAGGACGGCATGTCGCACATCCCGGCCGCGCGCTGGATGCGCGAGCTGGTGCCGGACGCGCGGATCGCGTGCCGCGTGAGCAGCGGCACGACGCTGCGCGCGGCGATCCGCGCCGGTGTCGGGATCGGGCACCTGCTCTGCTTCATGGCCGACGACAACCCCGGGCTCGTGCAGCTGCGGCCACCCGAGCCCGCACTCGAGACGGGACTCTGGCTGCTCACGCACGAAGATCTGCGCACCACGGGCCGCGTGCGCGTGTTCCTCGACTCGATGGCCGAGGAGATCGGGCGCCACAAGCAGCGGCTCGCCGCGGGCCGCGCGCCGGAGCGGAAGACGCTCGCCACGCGGTAGGGTGGGCAAACGCGCTTCGCGTTTGCCGCACCGGAATCACCCGCGGCGCAAGCCGGGCACGAGCGTGAACAACACCTCGATCGCGATCAGCGCGATGATGATCCACTCGAGCGCCTCGGCGCGCGCGCCGCTCGCGCGGTCCTGCACCTTGCGGTAGAGGCTCTCGATCGTCTCGAGCTTGCGCAGGACGCCGGCGTTCCACTCGGCGAGCCGGAAGCGCTGCGACGCGGCGCGGTAGACGCGCGCGAGGTACTGGTCGCCGATCAGCTTGATCGCGTTGCCGACGCGCTCGAACAGGATCGCGCCCTCGACCTCGAAGCTGCCGATCTCGGCGAGCTCGCGGCGCGACCATGACGGGCCCAGCGCGCCGAAGCGCCGCGGCTTCGACACGACCTCGTACGAGCGGTCGAGTGCGCGGTCGAGAGCCGCGTCGAGGAATCGGACCTCGAGCAGCTGGAGGTTGGCGAACTCGAGCACCGACCGGACGTCGTCGGGCTCGCGGTCGACGAGCAGCGCGGCGCTCCAGTCGACGATCGCCACGTCGTCGCGGCCGAACGACACGCGCGTCGACATCGCGTCGGCGATCTCCTGCTCGGAGAGCGCGTCGCGCTCCGACCGCAACAGCCGCGCCGGGGCCGCCGAAGTCGTAGATCGTGAGGTCGACGCTCGCGCCGGTGCGCCGGCCGGAGAGCTCGAGCGGCGCGACCTCCTTCGTCATGTGCAGCGGAGCCGGATCGAACTGGAAGTAGGTCGGCGCGTGCCCCTTGTGCTTGATCGTCGCGGCCTCGGTCAGGCCGGCGAGCTGCTGCTTGGCGCGCGCGAGATCGATCGAGAGGCCGACGTCGAACGCGGAGACGACGTGGATGATCCCGCGCCGCACGGCGCTTGGCTCACCGATTCAGGGCTCACCGATCCAGAATAGGCGCCGCTCGGCCGATCAGCTCAGGGAACGGAGGTGCGCCATGGCCAGAGCCTTCGGCCTCGTGCTGCTCTTGATCTCGCTCTACATCGGGATGGAGATCTACACCAAGGGGATCGAGCACACGCTCGGGGGCGCGTTCGCGCCGATCCAGCCGATGTCGCAGCGCGAAACGCCGCTCGCGACCGGTCTCACTCCCGCAGCCGGCCTCGCCGACGAGCCGGCGTCTCCCGACCGGCCGGTCAAGATCACCGACGCGGTGCGCAACCGGGTGTCGGCCGATCTCGCGGCGGGCGCGGGCCGACTCGAGCAGGAGGCGGCGTCAGCGCAGTAGCATTGCGAAGCCGGCGAGCACGAGCGCCGCGCCGCCGACCCGCCCCAGCTGTACTCCGTACGGCGCCAGCTTCTCGAGCAGCACGAAGATCGAGATCGCGGCGATCCACGCGAGCTGCATCACGCCGCCGACGAACAGCAGGGCCATCAGCACCCAGCAGCAGCCGATGCAGTGCAGGCCGTGACGGACGCCCATGCGCAGCGCGCCGCGCCATCCCGGTCGGAAATTCTGCGTGAGAAACTCCACCGGCGAGCGGCACCGGCTCAGGCACACCTGCTTGAGCGACGTCCATTGGTACAGGCCCGCGGCCACGAGGACCGCGGCGCCGAACACCGGCGTCCCCGCTTCCATCATCGGCGAGAGCAGCGCCGCTTCCGCGAGGCGCCACTGGACGAGCGTCGCGGCGAGGCTGAACCCGGTCCAGGCGAGCAGATAGCCGCCCGCGAACGCATAGCTGCGCAACACGGGCGCTTCCGCCTGCGAGCTGTTGTTCAGCACGCGCGCGAACAACAGGATCGCCGGCGCGGCGCTCGGCAGCATCATGCCGACCATCATCACCGCCCACATCAGAAACATCAGCGCGAAATAACGGCCGTCCCACTCGGCCTGCATCATCCACGCCGAGGGCCCGCTCATCGCGCCGTACATGTCGCGCGACACGGGTACGAGGTAGAGCCACGCGATTGCGACCGCGCCGGCGAGACCGGCCGCCACGGCAATCCGCGGCCGGGACAGCACCCCGAGCACGGGCGGCCTAGCTCATGACGCCGCGCGTACCCCAGTCCGTTTTGGCGATGTGCGCGTGGGTGCCCTCGAAGTCGAGCGCGATCGGGCCGGTGACCTTGCTCGTGGCGGAGACGTACTCGGCCTCGCGGTACTCGAAGCCGGTCGGCAGGTGCACGCGCACGCGGTGCGACTCGCCGGTAACCGGGTTCTTGATCGGCTCGGCCTTCGTGTCGACCAGCCCCGGCACGCGCACGCGCGCCGTGCCGGCCTTCTCGTCGATCGCGAGCTCGATCGCCTTGAACTGGGTCGGGAGCCCGGTCGTGATCGTGGTGCTGAACACCTGGGTGATCAGCGAGCCCGGCTCCGTCTCCTGGCCCTGCGCGATCGCCTCGATCGCGGCGCGCTGCTCGGGGTTCGCGCGCTCGTCGATCACCGCCATCGCAGTGCCGCCGCCGAGATGGATCGGACCGGGCCAGCTGAACAGTCCGCCCCAGCGCAATCCGTCCAGCGGCACCTTGCCGAAGTGGCCGCGGTCGATCTGGAAGAACACGAGCGCGCGGCAATGGCCGTGGGTCGGAAGAGCATTGAACTGGCAGGGACAGCCGACTGCGCAGTTGCAGTTCGAGATCTGGATGCCCTGGATGCGCCAATCGACGTACGCCATCGCGATCTCCTTTTCGGGCAGCGCCCGGATTCTAACGGCCCGCGCGCGCCGCGCGCGCGATCTCCTGCGCGAGCCAGCGCCCCACCAGATCCGCACCGTCTGCGCTGTAGTGGATGCCGTCGACGCGGACGACCGCGACCGCGCCCAGATCGCGCCGATACCGGTTGTCCGGACACACGTACCCCGCGAGATCGATCAGCGACACGCGGCCGGAGTTGCGGGCGGCGAGGATCGCGAGGTCGGCGTTAGCGCGCGCCAGGTTCGCCGGGGAGAGGCGCGGCTCGTGCTGCCACCACGCCGGCTCGAAGCACGCCAACGTCGTGTAGACGATCTGTTTCGCACCCGCGGCGAACAGCCCGTCGGCGATCGCCTGGCGCTCCTGGATCCACGCCTCGTCCCAGCCCGGGCTGCCGATCGCCGCGACGCGCGCGTCGATCCGGAGCGGGTAGAGCGTCCAGCCGCCCGTCTCGGTCACGAGCACGATGTCCGGCCGTTCGCGCGCCACCTGCGCCGGCCAGGGCGGCGGGCAGTCCGGCTTCGCGTCGCCGGGCTCGCAGCCCACCTTCACGCCGAGCGTGAACGCGAGGCCGTGATCGGGCCCGGCGCGCGCGAGCCCCGGGGACAGCGACACGCCGACGCTGTCGCCGAGGATCAGCACGCGCAGCGATGCGCCGCCGCCGTTCGCGGCGTTCGGCGCCCCGGCGATGCGCGGCGGCCCGGACGGCGACGCGGACCGCGCCCCACCCGTCGCGGCGGCGATCGCGGCGACCAGGGCGGCGGTGACCGCGGGCGCGATCACCGCCCACTGCCGCCCGCGCAGCGCACCGCGCAGGATCGGGCGCTCCACGATCGCATACGACGCGAGCGCGACGAGCAGCGTGGCGCCCGCGCGCGCGCCCGTGAGCGCCCAGCCCGATCGGCCGGTGCGCACCGGGTCGAGGACGAGATACACCGGCCAGTGCCAGAGGTAGACGCCGTAGGAGATCTTCCCGAGCCCGCGCAGCGGCGCCCACGCCAGCATCCGCGCGAGCGGCCCGCGCGGCTCGCACACCGCCGCGCCGATCAGCGCGGCGCCTGCCGCGCTGCACAGCGCAAAGCCTCCGCGATAGAGCACAGGCGCGTCGCCGGCGAGGCTCCACCACGCCGCCGAGAGACCGGCGAGTGCGGCGATTCCGGCGAGCTCGATCCCCGCGCGCGCCCACCGGGACCGGACTGCACCCCAGAGCGGTTGCGTTGCGGCGAGCGCACCGCCGAGCAGGATCGCCGCGGCCCGCGTATCGGTGCCGTAGTAGACGCGCGAGGGGTCGCGCGGGTCGTACGAGATCCACATCCATGCACTCGACGCGGCCGCCAGCAGCAGCGATCCGAACAGGACCGCCCACCGCGCGCGCTTCGCCAGCCACGCCAGCAGACCCGCGAACACGAGCGGCCAGACGAGATAGAACTGCTCTTCGATCCCGAGGCTCCAGGTGTGCTGGAGCGGCGATGGCGCGCGAAACTGCGCCCAGTAGTCGCGCTCGGCGAACACCGCATACCAGTTCGGCACGTACAGCATCGTCGCCCACGCCTCGGCGCGGATCTGCGCGAGGTCGGCGCGCGGTGCGAGCACGGCGCTGTAGAGCGCGACACCGGCGAGCATGCCGGCGAGCGCCGGGAACAGCCGGCGCGCGCGGCGCGCCCAGAAGTGCGCGAGATCGATGCGGCCCTCGCGGCCGCCCTCGACCAGCAGCAGCGACGTGATCAGAAATCCCGACAGCACGAAGAACAGGTCGACGCCCAGGTAGCCGCCGACGAGGTTCCCGCCGTGGAATAGCAGCACCGCCGCCACGGCGATGCCGCGCACGCCGTCGAGCGCTGGGACGTAGGGCAAGGCGATGCGGCGCGGCCCGGTCGCGGCGGCCGCGGTCACGCGGCGCTATCCGAGCCCGGCGACGCGCGCCATCGCGCGCAGCTCGCGCGGGATGTCGGGGCCCGCCGGCGCGTAGGCGAGCTCGGTCGCGCCCGCGGCCGCGAGCTCGGACCAGCGCGCGCGCAGCTCCTCGAGCGTGCCCGTGAACGTCATCGCGCCGACCGACGGGGCGAGCAGCGCGCGCTCGCGCGGCGGCACCGCCACGCAGTGGCCTTCGTGGATCACGAGATGGCGGCGCTCGGCCGGCGCGCGCTCGATCGCCTCCCGCCACGCTCGTCCGTTGGGGAGCTGATCGACCGCGGCGCCCGCGCTCTCGTAGGTGGCGTGGTAGGCGAGCGCGATCGCGGGCGCGAGCGCATCGAACACGCGGGCAGAGGTGAGCGTCTCTCCGGGTTCCAGCACGGTGCCCGAGCGCGCGAGCGCGCACCACGCGAAGCCCGCCGGCGGATCCGCGAGCGCGAGCACGCCGTCGCCGAGCGCGCGCGCCACCTCGAGCCCGCGCGGGCCGTTCGCCGCGACGAGGATCGGCGTCCGGATCGGCCGGGCCGGCGCGAACCCGTCTCCGTGGAGCAGGCGCAGCGGCGCGCCGTCGACGACCGGCTCGTCGCCGAGCAAGAGCGCGCGCAGCGCGCGCACGTACTCCGCGACGCTCTTCCACGCGAGCGGCGGCTGGCCGAGCAGACGCCGCCCGGTGAAGCCGGTCCCGATCGCCACCGCGACGCGTCCCGGCGCCGCGAGCTCGAGCGTCGCGATCGCCGCGGCCTGCGCCGCCACGTGGCGCAGGCTCGGCACCAGCACGCCGGGCCCGAGACGGATCCGGGTCGTTGCACCCGCGATCTGCGCGAGCGTCATCCAGACGTCGGGATAGAGCAGCGGCGAGTCGTAGAGCCAGACCCGCGCATAACCGAGCTGCTCGGCGAGCCGAGCAAACTCGGCGGCGCGCGGGCCGGGCGGGAGCGAACACGAGAGCTGCATCGCCTCTCCCATCATGTCGTCATCGCTTCGAGGCTCCTCCGCAGCTCGTGCTTCTGCACCTTGCCGCTCGCGTTACGCGGCAGCGCATCGACGAGCTCGAGCTGCTCGGGGAATTTCTGGCGCGCGAGCCCGGCGGCCGCGCAGTGGCGCACGATCTCGGCGAGATCGAGCGCGGCGCCGCTCGCCGGCACCACCACCGCACAGCAGCGCTCGCCCGTGCGCGGGTCGGGCAGCCCGATCACCGCGGCGTCGGCGATCTGCGGGTGCGCGTAGAGCAGGTCCTCGATCTCCTTCGCGGAGATGTTCTCGCCGTTGCGGATGATGATCTCCTTCAGCCGGCCGGTCACGCGCAGGAAGCCGTGCGCGTCGAGGGATCCCAGATCGCCGGTGCGGAAGAAGCCGTCGGCGTCGAACGCGTCGGCGTCGAGCTTCGCGTCGAGGTAGCCGCGGCAGATCTGCGGGCCGCGCACGCGGATCTCCCCCTCGGCGTCCGGCGCGCAGACGCGCCCGTCGCCGCCTGCGATCCGCAGCTCGGCGCCGCCTGCGGCGCGCCCCTCGCTATGCGCGAGCGCGGAATCCGAATCGCGCGGCGACGAGAGCGCGGCGAACGGCGCCTCGGTGAGCCCGTACACCGAGAGCACGCCCGCGCCGCCGAGCTCCGCCTTCACCTCGCGGTGCAGGAGCGGCGGCTTGGGTGCGGCGCCGCCGATCGCCGCGCGGAGAAGCGGGAACACGCGCGCGCCGGGATGGCGGCGCTGGTACCGGAGGTAGCGCATCACGAGCGGGGTTCCGCCCGCCGCGAGCGTGACGCCGTGCGCGCCGAGCAGCGGCGGGGTCTTCTCGTCGTCGTATTGCTCGACGAGGATCGCGCCCGCGCCGGTGAACAGCTGCACCACGAGCATTCCGATTCCGCCGATGTGCGTGAACGGGAACACGATCGGGTAGCGATCCGCGGGCCCGAACTCGAACCGCTCGGCGACACCCCGCGAGCCCGCCGCGAGCGTCTCGTCGCTGTGCAGCGCGCCCTTCGGATCCGCGGTGGTGCCCGAGGTGTAGAAGATCCAGCGCACGGGCTCGCCGCGCGCGGGTGCGAACGCCGGGAGCGCGGCCGGGTCGGCCTCGGGCAGCGCGCGGTCGCACACGAGCAGCTCGCAGGGCGCGCCGCCCTCGCGTGCGATTCCCGCCAGCACGCGCTGCGCGAGTGAAGCGTGATCGAACCCGCGGAACTCGCGCGGCACCACGAGCAGCTTCGGCCTCACCTGCCGCGCGATGAACCCGATCTCGCGCTCGCGGTAGATCGGCAGCAGCGGATTCTGCACCGCCCCGAGCCGCGCGAGCGCGGCCACGAGCACGAGCGACTCGATCCAGGTCGGCAGCTGCCACGAGACGCGCACGTCGGACCCGACGCTGCGCGCGGCGAGCGCCGCCGCGACGCGCTCCGCGCGCGCGCGCAGCTCGCCGAACGTGAGCTGCGCGCCGCACTCATCGACTGCGCACAGCCCATCCGGCGTCGCGTGCGCGCGCGCCGCGACCAGCGGCCAGAATGCGCGCGCGTCGATCATCGCGGTCGCGGTGCGCCGCGCGGAGAGAGCGCCCAGACGAACGAGGACCCGAGCGCGACCGCGACGGTGCACGCGATGCGCATCCCGGCGCCGTCCGCCGCGCCCGCAGCCGCGAGCACCTCACGCGCGCGTTCGGCGCCGAACCACGGCGTCGCGAGACCCGCGATCAGGATGATCGCGCCGCACGCGCGCAACAGGTTGGGCGCGCGCGAGGTCTGCGCAGCGGTCAGCAGGATTCCCCCGAACACGATGCGGATCCCGGCCGCCGCGAACAGTC
>Ga0066710_100007772_pt1 | contig 10304 bp, 6 predicted proteins | sample GraSoiAngelo_159_FD_79666 | JGI IMG/M metagenome (GOLD analysis project Ga0066710, IMG submission 79666) | Grasslands soil microbial communities from the Angelo Coastal Reserve, California, USA - 14_1009_16_40cm | ecosystem: Environmental > Terrestrial > Soil > Grasslands | place: USA...
GGCCGCCGCCGCGAGTTGGCGGGGCTGGCCGACCACGCTCAGCACGTCGCCCGCGACCAGCCGGAAATGGGGATCCGGCGTCGGGACGTCCTCACCACCCCGCCGCACGCTCAACACCAGCGCACCGGTGTGCGTCCGCAGCCCGGTCTCTGCCAGGGTCCGGCCCACGGCGGGCGCGTCGCCCGGCAGGCTGATCCGCTCGACCCGCATCTGCGGCAGCTCCGTGACGATCGGAGCGCGGGGTGGGACCCCGGGCGATGGCGCGGGCTCGCGCAACGCCTGGTAGTGAGTGGCTCGGACTTCGTCGACGAGGCGGTTGATCTCCGCGCGCCCCAGACCGTAGTACGCGAGCACCCGTGAGAAGATTTCGATCGAGGTCTCGAACTCTTCGGGGATCACGTCGTCGGCCCCCAGGCGCGACAGCTCCGGGATCTCCACGACGTAGCGGGTGCGCGCGATGATGTGGAGTCCGGGGTTCAGCGCGCGGGCCACGCGCACGATCCGCCGCGTGGCGGCGGGGTCGGAGATCGCGACCACGAGGAGTCGGGCGCGCTCGACGCCGAGGGCGCGCAGGATCTCCTCACGGGTGGCGTCGCCGTAGAAGGCCGGCTCGCCGCTCGCCCGGGCGCCGCGCACGGCCTGCGAGTTCAGCTCCACGATGAGGTGCGGTACGTTGATCGATCGCAGGGCGGCCGCGAGGTTGCGCCCGTTGAGCCCGTATCCCGCGATGATGACGTGGTCGCGCACCTGTTCTTGGGTCGGCGCGAGCTCCTCGGGCCGGGAGCCCGGCAGGAAGCGCTCGAGCGCCAGCACCGTGCCCACCCGGTCCAGCAGCGCGGGCCCCCCCTGCAACAGGAACGGCGTGACGAGCATCGTGATCACCGCCACGGCGAGGAAGCCCTGGTAAAGCTCCTCACCCAAGAGTCCCGCCGTGCGGCCCTCCCGCGCCACGACGAACGAGAACTCTCCGATCTGGGCCACGGCGAGACCGGCCAGCAGAGCGACCCGCGCCGAATATGCCATCAGCGCCGGGCCGGCAGCCGCGATCAGCGCCTTGCCCGCCACCACCACCACGACTCCGCCGACGGTGAGGAACGGATGCCTCCGGAGAAAATCGAACTGCACCAGCATTCCCACGGCGACGAAGAAGAGCGAGATGAAGATGTCGCGGAACGGGAGCAGCTCGGCCAGCGCCTGGTGCCCGTAATCGGATTCCGAGATCACGAGGCCGGCCAGGAAAGCCCCGAGGGCGAGCGAGGCCCCGACCGCCGCGGTGCCCAACGCCGTGAGCGTCCCAAGCAGGATGATCGCGATGAGGAAGAGCTCGCGGCTGCGGGTCCGCAGGATCACGGTGAGTGCCCGAGGCACGAGCGTGCGCGCCGCGACGATCACGCCGGCGACGACCACGGCCGCCTTGCCCAGCGCGAGCGCCAACCCGGCCGCCCCGCCGCTCGCGCGGCCCGCGAGGAACGGCAGCACCAACATGATCGGCACCACACACAGGTCCTGGAAGATCAGCATGCCGGTGGCGAGCCGGCCGTGCGGCGCGTCGATCTCGCCACGGTCGGTCAGGATCTTGAGCACGATCGCGGTGCTCGACAGCCCGACGAGACAACCGAGAAACAGCGCGACCTGCCAGGGAGGCCCGACGACGAGCGCCGCCGCGGCGGTGACCGCGACGGTGAGCCCCATCTGCACCAAGCCACCTTCCACGACTTGCCGCCCCATCGTGCGCAGCCGGCCGAACGAAAACTCGATGCCGATCGTGAAGAGCAGCAGGATGACGCCGATCTCCGCGAGCTCCTCCACGCGGTGCACGTCCCCCACCAGCCGCAGCGCATTCGGTCCCACCAGGACGCCGGCCACGATGAACCCGGGCAGCGCCGGGAGCCTGAGGCGATGGAACAGGAGGATGACGACGAGCGAGACGGCGAAGATGATGGCGAGGTCTTCCAGGACCGCCAGCTGGCTCACGTGTCCCGCCTCGGCAGGGGAGGTGGGCCAAAGCTAGCGCCCGCAATCCCCCAACGTAAACGGCGCCTTCGGGCTCGCCCGGGAGCGGCTGGCTCCCAATCTGCGCCGCCAGTCGAGGCCGGCCCGCTACGGCGTCGTGTGGATGTGGAGCGGCACGATGGTCGTCCCCCAATGCAGCCGGAGGATCGTCGAGTCGGGCCCCACGACGGGGAAGTAGTAGGCCAGTACCTCCATGTGGCTTCCCTGCTCCGGCGTCGCGGTCACGCGCAGCACGTCGAGGGACTCGCCGGGATAGGGCCGGTGGAAGACGTCCACGGCGCGGCTGAAGATCACCGTCCACCGCGCCGAATCCGGAATCGCCCAGAGCGTGTAGCGGCCGGCCGCGAGCTGGCGGCCTTGCACGAGCACGTCGCGGCTGAACTGGATGGTGGTGGCCGAGTCGGCGCCCGGGTGCCAGACCTGCTGCCACCGCACGATCCCTCCCCCCCCCCTCCCAAACAGCCGGCGGCCCCGGGCGACCGGTCGGTTGTACGTGATGCTGATGTCCGTCACACCGACGCGCTGGCTGACGGTGCCGTGCTGGCTAAGGGGGAAGCCCTGCGCGCTCGCGGACGAGCCCACCAGGACCGCCGCGAGCGCCAGTGGCGCGCCCAAACGCACGGCGACTACGGCTTGGGGCCGATGGTGCGGACTTGGCCCCGGATCTCACCACCAGGGAAGTCCCCCGCTCCGGTGTTGATGGGTGGCACGCCGTCATTGGTATGCACGTTTACGTAGGCCGTGTCGGCCCGGATCGCGGCGATGAGGTCGCTCAGGGGACGTCCGAGGAGCGGCCCGATCAGGTTCGCCGCCGTGATCTTCCCGCTGGCCAATACGCCGTCGGTGCGCCCGCCGCCCGGTGGGACACTGCCGAACAGGAACACCACGATCGGCCCGTTGACGCCGGTCGGGGCGAGGTGAATGTGAGAGGCGACCACGTTCCGGATGTTCGACGAGATCAGGTGGTACTCCAGTGTGTTGCCGTCGGGACTGAGCTGCAGCTTGAGCTCGCCGACTCCGCGTGTGTCCCTGGGCGGGACCTCGCCCGCGCCCGTGATATGGGCGACGAAGTTGCTAAGGCTCGAAGCGTCGGCATCGGCGTGGACGGAGGTGACGGCGGTGACCAGCGTCGCGGCGCGATCCTGCGCGGTGGGTGTGCCGCGGTTACAGGCGGCGGTGAGCGCCGCCAGTGCGAGCGCGGGGACAGTCAGTGAGAGTGGACGCATGCGTGCCTCCGAGGAAAGAGGTGGGTGAAGTGATTGTACCCCGGTCCCCCGGAGCCGCAAGGGCGCCGCGCGGCGGCACTCGACTCAAGTCAGTGGCTCACCCGCACCATCACCGCGCCGTGCGCCGGCACGAGGGTCGTGAACTTGTCCGTGAGGGTCCCGACGTCGGCGTGGGCCCAGAGGTCCCGCACCAGCGCGGGCCCCGCCGGCAGCCGCAGCCGCCACCACGTCGCGGTGATGGAGTCCGCTGTGATGGAGCGGTTGAGCAGCACCACCGCCCGGGAGCCGTCGCGCAACGGCTTCACCCACACCTGGTGCTCAGGCGGGTCCTCCTGGACGACCGTCCCCTGCACGCCCAGAGAGTCCTGGTCCACGGCGATCACTTCCCGATTGGTCAGGATGTCCCGCGTCGCCGGGGTCATGGTGCGCAGATCGTTGCCCGCGATCAGCGGTGCCGCCATGATCGCCCACAGGCTGAAATGGGCGCGGTACTCGCCGTCGGTCATGCCGCCGTTGCCGACCTCCAGCATATCGGGGTCGTTCCAGGCGCCTGGCCGCGCGGCCGCGGCATGCTGGGCAGAGATGTCGAGATTGTCGAGCACGCTGGTCCACTTGTCTTCGATGTCGGTCGTCGTCCGCCACAAATGGCCGGTCGTCGGCCCCCAGTCCCACGGACTGAAAGATCCCCACTCGCAGATGCTCAAGACGATCGGCCGGCGGGCAGCGCGTAGCGCATCGCGGAACTTCCCGTACTGCACGGGCGCGTCCAGCGAGTCCGCGTAGCACCAATCCTCTTTGACGTAGTCCACGCCCCAGGAGGCGAACGTGCGGGCGTCCTCTATTTCATGGCCATACGTGCCGGGGCGACCCTGGCACGTCTTCCGTCCCGCGTCGGTGTAGATGCCGAATTTGAGGCCCTGGGCGTGCACGTAGTCGGCGAGCGGCTTGATGCCGTCGGGGAAGCGCGCGGAATCCGCCACGAGTCGTCCTTGCGCGTCGCGTACCACCTGCCAGCAGTCGTCGATCACGACGTACCGATACCCGGCGTCGCGCATGCCGCTCGCGACCATGGCGTCGGCGGTTTCGCGGGTCAGCCGGTCAGAGACGTCGCACCCGAAGTGGTTCCAGCTGTTCCAGCCCATCGGCGGGGTACGGGCGAGGCCGTTCTCCAGGGGCGCGCGGGCGGCGGTGGCGCCGAGGCAGAGCAGGGCGATGGGGAGGAGGACGCGCCACACCATATCAGCGCGACGAAGCCTTCGCCTCGTAGAGGGCGCTGTCGGCCGCGCTGAGGAGCGTGGCGGCCGAGTTCCCCTGGTCGGGGAACACCGCCACGCCCACGCTGACGGAGACAGGCGGCTTCTCGCCGTCGTGAGCCAGGCGCTCGACGACCCGTTTGCCCACCTGCCGGGCCGCCTGCGCCCCGGTCTCGGGAAGGATCAACGCGAACTCATCCCCGCCGAAGCGGGCGCCGGTGTCGATCACGCGGGACGACGCGCGCAGCACGTCCGCCAGCCGGCACAGCGCTCGGCTCCCCACGAGGTGGCCATGGCGGTCGTTGATCTTCTTCAGGCGGTCCACGTCGAGGAACAGGACCGCGAAGGGCCGCCCGGTGCGCCCCGATCGCTGGATCTCCTGTTCCAGCACGTGCACCAACTGGCGATAGTTGGCCAGCCCGGTCAGCGGATCGCTCACCGCCAGATGCCGCAGCTGCGCCTCCACCGCCTTGCGCTCCGACACCACTGCGGCGAGCACCAGGGTCATCACCGCGGTAACGGCGATGTACGCCTGCAGCAGCAGCAGCGACTCGTTCGGCGTGGGCCGGACGAAGGGGCCGAACCCGTGCAGCGTGCCCCAGATCGCGATCACGGACATCAGGAGAACGGCTGTCGCGGCGGCGCGCTGGCCGAAGCGAAACGCCGCCCACGCGAAGAAGGGAATGCACAGGAACTCCAGCGGATAGTTCCGGTTGGTGTATGGGATGACCCCGCTGAAGACGGTCAGGGTGACGAGCGAGAGAGAGATGAGGAGCGCAGCCGCCTCGAGGCGCCACCGCCTACTCCACCCCATGGCGAGGCGTTCACTCCACAGGAGCACGACGGGCGTGACGACGATGGCCCCCACCACGTCTCCCAGCCACCACGTCGACCAGATCGGACCGAAGTGGGCCCACTCGGCGAACCCGGCCAGAGACAGGGTCGTGACGCCGACGGTCGCGCTGATCGTCGTGCTGCCCACCGCGGCGAGCCCGACGAGCGCGAAGATGTCGCGAGCGCGGTCGAAGGCGAGCCGGCCGTTCGCATAGCGGTTCACCAGGTAAGCCCCGACGAGGCCTTCCACCATGTTCCCCACGCCGAGGCCGATCGAGGTGGCCACGTTACCGGCGGTGGTCCAGTTCACGAGGAACGCGCCCACGAGAATCGCCGGCCACACGCGCAGCCCGAAGATGAGGAACGCGGCCAGGGCGATGCCGGTGGGTGCCCACACGGCCGTGGCACTCGGGTTCACGAAGGCGAGGCGAAGGCCGATCTTGCCGGCGACGAAATAGACGGCGCAGAGGCCCGTTAGCACCCCGACCTGCTTGACCGTCCGGGATGGAGCCACGCTCACAGCCGGTCGGGCGGCGTCATGGGGGCCGTCACCACCGGCGCCTCCGGCTCCGGCGTGAAGTCCTCCCCCGGGTTGATGAAGAGATCCTTTTCGAATCGGTACTGCTTGTCGTACAGCTGCCGGTAACGCCCCCGTCGGGCGAGCAGCTCCGTGTGGGTGCCGCGCTCGACGATCTCGCCACCCTCCATCACGAGGATCTGATCCGCGCTGCGGATGGTTGAGAGGCGGTGGGCGATGACGAACGTCGTGCGGCCGCGCCGCAGCGTGCGCAGTCCGTCCTGAATGGCCGCCTCGCTCTCCGAGTCGAGGCTCGAGGTCGCCTCGTCCAGGATCAGGATGCGCGGGTCGGCGAGGATCGCCCGGGCGATCGAGACCCGCTGGCGCTCGCCACCCGAGAGCTTCACACCGCGCTCTCCGACGACCGTGTCGTAGCCCCGCTCGAACTTCCGGACGAAGTCGTCACAGTGGGCGATCCGCCCCGCCGCCTCGATCTCCGGCCGGGATGCATGGGGCCGCGCAAACGCGATGTTCTCGGCGATCGTGCCGTCGAACAGGAAGTTGTCCTGCAGCACGACGCCGAGCTGGCGCCGGTACTCGGCGAGCCGGACCGTCGCGAGATCGCGGCGATCCACGACGATCCGCCCGGCCCGGGGGCGGCTGAACGCCAGCACCAGGCTGATCAACGTGCTCTTGCCCGCCCCCGACGAGCCGACCAGCGCCGTGGTGGAGCCCGGCGGCGCGTGGAAGGAGACGTGTCGCAGCACATCCTTGCCGGGCACGTACGCAAAGCTGACGTCCTCGAAGCCGACGTCGCCCGTCACGTCGGCGAGCGGCGCCCGGGTCCCGTCCTCGGCGTCCTCCGTGGCGAGCCGGCGGATCTCGCGGATCCGGTCGAGCCCGGCGAACGCCTCCGTGATCTGCGTGCCGATCGCCGCGATGTTGATCAGGGGCATCGCCACGAGGCCGATGAAGATGCCGTACATGAAGAAGTCGCCCAGCGTCATGGCGCCCGAGAGGATCGCGTGCCCGCCTTCGAGGATCATCAGGATGCCGATCGCGCCGATGATGACCGTGGCGAACGCGCCGACGGCGGAGATGCCCGTCATCGTCGTGGCGATGTTACGGAACAGCGTGTGCGCTCCGCGCGTGAACACTAGCCGCTCGCCCCGCTCGGCGCGGTACGCTTTGACGATGCGGATGCCGCCCAGCGTCTCGCCGAGCCGCCCCGTCACCTCGGCGTTGAGCTTGCCACGCTCCCGGAACAACGGCCGCAGCTTGGTGAAGGCGAGGGCCATGCCGCCGCCGAAGCAGGCCAGAATGAGGATCGCGATCGCGGTGAGCCGCCAATTGAGATAGAAGAGCACGGCCAAGGCGATCGCCGCCGTGAGCAGTCCTCCGAGCAGCTGCACCAACCCCGTGCCGACGAGATTCCGAATGCCCTCCGCGTCGGTCATGATCCGGGAAATCAGGATCCCGCTCTTCGTCGAGTCGAAGTAGCTGACCGGGAGCCGCAGGACGAAGGCCTGCACCGTCCGGCGCATGTCGGTAATGGCGCGCTGGGCCGCCACGCCGAGGACCTGGGACAGGCCGAATCCCGTGACCGCCTGCACCAGCGTCGCCGCGCCGGCCGCGATCGCGAGCGGCAGCAGCAGCTCCGCGTGGTGCTGGTTGATCACCCGGTCGATCACCCATTTCGAGGACGAGGGCAGCACGAGGCCGGCGAGTCGGTTGACGAGCATCAGCCCGAGCCCTGCGGCCAACCGGCGGCGGTGGGCGTAGATCAGCGCCCGGGCTTCCTGCCAGGCGCCGGGGGTGAAGGCTTTCTTCTCCGGGTGAGTCGGGTCGTCAGCCATAGGGCACGCGGAATTTAACCTCCCGACGCCCCCATGGCGCACTGAGGGGGCGCCGCCACACCCGCCCCCTCAGCCTCGTCGGGCGGCCAGCGCCTACAGCCCGCTGAGGAATCTCACCAGCGCGTCGTGCTGGCCTGCCGACAGTCTGAGAAATCGTTCACGGGCGGCCGTAGCTTCCCCGCCGTGCGCCTGGATCGCCTGGTCGATTGACATTGCCCGGCCGTCGTGCAGAAAAGCCGTCTTGAAGCGCAGCCCCATCAACGGCTCGGTGCGGAACTCCTCAGGCTTTGCCCGGCCGAGGCAGATGTCGGCCAGGTCCGCCCCCATGTCGTGCAGCAGCAGATCGGTGTACGGCTGAAAGACCCTGTGACTCAACGCCCTCACGCGGTTGGGACCGGTGACGAGCACAGGCACGTGGCACGAAGCGCAGCCGATCCGCAGGAAAGTGACGCGGCCCCGCACTTCCACCCGTGAGCGCGGCAGCGGGTCCGGTGGGGCGAGGAGCTGCACGAAAGCGGTCGTCGTGTCGACAGCTTCCTGCGACAGCTCCGGGTCGGGGGTCGGATCGACCCCAGTGGGGAACGGCTGGCCCCGAATCAACTGCTCGGTTGGCTGGGTGGGGCTCGTGAGCCCCATTTCGTTGAGGAAGGCCCCAGCGTTGAACTCCCGCAATGTCGCGAACTGCGCCTTGCGGCCGAAGCGGCCCAGGCGGCCGTCGGCGGTCCGGTTGGGGCGCCCGGAGATGCCGTCCCCCTTGCGGTTATTGAAGGCGGCCAAAGCCAGAATCTGTGCGTCCGGCACCGCTTCCAGTAGCCCGAACCCCAACACACTGGGCGTCGTCCGGTGCGCAGTCCCGGTGGCCTCCGGGAGCAACGCCTCCTTGTCGATGTTGAGCGCGGTATGTAGGGCAGGCGTCACGCTGTCCTGGATGACGGGCCCGCCGATCGCACTGAGGTCGTCGCAGGTGCTGCCGTTGAAGGCGGCCTGGTGTGTCTCCACTTCGTCCCCTACGCCACCCACCACGGGGGCCTCGTGGCATTCAGCGCAGGAGACGTTGTTGAACAGCGGTCCGAGCCCGGTCGCCGGGGTGAACTCGGTTTGGAACTCGGCGCGGCCCCGCTCGAACAGGAGGCGCTGACGAGGAGTGAGGAGCGACAACGGACCGCCGAGCACGTGAGCGATGGCGCCGAGCGAAGGCGGGTTGCTCAGGGATGCCGAGTCCGTGCTGCTCAATGCCGGTCCAGAAGCCGGTCCAGTAGGCGGTCCTAGCTCGCAGGCGCTGCCAACGGCGAGCACCGCCAGGAGCGGTAGGAAGAGGGCGCGGCTGCGCTGGGACATACGACCTCCCTCGCACTAGCCGTGCGCCACGCGTCGCGATCTCTATTCGGGCGGGAAAAGGACCCCAGGGCAGCGAGACTGGCTCACGATGATTTGTTCGCCCAGGGCGCGCTTCAGTATAGGGGCTGGAGCGGCAACGGACAACATTTTGCGGGATCCGTTCGGAGCACCGCCGCTCCGGTAACACGACTGGCAAGCGCGTGTGTGACGAGGCTCACGGCGGCAGCGGTCGCGCCCCAGCGCGCACGGCCGACCGATCCGGCGGGATCAGCTCGCGGGCCAGCGGCGGCGCTCACAACCCGAGCAGCCGCGCGGCGTTGCCGCCAAGGATCAGGGCGCGGTCTTCGGCCGAGACGTCGAGCCGGCGCACACTGTCCAGCATCGACCCCAGGCTCCCGATCCGGTGCGGGTAGTCGCTGCCGGCCAGAAGCTGCCGCGGGCCGGCGAACGCGAGCGCGAGCCGCAGGGCGGCCGGGTCGAAGTTCACCGTGTCGTAGTAGAACTCCTTCAGGTAGGCGCTCGGCGGCCGGCGAACGTGCGCGCGGCACTCGGGGAACGCCTCATAGCCGCGATCGAGCCGCTCGGCGATATACGGGATCGCCCCGCCAAGGTGGCCCAGCACCCAGAGGATGCGAGGGAACCGCTCGAGCGTTCCGCTGAAGACCAGCTGCGCCGCTGCCAGTGTCGTGTCCCAGGGAAAGCCGACGAGCGGCATGAGCCAATATTCGGTCATTGCTTCCACGCCGACCGGGTTGGTCGGATGGATGTACAGCACCGTCCCGAGCGCGTCCGCCTTCTCGTACAACGGCCAGAAACGCTCGTCGGCGAGCGCTATCCCGTTCACGTTGCTGAACAGCATGGCGCCGCGGAATCCCAGCTGGGTGACCGCCCGCTCCAGCTCCGTCGCCGACGCGCCGGGGTCGTTGAGCGGCAGCGTGGCGAGGGCCGTGAACCGCGCCCCCCGCGACTGCGCGAGGCTCGCGAAGGCGTCGTTGACGAGCCGCGCCAGCGCCACCGCCCGCGCCGGGGACTCGACGTGGGTGCCGGGCGTCGTGAAGGTGAGCAGTTGCAGGTCCACGCCTGCGCGCGCGAGCACCTCTTCCCGATAGGCGATATCCCGATGCGCCCGCACGGCGACGTTGTAGTCCCCGGGATAGCCCAGCACGGGGTTCCCGTCGTCGTCGGTCCAGACCGTGACCGTGCTCGGGCCGGCCCGGAGCGCCTCGAGGTACTCGGGGGGATAGAAGTGGTTGTGGAAGTCGATGAC
>Ga0066710_100007773_pt1 | contig 10303 bp, 9 predicted proteins | sample GraSoiAngelo_159_FD_79666 | JGI IMG/M metagenome (GOLD analysis project Ga0066710, IMG submission 79666) | Grasslands soil microbial communities from the Angelo Coastal Reserve, California, USA - 14_1009_16_40cm | ecosystem: Environmental > Terrestrial > Soil > Grasslands | place: USA...
ACAAGCTCTTCTGGGTCGCCGTCCGCCGATTCTGGTCCGGATGGCAACAATCCCTCATTGCGGTCACGCCCGAAACGGTGGTGCGTTGGCACAGGGGCGGATTCCGTTTGTACTGGAAGCTGATTTCCAAGTTCAGGAGGCCTGTCGGGAGACGACAGACGTCGAAGGAGGTTCAGGAATTGATTTACCGGATGGTCGTTGAGAACGCAAGGTGGGGAGCGCCACGCATAGGCATAAGACTGCGGAGGGGAGCGTCTGCCTCCCAAGCAGGTGGCCTAGATTATGTGATCGGAGAGTCGTCTTAGACGATCTTGTCGGCGTGGTTTTTGCGAATCCAATCTTCGACTTCTTTCCGAACACGGACTGCCATCTTTCCGCAGTGATCTGCTTCGCCTTGCGACACTAAACCCGTAATCATCATATGACCCGACATTCCGTTTTTTACAGCTTATCCAGCGTAGGAATTATTTCTTTTGCGGATCAATCGAAAACTCCAGAGCCTCGATGGTTCGGTGATGTTCGCTACCGCCTCTGACGACCCGGTATCCTGCGGCACGCAACGCAGCCGTAGCAGATCGAATTGCGTCGTACGCTAAACTCAACTGCACATCAGAAGACAACTTTCGCGCGACTGCTCTGTGATAGTCCTCGAGGTGCCAATCCGCGAGTGCCAGTAGGCGAGCGATCTCCGCCGCATCAGAATCGCGCCGTTCGAGCCAACTATTTTTGACCCAGTTCTCTAAGGACATTCTCATCCCCGATGATGAACAGCTTTTGGTCGGCCAGCACGGTCTTGAGGAAATTCGTACCCACCTTGCCGCTGAATTCCTTTACGGAATACACGGTCGGATTGATTTCCCGGTTCAGGATTTTTTGCGCATCGGCTAGCTTTTCTACTACGATGCTGAAATCAACTTTGCCAACAACCATCAGATCAACGTCACTCCTTTCTTTCTCACCTGACCGTGCCACGGACCCATAGACGAATGCAAGACTGATTTCCTTTCGCAACGGATCGAGAGCGGCATACAGAACATCATGCATCCCCACCGTTTTGGTAACCAGGCTTTTGATCTCCGCGAAGACCGGGCTCGCTTCATTGGCGCTATAGAGGGTCTGTGCCCCAACGATCCTCCTACTCACAAGGCCGGCATCAACCAGTTGTCGCACCTCGCGCTGAACAGGGCCCAGAGCTATATCTGTACGGCGGGCGAGTTGGCGCAGGTAAAACGCTTCGCCGACGTGGCCGTACAAGACCGAGAGCACGGCCCCACGAGTGCGTCCGAACAGAGTGTCGGACAGAATGCTAGCTGTACCCATTATGGGGTCAAGCGTATCCTAAAAGGGTACAGGGATCAACCTTGTCGACACCGAGGAGTCCACATCCGGCCCCTAGCGTTTGGCGTGTTTTGCATGCACAATGGCGTACGCTGCATATCATGACAATGGGGCGAGCATCTAAACTAGGCCATGAATAAAACTAGATCCTTGTACAAAGCGAAAGCTTACTCCGCAGCCAGTGCGACATCGCCGCTGGCCTCCACCACCATCGCACGGCGCTACCCAACCGAACACGACGTGCAGATCGAGATTCTGTATTGCGGCATCTGTCACTCCGATCTCCACCAAGTCCGTAACGAGTGGAGCGGCGTGATGCCCACAGTGTACCCCTGCGTACCCGGTCACGAAATCGTCGGCCGCGTTACCAAGGTCGGCTCCGCGGCTAGCAAGTTCAAGCCCGGTGACCTCGCCGCGGTCGGCTGCATGGTAGACTCGGACGGTACTTGCCCCGAATGCAAAGTGGGTCTTGAGCAGTTCTGTCCGAATTTCACCTTAACTTACAACTTCCCCGACAAGCATCTGGGAGGCGTCACCTACGGCGGATACTCAGACAGTATCGTTGTCGACCAGAGGCTCGTCCTACGGATCCCTTCGAACCTCAATCTCGCCGGAGCCGCCCCTTTACTTTGCGCCGGGATCACGACTTACTCTCCCATGCGCCATTGGTGCGTCACGAAGGGCAAGAAGGTTGGCGTAGTCGGCCTCGGCGGCCTGGGCCATATGGGAGTGAAGTTTGCGCACGCGCTCGGAGCCCGCGTTGTCGTCTTCACGACTTCGCCAAACAAGAAGGACGATGCACTCCACCTCGGAGCAGACGAGGTCGTCATTTCGCGGAATGCGCACGAGATGCAAAAGCACGCTGACAGCTTCGACTTCATCCTCGACGCAGTCTCCGCCGATCACGACATCAATGCTTACATCAATCTGCTGCGGCGCGATGGCAACATCACCCTCGTCGGCGCGCCGGAGAAGCCTCTCGCCGTTTCCGCGTTCGGCCTGCTCATGGGCCGCCGCAGCCTCTCCGGCTCGCCAATCGGCGGTATCGCCGAAACCCAGGAGATGCTTGACTTCTGCGGGCAGCACAGCATCACCGCCGATGTCGAAGTCATCCCCATCCAGAAGGTTAACGAAGCTTACGAGAGACTGCTCAAGTCCGATGTGAAGTACCGCTTCTCCATCGACATGGCTTCTCTCAAATCTGAGTAAACCAAATGAACAAGCACTTTCGCTTCTCTGGCGGCACCTTTTCGAGGTTGGAAGAATTGGGAGTCCGTGCCTCTGCAGTCCTTCACAGAGCCGGGCTTTCCCAGGGATTTATCGATCAGTCGCGCGTGCTCCTTAACACAGAGGAACTCTTTGCCCTTTGGCGCGCCGTGGGCGAAGTCAGTGCCAATCCCGCGATCGGCCTCCAGCTTGGCACAGAAAGTAAGACCGAACGGTTTAGTCCCATCGGTCTCGCCGCTCTCTCATCAGAGAACTTCGGCTCAGCCGTGGACCAAATGGCTCGCTACAAACAGCTCACCTGCCCGGAAGAAATCCTGCAGAAAAAAGACGATGAAGAGTGGAGCATCCAATTCCGCTGGCTTCTCGCGGAAGAAGTCGAGCCTCCGGCTCTGATCGAATGCTGCTTCGCTTGGGTGCTCTCGACCGCTCGCCACGGCACAGGTACGCGCCTCTCTCCCCTCCGCGTAGAGTTCCTACAACCACGGCCACACGTAAAAACCATTGAACGCCACTTTGGCTGCCGAGTGGTTTGCGGAGCCCCCCGCAACGCGATCGTGTTTCGCGCCACCGACGCTAAACGCCCGTTCGTCACGCGGAACGCCGAGCTTCTGGCAATGCTTGCGCCGCAATTCGAAGAAGAGCTGAAGCAGCAAAGCGGCGACGAGGACTTCGCCGAGCGCGTCCGCGGAGCCGTACAGCAAAAACTCACCGGCCGCCGTCCCAACATCGGAGACATCGCCGATGCTCTACATATCAGCCCCCGTACTCTTCAGCGGCGTTTGCAAGACGAAGGGTCCAGCTTCCAGCGCGTTTTAGAGGACGCTCGTCACCAGCTTGCTCGCCACTATCTCAATAACTCCGCCCTCGAATTGAATGAAGCCGCGTATCTTCTCGGATACGAGGACGCAAATTCGTTCGTTCGTGCTTTCCGCACGTGGGAAGGAGTTCCACCTGCTCGCTGGCGTGAGAGGCAGCGTGCAAACGCAGCGTCGTAACTGGGCTCAATTTGTAAGGAAACGAATTTAAAAGGAGAAGCAATGAAAAAACGCAAACTTGGAAAAAGCAATTTGGAAGTATCAGCCATTGGGCTGGGCTGCATGGGAATGAGCTTCGGTCTTGGTCCGGCCGCGGACAAAAAGGAGATGATCTCTCTGATTCGGTCGGCCGTCGATCGTGGCGTAACGTTCTTCGACACCGCCGAAGTTTACGGGCCTTTCACCAACGAGGAACTCGTGGGCGAAGCGCTGGCCCCGCTTCGTGACCAGGCCGTGATCGCCACCAAGTTCGGGTGGAAACTTGATCCGAACACGGGCAAACAGGTGGGGCTGGATAGTCGGCCAGAGCACATCAAACAGGTCGCCGAGGCATCGCTCAAGCGCCTCAAAACTGATGTCATCGACCTGTTCTACCAGCACCGCGTCGATCCCAACGTTCCGATTGAAGATGTCGCCGGAGCCGTGAAAGACCTCATCCAGCAAGGCAAGGTGAAGCACTTAGGCCTTTCTGAAGCAGGCGTGCAAACGATCCGTCGCGCACACGCCGTTCAGCCGGTCGCGGCACTCCAGAGCGAATATTCGCTCTGGTGGAGAGAGCCTGAGGCGCAAGTCATACCAACACTCGAGGAACTCGGGATCGGGTTCGTTCCATTTAGCCCGCTGGGAAAGGGCTTCCTCACCGGTCACATCAGCGAAGATACGAAGTTCGACAAAAGCGATTTCCGCAACATCGTCCCTCGCTTTACGCCAGAGAATCGCAAAGCGAATCAGGCGCTGGTTGATCTGATTGCCAAATTCGCGCGACAGAAAAGGGTGACTCCGGCCCAAATCGCCCTTTCATGGCTGTTAGCCCAGAAGCCGTGGATCGTTCCGATCCCGGGCACAACCAAGCTGCATCGCCTCGAAGAAAACCTCGGAGCCGCTAACGTCGACCTTTCGCCCAACGATCTCCGCGAACTCGAGACCGCAGCCTCAAAGATCCCGTTGCAAGGTGCTCGGTATCCGGAAGAGCTGCAAAAAATGGTTGGCCGCTAACCAGGTGGCGCGGGCCTGGCGTATCGGTTCGAGCGGTTTGGAAAATACAAGGTCAAGTTCAACTGAAAGTGTTCAGAAAATGGAAATCAAAAAATTTGGCTCGCGACCCTCTGTCAGGGGAATTTATGAGCATCAGAAGGAGAATGGAATGCGTGTTTTTTTAACGGGAGCAACAGGCTTCATAGGTGCGGCAATCGTGCGTGAGTTACAAACAGCGGGACATCAGGTGCTCGGCCTTGCTCGCTCAGATGCCGCTGCCAAGTCTCTTATCGCCGCTGGTGCCCACGTGCAGCGTGGCGATCTTGAAGCCCTGGAAAGCTTGCGCGGCGGAGCAGCGATGTCGGATGGCGTGATCCACACGGCCTTCATCCACGACTTCTCGAAATTCAAGGCTAACTGTGAGACAGATAGGCACGCCATCGAGGCGCTCGGCTCGGCGCTCGCTGGCTCTGACCGCCCCTTGATCGTCACCTCCGGGACCGGGCTCCTTACGCCAGGTCGCCTCGCGATCGAAGAAAATGTGCCCGCTTCCAGCTCCATTCCCCGCGTAGCTTCGGAAGAGGCAGCAGCTTCGGTGGCGGCGCGTGGCGTGCGCGTATCAGTGGTTCGTCTTCCACCCTCCGTCCACGGCGCGGGCGACCACGGCTTCGTGCCCGCGCTGATCGACATCGCACGCCGCAAGGGCGTCTCTGCTTTCGTCAACGAAGGCGCGAATCGGTGGCCCGCGGTGCACCGGCTCGATGCTGCTCATCTTTACAGGCGCGTGCTTGAGAAGGGTTCCGCAGGAGCCCGGTATCACGGAGTCGCCGAAGAGGGCGTGACCATGCGCGCGATCGCCGAGGTGATTGGCGCCGGGCTCGGCGTCCCTGTCCGCAGCCTCACAGAGGACGAAGCGGGCGCGCATTTCGACTGGATGGCGCACTTCGTCGCCCTCGACAATCCGTCCTCCAGCGGTCTCACCCGCGAGGCATTGGGATGGAGCCCGAAGGAACTCGGGCTTCTGCTGGACATGAAGGAAGGCGGATATTTCTCAACCACGCCCATGGCGCGCATCGCCACTTAGGAAAAGCTCCATGGGAAGGTTGTCAACTGGATGGAACAGGTCAGCGACGAACAATACCGGGCCGGGAAATAAGGGACATTTTGGATGAGCAATAAGCCAGCGCGGAACGATACTTTAAAAGACCGCCTTTCCCGATATCGGGAAATTAACATCAGTGTGACCGGCAGAAAGTCAGGACGCACCATCTCGATCCCGGTTTGGTTCGTATTGGAGGACGACAAGTTTTACCTCCTGCCGGTGCAGGGGTCGGATACGCAGTGGTACAAGAACGTGCTCAACAACCCGATGATTCGGATCGATGCGCGGGGCGCAGAGGCTGAAGTCAAGGTAGTTCTTGTCACCGATGCCACGCAGGTGTGGTCTGTGGTCGAGAAATTCCGCGCCAAGTACGGGACCAACGACGTAAAGAAGTACTATTCAAAGTTCGACGTTGCCGTTCTCGCTCAGCTGCGCTAATCGTGTGTCATCGCCGCTGCCTAGGGTTTCGTTAAATAATTGTGTCCGAGTGACGAGCAAACCCGAAGTTGTTCAAAAACGGCGTTGTCGGGCAAGAACGAGCACTGTCATGACAGATTGGCGGCGCGTCAAGGATTGAAATCGCTGTACGGACAATAGATTCGTGCCTGCAATTAGAAACAACGAGCGGGCGTAGTTCAGTGGTAGAACAGACGCTTCCCAAGCTTCGGTCAATCGGCGCGCTTGCATTGGCAGCGCTCGCGAAAAGCATGCTTATATATGTATATGCCGATTTCCGGTGCGTTCTCTCGAATAGGGGAGGGAATTGGCCGTGACCGTGCGGGATTCTAACCAAGGACAGGGCAGCGTTCTAACCAACTGAACTACGTCCCCAGCCGTGGAACAACTTACCGTAAAACCTTAAAGAATAAGGCTGTTGCAAGTTTCGCATACAGCGCACGTTTTGCTTGCGGTGCATACGGTAGCAGCTGTCCCTGCCAAAACCGCCAATAAACCGCTAATTAGAATTCGTGTGCTCATGCGAGATTGACCCTAACACAGATGCCTGCTAGAGGCGAAGCTGGCTCCGATGAATCTTGACGAATTGCGACAGCCGAAAGCACAAGGTTTTCATGCATTGTTCCGCGTTCCGGTTCGGTGGACTGCGGCTATTGATTCACCGGCCATTGCACCAGCGGAACAATTTCCTCAATTTGTGAACCAATCATCCGCTAGTTCTGTGAGAATGCGTTGTAAGTTTCGGGGCTAAGAAGATCCAGAAAGTAAGCCATGTTCCCTCGCTAATCAAATGGCGTCGCCATCCATCCAAGAAGTCCTCGAGCAGGAACTTCAGCAGGTAGAGACGTCCCGCAACTTGCGGCTCGGCAAAAACCCGCGACGGCCTTCCGCACAAAAGAGCTTGATCGGGCTTGCTTTTTCCGGCGGTGGAATCCGCAGCGCGACATTCAATTTGGGCGTGTTGCAAGCACTGGCTGGAAGGCGGCTGTTGCAGGCGTTTGACTACGTCTCCACAGTCTCCGGCGGAGGATACATCGGAGGCTGGCTGATGGGCTGGATGCACCATCAGGGAATCGGAATAAAGGAAATCGAGGAACGATTGTCGACGCCGCCGAAATTACCTGTTCAGGCGAACGACCCTCCGGAAGTCCATTTTCTCCGCGATTACAGCAACTATCTGACCCCCCGGAAGGGTCTGTTGGGGGCGGATTTCCTTGCGTTCGCGGCCAGCTACCTGCGAAACACGCTGTTGAACCAAATCATTCTTGTAATGGCGCTTCTTTCTTTGCTGCTGTTGCCTCGGACAATTGTGTTTCTGCTTCACGCACTCGAGGAGCTCGAGGAAATGTCGCAAGGCGCGTTCTTTGAGACCCTTCAACCCTACCTGCAGTCGCAGTATTTCGCTCTCGGGCTGGGGCTCGGTTTGGGCTTGGTTGCAGTGATCTTCATGGGTCTGAACCTAGAGACCATGGATCCTCGAAAGGGGAAAAGAGACTACTGGTTCGCCTATCCGTGGGCTGTACACACCTTCATCATCGTCCCGTTGATTCTGTCGTCGGCATTGTTCACATACGGGTGCAGCCAGTTCCTGACACAGTGGGAAATCGTCGAATACCCGAGGTATCGGGCACCATTCGTCGGAATTTTTCTCTATTTCGGAATGTGGACCGGCGCCTGTCTGGTGCGGATGATGGTGCGCTCCAAGAAGCGGCTCACGGGAAACGGTGGACCGGTGACTGGGCTGGTAATGCTGACTGCGGCCGCGACAGGGGCCATGATCGGCTATCTCTTTGTTCCATTCGCGTACATCTTGATTCCCGCCGGCGCAGCGGGGGGCGCTGCTTATTCCAAATGGCACATTATGACCCTTGGGACGCCGGCTGCCATTGGCATCATGCTCCTTGCCGGCGTGATTCATATTGGGTTGATGGGACGCGGCATGAGTGATGCGCACCGCGAATGGTGGGGACGGTTGGGTGGCTGGCTGCTGCTGTGTGCGCTCTGCTGGCTATTCCTCTTCTTAGTTGCAATCTATTTTCCGGCCGGTCTGAGGAGGCTTTTTGATTGGGAGAGTCACCGCACGGGACATCCCATAACGTTTACAGGTGTTGTTGTCTGGATCCTGTCGACAGCCTATGGGGTCCTATTCGGCAAGAGTGAAAACACGAGTAATTGGATTCCCGATGCGTCTCGGCGCAAGAAGCTCCTCGCTTTGGCAGCGAAGTTGACGCCGTATGTCTTCATTGTAGGGCTGTTGATGGCTCTTTCTGTCCTGGCTTCTCTCGTCGCGAACTGGGCGATGGATCTGAACTGGCCGACACTCGCACTTCCCAGCGACCTGGACTTCGATGTCCGAGTTCCCCTGCTTTGCCTTCTTTTGTTTGTGGGGGCCGTGTTTCTTTCCTGGCGAGTCGACATCAACCAGTTTTCGATCCACTATCTTTACCGTAACCGGTTGGTGCGGTGCTATCTGGGAGCGTCGGTGCCCGGGCGCAATGCTCAGCCGTTCACGGGATTCTCGGAGGCGGACAACGTCCCTCTCGGGAGCCTGAAAATTCCCTTTGAATCTCAGGATCGGAAAGATGGGCGGCCCTTGCCGATCTTGAACACCAGCTTGAACGTGGTCCGGGGCAGGGAACTCGCCATGCAAACGCGGAAAGCGCGTTCGTTTGCGTTTACCCCGCTCTATGCGGGTTTCACAAGACAAGCGGAAGCCAAGAGAGAGTGCGAGTCCTTTTTCGGCCGGACAGAGAAACTGGCCTGCAAGTTACCAGGGTTCAAAGATGGAGTCACGCTGGGCACGGCGGTTGCCATTTCTGGCGCAGCGGCGAGCCCGAACATGGGTTCGTACTCCGAGCCGGCGCTAGCGTTTCTGATGACGCTTTTCGACGTGCGTCTTGGTTGGTGGATTGGAAATCCCTGTCGAGAGGGCTGGCAGGATGGAAGTCCGCGCGTGGGCTTTTGTTGCTTGCTGGAGGAGCTGCTGGGCGCAACGAATGATGAAAGCAAATACGTCTATCTTTCCGATGGCGGGCATTTCGAAAATCTGGCGGTGTATGAACTCGTGCGGCGTCGATGCAAATTAATTGTTGCCAGCGATGCTTCTTGCGATCCGAACTATGCCTTCGGCGACCTGCACAACGCGATCGAACGTTGCCGCACCGACTTCGGATGTGAGATTGAGATGAGTGGGGTCAAGGAACTCTTGGCCGAACCTGAGAGTGGAGAAGATCAGGGCAAGCGTTCAAGAGCTCATTTTGCGGTGGGGAAGATTCATTACAACCCGAGTTCTCCCAGCGAAGACGGAACTATCATTTATCTGAAACCAGCGCTGGTCGAAGGAGACTCGAACGATGTTCTAGCTTATGCGAAGAAGAATCATAGTTTTCCGCATGACACCACAGCGAATCAGTGGTTTGACGAAGCCCACTTCGAAAACTACCGCGCGCTGGGAAGGGCAACAGGGGCGGCCGCGAGCGAAGAAATTGCAGCTGAAATTCAGTGTGCCCTGAAATGACACACGCGAGGTCTGCTACCGATGGTACTTTCGGCGGAATCTCCCTTTAACGCGCCAGAGACAATGTTGCCAAGCTTGGAATTTAGGCTTGTTTGGCAAGGCGGGAGCAGGGACGAGAGTTGAAATCCGTGCAATTATATTCGCATTACTGTAAGAGCGTAGTGAGGCCGAGGACCGCTTGCTATTTCCAATACCAAATATGCGTGATTCTATTGCGTCAGTTCGGAACAGACTCCGAAGTAGACGCTGGCACATTGCCTGCTGAAAACCGGTTCGGTCTGGGACGATATCCGTTCCGCGTCCGGACGTGATACTTCTTCAAGCGCTCGCCTACTAGTTGTACTTTGATAGAGCGCCATCCACGATTGGGATTCGGCTTTGGATAATAGCTGAACGAATAAAGGTGCGCTAAGTCGTCCCGGATGGAGGCAAACGCTTTCTTTTCATCCCGCCAACTCTTGGCAAAATAGGCCTTGCCGCCAGTGGCCGCGCTCATACGGTCAAAAACAGCGGTAGAAACGGGCTCAAGCTGCGCCTCAGTCGTGCTGATCATGTAGATAGGTATGCCTGCTGATTGGGCCAGCTCGGCGACATCCTCAGGGGGCACCATGCTGGAATTGTCGGGGCCGTTCGAGAACACTACGATCACCTTTC
>Ga0066710_100007774_pt1 | contig 10303 bp, 6 predicted proteins | sample GraSoiAngelo_159_FD_79666 | JGI IMG/M metagenome (GOLD analysis project Ga0066710, IMG submission 79666) | Grasslands soil microbial communities from the Angelo Coastal Reserve, California, USA - 14_1009_16_40cm | ecosystem: Environmental > Terrestrial > Soil > Grasslands | place: USA...
ATGGGCACGTCGACCAGCTCCGAGAAGGTGATGGCGCGATGCGTGGCCTCACGCTCGACCGCCATGGGGCGCGACGCGGCGTGGTATTTGGGTGCCGTGTGGCCGGCAGCTTCGAGCTGCCCGGTGAGCCAGGCGATGCAGTCGGAGCTCTCGGCATGAATCATGGCCAGCGCACCATGCTCGCGCGCCACCGCGAGCAGGCGCAGGATCTGGCCGTCGTTGAGCTTCATGTCGTCGTAGGTCATGTAGATCTTGAACGAGGTGTAGCCCTCGCGGATCAGCGCCGGCAATTCCTCGCGCAGGACGTGCTCGGTCGGGTCGGTCACGATCAGGTGGAAGGCGTAGTCCACCATGGCCTTGCCGCCGGCGCGGCGGTGGTAGTCGTCCACCGCCGCGCGCAGCGACTGGCCCCGGATCTGGGCGGCGAAGGGGATCACGGTGGTGGTGCCGCCGCAGGCGGCCGAGCGCGTGCCGCTGGCGAAGTCATCGGCCATCTTGAGTCCCTCGCCCATGGGCTGGTCGAGATGGCAGTGGGCGTCCACGCCGCCGGGCAGCACCAGCTTGCCGCTGGCATCGATCTCGGCGCGTCCAGGAGGCAAGCCCTGGCCCAGCGCGACAATCCTGCCGTCCCGGATGCCGATGTCGCAGGCCATCACATCGCAGGCGGTGGCGATGGAGCCGTTGCGAATGACGGTGTCAAAGGGTTCCATGGTGAATCCTCGATCAAAGGGCTTACGGCCGGCCGTTGCCGGCGTCGCTCAGGTTGATGTGCGCCGTTTCACGTGCGGCCCAGGCCGACAGGGCGATCAACGCACAGACGACGGCCAGGTAGACCGCCACCGGCACGGTTGAGTTATAGGCTGCCAGCAGGCTGGTTGCAATGATAGGGGCCAGCGCGCCACCGAACACGCCGGCAAACTGGAAACCGAGCGAGGCACCGGTTACCCGCACATGGGTCGCAAACAGCTCGGGCAGGAAGCATGCGAGCGGCGAGAACATAAACGACACCAGCACCATGCCAACGAAGGACGCGGCCATGATCGCCATCGGGTTCCCGGTCTGGACCAGGTAGAAGAAGGCAAAGGCCCAGAGCGCGCCGCCTATGCCGCCGAACATCAGCACCGGACGGCGGCCCACGCGATCCGACAGCCAGCCCGCCACCGGGATGAAGATGATCTGCGCCACCGCGCCCAGCAGCACGGCGTTCAACGCCACACTTCGAGGCAGCCCGAGCTTGGTCGGCACGAAGTACAGCAGGAACAGCGTGAACACATAGAACGCGATGTCACCGCCCAGGCGCGCGCCGAAAGCGATCAGCAACTGGCGCTTGTACTTGGTCAGCACTTCCTTGATCGGGGCACGGGACTCCTTGCCTTCGGCTTCCATCTTCTCGAAGATCTTGGACTCGCTCACATTGGAGCGGATGTACAGGCCCACGATCACCAGCACCGCGCTCAGCAGGAAGGGCACACGCCAGCCCCAACTCAGGAAGGCCTCTTCCGAGATCTGCCAGGTCACGAGCGCGAACACGCCGTTGGCCAGCAGCAGGCCTATCGGCGCCGCGAGCTGGACCAGGCTGCCGAGTATGCCGCGGCGCTTGCCCTCGGGATCGAGCTCGTTGACCATGATGGCCGCGCCTCCCCACTCGCCGCCGAGCGCCAGGCCCTGGATGATGCGCAGAACGACCAGCAGCACCGGCGCCAGGACGCCCACGGCGGCGTGGCCGGGCAGCAGGCCGATCAGGAAAGTGGCCAGGCCCATCAGCAGCAGCGTGATGAACAGGACGGACTTGCGGCCCACCTTGTCACCGAAGTGGCCGAAGATGGCCGCGCCCAGCGGCCGCGCCGCGAAGGCCACACCATAGCTGGCGAACGAGAGCAGGGTCGCCACCAGCGGGTCGCTCTGCGGGAAAAACAGCTTGGGAAAGACCAGTGCGGCGGCCGATCCGTAGATGAAATGGTCGTAAAACTCCAGCGTGGTGCCAATCAGGCTGGCGGCGGCCACGCGTTTGGTGGACGAGCCGCCTTCGAGGCGGGCTTTGGCGGGTAGGGAAATCGCGGCTTGCATTGCTTGTCTCCTGGGTGGTGGGTGGCGGAACTGCCGTTCAGCGCTGGCTAACGAAAGTTCAAAACCGTTGTGCAATTAACTAAATTATTGTTTATCGGAATTTATATTTTTGTACTCTGGATGAGGCTAGGTGATTACCCTTGATGCGTTGAGTTTTTTGGCGCCCACAAGCATTTTTTACCAGCGTAAGCTAAGAATTTGGTAAATATTGGCTGCATTGCCGACATACAATTTGTTTTTATCTGATGTACAAAATGAACCAAGACAAGAAAATAGTCATGCCAACTGCTGACCGAGAAGGGGCCGATTCCCGTGTCGATGCGTCGGGCTCGGGCGCCTCGGTGGAGGAGATCGCCGAAAGAATCCTCGGCGCGATCTGGGAGCATCGGCTGCCTCCGGGCACCAAGCTGGTGGAGGAGAAGCTGGCGAGCGTGTTCGGAGTCAGCCGCACCAAGATACGGCTGGCAATGGGCAAGCTGTCGCATGACAGCATCCTGACCGTGGAGCCGAACCGCGGCACGTTTGTATCGAGCCCGACCGTGGAGCAGGCGCGCCAGGTGTTCAACGCCCGGCGCCTGGTGGAGGCCGGGTTGGTGCGCGAGTTGGCCACCACTGCCAGAAAAGATCAGCTGGCCCGTTTGCGCAAGAACATCGCGCTCGAATCAGAGGCACATGCCCGCAATGACAGGCGCGCGATCATCCGCCTGTCGGGCGAGTTCCACACCCTGATCGCCGAGATGGCCCAGAACCCCTTCCTCATGAAATACATGCGCGAGTTGTGTTCGCTGACCTGCCTGGTGATTGCGCTGTATGACGCTCCCGGCATGCCAGCCTGCCCGCACCATGAGCACAGCAACATCGTCGATGCGCTGGAGGCATGCGATGCCGACCGGGCCTGCGCGCTGATGGTGGCGCATCTCACGCATGTCGAGAACGCCTTGCGTCTGGAGCTTCCGGCAGGCGATGACATCGACTTCGAGGCGGTATTCGCCTGAAGCGTTCGCTCCTTCTTCCTTCTTCTTTCTTCTTTCTCGTTGTTATGTCAGCGGCAACAGCTGGCGCAGCGCCTCGCCGGTGAAGGCATCGGCGAAAAAACGTTTTCTGGCCGGTTCCTGCGGCATCACGTCGACCGGCGAGTCAAAGATGGTGCTGCTGCTGATGAAGCTGAGGCACGTTATCCGAGGTCATCCTGAATTTGAAGGGCATGACCACGCCCATATGCTCGCCTTCCAGGTGTTCATCTTCGGCGTCTTCGGGCATGGGATGGGCGCACGCCGGTGCGGCAGATGTGGCAATTTACGCAAGCCCAATAACCAGTCCTTGATGTGGGACAAGCTTTCGTCATCCTGGGATGGCAAGAGGGCCACAACGGCGGTTAAAATTTAGACGCAAGTAATTCGTATTTGTATTACGTGATATCGGCAGGCTAGCCAGCGGCATCCGGCTGCGGCTGGGCTCGGCCCGTAATGCGTGGTCCGCGACCTGGAATCCTCATCTAACAAAGGTGCTTCATGAAATTTTCCCTCCCGTCTCTTGCCACGGCCATGGCGTTGCTCACCGGCCTGACCGGTGCGCCGCTGGCGTCCATGGCCCAGACCGCGCCTGCCGTGACGCCCAGCGCCGAAGGCATCGTGGTGTACAACGCGCAGCACGCCAGCCTGACCAAGGCCTGGGCCGAGGCCTTTACCAAAGAGAGCGGCATCAAGGTGACGCTGCGCAATGGCAGCGATACCGAGCTGGGCAACCAGATCGTCCAGGAGGGCAAGGCAACACCTGCCGACGTTTTCCTCACCGAGAATTCACCCGCGATGGCGCTTGTCGATGCGGCCGGCCTGTTTGCGCCACTAAACCCCGCCGCGCTGAACGAGGTGCCTGCAGCCTTCCGTCCAGCACATGGCCGCTGGGTAGGCATTGCTGCGCGCAGCACCGTGTTTGTCTATAACAAGGCCAAACTCACGCCGGCCCAGCTGCCCAAGTCCATGCTGGACCTGGCCAGCCCGAGCTGGAAAGGCCGCTGGGCGGCATCGCCCGCAGGGGCCGATTTCCAGGCCATCGTCAGCGCGTTGCTTGAGCTCAAGGGCGAGACGCAGGCCGCTGCCTGGCTCAAGGCCATGAAGGAAAACGCCACGCTTTACAAAGGCAACGGTGTGGTCCTCAAGGCCGTCAACGCCGGCCAGATTGATGGCGGGGTGATTTACCACTATTACCGCTTCGGCGACCAGGCCAAGACCGGCGAGAACAGCAACAACACCGAACTGCATTACTTCCGCAACCAGGATCCGGGCGCTTTTGTCAGCATTTCCGGCGGCGGTGTGCTGGCCTCAAGCAAGCACCAGCCTGAAGCCCAGGCTTTTGTGCAATGGGTGGCCGGCAAGGGCGGCCAGGAGATACTGAAAACCGGTGACGCCTATGAGTACGCCGTCGGTGTCGGCGCGCAGTCCCACCCCAAGCTGGTGCCGCTGGCGGATCTGCAGGCACCCAAGGTTGAGCCTTCAAAACTCAACAGCAAAAAGGTCACCGACCTGATGACCCAGGCGGGTCTGCTGTAACGAGGCTGTTCGTTTCCGGCTCCGAGTTCTGTCTTGAGCGCCATTCCTCTTCCCGCCAGCGCTGACGCTGCCCTGACCCGGGCACCCGCCAGCGTGGTCCTGCCCCTGCCGCGAACCCGGGGCAAGCGCGGCGGTGGCTGGCCCCTGTCGTGGGTGGCCGGTGCGGCGCTGGGAGTGTCGCTGCTGGCCCTGGTACCGCTGGGCTTTGTCATCTGGGTGGCGGTGCAGACCGGCTGGGAGACGGCCTCCGCGCTGATCTTTCGGCCCCGCGTGGCGGAGCTGCTGGTCAATACCGGGCTGCTGGTGGCCGTTACCGTGCCGCTGTGCGCCGTGCTCGCGGTGGCGCTGGCCTGGCTGACTGAACGCAGCGACCTGCCTGGCGCACGCACCTGGGCCTGGCTCGCGGTTGCGCCGCTGGCCGTGCCCGCCTTTGTGCACAGCTATGCCTGGATCAGCATGGTACCCGGCCTGCACGGCCTGTCCGGTGGCGTGCTGGTGTCGGTGGTCGCCTATTTTCCTTTTCTCTATTTGCCCGTTGCCGCAGCGCTGCGGCGGCTGGACCCGGGCATGGAAGACACCGCCGCCTCGCTGGGGCTGGGCCCTTGGGGGGTGTTCTTTCGCGTCGTGTTGCCGCAGCTGCGGCTGGCCATTTGCGGCGGCTCCCTGCTGATCGGCTTGCACCTGCTGGCCGAATACGGCCTCTACGTGATGATCCGCTTTGACACCTTCACCACGGCCATCGTGGACCAGTTCCAGTCCACCTACAACGGGCCTGCCGCCAACATGCTGTCGGGCGTGCTGGTGCTCTGCTGTTTTGCGCTGCTGGGCCTGGAGTCGTCGGCGCGCGGCAAGGAGCGCTATGCGCGTGTCGGCACCGGCGCCGCCCGGCTGCCGCTCAAGCGGCGCCTGGGTCGTTTCACGGCGCTGTGCCTGCTGCTGCCCGCTCTGACCACCATGCTGGCGCTGGGTGTGCCGCTGGTCACGCTGCTGCGCTGGCTGGTGGCCGGTGGGGCGGGTGTGTGGCGCCTGGGCGAGATCGGCCCTTCGCTTGCCCAGACCCTGGCGCTGGCGCTGGCCGGGGCACTGCTCGCCACGCTGGCGGCCGTACCCATGGCCTGGCTTTCGATTCGTTCGCCCGGACGGCTGCAGCGCGTGCTGGAAGCCTGCAACTACCTCGTCGGTTCACTGCCTGGCGTGGTGGTGGCGCTGGCCCTGGTCACCGTCACGGTGCGGGTGGCCTTGCCGATTTACCAGACCGTGGCGACGGTGCTGCTGGCGTATTTGCTGATGTTTTTACCGCGCGCGCTGATCAGCCTGCGCGCCGGCATTGCGCAAGCGCCGGTGGAGCTGGAACACGCGGCACGCAGTCTGGGGCGCACGCCGGCCCAGGCGCTGTGGTCCATCACGATGCGCCTGGCCGCCCCCAGCGCGGCGGCCGGCGCAGCGCTGGTCGGGCTGGGCATCACCAACGAACTCACCGCCACCTTGCTGCTGGCGCCCAACGGCACGCGCACCCTGGCCACGTCCTTCTGGGCCTACAGCAGCGAAATCGATTACGCCGCCGCCGCGCCCTACGCCCTGATCATGGTGCTGCTTTCGCTGCCCATGACCTGGCTGCTCTACATTCAATCGAAACGGACCGCCGGACGATGACCTCTCTTGACCTGCACGCGGTGCGCAAACACTACGGTCCGGTGGCCGTGCTCGGTGGCATCGACCTTAGCGTGGCTGCGGGCAGCCGCACGGCGATCGTCGGCCCGTCGGGCTCGGGCAAAACCACACTGTTGCGCATCATTGCCGGCTTTGAAGCGCCCGACGCCGGCCGCGTCGCGCTGGGCGGGCAACTGATGGCCGATGGCCCTGATGCGATGCCGGCGCACCGGCGCGGCATCGGCTTTGTGCCGCAGGACGGCGCCCTGTTTCCGCACCTGACGGTGGAAGGCAATGTCGGGTTTGGCCTGGCCCGTCACACTCCCCAGCGCAGCGAGCGCATTGCCGAACTGATGGACATGGTTGCGCTGGACACGGCCATGCTCACGCGCCGGCCGCATGAACTCTCCGGCGGCCAGCAGCAGCGCGTGGCCCTGGCGCGGGCGCTGGCGCAGCGGCCCCGGCTGATGCTGCTGGACGAGCCCTTTTCGGCGCTAGACACCGGCCTGCGTGCCAGCACGCGCAAAGCTGTTGCGCAGTTGCTGGGCGCGGCCGGCATCACCACCATCCTCGTCACCCACGACCAGGCCGAGGCCCTGTCTTTTGCCGACCAGGTGGCCGTGATGCGTGAGGGCCAGCTGGTGCAGGCCGGTTCTCCCCATGAGCTGTATTTGCAGCCCAAAGACGCGGCGATTGCCAGCTTTCTGGGCGACACCATCGTGCTGCCGGCGCTGCTGGCGAGCGGCTGGGCCGATTGCGCCTTGGGGCGCATTCCGGTCAATGACGGCCAGCGCAACGGCCCGGCGCAGATCATGCTGCGGCCCGAGCAGCTGCAAGTCGCCGAGGTGCCGCTGGATGTGGCGGTGCACGGGACCGACCCGGCCGCGTGCTACGGCGCGGTGACGGACACCGATTTTGGCGGATCGGTCTGCGTGCTGTCGGTGCGTCTCTTGCGCGGCACCGGCGCCGCCCGTCTGGCGCCGGCCGATGCCGCGGCCTGGAACACGCCGCTGCTGGTGCACAGCCCGGGCCTGCATGCGCCTGCCGCTGGCGCCATGGTGCGCATCACGGTGGCCGGCCAGGCGCATGTCTTCGGCGCTTGACCATGGGCCTCCAACGACCTGCGAACAGAGATGAATAGTCCTTAAGGGCTACAGCCCAGGTCTCGCGGGCGCTGCTAGCTGCTAAATAATGTAGCAAGTCATGTCGCGTGAACCGCCTGACCAGGTTTGTCATGAGACAGCTGGCAGTGCGGAAAGCTCTACCGCAATGCCGCTCAGCACCGCGTTGCCCGACAGCGGGTCACGCAACTGGTCGTCAAGCAAGTCATTGAGGTTGGCACCGGGTCGCTCGGCTGCCAGGCTCAGGCGTGCCCCTGGCCTGTTATGGCCCCAGCCATGCGGCAGGCTGACCACGCCCGGCATCATGCTGGCTGTGATCTGCACCTGGGCCTCAATGCTTTGGCGGCCTGCGCTATTGACCGTGGCGATGCGTGCGAGCATTCCGTCCTTCAGGCCCAGCCGCTCGGCATCCTGCGGGTGAACCAGCGCGGTGCAGCGAAACGGCCCTTTGGCCAGCAGCGGCAGGTTGTGCATCCAGCTGTTGTTGGAGCGCACGTCGCGCCGCCCGACGATGACCATGCCAGGTGCGGGCCGGGCCAAATCGGCCACGGCGCGCTGCAGGTCAGCCAGCAAGGAAGGCGGTGCCAGCTCGATCCTGCCCGAAGCGGTGCGCAGCACTTCGGGAATGCGCGGCGTGAGTTCACCCAGATCGATGCCGCCTCCCTGGCCACCATAAACGCCGCTGGCAGATTTGACCTTTTGCAGGGTCAAACCATCGGGCCGACGCCCAAAACCATCGCCATACGGCCCGCTGCGCAGCGCCACCTCCAGCAGGCGCTCGGGGCCTTTAAGCGCGCCCATGGCGGCTATCACGGTGGGAGCATGATCGCCAAACAGGCGGCGTGCATCACTGGCAAATTGCTCGTCGTCCAGTTCGGCCGCCCCTGCTTTCGTGCCTTTGCCTTGCGCAACGGCAGCCAGCCGGGTCAGCGTTTCCCATTCATCGGGCTGCCCAGCCGCGCGCTCAAACACCGGGGCGCTGTAGCGCGCATGGTTGCGCCACGACAATTGTGGGAAAGCCACGTCGTAGTGCATGTCTTCCAGCGGGGAAGGGCCGGGCAGGATCACGTCGGCATGGCGTGAGGTTTCGTTCAGATAAATGTCCAGGCTGACCATGAAGTCGAGCTGCTCCAGCGCCTGCGCCAAGCGCTCGCCATTCGGGCTTGACAGCACCGGGTTGGTGGCGATGCTGATAAAGGCTTTGACCTGGCCGGGGCCAGCCGTTTCAATTTCCTCGGCCAGGCAGGTCGCGGGCAGCTCGCCCATCACCTCCGGCGCCTGGCTCACGCGGCTGTGGTGGCGGCCCGTGCTGATGCCTTTGCCCATGCCGCTTTTGCCGTTGGCGTTCGCGGCAAAAGCGGCGGCCTTGGGAAACATGGCGCCACCGGCCTCGTCAAGATGGGCGGTGGCGATGTTGAGCACATCGACCAGCCAGCTCGCCAGCGTGCCGTACTCTTGGGTGCAGGTGCCAATGCGCCCATAAACGGCAGCGCGCGGCGTGCCGGCCAGCGTGCGTGCCAGCTGCCTGATGGTGGATGCGTCCATGCCGCAACGTGCCGCCACGGCATCGGCGCTGAAGGGCGCCACGGCCGCCCGCACCGCGTCAAGGCCATTGACGAATTCAGCCAGTCGCCCGAGTTTGACGAGCTGCTCATCAAACAGCGTGTGCAGCAGGCCGAGCATGAAAAACGCATCGCCGCCGGGGCGAATGAAATGGTGTTCGTCGGCCATCAGGGCGGTCTCGGTGCGGCGCGGGTCGATCACCACCAGTTTGCCGCCGCGCGCCTGCATGGCCCTGGCCTTGCCCTTGAAGTCGGGCACCGTCCACAGGCTGCCGTTGCTGGAGAGCGGGTTGGCACCCAGCATGAGCAGAAAATCGCAGCGCGCGATGTCGGGCACCGGAATGCTGAGCCAGTGGCCAAACAGCAGGCCGCTGGACAGCTGCTTGGGCATCTGGTCCAGCGTGGACGCCGAAAACACATTGCGCGTGCCCAGCGCCTTGACCAGCCGCGCAAAGTACAGCAGCAGCCCGATCTTGTGGGCCGACGGGTTGCCCGCCATCACTGCCACGCTGTCTTTGCCATGCTCGGCCAGCAGTGGCGGCAGGCGGCGCTCGATTTCGGCGAAGGCTTCATCCCAAGTGGCTTCAACAAACGCACCCTTGCGTTTGATCAGCGGCGTGCGCAGCCGGTCAGGGTCTTCGTGCAGCTCTTTCAAGGCCACACCCTTGGGGCAGATGTAGCCCGCGCTGAAAACGTCGGCGTCATGCCCGCGAATGCTGATGACCTTGCCCGCGCGCACCTTCAGCTCCAGCCCGCAGCAAGCTTCGCACAGCGGGCAGATGCGGTGGTGAAGGGTGTCGGCCGCATCAGCTTGCGTGGTGCTCAGGGAATCGGCGGGTGCGGTTATTACAGCCATGTTGGTCTCCGTTTTTTACGTTTGGGTCGGCTCCAGGATGATTACGCACCCGGCAAGGCCGCCTTGCCAATCACGCTGGCGACATCAGCCGATGCAGCGCTTGCGATGTGTGCTCATCCGCCGGAAAAAATGTCTCCAGCGCCAGTTCCTGCAAGGTCACGTCAAGGGCCGTGCCAAACACCGTGGTGGTGCTGATAAAGCTCAGCACGCCGGCTGCCGTCCTGAATTGAAGCGGCATGGCTACGCCGAGGTGTTCGCCTTCCAGTTGCAATGCATAGTCACCCCCAGGTGCCGGATAAGCCTTCAACTCTTCGAGCAGCCCAGCCAGCACCGGGTCCGCCGTGGCCGTGATTTGCTGGCGCAGGCGCTCAAAAATGTGGCTGCGCCACTGCACCAGGTTGACGATGTTGCTGGCGATGCCCAGCGGGTGCAGGCTCAGGCGCAGCACATTCACCGGCGCCTGCAGCAGCGCCGCATCGGCACCGGCCATCAGGTGCA